>OGCL01000523.1_pt1 | contig 40696 bp, 35 predicted proteins | sample 1570041 | NCBI WGS metagenome assembly OGCL01 (sample SAMN06266162, study PRJEB24511) | hot springs metagenome | isolation source: Hot spring water | place: South Africa: Limpopo | collected 2015-06-22 | reverse complement strand
ACACCTTGGGTTCATTCATGCCCTCATCATACCGCAGGTGCCCCAACTGCGTAAGTCCTAGTGAACATGGACCACGAAGGCGCAACGGTCTCGAAGAGTGGGAAAATCTGGGAAGGCCGTAACGATCGAGCTGAGACGCTTGCCCATGTGCCATAGCCGCCAGGAGCAGCTCTGCGCTTGATGCGGGTGACGAGTGCCGCTACCATTCTGGATTGCGGATGGTTGATCGCCAGCAGGCGCATCGGCAAGCGTCGAAGGAATGGGGTAGCCAGGCCGGTCGAAGGCAAGCTGGTCGAAGCCAGCGGCGGCGCCAGAACACGCAAATGTGATCCGGTCAAAAACCTGTCCGGCGCGGCAGCGCGACGTGCCCGTAATCAGGCGCCGGCCCGAGTTGCCGCACCGGACAGGTATGTATCGAGGCGTACCGGATGCGCCACTACGGTATGCTTCAACTGAGTTTGGTTCTCCGGTCTTCACGCTCTCACCTCGATACGGCTACGTCTCTACCGACCGGTCAGGGGAGCCCTGGCGCAACGGTCGGACCTGGAAGGCCCGGGGCTAAACCGTGCTCTGGCTTACAGACTACCAGGGTTGCGCTGGGGTGCGCCGGGTCTACGGCTTCGTCCGTGATACAATGGTGGTGACGCGACGATGTTGTGCCAGGGGTGTTTCACGTGAAACAGGTAGTGGCTGACCAGAGAGATTGCGCCGGAGCGTGGCGCCATAGCGCCGGGGCATTGCGTATGTCGGGAACGAGGTTTTCGTGATCGAACCGCCAGCGCCCGCTGGTCGCGACAAGCTCAGCCGTTGAAACAGGCTTTACCGACCACAATCATTGTGGTCAGTCAACAACAGTGGTGCCATGACCCCGTACACAATCGCGATTGCCAATCAGAAGGGTGGCGTTGGCAAGACCACCACCGCCGTTAACCTCGGTGGCGAACTGGTACGGCGCGGGTATCGCGTCTTGCTCATTGATAGCGACCCTCAGGGTAACGCCACGACCAGTCTGGGGATCGCCAAACGCAACCTTCCGGCAACCACGTACGATCTCTTACTGGGCGGCGATCTGGCTACTGCGGTTATGGCCAGCGGGCGGGAGCGGTTCATGCTCGTACCTGCCGACCAGGATCTGGCTGGCGCCACCGTGGAACTCGCCAGTGCCCCGCAGCGTGAACAGCGGCTGGCGGCCGCCCTTCGCGGCGCCGACGGCTACGACTTCATCCTGATCGATTGCCCACCCTCGCTTGGCCTGCTGACCTTGAACGCTCTGTGCGCTGCCGACGGCGTACTCATTCCCCTCCAGTGCGAATACCTGCCACTCGAAGGCCTTGCCCAGCTCAAAACAACCCTGGAACGAGTGCGCGCCAGTCTGAACCCGCGCCTGCGCCTGCTCGGCGTGCTCATGACCATGTACGACGGCCGCACCAACCTGGCTCACCAGGTCGTAGACGAAGTGCAGCGCCATTTTCCCCGGCTCATCTTTCGCACCCTGATACCCCGCAGCGTACGCCTCTCGGAGGCGCCCAGCTACGGCAAGCTAATTGCCGAATATGATCCCGCCAGTCGTGGCGCGCAAGCCTACGCCGCCCTTGCCGACGAAGTACTCCAGCGAAAGGAGCGCCGCCAATGAATCGCCGCCGAGGCCTTGGAAGTGGACTGGACGCGCTTATCCCCGGCACCGCGGGCGACCTGGTGCGTCAGGCCCCGGTCGAGGCCATTCGTGAGAACCGCAACCAGCCGCGTACCGTGTTCGACGAGCAGGCCCTTGACGAACTGGCAGCCTCTATCCGTCAACACGGCCTGATCCAGCCACTGATTGTTAGCGAAACTGCTGACGGCGGCTACGAACTGATCGCGGGCGAACGCCGCCTGCGCGCCGCGCGCCGCGCCGGTCTGAGCGAAGTTCCCGTCATCGTGAAAGATGCGACCCCGCAACAGGTTCTCGAGATTGCCCTGGTAGAGAATGTCCAGCGAGCCGACCTCAATCCGCTGGAAGAAGGGCTGGCCTACCAGACCCTCAAAGACGAATTCGGGTTGACCGACGATGAGATCGCCCGGCGGGTCGGAAAGAGTCGTGTCGCCGTGGTCAATACTCGTCGCCTGATCCGGCTCGTGGCCCCGGCGCGCCAGGCCCTGCTCGATGGCGCCCTCAGCGCCGGTCATGGGCGCGCGCTGCTCCGCTTCGAAGACCCCGCAGATCAGGAGGCGGCTTTCCACCTGGTGCGGCAGCGCGAATTCAGCGTGCGCGATGCCGAGCGCCTCGGCGACATCGCCGCGCAGCCCGGCCTTGCTCCCGCAACCCGCAGCGCCATGCTACGCGGCCAGATCACCCTTGCCCAGGCCCAGGCTCTGGCCTGCATCGAAGACGCGGCGCAACAGTCACAGGTACTGGAGCACATCACGGCCCTGGGTTACGACGACCGTGAGACCAGGGCCGTGACCGATCTCCTGACCAATGGATGGGACCTGGCGAGCGCTCTGGCCCACGTGCGCCCTCCGCACGCTGCGGGGGAAGCGGGGAACCGCGGGAGTGGCGCCCGTACCGCCCGGTCCGGGGCCGGCCCCGGGCGCCAGCCGCGACCGCGCATCCAGTCGCCAGAAGATGCCGAGGCTCAACGTATGTTCGAGGCGATCCTCGAGACCCCCGTACAGCTCTCGCGCAGCGGTAATGCCATACGCCTTACCATTACACTCTACAGTGATGAACAACTTCAGTCGCTCTATGACCGCTTGAGTGGGTAGCTCTCCGGGCAGGTAAGGTTCCGACACATTCCTCCTGCACGGCAGATCTGCGTTCGTTCGCACAATTGATGGCCGGAGTGTCCCTTCTCCACGATACCCCTCCGTGTCTGCGCTTCCCCCCTTCGCGAGCCGGTGCGTCCTTCTCAACGACGCACCAGTTCACTGCCGCGCGCTCGGTGCGCCCTTTGGGCCTGCACATATACGGGACGGACGCGCTCCCGGCAGGTTTGCGGTAGTGCCACACGTGTGTGATGCACCACTCTCGACGCTCTGGCATACGTGAAGCTTGATAACCTGGCGTTCATCTCCCCGCCTCCACAGCTCCAAATTTTCACCGAATTGATGGCATGCAGGGTCGTGGAGAATGTGCCAGGCCAGAACGTTCAGGTCTGATACCAGTGACGATTGATGAGTGACGAGCGGCACAGTCCGCATCACGCTGCGGCGCAGGGCCAATCCGATTCGCAAATTGCATCACCCGAATGTGGTATGACACATGGCTCTGGTTTCATTTGTTATCATTATCCCACACGCGGGGTGCATGTTCCACGGGGTTGAACTAGCGGTTCGTCTCGCCGTCATGTTAAGGGGTAAGACTATGCTGCGTAAACGACTTGAGCAGACGGTGCGATCATGGGTCGAAATCCTGGTCACACGTGTGCCAGGGCTTAACAGCCTGAGTCCCAATACCCTCACCTGTATGACCCTTGTGCTGACGATCGGGGTCGTTGTCCTGATTGTGCGGGGGGCGCTGCTGTGGGCCGGGGTACTCTTTCTTGCTGCCAGCGCCTTTGATATGCTCGATGGCGCCGTTGCCCGTACCCGACGGGCGGCCACACCTTTCGGAGCCTTCCTCGACTCGACCGTTGATCGCTACTCCGAGTTGCTCGTGTTTCTCGCTTTGCTGATCTACTACGAGCGCACGATTACCGGGTCGCCGCTGATCACATTGCTGCTCTTCCTCGCCGCCACTGGCGCCGTGCTTACCAGCTACGTCCGCGCACGGGCCGAAGCGCTCGGACTCAATGGCCGCGGTGGTGTACTCGAACGTCCTGAACGGGTACTTATCCTCGGGCTAAGCCTGATCACCGGCTGGATCGTAGTCGGTCTGTGGCTCCTCGCTATCCTTTCCCATCTGAGCGCCCTGCAGCGTTCGTTCCAGGTGTGGATGCGGAGCCGCGCCATTGGCAGTGATGGCGCCGAGCGCATGCCCTCGATCCGCTGATATTTTCAAGCATGCCGGCTGGCGCCCCGCGTGTTGCAATCTGCCGCTACCGGGGGTTGTGAAGGTACCGCAACCTCACATCTGCTCTGAAACCTGGCGATGCCCTTCCATCAATCACCAATCCACCATCGAACACGGTGGCATCGGCTGGCCGCATAACCATATGAGGTGCAACCGTCGTGCCCACTACTCCCCTTCGCCTGGTGGCGCTCCTCCACGTGTTGCGTCCCCACGTCGCTACCCAGGCCGCTGCCTACACCTTTCTTGGCGCCTATCTCAGCGCCGGCCCTCGCTTCACCCTCACGCCGCTTACCTCCCTCGCCGCCCTGATCGTAGCCGTCGTGGTGGCCTTCGGGTTCGTGATCAACGACTATGCCGATGCCGATATCGATCGCCTGACCAAACCGGAACGACCCATCCCCTCGGGGGCCGTTTCGCGCGCTCAGGCCGTGGCAATCGCCCGGGTCCTTGCCGGCCTGACCTGCATCCTCATCTTGCTGGCGCCCCTGGCCCTCCAGACCCTCGCCGTCCTGAACCTGAGCCTGACTGCGGCCTACGCTCTGGTGCTCAAGCGCACCGTGCTGATCGGCAATGCAACGATCGCTCTGCTCAACAGTTCGATACTGGTATTCGGCGGTCTCGCTGCAGGCGGTGTGTCCATGGTGGCCTGGACGGTAGCCGGGATGAGTTTCCTGTACACGCTGGCCCAGGAGGTGTTGTACACTGTTGATGATGTCGATGGCGACACGCGGGCCGGGATCATGACAACTGCAGTCTACTTCGGGGTTGGTCCCTCGTTGCGTCTCTTCCACGGTTTGATCGCGCTGGCACTGCTCTGCGCCGCTGCGCCTGCCTGGCTCACCGACGTCACGCCGCTGTACCTTGCGGCACTCCTGGTCTGCGTGGTCCTGCCGGTGGGCGTCTTCATTCTCCCCCGTACCTGGCGCTACGAGCCTCAAGCTGTCCACCGGGCCTGCACGGCAATGAAGGTAATACGCGTCGCCAGCCTGGCTCCGCTGATCCTGCTCGGTCTTCCACCAGGTTGAGGCGCTGACCGATCCGCGAACTACGCTTTCTGATATTTGACCAGGCGCCCCCTGAAAGCTGCGCACCAGGAGTGGCGTCTTACCCCCAGTGTGAACAACCTGGACTACTGGCAGTGCAGACCAGACGAACCTCTGCTATCATACAGGGTGAGAAGTCTGTCCGCCTGGCCCACGGACACCGCGGCGCCGGTGTTGCCCGGACTGGTCGTCATGGTTTTGAGAAATACATCAGCCCGCGAAGGCGGGCCTCGCAGACGGTAGCCTGCGGCCTGATCCGTCGGGCAAGGGGTAGATAGTGAAGAGAGCACAAAGCCCTCTCGACCCCATGCCGTCTTCGCGCCTTCGTGGCGTATGTTCACCGCAGGAGCGCCCCGTATGCCACTGTCACCACAGGAGGTCCTCCACGTCGCGCGGCTCGCCCGGCTGCGCCTCGATCCCGAAGAACTGGAGCGCATGCGCTCCCAACTCTCGGCGATCCTCGATCACATCGCTATGCTGCAGGAGGTTGACGTTTCCGGCGTACCTCCTACTGCCCAGGTGACCAACCTCGTCACCGTGCTGCGGCCTGATGAAGTGACCGAAGAACTCAGCCGCGAGGCGGCTCTTGCAAATGCTCCGGATCAGCGCGACGGCATGTTCCGCGTCCGCGCCGTATTCGACGAGTAACGCCCGCAACATTATCGCCAGCGCACCCGTCAAAGCAGCAGGTGAGAACGTCTCGGTTCGCACAGTCGGCGGCCGACCACCAACGAAAGGATCGCCAATGTACAACGGGAATGGCTCAAATAATGGCGGCCGCTATACCCGCATCGCCGGCGTGCCGGTGAGGCCCGTCTACCTCTACATCGCTGGAGCGGTTGCCTTGCTGGTGGTAATCTATCTGGTGATGCGCTTCCTGAGCACCAGTCTGGTCATGCACTTCAGCGCCTACGCGGGCGCGCTGCTGCTGATCGCTAACCTCCGCGAGTTACTCGGCAATAGCTACGGGCAGCGCGGCAGTACGGCCCTGCTCAATGTCATGGTCGGCGGTGGGTTGATCTTCGCCTGGCTGAGCCAGTTCTTTGGCGTGCTCTTCTGGATCCCGGCGCTGATCCTGGTTGGCGTGGCCACCCCTCTCATCTTCGGGCGCGCAAACGTCTACAATGCCTACCTGGATATGGCCCGCTCGCTCGCCACCAACGTGCGCCGTACCTTCGTTCGCTGAAACGCCGCTGTTGTGCAAGGCCGAGGCGGTTGCCCCGATGCCCATCCTGTCAGCCTTCAGGCAACATCAGGGTGGGCTTTGTGTTACCTGCGCGTTTCCCTCGTTCGTCGGAGGGATGGCATTCACCTGTACCGAACACGTAGGCAGCGCAGCGGGTGCGGAGAGACGCAGAGGACTTCATCAGGCCCATCCTCTGTGGTACGTAGGCGCTCACCCTTCCCCCGAGAGCGCGGGCAGCTTGCCCACATCCAGGCTATTGCGGGCGGGATGCCCGTGCACCCGGGGTGGCGCCTTGCCCCACGTGTGAACAGGTACTGCGGTACACTTGAACAGGTACGCCAGCGGTTGGCCGTGCTGACCGGTCGCGCCCTGGCGATCTCCGCGAGCGTCTGGACACTGTTCCCCATCGCCTGGAGCATGGCCAGTCAGATACACGGCTCACACAACTCGTCGCCAGGCAGGCGCTCGACCGCAGCCATTATCAGGCTGCCGGGCGTGGTTGGCACAATGGGCACACCGTAATCCGTGCCGTTCATCAAGCACCATTCCCCGGGGCGCCGCACAACCACGAAATGAAACGAGCCAGGATGGCTGCGCCCACCCAAACCCTCCCGGTCGGCCCGACGTCCGCCGTTGACACGCCCCGCCGGGCCGCCTCTGGCCCCACCCGGCAGGCTCATCGTCACGCGGGTGTCAGGCAAAACACCGGTTCACCCCTTCCCCGAGGCTTTAGAGGCGGACAGAACATCCGAGCCAACGTGGCTTGTACCGCCTTGGAACGCCCCTGCGCACGGCTCTAGTCTCCCCTCTCCAGCGAAGCTGGAGAGGGGGGTGAGGACCAACCAGCGCATCCCAACGCCATAACGCCCGTCGGCGCCCATACGTTCTGTCCGCCCCTGGATCCAGATGCCAGGGCGTCGGGGGTCAGGAGTGATGTATACTACGGTCGCTCACGTGGCTGCGCTGCGCACCACCGCGATGCACAAGGGTGTTCTTGGGAGGACTGCATCCTCCTGATCGAGCTGAAGCGTGGGAAGCATGGTTTCTACGCTCCGTTGCTCGCCTGTGCCGTGAGGATCTATGTCATCAAGTGATCTGGAGGGGATTCAATTTCTGGCGGGTGAAGACGGTGACCGCAGCAGCACCCGCGCCAACAAGGCCATCTGCAGCGCGGCGCTGGCCCGGGTGGATCCCCAGGCGGCCCGGGCCGCGCGCGATGAGGTCAACTGGCGCAAACACTACCCCCGCCACATTCGCGCTCTGACCGAAGCCGGCATCGCCCGCCCTGAGAACGCGCTCACGATTGCAACCGACGGGTTGGCTGCTGCCTGGCAGCAGGTCGAGTTCATCCGCGACGGTGTCGCCTATCCGCTCGCCGAGGCGATGAATTGCCCCCGGCCCGAAGCGCTCTTCAGCGTCGAACTCCGCGGCCAGGGACCACCGGACATCGAGCCCTGGTCGCTACCGTACCGCGGCCGGCAACTTCAGGGAGAGGAATTGCGCGCCCAGATCGCCCGCTGGGAGCAGGCCGGGGTCATCGAACCCAGCCTTGCCCAGACCCTGCACCGGGTCAGCGCGCATCCCGAGTGGTTCGACCTCTCCGATCGTACACTCGTGCTGCTTGGCGCCGGATCGGAGGCCGGGCCGCTCGCGGCCCTGGCGCGCTGGCGTGCCAATATCGTCGCGATAGATCTGCCCGACGCGGCCCGCTGGGAGCGCATCGCCAGCATAGTTGCCGCCGGTAACGCCCGCCTGATCGCGCCGGTGCGCCAGCCGGTCGCCCCTGATGCGCCAGTGGAGCAGTGGGCGGGGTTGGCCGGCGCCGATTTGCTCACCCAGACGCCGGAAATCGCCGCCTGGCTGCGCTCCCTTGATACACCCCTGGACATCGCCGCGCTGGCCTATCTGGACGGCGAGCGCCACCTGCGAGTGTCGCTGGCGATGGACGCCATCATTGCCAGCGTCAGCGCTGCCCGGCCAGAGACGACGCTCATGTACATGGCCACGCCCGCCGATGTGTTTGCGGTTGATGAGACCATGGCCCGCGCAACGATGCAGCCTGCCGCCCAGGCGCGTCCTCTGGGCAGCATTGCTACCGGCGTGCTGCGCGGGCTGAGCGGCGGGCGGCTGCTCCAACCCCACGTGCGCGGCCTGCTCGACGGCGGCAACGGTAAACGCTATGGGATCGTGGACGGGATCTTCATCGAGCAAGGGCCGAACTACGCCCTGGCCAAGCGCCTCCAGCAGTGGCGCGCCATCACCGCCCGTGCCGCCGGGCAGCGCGTGGCGATCAACGTGACCCCCTCAACCATGACCCGCTCGGTGATCAAGAACCCCGCCCTCAAGGCCGGTTACGATGGGGCCGACCTGTTTGGGATCGAGATCTTTGACCCCCGGACCACCAGCGCCCTCATGGCCGCGCTCTGGGTGCACGACCTGCGCTGCCGCGACTGCGCCGCCGATCCCGCCTATCCCCTGGCCCACCCACTGGAGTTGCTCACCGCAGGCGCCAACCACGGCGGCCTGTGGCGCTGCGGCTTTCTGCCCCGCACGGCACTCCCCCTGGCCGCGCTGGTCGGCTATGTGCGCGGTAAGGTGCGACGAGCCTGAACCGGGCGTTAGTTCACGCGTGGCTTCACTGCATACCACGAGAACAAAAAACAGTGGTGGAGCAAGCGGGTTGCTCCACCACTTCTCCCCGGCAGCCTCACGACGGCTGCGCCCTCCTGCACCCTCCCCGCCGGTAGGGCGTGGGGAAATCAGATTTCCCCGCTCTCCGACCGCTGCCGGGGGCACTTGTCATACCAATGCTGCTTGACGGCCTCGCACTGGATAGCTCCACATCTCCACAACTCTACAGCTCCACCAGGCCCTCTGTGGAGATGCAGAGCTGGAGAGCAACGGTAACGTTGCTATAGCCACTATATGAACCTTGCCTCAGGGATAAATCCTGTACAACATGCGCGGAAAAGGAATGGCCTCACGGATGTGACGGGTGCCAGTGATCCAGCATACGGCGCGTTCAATGCCCATCCCAAAGCCGCTGTGGGGGACTGTGCCATAGCGTCGCAGGTCGAGGTACCACTGGTAATCCTCGAGATTAAGCCCGTACTCGCGAATGCGCCGTTCCAGGAGCTCCGGGTCATGGATGCGCTGCGAGCCGCCAATGATCTCACCATAGCCTTCCGGGGCCAGCAGATCAGCGCAGAGCGCCACCTCGGGACGATCCGGGTCAGGTTGCATGTAGAAGGCCTTGATCGCCGCGGGAAAGCGTTCGACAAAAACGGGCCGGTCGAAACGCGAGGCGATCAATTGCTCGTGAGGCGCGCCGAAATCCTCTCCCCAGGGCAGGGGATCGGCGCCCTCTACCTCCCCCTGGTGCGCTGCAATGATCTGGAGCGCCTCATCGTAGCTGATCCGCGGAAAGGGTGGCACACAGCGCTCCAGCGCCGCTGTGTCCCGCCCAAGCACCTTCAGGTCCTCGGCACGACGCTCCAGTACCCGCTGCACAATCGCGCTGACGAACCGTTCCTGTAACGCCAGGTTGTCATCATGGGTAGCGAAGGCCACCTCCGGCTCGATCATCCAGAACTCGGTCAGATGGCGCCGGGTTTTGCTCTTTTCTGCCCGGAAGGTGGGGCCAAAACAGTAGACCTTGCCGAACGCCATCATCCCCGCTTCAACGTAAAGCTGGCCAGTCTGCGCCAGGTAGGCCTTGCCAAGATCGAAGTACTCGGTGGCGAAGAGGTTCGTCGTACCCTCGGCGGCGGTCGCCGTGAGGATGGGGGTATCGAAGCGCACAAAGCCCTGCGCATTCAGCCACTCCTGTGCTGCGGCAATCACTTCGGCGCGCACCCGCAGCAAGGCGTGCTGCTTTGCCGAGCGCACCCATAGGTGACGGTGCTCCATCAGGAACTCGACCCCGTGCTCTTTGGGCGTGATCGGATAATCTACGCTCTGGCCGACAATGTCCAGATCCTCCACCGTCAGTTCGTAGCCGCCAGGGGCGCGCGCGTCGGCTCGCACCGTCCCTGTGACGCGCAATGCGGTCTCCTGGGTCAACGCCTGCGCTCGCGCAAATACCGCTTCGCTCACCTGCGGTTTGAACACTACGCACTGCATCGTTCCGCTGCCATCGCGTAATTGAATAAAGATCAACTTGCCTTTCTCGGTCTTGTTGTACACCCACCCGGCCAGGGTCACCTGCGCCCCCTCGTAGGCCCCGATGGTAGCAACCGAAGTGGTTGGCAGCAGAGACATAGAACACTCCTCAATGGCATCTACACGCTTTTCAGCGTCAGTATGCCATGAGTTCCATGGCCTGGCAAATTGACAGCGCCACGTTTATCCCGGATAATTTGTGAATCATGGATCCGCGTTTGTCTGCCGGGTGCTTATGGAGATCCTGCGCTGGCGCGATGTGCCGGCCGTGCGGCGCGCCTTATCTGAACTGGCCGATTACCGGCCCGTGCTCGAAACCGCTATTGCTGTTCAGCAGGTGCCCGCCCCCACCTTCGATGAGGCCGAGCGCGGGGCGCTAGTCCTGGATCGTTTGCGGGCCCTGGGCCTGAGCGATGTCGCCAGCGATGCGATTGGCAATGTCTATGCCCGCCGCCCTGGCCATGCCCCCCACCCCGCCCTGCTCATCTCGGCGCATCTTGACACGGTCTTTCCTCGCGAAACCGATCTGCGCCTGCGCTACGAAGGCGATCGCGTCTACGGGCCGGGCCTCGGCGACAACAGCATCGGCGTCGCCGGTCTCATCCATCTCGCCCAGGCCATGCAGCGCCACGATCTGCCCAATGGCGGCGATATCTGGTTCGTGGCCAATGTGGGCGAGGAGGGTCTCGGTGATCTGCGAGGCATTCGAGCTGCCGTCAATCGCCTGAAGGATAAGATTGGCGCCGTTATCGTGCTCGAAGGCTGCGACTTCGGCACCCTCCACCATCAGGCCATCGGCGTGCGCCGCTACCGCATCGAGGTGAGCGGCCCCGGCGGTCACTCCTGGGGGAACTACGGCACCCCGAGCGCCATTCACACCCTCGTGCGCCTCGCCGCGCGGATCACCGAGATCCACGTGCCCCGTTTGCCGCGCACCACGTACAACATCGGAGTGATTGAGGGCGGCACGTCGGTCAACTCGATCGCCGAGTCGGCCAGCATGCTCCTCGATATGCGCTCGGTCAGCGCTACCGCCCTCGACCATCTGCTGGCTCAGGTTGATCGGCTGGTCGCCGCTGCCGCTGCCGATCATCCCGATGTGCAGGTGCGCGTCCAGACGGTCGGCAATCGCCCCTCCGGCGCGATTGAGCGCGACCATCCCCTGGTGCAAGCCGCCGTGGCCGCGTTCCAGTCCGTGGGCGCGACCGTCAGTTTCCAGCAGAGCAGTACCGACGCGAATATCCCCCTCAGCCAGGGCATTCCGGCGGTCTGCATCGGTCTGACCGACGGCGGCAATGCCCATCGTCACGATGAGTTTATTCAGCCCGCCAACCTCGGTCGCGGTATGCAGGCCCTGCTGCTGCTGGCCCTCACCGCCTCAGCCTGATGAGCGCGCTCCATTCTCGCAGCGCTGCCGGAGCGCCAGCCGCGTTACGCTAACGCCTCCTCGATCGCCTCCAGCACCGCCGCACTCAAGCTAACCCCTGCTGCGCCAGCGTTGTCATCGATCTGCTCCGGCCGCGTCGCCCCGATAATCACACTGCTGACCTCTGGCCCCCGCAGCGCCCACGCGAGCGCCAGTTGCGCCCGGGAGATGCCCAGACCATCGGCGATCGGCTTCAAACGCCTCACCCGCTCCGCGTTCGCCGCGGTTAGATAGCGCTCCCGGGCCCAATCCTCCCGGCCAAAGCGCGAGTCAGCCGGAATGCCCTCGTCGTATTTACCCGTCAGCATCCCCATAGCCAGCGGCGACCAGACCACCAGGCCGATCCCGCGAGGTCGCGTCACCGGCGCAATCTCGCGCTCTACCCGGTCGCGCCAGAGCATCGAATACTGGGGCTGTTCGACCACTGGCTTCGCCCAGCCGTAGCGCTCGCAGATGGCATGCGCCTCAACAATTTCAGTAGCGCTCCACTCAGAGGTGCCCCAGTACAGCACCTTGCCCATCCGCACCAGGTCGTGCATCGCCTGCGCCGTTTCCTCGATCGGCGTCTCGGGATCGGAACGGTGACAAAAGTAGATGTCCACGTAGTCCGTGCCGAGCCGCCGCAGGCTCCTGTCAATGCTCTCGAAGATGTGCTTGCGCGACAGGCCCCGGTCGTTCACATCGTCGCTCATGGGCCAGAAGACCTTGGTTGCGATCACCAGGGTGTGGCGCGGGAATTGCTGCAGAATGGCGCCCATCTGTGACTCGGCTTCGCCTTTGCCGTAAATATCGGCCAGGTCGAAGTAATTGATCCCGCGCTCGTAGGCCCGTTCGACCACCCGCCGCGCCACGTCCGGGGCGACTTTGCCCTCGCCGTAGTTGATCCAGCCGCCCAGCGCCACGGCGCTGACCTTTATCCCTGCATTGCCCAGCCGGCGATACTTCATAACCGCTGCTCCTGTATTATCAAAAGAGGGAAAACCTGGTCGTCCCATCCCCGGCACAGCGCCACCCTTCAACAAAACGCTCTGCTCCAGTCTCCGGTCGGAGCCAACCATCGCGCACCCCGACCAGGGGTAACCCGAGTTCCCTATGCCCCCAGCCGCAGAGTTCGACGCCTGTGGCTACGCGCCCAACCGGGGCCGGTACCCGAGAGGTGATCCCGAGTCCCGGGTCGTACGACTTATGGCTTCCACTCGCCCAGCCGGGGCCGATACCCGCCGTGCCCGTCGGGTTCGAGGAGCACATAGGTGTAGGTCGCCGTGTAGTTCGCCTCGTCGGCGATATCCGCCCAGGTATAGCTGCGCTGCTGCTCGTCCTTGAGGTGCAACGTCCAGGTTCCGGTGTTAAAATAGTACCCTGTTCGCCCGTCACTCAGGATCAGTGGGTCGGCAAGCCCATCGAGTGGACCGTGCGTATGTCCCATCACCACGGTCTCCACCTGTCGGTCTTCTTCGAGCACCGCCTGCGCCGCGTTGCGAAAGGCGTCACCGCCGCGCCCTCCGAGCACCGCCTCGCCACCGGTGGTAATCTCCAGTTCGTCGAGGGTGAGTTGTGGTGCAGCGCCGCTCAGGGCCAGGGCCAGTTCGCTGGCGCCTGCGCCGTGTATGGTACGCTCAAACTCCTCGCGAAACGCTGGCTCAGCGATCCGCATCTCAAGCACCTCTCGCAAGTCAGGATCGGCGAGTGCGGCCACGATCGTCTCGGCGTCTGGCGCCACGCCCGCTTCCAATTCAGCCCCGCCCAGGAGCGGCGGTAAACCGCTGGTGAGCAGAAAGCGCGCCACCAGGCCCAGCGCCGTGGCGGTAAAAATCGGGTCGTGCCGCAGCCCCAGCTTGACCACGCGCAGGATAGGCTTCACATTGTCAATAAACCAGCGCTCTCGCTCCAGTTGATTGTAGACCTTGTCTACGAACAGGGTGCCCCAGCAGCGCTTCAGCCGGCGCACCCCCGCGCGGTCAATGCCGAAGGGGTGCTCCATACGCTCCCCAAAACGGTTGGCCCGGTCGTGCTCGTGCCCGTGTTCAATGTAGACGCGCCCGCGCGAGCCCTCCCCCAGGATGTAGGCGTAACGCACCCGACGCAGATCGCCGGACGCGCCCGGAGGGTAGATCGCATCGAACAGCCGTGCCCATACCCCCCGCCACAACAGGTCAACATCATGGTTCCCGGCAATGATGGCAATCGAGTTGCCCTCGACCATAAAACGCCGCAGAGCTGCGAACACCTCCGGGTGCCCCGAGGCGATCGCCGGCGCTCGCCCCAGAATCACATCGGTGCGGCGGAGGGACTCGGCCTCGGTGCTCCCCAGGTCATCCTGCGGCGAAGCCAGACCGATCTCGGGCAACGTCTGGCAGTACTCCAGAAAATCGCCTGCGATCACCAGTTCTACCGGGCTGCCGGTTGTGCCGATCGTGTCCAGAAAGCGGGCAAAATCCGCATCGGCGGTAAAATCTTCCAGCGGGTCAGGCTCACCGTTGGGCAGCCAACCCGGCCCCAGGTGCAGATCGCTCACCACGTAAACCAGACGCTCCATCGGCGCTGCTCCTTGCCGTGACTCCACAGGCTCCCGTTCCGCGGTATCATAGCACGATACATGCGGAAGAGAAGGAAACCTGCATCCATGCCTGCGGTGCGCATGTCGAACCGCGCCCCGACTCGTAGGAGGCCCGGGGAGAGCCTGCGCTGATATGCACATCGGGGAAACCGGGTTTCCCCGCGCCCCTGCCCACAGAGGTGGTAAGCCCTCCGCGCCGAGAGAGTCCGGGAGGGCTGCGCCCTCTCGGGAAAACCCCATGTTCATCTTGTCAGTGTGCGGCGCAGCCGCATGGTCGTCTTACGGGGATAGACAAACTCACCAATCCGCACGCTACATCGCGCTAGAAAGGCATTCGCATTCCGTGTCCACCCAGGAGTTTTTCGCCCGTGTGGGCCTGCGCGGAGAGCCGGTCGCCGATCCACGGGCCTGCGTCGTTCACGGCGAGACGCGCTTCAGCGTACTCACCCCACGCCTGATCCGTATCGAATGGGCTCCCGACGGCAACTTCGATGACCGTCCCACGTATGCCTTTCCCAACCGCCGCGCCCCGGCGCCGCCCTTTCACTTCGCAGTCGCGCAGGACACCCTGACGCTTGACACCGGGGCGCTCCGACTCCGGCGGATCGGGCTGCGCGGGCCACACAGCGCCGCCAACCTCAGCCTGGAGTTGTCGGTGGCTGGCACCATCAACCGCTGGAGCCCCGGTACATCCGATCCCCTCAACCTCCGCGGCGCTCGCCGCACCCTCGATGGCTGCCAGGGGCAGGCGGCCCTCGAGCCGGGCCTGCTCTCCCGCTCCGGTTGGGCGCTGCATGATGATAGCGCCGCCGTGCGTTTCGATCCTGACACCGGCTGGGTGCAGCCCCGCCCCGAGTCGCCCCACCAGGACTGGTACTTCTTTGGCTACGGCCACGACTTTCGGAACGCGCTGGCCGATTACGCCCGCTTCGGTGGCCCTGTGCCGCTCGTGCCCCGTTGGGCGCTGGGCGCCTGGTGGTCGCGCTACCACGCCTACAGCGAAGACGAGTTGCGCGACCTGGTGGCCGCCTTTGCCACTCACGACGTTCCCCTCGATGTCCTGGTGATTGATATGGACTGGCACACGCCACGCGGCTGGACCGGGTACACCTGGAATACCGACCTCTTTCCCGACCCGCCGGCCTTCCTCGCCTGGCTCCACGATCAGGGGCTGCGCGTCACCCTCAATCTGCATCCTGCCGATGGGGTGCAAACCCACGAGGCAGTCTATCCCTCTTTTGCCGCAGCAATGGAAGTCGATCCCGGTCAGGGAGTGCCCTTTCGTATCGGTGATGCGCGCTTCGCCCGCAACTACTTCCACCTCCTGCACCACCCCCTCGAAGATCAGGGCGTCGATTTCTGGTGGATGGATTGGCAGCAAGGGCGCACGTGCGAAGTTCCTGGACTTGACCCCCTGCCCTGGCTCAACCATCTCCACTTCAGCGATATGCGACGCCGACCCGACCGGCGGCCTATCCTCCTGTCGCGCTGGGGCGGGCTAGGGAACCATCGCTACCCGATCGGCTTTTCTGGCGACACTTATGCGACCTGGGAAGCCTTGCGCTTCCAGCCCTACTTTACCGCCAGCGCTGCCAATGTGCTCTATGGCTGGTGGAGCCACGACATCGGCGGTCACTTCGACGCCGTCGAGCCTGAACTCTACACTCGCTGGGTGCAGTTCGGCGCCTTCAGCCCCATCCTGCGCCTCCATTCGACCAATGACCCCGCCGCCGAGCGCCGGCCCTGGGCCTTTCCGCCCGCCGCGCGCGACGCTGCCCGCGCCGCCTTTGCAGCGCGCTACGCCCTGCTGCCCTATCTCTACACCCTCGCCCGTATCCACACCGACACCGGCCTTGCGCCCTGTCGTCCGCTCTACTACGAGTGGCCCGAAGCCGAGGCGGCCTACGTCGCCCGCGAACAGTTCGCCCTCGGCGACCAGCTTATCGTCGCCCCCATCGTCCATCCGTCCGACCCGGCCAGCGGCCTGGCCCATGCCGATGTCTGGGTGCCGCCAGGCGATTGGATCGAGCGCGCCTCCGGCGAACTGCTCCACGGCCCGGCCTGGGTGCGTCTGGCCGGCGACCTCAACACCATCCCCCAGCTCGTGCGTGCCGGCGGTATTCTGCCCCTCGCCCCCGTACATCCACGCAGCCACCACCAGACCCACAACCGGCTGATCCTGGCAGTTTTTTCCGGCGAACATGGCACACTGCGCTTCTATGAAGATGCCGGCGAGGGTGAAGCCTATCGCCACGGCGAGTACGAGTGGACCCCGGTCGAGGTTCGCTCTGCCGACGGAGGACGGACGCTAGCGGTTTCGATCGGGCCAGTCGAGGGACACTGCCCGACACTGCCAGCCGAGCGTGCCGTCACGCTGCGTTTCGAGCATTGCCACCCCCCGACACGGGTCTTGCTCGATGGCTCGGAGCACCCTGACTGGCGCTACGACACCGCGACACAGACCATCATCGTTGAAATTCCCACCCGCCCCAAAACCACCCCCACCTCCCTCGTCGTCCAGAACGCTGCGCCGCTCACCTGCGCCGGCGACGCGCGCAACGCCTCCCTGCGCCTCGCCGATGTCCGGCGGCTGCTCCACCTCCCCAATGCCGACAGCGAGACCCTGCGCGCCGCAGCCCTTGCTGGCGATACCCCTGCGCACCGCCACGCCCTCGCGCGCCTCGGTGGACCCTTCGCCCGCGTCTTTGAGTACACCACCCCCGAAGATGCTGCCCGGACCCTCGGCGCCCTTGTCGTTGCCGCGCCCCGCGACGGGACCGCCGTTCGCGTGACGGGCCACTGGCGCCTCCTCGGCCCGGCGGGTATCAGCGAGATCCCCTGTGACCTCGGCGACCTCTACGCCGACACGATTGTGTATGCCCCCTTCGCGTGGGACGGCTCATCCGCCACCTGCCGCTGGTCGCTCGATCTACAGCTCCACTGGGGCAGTCACACCCTTGAGCATCGCTTTACCTCAGCGACCCTCTTTCCCACCATCGGCGCCTGGCGCACCATCGCCGCGCTCGCCGATGCGGCCCCTGGCCCCAACGGGCTCCTGGACGCTGGCGGCGCGCCCCGCCCGGAACTGCCCTGGGATCGCCATACGGTCACCTCGACTGGCCACGAGGTGCGGAGTCTTACTGAACCCTTTTCCATCCCTCTGAGCCAGTACGCGCGCGCTAATCGCAACGCCAGCCAGGTGAGCTATGCCGTTGCCGAACTCACCATCCCGGCTCCCCTCCAGGCGCGCATCGCCTACCAGTCACCCCGACCCGTACGTGCCTGGCTCAACGGCGTCGAACTCGCGACTGAGAGCTTCGTCCCCTGCGCCATTAACAAGGTCAACCCTCACTGGTCGCGCACCGTTTCAACCACCCTGCGTCCTGGCACGAACGTCCTGCTCATCGCCAGCGATCGCCCTGCCGACGAAGATCCCTGGTTCTGGTTTCTGCACGCCGCGGTCCACGGCCCCGATGGCCTGCCCACCCCCGCGGTCACGGTGGTGATCCCGACTCCGCCCTGAGGTGAACATATGGGGAAACCGGGTTTCCCCATCTCCCTGCCTGTGGGGGTGCCAGCCGCTCCCAGCAGCGGTTGGAAAATGGGGAACCCGGGTTTCCCCAACCCCCTCCCAGCGGGGAGGGTTTGGGAGGGCGCAGCCCTCCCAGGAAACACCCCATCTTCAGCCCAACCGTTCCCTCGCGCTGGTCATGCGGGCCTCTGGCCCGCATACCCGACCGTCGGTGGGGTGAGACCCACACCCCACCGCCGACGGCGGACGTTGCCTCAGCCCTGCCTGGAGAGGCCGACGCCGACCCAACCAGAACACGACATGCTACAATACAGGGAAAACGCACCTGACCCGGACAACGTTCGCAACCCGAGCGGCTGCGACGGTCCTGCGGAGGAACGCTATGCAACGCAGCGAACGAGGAGGAGGCGGTTGGATCGGCTGGCTTATCTTTCTACTTGTCATCTTCGGTTTCCGGTTTTTACCCCCTCTCGCCAACTGGCTCACTCAGGTTACCGGTATCACGATCACCGTGCCAATGCTGATCATCGCCTTCACCGTCCTCGCAGTGGTGGCGAGCATTGGCAGTTCGCTGGTGCGCGCCGCCGGACGATCGGGCGACGCAGGTCAGACCGGAATGCCGCCATCTCTGCCTGTGCCTCCGCAGTCATCAACGCCGCCAGAACCAGCCTCATCGCCCTGGCCCCCCACCACTCCGGCCAGTAACCTCCCCCGTGCCCGGCTGCCCAGCGGTCAGGAACACCTCCCCAAACCGCCCCGTTTCGAGCCGATCATTGATCCGCGCATTCTCGCCGCGGGGATCGCCGGCCTGGTCATCCTCGGGGCGCTGACCCTCCTCGTTCTGTTCCTGTCCGGCGCTTTGCCCTGATCTGCCGCCAATAGCAGCCATCGGTCACGCGTTATGAATGCCTATGACATTCTGGCCCATTACTACGACGCCGATCTCCGCGATTACCACGAGGATCTGCCATTCCTTCGCGAGATGGCGCGCCGTGCCGATGGTCCATTGCTCGAATTGATGTGCGGCACCGGCCGGTTGCTGCTGCCCCTGGCCGAGGCCGGCTTCACCATTACCGGGGTTGACAGCTCCCCGGCGATGCTGGCCATTGCCCGCGCCCACGTGGACGAAGCCGGCCTCGGCGACCGGGTGACACTCATTCAGGGTGATGTGCAGGACGTCGCACTGCCCGCCGAAGCCTTTAGCCTGGCCTTTGTCGCTGTCAACTCTTTCATGCACCTCGAAACCGTTCGCGACCAGCTCGCCTGTCTCACAAACGTCCGGCGGGCCTTGCAGCGCCGGGGGTTGTTGATCATCGACCTGTTCAATCCCAATCCCGCCGAGATCCTCCGCGAGGACAACCGTCTGGTGCTGGAGCGCGAGTACCGGCTCAACGGGCGACACGTGCAGAAATTCGTGGCCATTGACAGCGACGCCGCGACTCAAATCAGCCGCGTGACCTTTCTCTACGACGAAACCGATGCCGATGGGCATGTTACTCGCCGCACGTCGCGCTTCGTGCTGCGCTGGTTCTATCGCTACGAGATCGAACATCTCCTCGCCCGCGCCGGGTTCATGACCCGCGCGGTCTACGGCTCCTACGACCTCGCAGAGTACGATAGCGACAGCGCTCGCCTGATCGTCGTTGCATCGCCGGACCGTTGAGGTGCATGGCGCCGCACAGGGTCGCGAAGAGCGCGCAGCGTTGCAAGGTTTTGAGAGGCCGCCTGAGAGGAGGGGCCGGGAAGCTGCGGCCTCCGTGTTCAGGCTGGTGGCGCGCCCTCAACCCGCGGGCGCCATCCGAGGCGCCATCCGAAGCGCTCGATATAACCGATCCCAAAAAGCGGCAACGGCTGCTCATTACGAGCAGCCGTGGGGGAAAAGGGAGGCGGTGTGAGTTAGTGGAGGATTGGCTACCCTTGGTGACCACGACCACCGCAAATCGTGCGTCCCGCGTAAGCCGTTTGCAGTATAGGCCAGGCAGGTTAGAGCCTGATTAATTCACTATTAGATGTTTGTTAATTTCTCCACAAAGCTGGCTGAGCCACACCTGATAATCGTCCATGCAAGCACGAAGACCATGAAGATCGATACGGAGGGAGAGCCTTCGCCCCACGTAGCTGTTCACCACCTTTGCCCACGGGAGTGGCAAACCCTCCCCACCGGAAGGGTTTGGGCGGGCTGCGCCCTCCCAGGCACGAGTATGTTCATTCGGGCGCTGTGCGCCCCACGAATGGCGCCCGGAATCGCAACACCCCTGATGATTGAAACCACGCCGCTTGTCGTTGCGCCTGTATGTGTTCACCCTTCTCCCGGGAGCGCGGGCAGCTTGCCCGCATCCAGACCATTGCGGCCGGTACGCCCGCGCACCCGGGGTGACGCCTTACCCGAAATGTGAACCGGCACGCGCCTTGACGTTCGATCCGCGCGGTAGTATCATTCAAGCGGCACGTCACAAGTCTGCCATAGAACGCATTGATGAGGACGAGTAGCCCGGCGACTGCAGCCAGGGAGGGCGCGTCGGCGACTGGAAGCGCGCCTCTGCACGGCCTGGTGAAAACCACCTCGGAGCGGCCCCCTCAACGCCGAACGGCCAGTATGGGGGTCCGGGCGGCGCCCGTTACAGCGCCCCACGAGGGTGCCTCTCGCCACAGCGGGAGGCATCGAAGATGGGTGGAACCACGAGGCAACCCTTCGTCCCATTGGGAAGAAGGGTTTTTTGTTGACATACTATTGCAGATTGGAGAGCGCCTGAGGAAGTACCCGCATGCGCCCATCGCATCGTCCTTCACCAATCACTCGTGACACCGGCGCCCGGCGCGGATGTCTCCGCGGCTGTGCGGCAATCCTCTTTATTGCCGCGCTGCTCTTGCTGGTGTACACGTTCGGGCTGCGCCCGATGCTGAGTCGCGCCGTGGCCGACCAGATCGCGCCCGTCCCCGTGGCAACGGCGGTGACCATTGGCGGGGCCGGGCGCGCGGATGGCCTCCTGCCTACCGCCATCGCCGCCCTGCCCCCGGGCGAACTGGTCCTCACCGAGGAACGCGCCAATGATTTTCTTGCCGCTCGCCCGGACGCGATTGCGCCCCTCAAAACGGCGCGCCTCAGCTTCAGCGATGGCCGTGCTATCGCCACGATCAGCGCCTATGGGGTCAGCAGCGATGCCATTGTGACCCTCACCGCCGAGGAGGGCCGGCTGGTGGTTACCAGCGCACGCCTCGCAGCGCCGCTGGCCTATGTGCTCTCCGCCGATGAACTGGCGCGTCTGCTCGCCGAACGGCTCAATGCGGAACTGACCGCCCAGGGTCGCCGCATCGACGAGCTGCGTATCGAAGAGGGCCGCCTGATCCTGGTTACCAGTTGACGCCCCGCCTGCGGGCCGGGCGCGCCGCGCCTCCTGGCGCCCCCTGAGCATGTAAGGAGTCTGCCGATGCCCGTTAATCCCAACGACGATCCCTACTATCGCCTGCGCCACTCCCTGGCCCACGTCATGGCTCAGGCCGTTCTTGAGCTGTTCCCCGAAGGTAAAATCGCCATCGGACCACCGGTCGAGAACGGTTTCTACTACGACTTCGACCTGCCGCGGCCCCTCACGCCCGAGGATCTGGCCGAAATCGAGGCCCGCATGCGCCGCATTATCAGCGGGAACCATCCGTTCGTCTACCGTGTCGTCAGCGCGGAAGAGGCGCGCGAGTTGTTCAGGGATCAGCCGTACAAGCTTGAGCTGATCGAGGGCCTCATCCAGGGCGCCGATGAGTACGGCGAGCGCCAGGAGGGCAACGGCGCCCCTGCCGGCGGCACGGTCATCTCGACCTATCGCCAGGACACCTTTGAGGACCTGTGCCGTGGTCCCCATCTGGAGCATACCGGCCAGATTGACCCCGAGGCCTTCAAGCTGATGAGTATCGCCGGCGCCTACTGGCGTGGTAATGAGAAGAACCCCCAGCTCCAGCGCATCTACGGCACCGCCTGGAACAATCGCGCCGAACTTGAACAGTACCTCTGGCGCCTTGAAGAAGCCAGAAAGCGCGACCATCGCCGCCTGGGTAAGGAACTCGACCTCTTCAGCGTCTCCGATGAAGTGGGACCGGGGTTGATCCTCTGGCATCCGAAAGGGGCCATGATCCGGGTGATTGCCGAAGATTTCTCTCGCCAGGCCCACCTCAATGCCGGCTACGAGTGGGTCTTCTCGCCCCACGTGGGCCGCGCGCACCTGTGGGAGACCTCCGGCCACCTGGATTTTTACAAAGAGAACATGTATGCCCCGATGGATATTGAAGGCGATACGTACTACGTCAAGCCAATGAATTGTCCGTTCCATATCCAGATCTACCGATCCCATCTGCGCTCGTATCGCGATCTGCCGCGGCGCTACGCTGAGTATGGCACGGTCTATCGCTTCGAGAAGAGCGGCGTGCTCCACGGCCTGACCCGCGTGCGCGGTTTTACCCAGGACGATGCGCACATCTTCTGCCGGCCCGACCAGGTCGAGGAGGAGATTGGCCACGCTCTGGATTTTTCACTCTACGTGCTGCGCTCCTTCGGGTTGAGCGAGTTCACCGCTTACCTCTCGACGCGCCCCGAGAAGTACGTCGGACGAGCAGAGGATTGGGATCGGGCCACCGCTGCCCTTGAGCGGGCGATTGAAGCTCATGCCCTGCCTTACAAGCGCGATGAGGGTGGCGGGGCGTTCTATGGCCCGAAGATTGATCTGAAAGTGAACGATGCCCTGGGCCGCGAGTGGCAGTTGAGCACCATCCAGTTCGACTTTAACCTGCCTGAACGCTTTGATCTGGAGTACATCGGCGAGGACGGCCAACCCCATCGCCCCTATATGGTCCATCGCGCGCTCATGGGGAGCATGGAGCGCTTTCTGGGTGTGCTGATCGAACACTTCGCCGGGGCGTTCCCCCTGTGGATCGCACCGGTGCAGGCGACGATCATTCCCATTACCGATAAACAGATGGAGTACGCCTGCCAGGTGCGCCAGCACCTGACCGATGCGGGCCTGCGGGTCGAACTCGATGATAGCCGGGACCGCATGCAGGGCAAGATCCGCCGCGCTCAGTTGCAGAAGGTACCGTATATGCTTATAATCGGCGCCAGGGAGCAGGAGACCGGCGCTGTGGCCGTGCGAACGCGCGCAGGCGAGGATCTCGGCGCCATGCCCCTGGCAGCATTTGTTGAACGCGCGCTGGAGGAGGTCCGTACACGAGCGGGGTGAGAATTGCTTCGTAAGTGTTCACACTTCTCCTGGGAGCGCGGGCATTTTGCCCGCATCCAGGCCCTTGCGGGCGGGACGCCCGCGCTCCCGGGGTGACGCCTTACCCCAAATGTGAACACGCACATTGCTTCGTGGTGGAAAGGGCGCGGGGTAGGGCAAGGCCCCTCTACGCTATGCTTCGTCAGAGAAGGGGTTTCTGCAAGCGTTGCGCCTTCCCTGGCTCTCCCGTGCAAGAATGTGCCGGATGCGCCGACGGGCTTCAGGTCTGCATCAACCCCGCCTGATAATCTGGCGTTCGGCTCTACAGCTCTACAAGCCGGTTGTGAGGAGCTGGGGAGCACCTGTAACCTTGACAGGCCCGCTATGAAACCTTAGTCTTACGGACCACTGAGGAGCGTCAGGTATGGCACTGGAGTCTGACACGCTCGCCGACACCGCCCGTCGTTTCAGTGAGGCGATCCGCGCTGAGCGCCAGAGCACCCTGGAGGCCCTGGCTGCGGAACGTCAGGCCGTTCTCGAAATTATTCAAGCCCTGAAGCAGGAGACCTTTCGTCGCCGTAAGACGGCTACCGGGCGCTTCGTCTTTGGCATGTTGCTCGGCGCCAGCGCTGGCGCTCTGACGGTCTACTTCGCCAACCAGCGCGCTGGCGAAGAGACGCGCCTCGGTCTTACCGCCAGGGCCGAGACTGGCCGCGCGACGCTCGCCAGACGCTTTAAACAGGCGCTCGACGCGGGTCGTCTGGCCGCTCAGAGCCGCGAGGAAGAACTCTGGGAGCGTTATCGCCGCCGGGTGTCCGAGGCGCTGCAACCTCCCCCTGAGCCTGAAGAGCCGCTGTTTTAGCCCGTGGTACGGGAAAACCGGGGCTTCCCACCTGCGGTGAGCCTGTCGAACCGCACCCCTCCCACCGGGAGAGATGAACGTGGCGGGAGGGGGCGTGGGAGGGCTTCGCCCTCCCCGCAAAAAACTATCCATCACAACCTGGTTGACAAACCAATAGTCATAAGAAGAACTCTGATGGACGCCGAGATCATTGCCATTGGCTCCGAGCTGCTCCTCGGCGCCACGATCGATACCAATAGCGCCTATCTGGCACGTGAACTGGCCGCCGCCGGTGTCAATCTCTACCGAAAGACCGTGGTTGGCGATAATGCTGAGCGTATCGCCCAGTGCGTTCGCGAGGCTCTCGAACGCGCCGACCTGGTGATCTGCTCCGGCGGCCTGGGCCCGACACCCGATGATGTCACCCGCGAGGGTGTCGCCCTGGCCCTCGGGCGCCCCCTCGAGTTCCGCCAGGAGCTGCTCGACCAGATCCAGGCCCGCTTCAGTGCCATGGGCCGCACTATGAGCGAGAGTAATCGTCGCCAGGCTTATGTGCCCGCTGGCGCTCGTGCCATTCCTAACCCCCGCGGCACCGCGCCTGCCTTCCTTGTCGAGGACCCCCGCGGGACAGTGGTCGTGCTGCCCGGCGTGCCCTACGAACTGCGCTACCTGTTTGAAAACGCTGTTCTGCCCTACCTGCGCGAGGAGCGGGGCGTCACCGACGTGATCCTCGTCAAGACGCTCCACGCCACCGGTCTTGGCGAAAGTGTCATCGGCGAACTGCTGGCCGACCTGATGCAGCAGGCCAACCCTACCCTGGGCATTTCCGCCAAGCAGGCGCGCTACGAGCTGCGCATCGGCGCCCGCGCCGCCAGCCGCGCCGAAGCCGAGGCGCTCGTCGCTCGGGCCGAGGCGACCATTCGTGAGCGCCTTGGCCCCAACCTCACCGGTGATGCCCCCCTGGCCGAGACGGTCGTCCGCCTCTTGCGCGAGCGCAATCTTACCCTCTCGCTGTTCGAGGGCGCCGCAGCCGCGCCAATCTACCGCGCCCTGGCCCGTGTTCCCGGCGCTCTGGACTGCCTGCGCGGCCTGATTGTCCATCCGCTCGATCAACCTGCCGACGAGCGCGCCGCGTCTGCTCTGGCCCTCGCCGGCGCCCGTGACGCCGCCGCGCGCTGGGGCAGCCCGCTGGCCCTCGGGGCGCAGGCTGCCGCCACTCCCGATCCGAGCGGCCTTACGCCCGTCTGTGTCGCTCTTGTCACCCCGGAGGGCGACCGCGAGGTCACCCGCCGCTACGACCTCCGCCAGCCCGAGGGTTGGGAGTTCGTGGCAACCCTTGCCCTCGACCTTGCCCGACGCTATTTGATGGGAGATGCGGCTTGAGGCAGGCGCCCGCGGCGTCCGGCATCCGCCTCCGCGCGGCCCTGGCGACGGTGCATCGCGACCCGCGGTGGTGGCTCAAGTGCCTCGGTTACGGGGCTGCCGCTGCTACCGGCCTGGGCTTGCCCCTGGCCGCCGGCTTCGTTATGGAGAGCCTCGACAACAGTCGGCGTGGCTACCCCGCGCCCCTGCCGCCCTGGGGTGATCCCTTCCTGCGCTCCCTTACCGGTCTCTTCGCCCTGCTGATTGACTTTGCCTTCTTCGTTCTCCCCTTGCTCGTCGGCGGGGCGCTTGTCGTCGCGATAAGCCTTACGCTCCTCCTCGCCGGCCCACCGGCCGCCCGGGTGTTGCCCTGGGCGCTGAGCGCCGTCGGGCTTGCAACCGGTCTCATCGTGTTGCTGATGTTCGTCGCCGGCATCGCGCCCGTGGGCCGCCTGCGCTTCGCCCACGACGGACGCATCGAAGAGGCTCTGGACCTCGCTACCCTGCGCTACGCCCTGGCGCCTCCCCAGCGGAGCCTCTTCCTGCGGGCGCGCCTGGCCTCCCTGCCAGCCTACCTGCCGGCCACGATCAGCGCCGGTGTTACCTGGAGCCTGGCCTCCCTGCGCTTTCCCGGCCAGGTCGCCGTGTTCGCCCTCGGAGTCTGGCTCACCCTGGCAGCCCTCGTTTACGCCCATCTGGTCGTGGTGCAACTCTACGTCGCCGCCGAGGGTGAGGTGCAACGCAGGGATGAGCCTTCCCCATCCAGAGGCGCAGCGTGAATTGCAGACCCCTACCCTGCCCTGAGGTGAACATACGGGGAAACCGGGTTTCCCCAACCCCCTCCCTGCGGGGAGGAGCCCGGTTCCCTCCCCCGGCGGGGGAGGGTTTGGGAGGGCTGCGCCCTCCCAGCAAAAAACCCGCCGGCGGGGAGGGTTTGGGAGGGCTGCGCCCTCCCAAGAACAATAATATTTTCATTCTGGCGTTGTGCGGCGCAGCCGCATGGATGACTGAGGTGAAAATAGGGAACCCGGGGTTCCCTCCGCTCCTGTTCACCGGGATGCCAGGCGCCCCCACCGGCGGTTGGGGGGTGGGGAAACCGGGTTTCCCCCCTCCCTGGTGGGAGAATTTGGCCGTAGCGGCGCGGCGGCGCCGCGCCGCTACGCCCTCCCAAGAAAAACCCATGTTCATCGTGTCGTTGTGCGGCGCAGCCGCGTGGAGGGCTGAGGTAAACATATGGAGAAACCAGCTTTCCCCATTCCCCGCCCACGGCGCGGATCTCTGGAGATATACCGCATCGGCAGCGCCCGGGTAACGTCCTCAGGCAATCGAGGAGGGTTTGAGAGCAGATTGGGAATGCGGTGCTGCAAAGCGAGCCAGCCCGGCCTGACAGCGTGACGCGGAGCGCGCGGCTCGTCACTGGCAGGAGAGGAGCTGGCTCCCCCGTGCCCGTCCCGCCTTCGTCACCTTCGCGCCGTCATGGCGCCCTCGGCTGTTCATCACCCCGGTAAATCCGACCAAAGTCGGATAGCGCAGTGCGTCAAAATCTGTTATACTATCTACATCGGTTCGGCGACGCTGCGACAGACGCGCCGGGCCACATTCCTCTTTATCCCCCCTGTCGCTCCCCCTCATTACCCCCAGCGGCTGCCTTGCGGCAGCCGCTCGCCACATGGTGGAGCCGGCGAAATGACGATGACGTTATCCACAACCCCCTAGCGCAACTGCGGCGAAGTCGTTATACTATAGCACGTGCTCCCACCGGGCGCGATTATACCGTTCGGGGGAGGCGCGGAGGAGACAACTCTCCGCGTTCCTTCCGTTTCACCCACGGCGGCAAGCCCGTCCCGGCTTCACCGGGGCGCGTGCTCGCCACGGGCGAACCAGGGAATGGGGGGTGGCGAAGCCTCTACGTGCCACTCCAAACGGTAAGCGGGGGTAAACCTGCAATCGAACGCCTTTGCAACGGTGGAGTAAGCAACTGGCGAGGAGGTAGGGTGTGTTAAAGCCGGAAGAACTTCCGCCGACTCTGGAAGGTTGTACCCAGCGTGAGTATGAGCAGCTTCGGCGCGAACTTGCCGAGGCTCACGCGCTGAACCGCGGATTGCGGCGGCAGCTTGAGAAAGCGCTCTCGGCTGCCAATGAGGCCCAGCGCGCCCACGCCAAAATGGTCGCCACCCTGACGGAGACGATGCGCGAAAATACCTCTCTCGCCCACGAACGCGACATCTGGCGCGCTCGGGCCCAGCGCCTCGAAGCCGGGATGGCAGCGGAGCCACCGGTTGCCCGGCAGGCCCTTGACATCAGCAGTCTCGCGGGGCAGCTCAGCGAGGAGGAGATCAACGCCATTCGCAAAGCCATGGCGCGCCTGCACCACCCCGATGTTGGGGGTGATCCCGAGCGTATGAAGGCCTGGAACGCCGCCCTTGACCGGATCTGCGGCTCGTAGTCTCTGGCAGAGCCTGAGGCCCGTTGGGCGCGCCCGGCTACCCCGGCGCATTGTTGGAGCGGCCCCGGCGGCCACTAGTTGCTGGCCTCAAGATCCTCACTCAGCCCGGCCCGCAGTTTCTCCAGCAGGATCCGCAGTTGTTGCTGCTCCGCCGGATCGAGCAGGCCCATACGCCGCTCCACCGCGGCGTCGTGCAGGCGTACCGCCTCATCGCGCAGCGCCAGGCCGCGTGGGGTCAGCAGCAGCCGCTGCGCGCGCCGGTCGTCGGGATCGGGGGTCCGTCGTACCAGCCCATGCGCCTCCAGGCGATCGACCAGGCGCGTGATCGTACTCTTCACACAGAGCAACTCCGCGCCGATGTCGGTCAAACGGCGGCCCTGAGCCGTGTCGAGACGCTGGAGCACCGAAAATTCCAGCGGCGAAAGGTTGACTTTCTGGAGCACACGCCGATCGCCATCATCGAGGAGAACATAGATGTCGTGAATGAGCCGGTGCTGCTCGTGGGCAATCGAGGGCGCTACGGGTGGGGACATAAGCTTAACCCTCGGTGACGCAATAGTTGCAGTTGCAAGCGATTATAGAGAGCCCGATCCGGCGCGTCAAGGCGTGGAACGGCAACCGACAGTTGACACCGCTCCTCGTGACAGGTAGAATGGAAAGGCGTTTTGCAACGAATTGTTCAGATTTGGATAGATTTGTTGGGGAGCTAGAAGGGTACGGGGATGGTGCAACTGGCCGGGTTCTGGATGGCCCTCGCTACATTTCTCGGGATCTGGTGGGGCCACGTTGGTGTGCGCTGGCTCGAGGCCCATAGCGTTCGGATCGGGCCACCGGCTGTGCTCCTGACGCTCGCCGGATTGGGGCTGAATGTCTACGCCCTCTTTGCCCCCAATCTCACCCTGGCAGGCGTCAGTAGCATTGTGGGCGTAACCCTGCTGTGGGATGCTTTCGAGTTGTTCCGGCAGGCCAGACGGGTGCGCAAAGGTCACGCCCCTGCCAATCCCGCCAATCCGCGCCACGCTGCATATCTGGCTGCCGGCGGTCCAGCCACAACCGCAAACTTGCTCAACCGCGAGCCGACTGGCCGCCCAGTTGTAGCCCATCGTTCCGCCTGGCACCCTTCGGAACCCCCGTCGGACGTGTATTGCCCATCCCCGGTCAGCACCGACTGAGGTGAAAATACGGGGAAACCGGGTTTCCCCATCCCCCTGCCTGTGGAGGCGCCAGTCGCTCCCAACAGCGGTTGGGAAATGGGGAAACCGGGTTTCCCCATCACCCTCCCTCCGGGGAGGGTTCGGGAGGCCGCAGCTTGCTCGCGCCTCTCGCGCAACGGGCGTGGGGAAACCCGGTTTCCCCATTCCCCTCCCTCCGGGGAGGGTTCGGGAGGCCGCAGCCCTCCCAGGAGAGTCTCTCTCCATTCCTGTGGATCAAGCGCAACCGCATCGACGGCAGATGTGAACCGCGGGGAAACCAGGTTTCCCCTATGTCCCCGCCCGATGGTGGCCTGAAGGGAGCAACGGCTATGCACTGGGGTGGAATTGCCCTCGGCCTGTTCAGTCTCGGCATTATTGGCTTCGGCTTCTTCTGGGTCATCCGTATGGAATACCACCTCGGCTATCTCTGGTGGCCCTATCCTCTGGCCCTGGGCGCGCTGCTAATCCTCGGGTCGCTCTTTGTCGCCAACGCTGGCTGGTCGGCCCTCCTCGGTATTACCGGAGCATCGTTCATCTGGGGCGCCACTGAACTGAAGGAGCAGGCCGTGCGGGCCGAACTGGGCTGGTTCAGGTTCAACCCGCGCCGTAAGCCCGATCCGCCGTTCGCGGAACAGATCCGCAAGATCAAGGCGCCGCATCTTTGATCAATTCCATGACCTTTCGATCAGATCATCATGGTCAAAACTGATCATCTCGCCGATCTCAAGCAAACCTTACGGCGCCGGGCCAGTGCGCGTCGCAATGCAATTGACAATCACGCCGAGCGCAGCGCGGTGATCTGCGCCCGCCTCGCGGCTCTGCCGATCTTTCAGGCTGCCGCTGCCATCCATTGCTATCTGCCGATCCGCTCCGAGGTGGACACGCGGTTCCTCATTGATGCCGCCCTGGCCGCGGGGAAGGCCGTGGCAGTGCCGGTTGTCGGCGACGACCATCATCTCCACCATAGCTGGATCGACCGGCTCGATGCCGGGGCGTTTGTGCTCGGTCCACTGGGCACGCTGCAACCGCGCGAGGTGCGCCCTGCCGCGCCCGGAAGCTGGGATCTGACCGTGGCGCCACTGCTGGCCTTCGACCGGGCCGGGTACCGCCTCGGCTACGGCAAGGGACACTACGACCGCCTGCTGACACAGGTGCGCGGCATCACTCTGGGCGTGGCCTTCGCCAGTCAGGAGGAGCCGTGCCTCCCCCATGAGCCTCACGACGTGCCCCTGGACATCATTGTTACCGAGCACGAGATTATCCAGCGACGCGCTGGCGTGGCGACGGCGCTGCGGGATAGTCTGCGCTAGAACTCCGGCTACGGCGCCCAGGTAAGGCCCGAGTCGGCGTCGATCCCCAGGCCAGTGGTCAACCGGCGTGGCGGTCCCACCGTCAGGGCGCCACCGGTTTCTTCGCTGACCGTGGCAAGCCACAGGTCGAAGCCAGGCTCGCCCGGGCTGATCGCCAGAAAGGCCAGCAAGCGGCCATCGGGTGAGAGCGCCGGGGCGCGCGCTGTCCCCTGGTCGGTTAAGCGCACCGGAACCCCACCGGTCACCGGCAGCGCGAAGAGGTCGCTACGCCCCTCCTGGGACGCAGCGAACACGAGCCAGCGCCCATCCGGCGTCAGGGCCGGATCGTAGCTGCCCTCGGGCGCCCCTGCAAGCGCCCCGGCGTGACCGCTGACCAGATCAAGAAGATACAGCTTCTGGTGGCCGGTTGGACCGGTACCGGCGCGGGTAAAGATCACGGCGGTTCCATCGGCGAGAAACACACTGCGTCCCACACTGGCTTCACTATCACCATAGGCCGACAACGGCGCGCCCGTTCCAACCGGCAGCAGCATTAGCTCCAGCGGGGCATCAACCGGGGGGTCGCCCGCGGGTGGCCGGGGCTGCATTGCCACCGCAACACGTAGCCCGTCGGGCGACCAGGCGGGATAGAAGGCCCAGCGGCTCTCGGACACGCGCGTGAAACTGTTCGGGGGCGCCTCGGAGCCATTGCTGGTGAGCTGTTTGAGCGGCTGCCCCGCGCCGTCGGCCAGCACCACATTGCTGAAGCTGTTCTCACGCACGACATAGGCGATGCGCTCGCCCGCAGGGTCCCAGGCGGGCTGAAAGGCCGTGCCAGCGCCGAGCAGGGGGGCGGCCTCGCGGCCACGCCACTGCCAGACCACTCCCTGGCGCACGAAGAGCAGCCGGCCAGGCAGGGCATCACCGCGCACCGCCTGGCTCGCGCCCGACGCCTGCGGGCCGGCCGGCCCCGGGCTACAGCCGCCATTGAGCAGTACCAGCAGGAAGAGGAGCAGACCTGTTCGAGTCAATCCACGCATGGCGTACCAGCGGCCCCTGCGGCTGAGGTGAACATATGGGGAAACCGGGTTTCCCCATCCCCTTGCCTGTGGGGGCAGCAAGCCCTCCCGACGGGGAGGGTTTGGGAGGGCACAGCTTTCCCAGGAATAACCATTGTTTATTCTGGTGTTGTCCGGCGCAGCCGCATGGACGGCTATGTGAACATATGGGGAAACCGGGTTTCCCCTTGCCCCCGCCCATCGAGGCGCCAGGTGACCCCAACACCGCTTGAGGGATGGGGAAAGCGGGTTTCCTCATCCCCTCTACGAGCGACCGAAGCGCCACGAGAGACGACGCCTGCGACCCGGTGACGTTGAGGCCTCCAGTGCCGGCTTCTGCTGGAGCAGATCCTCGGGCAAATCCGGCGGCAGCAAGGCCCGCAAGGCCCCCGGCGCCACTTCGAAGGTCATGGGGGTGAAGCCAATCGGGTCACCATCTACCTGCACCGGCAGCGGAGGCCTGGCCGCCACGGTGAGCACACGGGCGCGATAGTACTGGATCTCTGGATCGTGACCCTGACGGCGACTGAGAATGGCAAAGAAGCTCCGCAGAGCGCTCAGGCCATTTTCGCCCTTGATGACGCACACATCGAGTAAGCCGTCATTAATACAGGCGCGATGGGTAATCTTCACCAATCCGCCGTAGAGCTGGGTATTACCCACCACCACCATCAACACGCGGCCACGGATCGGGCGCCCATCGAGCGTCAGACGCGCGCGGGCGCCGCGCACGCTGAGCGCCTGCCCGATCCCGCGCCACACATAGGCAAGGGCGCCAAAGCGTCGCTTCTCGGCAGGCCGCACACCGGCAGTGATCGCCGCATCAAAGCCGATGCCCGCCATGAGCAAGAAATAGCGGTCACCGGCGCGACCCAGGTCAATGGCGTGTGGCTCCCAATCGAGGATCGCCATGGCAGCGGCGCGCGGCTGCAAGGGCAGGCGCAACTCGCGCGCCCAGACATTCATCGTTCCCAGTGGCAATGGCGCAAGCGCCGTGCGTGAGCCAACCAGGCCGTTGATCACCTCATTGATCGTCCCATCGCCTCCGGCAGCCACCACCAGGTCGTAGCCCTGCTCGGCCGCCAGGCGCGCCAGGCGCTGCCCATCGCCCGCGGCGAGGGTTGGCTGCACCTCAACCTGCCACCCGGCCTCGCGCCAGACGGCTGCGGCAGCGGCGAGTTCGCTTTCCAGCGCCTCGGCCTGGCCCGCGTTCGGGTTAAACACGAGCAGTGTGTGCATAATCTCGCCGTAGAGCCGGCAGAAGAACGTCTGGCAGTATACCATACGCTTCGGCAACCTGCGGCATCAGAACAGCCATATAAATGGTACAATGGAAGTGCTGCCGCACCCCATCGTCCAGGAGGTTCCCGCATGAGCAGTGAGTCCCCGCTTCCCCGCCTGACGCTTCACAGGGCAACAGACGAAGTTCCCACGCGCCCGGAAGACGCCCTGTGCCGCCCCGCTGGCAACGAGGTTACCATCTGCCCTGCCTGTGGCGCGGAGTTGCACCTCTGGGCCAACTACCACCGCTGCCGCAACTGCGGGTATAAGGAAAGTTGCTGCTTCTGAGGCGCGCTCCGTCACCCGTGAAGCCGGCGCGGCCTTCCTGACGCGGTAACCACGTTGCCTGGCCCGGACAGACACGCTGGCGGGCCGCCGGGCGCGTCCTGACGCGGCAAACCCCGTCTGTGGCGCCCTGGATCGGGCCACGGGCCGCGGTTGACACCACCCTACCTTTGCGGTACCATACGCCCCATTCCGCGCCCTCGTGCCGGCTGCACGGCCCATCCGCCGCGCTTCTGGCATAACAATTATGTAGTTGGGCAAGATAGGGATTTATGCAAGAGCACGTCGATCAGTTTTTGGAGTACTTGGCGGCGGAGCGAGGGACATCCGCCAACACCACCGCCGCCTATCGTACCGACCTCGACCAACTCTGCGCCTATCTGCGCGACCAGAACCTGAGCGAGTGGCACGATGTCACTCCCGATCACGTCCTGGGCTTTCTGTTGTTCCTGCGCGAACGGCGCTACGCCAATTCGACGATTGCGCGTCGTACTGCGGCGCTCAAGTCATTCTTTGGCTACCTGAGCGAACGGCAGGTCATCGCGAATGACCCCACCCGCCGCATCGACTCGCCAAAAGTGGATCGCTACCCGCCCCGGGCCCTGTCCCAGCATCAGGTAGACGCATTGCTCGAACTGCCCCTGCGTTCCTCTTCGCCTGAGGGGCTACGCGATAAGGCGATGCTCGAACTCCTCTACGCCACCGGGTTGCGTGTCAGCGAACTGGTGGCGTTGAATGTCTCGGATGTGCTGCTGGAACAGGGCACTGTCCGCTGCGCCGGGCGGGCTGGCCGCGAACGGGTCTTGCCTCTTGGCGAAACGGCCACGACCGCCCTTGAGGAATACCTGGATACGGCGCGGACGCGCCTGCTGCACAATGGCAGCCAGCCGACCGAGGCGCTCTTCCTGAACCATCGCGGCAAACGGCTCACCCGCCAGGGGCTCTGGCTGATTCTCAAAGGATACGCCGAGGAGGTGGGGCTCCACGATCTCACTCCCCATACCCTGCGCCATTCCTTCGCGGCCCATCTGCTCGAAAACGGCGCCGAGTTGCGCGAGGTGCAGGAACGCCTCGGCCACGCCTCCCTCTCCACAACCCAGATCTACACCCAGTTGCCCGATGGTTCCCCGGCCCGGCGCCGGCCTGCCCGGCCAGGTGAGCTTACGCAGCGCAACGGCCAGCACGCCGGTGTCTATCGGGAAGTGCTGGTGGAAGAAGAGGAGTAGCGTCGGCATTCCGCTTTGCCTGAGAGGAAACCGGGTTTCCCATGGCCTCTGCCTGCCGGCGTTGCATCGGCCTGGCAGTTTTCTCAACCCCGGGCCGCCGGAGCAGGTTTGTGTGGTATACTTGGAGCATCAATAACTGAACAAGGTTTCACGAAGCCCTGACCAGCTCTGCATCGTAACCACAAGGGGAGCGCCAGAGCGCATGCTCCTTCACCTGAATGCAAGGCTGCGTGAAACCCTCGCTGCGGGCTATGATCCGGAGGAGTACCCCGAGCGCCGGCATCCAGCGAACCGGGGATGGTGCGAGCCCGGTGGCACGGTTCGGGAGAAGGGCGCCGGGGAGCCGCTGGGGGAGCTTCGCGCCCCCGCTGAATGAGGTGAGCGCGCGCCGGTGGCGCCGCTAACTGGGGTGGAACCGCGCGTCGTGATGATGCGTCCCCAGGCGATGTCAGGTCGCCTGGGGTTTTCTGTTGCCCCGGGCCGAAGCGAGCGCTGGAAGCGCCACCGCTCCAGAGGAGCAGAGGTATGACCGCCACGAGTCTGGATCAGATCATCTCGTTATGTAAACGTCGGGGTTTTGTCTTCCCCGGCAGCGAGATCTACGGAGGGTTGCAGGGAATCTACGACTACGGCCCCCTGGGGGTTGAATTGAAAAACAACCTCATCGCGGAATGGTGGCGCGCCAACGTCTATGAACGCGATGATATGGAGGGCCTCGATGCGGCTATTCTCATGAATCGCCTGGTCTGGAAATATTCCGGCCACGAGGAGACCTTCAACGATCCGCTCGTGGATTGCCGGGTCTGCAAGGGGCGCTGGCGCGCCGACCATATTCACGGTCGCTGCCCGAACTGCGGCTCGACCGATCTGACCGAGCCGCGGCCCTTCAACATGATGTTCAGCACCCAGGTCGGCCCCGTGGCCGACAGCGGCGCCATGGCCTACCTGCGCCCCGAAACCGCCCAGGGCATCTTCGTGAACTTTGCCAATGTCCTGGCAACCACCAGCCGCAAGTTGCCCTTCGGCATCGCCCAGGTGGGGAAAGCCTTTCGCAACGAGATCAACCCGCGCAACTTCCTCTTCCGCGTGCGCGAGTTCGAGCAGATGGAGATCGAGTACTTCGTGATGCCCGGCACCGACGAGGCCTGGCACCAGCAGTGGCTCGAGGATCGCCTGCGCTGGTGGGAAAGCGTCGGTGTGCCCCGTGAGCGCATCACCATCTATGATGTGCCCCCCGATGAACTGGCCCATTATTCCAAGCGCACCTACGATTTGATGTACGAGTATCCGGACCTGGGCGCCCAGGAGATCGAGGGCATCGCCAACCGCACCGATTATGACCTCGGCTCGCACTCCAGGGATCAGGCCAGTCTGAACCTGACTGCGCGCGTCAATCCGAACTCCGACAGTACGACCCGTCTGACCTACTTCGATCCCGAGAGTCGGCAACACGTGGTACCCTACGTGATCGAGCCTTCGGCTGGTGTGGGGCGGGGCGCGCTGGCGGTGCTCTGCGAGGCCTATGCCGAAGAGATGACCAGGCCCCCGGACGGGGAGAAGGTACGGGCCGTGACCGAGGCCCTCAGCGCCTTTCTCAAGTCGGTGGGCCGCAGCGAGAAACTCGCGCCCGAGGCCCGCGACGCCCTGCTCGCCTATGGCGAGGCCATCCGCACCGCCCTGCCCGAGCGCCTGCCGGAGGTGGAGCCACTCCTGGCCATGCCCGGCGCCGAGACAATCGAACTGGGCAAGAAGTTGCGCGGCCAGGCCCAGCCTCTGATTGACGAGCACTTCCGCACAGTCCTGCGCCTGCGACCCCGCCTCGCGCCGGTGAAGGTGGCCGTCTTCCCCCTCAAACGCAACCACGAGGCGATGGTCGAAACGGCGCGCCGCATCCGCCGGCGCCTGCAACTCGAGCTTGGCGTCCGGACGGTGTATGATGATACCGGCGCCATCGGTAAGCTCTACCGTCGCCAGGACGAGATCGGCACACCGTACTGCATTACAGTGGACTTCGACACCCTCGGCGAGGGCAGGGAGCCGGCTCTCACCGACACCGTTACAGTGCGCGACCGCGACAGTATGGCCCAGGAGCGCGTGCCCATCGCCGACCTGCCGCTGTACCTGCGCGAGAAGCTACGCTAACGTTCGCGCGAATACCCCCCGGAAGGACCCGGATGGGCCCGCCTGCAACCCGCGCGGGCGCGACTCCAGCACATCCGGACCACCGGGCACGCGGGGCGTATACCAGTTCTACGTGATAGAGTCGCACTGGATCAGCCGGACGCCTGATCCGCACACACAAGCTATGGACGAAGGACGCTTTGCCATCCCCACCCGGATCCATCTCACGGCGACGCAACGCGCCAAACTGCTGCGTTTGCTCGAGCATGCCAATCGCGATCTGGACGAACTGCTGAGCGAACTGGTCGCAGCCTATCTGGAGACCCAGGCAGAGCCGCCGGCGCCGCCACCCGAACCTGTTGATGCGCTCGATGCCGCGCTGCGACAACGCAGAGCCGAGCTGCGGCGCTTACGCCCCAAGCTCCACGATCCGCACAACCCGCCGCCGGACTGGCTGCGGCAAATGGCGACAGACCTGGAGCAGGAGATCGAGCGCCTGGAGCGCGAACGCGCCGGCCTCACGGGCAACCGTGCGACCCGCAAGGATGAGGCATAGGATGTGGGAGGGCAGAGCTCTCCCCCACCTCCGTGGTCGCCTGGCGCCCCCGCTGGGCAGGGGGTTAAGGGCGGACAGAACATCCGAGCCAACGTGGCCTGGACCCCTCTGGAACGCCCCCGCGCACGGCTCTGGTCTCCCCGCTTCGACAGGCTCAGCGCAGGCTCTCCAGCGAAGCTGGAGAGGGGCAGGGAGTGAGAACCAACCAGCGCATCCCAACGCCATAACGCCCGTCGGCGTCCATATGTTCTGTCCGCCCCTAAACTGGGCAGGGGCGGGGAGGAAACCCGGTTTCCCCATCCCCCAACCGGTGGGGGGGACGCCTGGCGCCCCCACAGGCAGGGGCGGGGGGAAACCCGGTTTCCCCATTTCCCAATCGCTGTTGGGCGCGGCTGGCACCCCCCACAGGCACAGGGATGGGGAAACCGGGTTTCCCCGATATTCAAGCAATGGCAAAAACACGCCTTGACCAACTGCTCGTAACGCGTGGGCTGGCCGAGACACGCAGCAAGGCTCAGGCCCTGGTGCTGGCCGGGAGCGTGCGCGTCGCGGGCCAACCGGCAACCAAACCCGGTCTGCTGGTAGACGAGAACGCCGCCATCGAGGTCATCGCAGCGCTGCCCTATGTCAGCCGCGGCGGCTACAAACTGGCCCATGCCCTGGACGTTTTCGGCCTCAGAACCACCGGCCTGATAGCTCTCGACGTCGGCGCCTCCACTGGCGGCTTCACCGACGTCCTGCTCCAGCGAGGCGCCGCCCATGTCTACGCCGTGGACGTGGGCTACGGCCTGCTCGACTACCGGCTGCGCTCCGACCCACGGGTGACGGTGCTCGAACGCACCAACATTCGCCACCTGGAAGCCTTACCCGAGGGAGTCATCGCCGACTGCGCCACGATTGACGTCTCCTTCATCTCCCTGCGCCTGGTATTACCGGTCGTGCGTCGGCTTATACGCCCGACCGGCTGGATCGTAGCGCTGATCAAGCCCCAATTCGAGGCCGGCCCCGAGCAAGTGGGCCACGGGGGAGTGGTACGCGATCCTGCCGTCCATCGGGCAGTGCTCCACGCTGTTCTGGCAACGGCTGCGGAACTGGATCTCACACCCTGCGGCCTGACACGCTCCCCGATTACCGGGCCAGCGGGCAACATCGAGTTCCTGGCCTGGTTGCAGCCCGGCGGCCCACCGCTCAACGTCGAGGCAGCGGTACGAGCAGTTACACCAGACGGCTAACGCCAACCCAGGGGAAACCGGAGTCTCTGATGTGAAAATAGCCCGCCCACGGGAGGGTTTGGGAGGGCGCAGCCCTCCCAGGAAACAACCCGCCCGCGGGAGGGTTTGGGAGGGCTGCGCCCTCCCAGGAACAATCATATTTTCATTCCGGCGTTGTGCGGCGCAGCCGCATGGATGACTGAGGTGAACATAGCCCGCGCGCGGACGGGCATCGGGGAAACCCGGTTTCCCCTGAGGAGCAAGGATCATGCGCATCGGTTGGTTCATGCTGCTGGTAATGCTGGTCATAATTGTCGCCGCTGCTAACGCCAGGACCAGTGCGCAGGTTACTCAATCGGTCTACTTTCCCGTCGTGAGCATATTCGCCCGACCATCGCTATTCGCCTTCGAGAGCGGCGGCGGCCTGACCGATCCACGCGTGTACGCGCGAGCGGCTGAACTTGGCGCCAGATGGGTGCGATTGAACGGCGTCGTCTGGCACGAGATCCAATTGCAGCGGGATGGGCCGTACAACTGGCAGGCCCTTGCTCACCTCGATACGCTGCTCGTAACGGCGCGCGAGCTGGGTCTTAGCCCGGTGGTGGTGATCCGCGGCACCCCTCTCTGGGCAGCGGTGGTTCCTTCCAATTGCGCTGCAATCCGCGACGAGCATCTCGGAACGTTCGCAGCGTTTCTCGAAGCCCTTGCACAACGGTATCGCGATCAGGTGATGTACTGGGAACTCGGTAATGAGCCAGATGTAGATCCAGCCCTGGTACCGATTGACTCACCCTTCGGTTGCATGGGAGATGTTAATGACCCCTACTACGGTGGTGAGCGCTATGGGCGGATGCTCCAGGTGGCGGCGCCAGCTCTGCAACGGGGCAACCCCCGGGCCAGGATCGTCTTCGGCGGCGTCTTACTTAACTCGCCGATCCCCGATCATCCGACATTCGGAAGGAGCGATCGTTTCGTTGAGGGAGCATTGCTTGCCGGGGCAGGACCATACTTTGACGTGCTGGCTTACCACTCGTATCCTTCGTACTCCGGTCAGCAACTGGTCGATCACGACACCGCCGTGCCTGGCAATTGGCAGGACCTCGGTGGCTGGACAATTGGTAAGGCAAACTTCTTGAGACAAGCGCTCGACCGGTTTGGCGTACAGAAACCTCTCTGGCTCAATGAGACCAGCCTCCTGTGCTATGAGGACCAGCCCTACTGCAATCCACCCGAGGCAGGGTTCTTTAAGTCTCAGGCCGAGCATCTAGTACGGTCTTTTGCGCGCGCCGCCGCTGCCGGCACCGAACAAGTCACCTGGTACACACTGGAAGGGCCAGGCTGGCGCTCATCAAGCCTGCTTGATGGTGGACAGGCGCCACGACCTGCATACTATGCCTTCCAGCAAATGGCGCGTATGGTCGAACCCTTCAGGGATGTACAACCCGTAGATTATGGGGCAGGAATCGAAGCCTATCGTTTTGTGAAGGGACAAACGGTGGTTGATGTGCTCTGGTCGCAGCAGGGTGACCGTCGAAGTGTTACTGTGCCCATGAATCGCTATATCGATGCAAAACGCTTTGATGGAAACAGGGTTCCAAGCCAGACTGCAAGCGGCATAGTTCAGCTACAGGTAGACTTCGCGCCGGTATTGATCGAGCGCCGGCCTTAGATGAAACGGGAGTTCCTGGCAGGGCATCGCCCTCCCAGGAGAAAACCCGCCAGCGGAGAGGGTCTGGGAGAGCGCCGCCCTCCCGGGAAAAAACCCGGGTTCATTCTGTCGCTATGCGGCGCAACCGCGAGGGTGTTTAATGAGAACCGGGGGAAGCCGGAGCGCCCCTGGCCCCGGCCTCGCCTGCGGGTGAGGCCGGCTGCCCCTCACCCACACCAACGAAAGCGGGACCTGTATAGACCAGCCGATCGTCCTGCCAGCGGGCCAGATCCACGGCGCAGAGCCAGGCGGCAATGGTACAGGCGCGACGGCCGGCCGTGCTGGCAGCAAGAGGAGCCAGTTGCTGCAACGCGTGAGCCAGCTCCTGGCGATCCAGCCCCTCACCCGCGCGCAGCCTGGTGATGATCGAGCGCATCGGCTCACGCTGGAGGAGCAACCGGCGCAGGAAGGTGCGCTGCTCAACCCGATTGCTTCGGACGAAGCTACGACCCAGGGTAGTGAGCTGCGGCGCCTCTCCAGGGCCGCCTTCGGTCACCAGGCCCAGAATACGCGCCGCCTGGATGTAGTAATGGCCCTGGCGTGGCACCTTCATCCCGATGTACGCTGCGACCTCTTCAGTGCTGTGGCGGCCCCGGGCAATTGCCTCAGGCACGCGCGCCACATCCCAGAGTTGATCCGCCTGGGGAATATCGGCCGTATCCAGGGTCATCGTCACTCTCCTGCCTGCAACGAACATCTGTTTGTATCTTAGCGCACCCGCTGCGTTTGTCAAGCCTGGCTGCGGGTATATGTTCGCCCTTCTCCCGGAAGCGCGGGCAGCTTGTCAGCACCTCTGAACACGTACGGGGAGCCCGGGGTTTCTCACCTGCGATGAGCCTGTCAAACCGCACCTCCCCGAGGGAGGGCTTGCCGCCTCCACAGGCAGGGGTATGGGGAAACCCGGTTTCCCCATGTCCCAACCGCTGGTGGGAGCGGCTGGCGCCCCCACAGGCAGGGGTATGGGGAAACCCGGTTTCCCCATGTCCCAACCGCTGGTGGGAGCGGCTGGCGCCCCCACAGGC
>OGCL01000522.1_pt1 | contig 40714 bp, 26 predicted proteins | sample 1570041 | NCBI WGS metagenome assembly OGCL01 (sample SAMN06266162, study PRJEB24511) | hot springs metagenome | isolation source: Hot spring water | place: South Africa: Limpopo | collected 2015-06-22 | reverse complement strand
TGGATTGCCACGCTGGGCAGCACAACGCCTGAAATCGCTTCAGGCAATGCGGCATCATCAACGGTAATTGGTATAAGACCACATAGCACTGACGACGTCGCATGGTCCAGCGCGTCTCCATAGCGCTCCACCGCCACACGGGCCTTTTTGTGGAGCTGAACGCATGCGACGCGATTAAGCAGAATTGATATAACAGAAGCTCAGTTTGATTTCTATCATTCCACACCTTCACCGAAAGACATCATGGCCCTGCTTGAGTTAAAAAACGTCCACACCTACTACGGCAAGATCCACGCCCTCAAGGGTATTTCAATCACCGTCGAAAAGGGCGAGATCGTGACCCTCATCGGCTCGAATGGCGCCGGGAAGAGCACGACCCTGCGTACCATCTCCGGGTTGTTGACGCCGCGGGTCGGCGAGGTGTACTTCAATCGCCGGCGGATCGACAGGTTGCCGGCCCACGAGATCGTCAGGCTGGGTATTGCCCAGGCGCCTGAAGGTCGCCGGATCTTTCCACGGCTGACCGTGCTGGAGAACCTCGAGATGGGCGCCTACCTGCACGATACCCGCAGCCAGACCTACCATAACGATCTCGAGCGCGTTTTTACGCTCTTTCCGCGCCTGCGCGAGCGTACTTCGCAAAAAGGCGGCACCCTCTCTGGCGGTGAGCAGCAGATGCTGGCGATTGGACGCGCGCTGATGGCCCGCCCGCAGGTGCTGTTGCTCGACGAGCCTTCGATGGGCCTGGCGCCGGTGCTGGTCGAGCAGATCTTCGAGATTGTGAAGACGATCAACACCCAGGGCACTACGGTGCTTCTGGTGGAACAGAATGCTCTCCAGGCCCTCGGGATTGCCCACCGGGGCTATGTGCTCCAGAGCGGCGAGATTGTGCTCGAAGATACCGCCCACGCCCTGCGTGAGAATGAGATGGTGCAAAAGGCCTACCTGGGGCTGGAGTAGGAAAGGTTTCACCTGCTCTGATGTGAACATACGGGGAAACCGGGTTTCCCCATCCCCCTGCCTGTGGGGGCGCCAGCCGCTCCCAACAGCGGTTGGGACATGGGGAAACCGGGTTTCCCCGTCCCCCTCCCTGCGGGGAGGGTTTGAGACCCCGCGGCGTCTCGTCATCACTCCCCGACTTCCCGGGGAACCCTGGGCAAGATTCCGGTAACGACGTCGTAGTTGATCGTGCCCAGCCAGGCTGCCACTTCTTCGGCGCTGATCGTCTCAGAACCCTGCGTGCCGATGAGGACCACCGCGTCGCCCCGCCGCACCCCGGGGATGTCGGTCACGTCCACCATGGCATAATCCATACAGATGCGCCCGACAATCGGCGCGCGCCGTCCACGGATGAGCACGTCGCGCCAGGGCGGGGCGCGGCGCAGCCCATCGGCGTAGCCCACGGGGATGGTGGCGATGCGGCAGGGCCGGTCGGTGACGAATGCGCCGCCGTAGGAAATGGGCGTCCCGGGAGGGTGGTCGCGCACCTGGGCCACTTCGCTGTGGAAGCTCAGGGCGGGGCAGAAGCCTTCCGGGAGGGGAGCAGCGGGACCGGGGGCCAGGCCGTAGCAGGCAATGCCGGGGCGCACCATGTCAAGACGCGCCGCCGGCAGGCGCAGCAGCGCAGCGCTGTTGGCGGCGTGGGCCGTGGGTGGGCGCAGGCCGGCCGCAGCCAATTCGCGTAGCAGGGCGGTGAAGGCGGCCAGTTGCGCCTCGGTCGGTTGCAGGTCGGGGGCCTCGGCGCTGGCAAAGTGGGTGTAGATGCCGATCACCTCCAGGCCCGCCAGCGCGCGCAGGCGGGCCAGGAAGGGGCCGGTTTCCGCCGGCGGCAGGCCCAGGCGGGCCATCCCCGTATCAACCTTGACGTGGACCCGCGCGGGGCGGCCCCGGGCCAGAGCCGCCGCGTGGAGGGCCTCGGCGGCGTCGGCGTCGAAGAGCGCGCATTCGAGACCGAGGGCCACGGCCTCTTCGGCCTGCCAGGGCGGCAGGTAGCCCAGCACCAGAATGGGCGCGCCGATGCCCGCCTGCCGCAGTGCCCGTCCCTCCCCCAGTGTGGCGACGGCCAGAGCCGCCGCCCCTGCCCCCAGGGCCGCCCGTGCCGCGCGCACGGCGCCGTGACCGTAGCCGTCGCCTTTGAGCACCGCCATCAGCGGCACGCCGGCAAGGGCGCAGAGCCGCCGCACGTTGCCCGCAATGGCATCGAGGTCAATGCGGAGCCAGGTCGGCCGGTCGGGAGCGCCGACGCGCACACTGTGCCAGACCGGCTCCTGGCGCACCAGGGGCAGTGGCGCGCCGGCGCCGGTCGCGACCAGCCGGGCGACGATGCGCTCCATACGCGCCTCGGCGCTGCCCTTGACCAGGATCAGGTCACCCGGCCCGAGGTCATCCGGCAGGGCGTTGATGGCGGCTGCGCTCGTGTCAACCACGCTCACAGGCAGGCAGGGGCGCGCGGCCCGCGCAGCCCGGGCAGCAACAACGCCCCAGTCGCCCTTGCAGATCAGCCCGTCAACGTAGCGGGCAGCCAGGGCGCCCACCTCGCGGGCCACGGCGAGACTGGCCTCCGGCGGCAGGTCGGAGAGGGCGCCCAGAACGGCAATGCGGCGACGGGCGGGGAGCGCGCCGAGGGTCCGCAGGGCGGCGCGCACCGATGGGGCCGTGGCGCTGAAGGTATCGTCGAGCACCACGGCGCCGCCGCTGGCCGGCAGGGGCCGCAGCCGCCCGGCCGGCGGATCGATCTGCGCCAGGGCCGCCGCGCAGGTAGCCAGATCCAGACCACAGACCAGACCGGCAGCGGTGGCGGCCAGCGCGGCGTACACCGCCGGCTCGCCCAGGAGCGGCAGCCACGCCTCAACCGCCTCGGCGCCCCGGTGCAGGCGCAGGCGCGTTCCATCGAGCGCGTACTGCGGCGCCTCGGCCCACAGATCCAGGCCGGGAGTGAGACCGTAGAGGAACGTCTGCGGCGCGCCCTGGCCCAGGGCGCGCACGCGGGGATCGTCGCCATTGAGCACGGCCACGCCGTCGGAGGGCAAGGCGGCGACCAGGGCGCCCTTCTCGGCAGCCACGCCGTTCAGATCCCCCAGGCCGCGCAGATGGGTCTCGCCCACGCTGGTGACCACAGCGATGCGAGGTGGAAAGAGGGCCGCCAGGCGGGCGATCTCGCCCGGGCGGTCGCTGCCGTACTCCAGCACGGCGAAGCGGTGGCCGGTCTCCAGGCGTGCCAGGGCGATGGGCAGGCCCAGCAGCGAGTTGAAGCTCCGCCGGCTCTGAAAGGTGGGGGCCAGTGTCGCCAGAACCGCCGTGATAGCGCGGCGGGTGGTGGTCTTGCCGACGCTGCCGGTCACGCCAATGACCTGTGGAGCGACGGCAGCCAGGCGGGCGGCTGCCCAGCGTTGCAGCAGGGCCTGGGGATCGGCGCTGAGCACCACCGTGGCGGCGCCGGGGTCGGCAGGAGGCCAGCGGCAGAGCACGCCGGTGGCGCCGGCAGCCAGCGCCGCGGGAACGTAGTCGTGTCCGTCGGCGCGCGCCGTGCGCAGGGCGATGAAACATGCCCCGGGGGTGGTGAGGCGCGAGTCGTAGCTCCAGTCGGCGAAGGTGGTCGCATGGGGCGCGCCGTGGAGGCGCCCGCCCGCCGCGAGCAGATCATCAAGCGCAATCATATGTACGCCTGGAGAGGCCAGATGTTCGCTCGTATTATAATGTTACGAAGGCCATGCCGCTACGCCGCGCAATGCCTGGATGAACCACGGATAGGCGCAGCGCCGCCGCACCGCTACCGCGCCCTCCCAACTTCGTTCGGGTGGGCAAGGGGGTGCGGCAACCTGGTTTTCCCATACCCCCCACCTGGCGGGAGGGTTTGGGAGAGCACAGCCCTCCCAGGAACAAGTACGGTGCATTCTGGCGTTGTGCGGCGCAGCCGGATGGGAGTCTGATGCATAAAGTTACCACCGCCGCCGCGCGGCGCGCCGATCGAGCCACCTGGGTGTGGATGGGGGTGGCGCTGCTGGCCCACACGGGCTGGGGCGCCTATCCGGTGCTGGCGCGCTACCTTCAGACAGTCAGCGCCCTGCCCAGTATGGCCTTGCTGTCCCTGGGCAATCTGATCGCCCTGCTGGTGTACGCGCCGTTTGCCCTGCGGCAGGTTGACGGGCGGGCGCTGCGCTCGCGGGTGATCTGGGCCTTTGCGCTGGTTGTGGTGCTGCGAGCGATCACCAACCTCCTGGCCGCCCGCTTCACCCTGGCGATCTACGTCCAGTTGATCACCCTGATGACCCCCCTGCTGGTGGCCTTGCTCAGCGCGGGGTTGTTTCGCGAAGCCCTGCCGCCCTTCACCTGGCCGGCGATTGGCTTCTCGTTCGCCGGCTCGCTGCTGATGATGAGCGGCGATCTGGGCGGCGATGGCCCGCTGCTCCGCCTCGGCGCGGGCGATCTGGTCGGTCTGGCCCTGGCGTTTGCCTCGGCCCTGTGTCTGGCTCTCTACATGCTCCTGGTGCCGCGCACGGTGAAGCAGGCCGTTTCGGGGGAAGCGGTGCTGCTGGTGCAGTTGATCGCCCTGACCCTGACCACCGGGGCGATCAGCGTGCTGCTGGGCGAGGATCGGGGGCGCTTCGCGGCCGCCGGCCCGGGCGACTGGGCCGTGTTCGGCGCATTCGTCGGCTTTGTATTGCTCGGGGCGAACGTGGGGCAGATTGCCGCTTTGCGGCATCTGGGCGCGCCGCGGGTCAGCAGCACGATGGCCTGGCGGCTGATCGCGACCCTGGCGCTGGCCGCGCTGCTCCTCGGCGAGCGCCTGACCTCGCTCTGGCAGGCCCTGGGAGCGGGGATCGTGCTGCTCACCATCACCGTCTACCTTTCCCGGCAGCGGCAGGGCGCTGCCGGGCATGAGTCGTGATTGCAATGACAACACCAACCACCATCCGCGCTCTCGCCGTGGAACGTCTGGACATACCCTTGCGCGCGCCGTTCGGCATCGCCGGCGGGGCGCAGGAACTGGCGCGCAACTTGCTGGTGACGCTGGAACTGGCCGACGGCACGCGCGGCTACGGTGAAGCCGCGCCCTTCCCGGCCTTCAACGGCGAGACGCAGGCCGACGCCCTGGCGGCCATCGAAGCGCTGCGTTCGCGCATCGAAGGGGCCGACGTGCGCGAATGGCGGGCGATTGCGGCGCTGCTGCGCGAAACAATCGCCCACGCGGGCAGCGCCCGTTGCGCCATCGAAACCGCCGTTCTTGATGCGCTCACTCGCCGCGCCGGTATGCCCCTCTACGTCTTCTTCGGCGGCGCGAGCGCCTGGCTGGAGACAGATATGACCATCACCACCGGCACGGTGGAAGAGGCGGCGACCGCAGCGCAGGAGATAGTCGGGCGCGGAATCCGAGTAATTAAAGTCAAGATCGGCGCGAGTGACCTGGCCCTCGACCTGGCGCGGATCGGCGCCATTCACGCCGTGGCCCCCGACGCGCCGCTGCTCCTCGATGGCAACGGCGGTATGAGCGCCGATACGACCCTGGCGTTGCTGGGCGCGTTGCAGGTGCAGGGGCTTCGTCCGGCGCTTCTGGAGCAGCCAGTACCCGCCGAGGACTGGGAGGGCCTGCAGCAGATCACGCGCTGGTCGGGTGTGCCGGTAGCCGCCGATGAAAGCGCCGCCAGCGCCTCCAGCGTGCTACGTCTGGTTGCCGAGCGAGCCGCCGACGTGATTAACATCAAGCTCATGAAGTGCGGGGTCGTCGAGGCGCTTGACATTGTGGCGATCGCCCGTGCCGCCGGGTTGGGCCTGATGATCGGCGGGATGGTCGAATCCGTGCTCGCGATGACCATGTCGGCCCACTTCGCCGCTGGCCTGGGCGGCTTCACCTTCGTGGATCTCGATACGCCGATGTTCCTGGCCGAAAACCCCTTTCACGGCGGCTTTCGGCAGCAGGGCGCCCGGCTTGGCCTCGACCACATCACTGCCGGGCACGGGGTGGAGCCGCGATAGGGTGCAGGCTTCGCATCCGCCAGGCCGTCGGTTTACCAGCCGGGTGTGGCGCAGGAGGGTTTCAACCAGCCCATCCTCTGCATGCTCTGCAAGAGATCTGAACACCCGCGGCGCCGCCAGTCTGTGGCCCTGTCTGGCGAGCAACGCTGTCTGTAGACGTTCCATCCAGGATCACGATGATCAGCTTGTACTTTCTGACCGTAGCCGTGTCTGTTCGCGCCCCCTATACTGAGGGGAATACCAGATCTGATCGCATTGCAGCTCCCTCGCGCCGGGGCCGGCGTAGAGAGGGGCTTGTTGTCTTTGGCGAGAGCACCGTATGACGACGCGACTGTTAATTGCCGATGACGATCCACTTATTCGCATGAACCTGCGGGAGATGCTGCAAGAGCAGGGCTATCTTGTCGTAGGTGAAACCGGCGACGGGCTGAGCGCGGTCAACCTCACCCGGCAGTTGCGCCCCGAGCTGGTGTTGCTCGATGTGAAAATGCCACACATGGACGGCATAACCGCGGCGAAGATGATCTGCGATGAACACCTGGCGCCGGTGCTGCTGCTCACTGCCTACAGTTCGCGCGAGCTGGTTGATCAGGCGCGGGCTGCCGGGGTGCTGGGATACTTGCTTAAACCGGTGCGCGACGCTGAGTTGATGCCGTTGATCGAAGTGACCGTGGCGCGCTGGACTGAGCGCGTCCATCGGCGCAAGGAACTGGCGCAGCTCCAGGAACGCCTGGAGACGCGCAAACTGGTGGATCGGGCCAAGGGCTACCTGATGGACCACCAGGGCCTGAGTGAGGCGGAGGCCTTCCGCAAGATCCAGCAACTGGCGATGAACAGTCGCAAGACGATGCGCGAGGTGGCACAGGCGATTTTGCTCGCCAGGCAGTTGAGCGTCTGACGGCACGGACATGGCGGGAGGAGGCCGGAGCAGGCACAGCCCGCTCGGCAACTAAGCCCCGCCGGGTGGCGGTCGGGCCGCTCGTGAACATGTTCTCCCTGTTCTTTCACTATGTTGTAAACGTGCGGGCGATTGCAGGTATGGTATGCTCACTTCGCAGAACGATGCGAAGGAGACGACCATGGCTCACATCGCCCCAAGCCAACCCTGTCTGACACGCCATGCCGTGATCCTGGCCGCTGGCGAGTCGACCCGCACCCGTCCGCTTACGCTGCACCGCCCGAAACCCCTGATCCCGCTGCTCGGTCGCCCGCTCCTGGCCCATATCCTCGATGCGCTGGCAGGTCTGGTTGAGCGAGTAACCCTGGTTGTGGGGTATCGCGCCGAGATGGTTGAGGCTGCGTTCGGGACAGCCTACCGCGGCATGACCCTGCGCTACGCCCGGCAGGAGGTGATGAACGGCACTGCCGGGGCGCTGCTGGCGGCTGGCCCGATTGACGAGCCGTTTTTTCTGCTCTACGGGGATAATCTGGTGGCCCACGAAGATGTGGTCGGCGTGTGTCGCTGGCGCTATGGCGTGGCCGGGTTGCGCGTGGCTGACGCCCGTTCCTTTGGCGTACTGGAGCTTGTGGACGGAACGGTGCGCCGGATTGTTGAAAAGCCGGCCGACCCGCCGCCCGATGCCCTTGCCAATGCCGGAGTGTACCATTTTGATGGCGCCGTCTTCCGGCTGCTGGAGGGGATCGCGCCCTCGCCGCGCGGGGAGCTGGAACTGACGGACCTGATTGGCGCACTGGCGGCGGAGCAACCGGTGCATGCCCACCTGTGCTCGGGCCACTGGGTTCCGGTAGGCACGCCGTGGGAAGCGTTGAGCGCGGCGCACTTCTTGCTAACGAAGGGGGGCGCGGAGGGGGTCTGGCTGCACCCCGAGGCGCGGGTGGAGCCCGGGGCGCAGATCATCGGACCAACGGCGATTGACGCGGGTTGCGTGGTGCGCGCCGGGGCAGTGGTTGCGGCCTCGGTACTTGGCGCGGGGGCGGTGGTGGGCCCCGGGGCGCGAGTACACTACTCGTGGCTCGATGACGGAGCGCGCGTCGGCGCGGGCGCCGAGCTGGAGGCGCGGGTATTCGAGGACGCGCGCCCCGTGGCTGAGACCCGGGGTGTGCTGAGTCGCGCGCAGCTCAGCACCCGGGGCGCCGTGCTGGCGCGGGGTGTACATGTTCCCGACGGGGCGGTGATCGCGCCAGGGAGCATTCTCAGGGGATGATCAAACGCCGGGGGGCTGGTATTCAGGGGCGGACAGAACACGTGGGCGCAGGCGGAAGCTGGGGCCCGGGGACGCCCTGGAGGCCCTCGCTCCTGTGCCCTCTTGCTCAGGGGCAGCTTTTTGCGGAGCGCATCAGGATGCCATGCTGGAGCGGAGGATCAGGCTGCTCCCGCCCCCCTCTCCACCGTAGGTGGAGAGGGGGGATGGGGGGGTGAGGACCTGCCCACGTTGAGCGGGTCGTGTTTGACCGTCGCGACGCGGGCGGTGGAGAGGGGGGATGGGGGGGTGAGGACCTGCCCACCCCTGAGCGCCAGCAATCCTATGGACCCATGGAGCGGTTGAGGGCAACTCAGGCGGCTTTGTCCTCACCCTGCTACCACATCTGCTGCAACAGGTTGAGCAGATCCTCCTCGGTAGCATCGCGCGGGTTCCAGAACATCGCCGCCTCGACGACGGAGAGGGCGGCGAGTTCAGGCAGAGCCGACTCGGGGATCTCCACGTCACGCAGGCGCAGCGGCAGGCCGCAGTCGGCGGCCAGCTTCTGCACCGCGGCGATCCCGTCGGCAATCACCTCTTCGTCACTGCGTCCACCGGTGTTAACGCCCATAGCCCGGGCGATGCGCACATAGCGTTCGGGCGCCACCGGGGCATTAAACTGCATGCCGTAGGGCAGAATAATCGAATTGAGCGTCCCGTGATGCACGGGGTAGTGCGCGCCAATGGCGTGGGAGATAGCATGCACCACGCCGAACCAGCTATTCGAGCACGCCACGCCGGCCATACACGAGGCCAGGAGCATCTGGCTGCGCGCTTCGAGGTTACTGCCGTGGTGTACCGCGTCGCGCAGATGGTTGGCAATAATGTCAATCGAAGCCAGGGCCAGGCTATCGCTGAAGGGATTGTTCTCGGTTGAAACGTAGGACTCGATGGCGTGGGAGAGGGCATCCATCCCGGTGGCAGCCGTCAGGCGCGGGGGCAGCGTGAGGGTCAACTCGGGGTCGAGCACCGCAATATCGGGCATGAGGTAGCGACTGGCGAGGCTGATCTTGCGGTTCTCGTCCTCGTCCTTGATCACGGCGACCACGGTCACCTCACTGCCGGTGCCGGCGGTGGTCGGAACGGCGATCATCGGCGTCAGCGGCTGAATGATCGTATTGTAGCCCTCATACTGAGGAATCTCGCCACCGAGGGTCAGCAAGATCCGCAAACCCTTTGCCGTATCGATAGGACTGCCGCCACCGAGGGCGATGATCAAATCGGCGCGGGCCGCGCGGGCCGCCTCGGTGGCCTCGTTGACGGTTGCCAGCGACGAGTTGGGGGGCACATTGTCGTAGATGCCCACCACTTCGGCAAAGCCTTCGATTCCCGCCAGCACCGGCTCGAGCAAACCGGCGGCCACCACCCCCTTATCGGCGACGATAAACGCGCGTTCCGCGGCGAGTTCCTGGACCAGCGCGCCCAGCTCCCGCGCCAGTCCCGCCTTATATTGCACCCGCGCCCTCAGGCCGAACTCGAAAAACTCCTGCATACCCCACCGTCCTTTGGCTCACTGCGTCATACCGTGAGTCCATTATACGGGAGCTGTGAAGGGGGGCATGCCTGAGGTGAAAATATGGGGAAACCAGGTTTCCCCATCCCCCTGCCTGTGGGGGCGCCAGCCGCTCCAACAGCGGTTGGGACATGGGGAAACCGGGTTTCCCCAACCCCTCCCGCGAGGGAGGGGTTGGGAGGGCGCAGCCCTCCCAACAACCAAAAACAGTGCTGCGGCGCAGGGGGGGCGCGGTATCCCACGCCGTTCATTCATAAGCCAGCACCTCGCGAACCGTCAGGCGCGTTGCCGTTCGCGCGGGCAGCAGACTGGCGACCACGGCGATCGCCAGCGCCGCCACGAGCCAGGCCACCACAGCAGGCAGGGCATAGACCCAGAGTAACGGTATGTTGAGCAGACTCTTGCCGAAGCCATAACACATAGCGTAGCTCAGCGGCACAGAGAACAGTGTCCCCGCGCACCAGGCCAGGAGCGCGATCACCACGCTCTCGCTGACGATAATGCGCTGGATCGCGCCGTCACTCGCGCCAATGGCGCGCATGATCCCGATCTCGCGGGTGCGCTCCAGCACGTTGATGCTCATCGTGCCGGCCAACCCCAGCCCACCGACCAGGCCGATGAGCAGAGCCAGGATCGAGAGGACAACGCTGATCAGGTTGAAACGCTCGGCCAGAATGGCCCGATCCTCCGAGCGGCTGTGAATGAGGCGCACCTCGAAACCGCCAGCCGCCAGCCGCTGTTCCAGGGTCCTCACCATTGCGGCGTGACCGGCGGCGTCGTGGCTGGTTGTGGCGACGCGCAGCGTATCAGTGCGGCCCGCTCCGCCCTGCACCGCCGTGTAGGCGTCGAGGGTCATGTACACCCAGACCGGGTTGACCGGCGGCATAATTTCCTCAATCAGGCCGACAACCTTAAACGTAGATGTCTTGCCCTCTATCTCCAGATGGATAAGGTCGCCCACGCCTGTGCCCGGCTCCTTGTGCATAATATTGGTGCTCAGCACGACCGCCTGCGTATCGCCGGGACGCAACCAGCGCCCCTCGGCCATACGTGGGGCGTACATCGTCGTGTCGGCGGGCATGGCCCGCACGGCCATCACCTCGCCGGTACTGCCATCGGCCCGCACGGGGAAGGCCGTGTTACGCAGCAGACTCTCAACGTCGGTCACACCGGGCACGCTGCGGACAAGCGAAGCGACCTGTGCCGCGCGATAGGGACGGCTGAACTGGATCTCAATGTCGTAATGCTGCGAGGCGATACTGGCGTCGAGGGTCGCAAACAGCGACAGGCGCAGAGTCATCGCCGCGACAAAGACGGCCCCACCAAGGGCCAGAGCGATCACAGTGCGCGCCAGGCGCCCCCGGCGGCGAAAGGTGTTGCGGAGCGCGAGGCGTGTGGGGCGCCCGAAAATGGTGAGCCGCCCGATCAGCCCATCCAACGGTGTGGCTGTGACCGGTGCGGTCGTATGCCCGGCCAGGGCCGCGTGCGCCGGTTGCCTGACCACGGCGCGGATGGGCACTGCAGCCGCGACCAGCGGCACGCACAGGGCCGCGAACAGTTCAATCACCAGCACCTCGGGCGGCAGGCGGGTAGCGTGGAGGTCAACGTTGAGTTGTCCAGCCAGAAAACGGGAGAGCGCCCGCGCGCCGAGGGCGCTGAGCGGCACGGCGAGCAGCAAAGCCAGTGACCCGAAGGCCACAGCCAGCCCGACGTAGAGCCGGGCGATCTGCCCGGCGCTGGCGCCGATGGCCTTCATCACTCCGATCTGGCGCGTCTGCTGCGTCAGGATAGCATTGATCGTATTGATAATCAGAAAGGCGCTGATCAGCAGAGCCAGCGAACCGATGGTCGTCATGATCGCCATCATCGTTGGCAGCAGCACCTCTACCGGATGCTGCAGCGGCGGCGGGATCTCGACCGTGTACACCTCGCGGCCGCTGCGCTTCAACAGGCGCTCCACCGCCGCGGCGACGCTGCGAATGTGCGCCCGGTCGGTGCGGTCACCCTCCACCACAATCGCGAGTTGCTGGTAGCCCCGTGTTCCGCCCAGCCACTCCAGCGTATCGAAGGTGATGTACCCGAAGACCTGACCGGCAATCACTGCCGGAGGCAGACTCAGGTCGTGGGTCAGCCCGGCCACTGGCAGGTTGCGGGCGTGCTGGCCCGGCAACTCAACGCGGAGCGTGTCGCCGACCGTGGCGCGCGCCCTGACCGTCGAAGCGCGTTCGATGAGCACGGCGTGATCCGGAGGGGGCCAGGCTCCCGCGTAGGGCCGGACGATGCTTACCTCGGTGATACCGTCGTCGGGCAGCACGTAGAACACGGCCTCCTGCCAGGTGTCCGGGCCGACCTCGATGCGCGCCGTGACGGCGCGGCGACCCTGGGCCCGGGCCACGCCGGAGATGCGGCGCGCCGCCTCGACCAGTTCGTCATCGAAGGGCGCGGTGGTAATGATCGCGCTGGGCGGGTTGGTGGCGAGAAAACTGCTGCGCAGTTCCCGCTGCAAGATGGTCCGCGTGGCCAGGATCGTGCCGAAGACAAAGACGCCCACCGCAATCGAGAGCACCACCAGCGTGGTGCGGGTCGGGGTAGAGTTGAGATCACGCAGGACCTTGCGCCAGCGCACGCCAGGCATACAAGGATACTCCTGATAGGCGCCGATGCGGCTACTCCGCACAACGAGATGAAAATTTATTTTTGGGAGGGCGCAGCCCTCCCAAAACCTCCCGCACACGGGCTATGTTCAGCTCAGTTTTACCGTTCGATGATTGTAGCGATGCCCATGCCCCCGCCAACACAGAGGGCTGCCAGGCCATAGCGCCCATTGCGGCGCTCCAGCTCGTCGAGCAAGGTGCCGAGGATCATGGCGCCGGTAGCGCCCAGGGGATGTCCGAGGGCAATTGCTCCGCCGTTGACATTGATCCGCTCGAGATCCACTCCGGTCTCACGCTGAAAGTGCAGTACGACTGCGGCAAAGGCCTCGTTGATCTCGAACAGGTCAATATCGTCGAAGCGGAGGCCGGCGCGTTCCAGGGCCAGACGGGCGGCGGGGGCCGGGCCGGTAAGCATAATCGTAGGCTCGCTACCGACGACGGCCACCGAGACGATGCGCGCCCGCGGCGTCAGGCCGAGGGCGCGTCCACGCGCCTCGCTGCCGACCAGCACCAGCGCTGCGCCATCCACGATGCCCGAGGAGTTGCCGGCGGTGTGCAGATGCTCGATCCGCTCCAGGTGAGGATAACGTCGCAGGGCCACGGCGTCGAAGCCTGACGCGCCGAGCTGGGCAAAAGCCGGGGGCAACTTCGCCAGAGCCTCGAGTGTCGTCCCGGGGCGGATGTGTTCATCTTCCGCCAGGAGCACCTGGCCGCTGGCGTCGCGCACGGGCACGATCGAGCGGGCGAAGCGCCCCTCGGCGCGGGCAGTGGCGGCGCGTCGTTGCGACTCCACCGCGAACGCGTCCAGCTCCTCGCGGTTAAACCCATCAAGGGTAGCGATCAGGTCGGCGCCGATACCCTGGGGCACGAACCCGACCGCCTGGCTGATCTCCGGGTCATCCATCAAGGCGCCGCCATCGCTGCCGATGGGCACGCGCGACATCGACTCGACACCGCCGGCTAGCACCAGGTGCTCCCAGCCCGAGCGGACCATAGCCGCAGCCAGATTGACCGCCTCGAGGCCGCTAGCGCAGAAGCGGTTGAGTTGCACCCCGGGCACGCGCTGGTCCCACCCGGCGGCGAGCACCGCCGTGCGGGCAATGTTGGCCCCCTGTTCGCCGATGGGTGTCACACAGCCGAGGATAACATCCTCAACCGCGGCGGGATCGAGGCCGGAACGTCGCTGTAACTCGCCCAGCAGACCGGTGATGAGGTGCACCGGCCTGACGCTGGCGAGGCCGCCTCCGGCCCTGCCGCGCCCCCTGGGGGTCCGGATTGCTTCGAAAATGAAAGCGTCTGGCATAGTTTTCCTGATGTGAAAATAGCCCGCCAGCGGGAGGGTTTGGGAGGGCGAAGCCCTCCCAGGAAACAACCCGCCAAGGGGAGGGTTTGGGAGGGCTTCGCCCTCCCAAGAACAATAATATTTTCATTCTGGCGTTGTGCGGCGCAGCCGCATGGATGACTGATGTGAAAATAGGGAACCGGGGGTTCCCCACGCCCCTACCTGCTGGGGAGCCAGGCGCCCCCAACGGCGGTTGGGGTGTGGGGAAACCGGGTTTCCCCACGCCCCTCCCTGGTGGGAGGGTTTAGGAGGGCTGCGCCTTCTCAGGCAACTTATCCGTGCCCCGGTTGAAAAGAATGTGCCCCTAAGCCTGCCGTTTCGGAAACAGCGACCGCCCGATAATCTCCTTCATAATTTCCGTAGTGCCGCCGTAGATCGTCTGCACGCGGGCATCAACGAAGGCGCGGGCGATGGGGTACTCGCGCATGTAGCCATAGCCGCCGTGGAGCTGCACCCCCCGGTCTACCACACGGTTCTGCAGTTCGGTGGCCCACCACTTGGCCATCGAAGCCTCCTCGGTAGTCAGGCGACCCGCCGCGTGGGCCTCGATACAGCGATCAACGAAGACACGCCCGATAGTCAGTTCAGTCTTCAGCTCGGCCAGCAGGAAGCGCGTATGCTGGAAATCGCCGATGGGCCGGCCAAAGGCGGTACGCTCGGCGCAGTAGGCGACCGTCATCTCAAAGGCGGCCTCGGCGCCGGCCATAGCGCTAACGGCGATGATCAGGCGCTCCTGGGGCAGCTTGCTCATCATATAGGCGAAGCCGCGCCCCTCTTCGCCGAGCAGATTGGCAACGGGAACCCGCACGTCGTCGAAGAAGAGTTCCGCGGTGTCCTGGGCGTGCTGGCCGATCTTCTCGAGATTGCGACCGCGGCTGAAGCCGGGCATGTCGCGCTCGACCACCAGCAGGCTGATCCCTCGATGACCGGCGGCGGGGTCGGTTTTTACAGCCACAATCACCAGGTCAGCATTGATGCCGTTAGAGATGAAGGTCTTTTGCCCGTTGAGGAAGTAATGATCACCCTCGCGTCGGGCAGTGGTACGAATGCCGGCCAGGTCGCTCCCGGCGGCAGGTTCGGTCATTGCCAGGGCTCCGATGCACTCGCCGCTGGCGATGCGGGGCAACCAGCGGCGCCGCTGCTCGGCGCTGCCGTGGTTCACGAGGTAGGGGATAACCAGATCGGTATGGACGGAGAAGCCAACACCCATGAAAAACGGGCGCGACAACTCCTCGGTGATGATCGCGTTGTAGCGAAAGTCGTCAATGCCCGATCCACCGTCCTCCTCGGCGATACCAAGGCTGAGGAAACCGGCGGCGCCGGCTCTGGTCCAGAGGGCGCGTTCGACCACCCCTTCATGTTCCCAGCGCTCGTAGTGAGGGGCGATCTCGCGCTCGACGAACGTGCGAAAGCTCTGGCGAAACAGGTGATGTTCACTCGAAAAGATCGTGCGCTCCATGACGTTCCTCCTCGTTGAGGGGGCGCGGCTTATGCGGAAGCAGCCTGCGCTTCAGGTTGCTGTAAGCATACCACAGACGCAGGAACCGGGCTTCCCCGGGGCGTGGCGCACGTGGGCGCCGTGCCCAACACCTGGTTGAGTCCGGACAACCATTCCGCAACTCTGAGCGGCGCGCTTTACAATCGCGAAGCGAATGTGTTAGAATAGCTACCACGGACACGCAACTGCGGTATAATTGCACACGTTTACCTCTCCCCGTCACAGCAAGAAGTCGAGGGCGCGACCAGCAACATGGAGCGCCCTTGCTGTGTAAGCGTGTTACTGGTTTGCCGGCCGGCGCAACGTGAAGGAGTTGGACGATGCAGGATCTAGAACCACTACAGCAGTACGCCGTATGGACAGTGCTCTTGATCTCTATCTTCGGCATCGCCTACGCCTTTTACCTGAGGAGCATGATCCTCGCTCAGGACAAGGGCACGACGAAGATGCAGGAGGTCTGGGGGTTCATCAAGTCGGGCGCCAACGCGTATCTCAGCCAGCAGTTTCGAACCATTGCCATCCTGATCGTGATCCTCACGTTCGTGCTCGGCGCGAGTGTGTTCATTATCCCGCCGACGCGCGAAGCGGTGGAACACTTCGGCAGCCCTGAGGCCGCCACACTGTGGGTGGCGATCGGGCGGGCCGTGGCGTTCCTGATGGGTTCGCTCTTCTCTTACACCGTGGGCTTCGTGGGCATGAACGTCGCGGTCGAGGGGAATGTGCGGGTAGCCGCAGCCTCGCGCAAGGGGTACAACCCGGCGATGCAGATCGCCTACCGCGCCGGCTCAGTGACGGGGATGCTTACCGTAGGCCTGGGACTCCTGGGCGGCACGCTAATTTTCATGGTGTTCGGGATTGCGGCTCCTGATGCGCTGCTCGGTTTCGGCTTCGGCGGCTCGCTGATCGCGCTGTTCATGCGCGTGGGTGGCGGTATCTACACCAAGGCCGCCGACGTGGGCGCCGACCTGGTGGGCAAGGTCGAGGCCGGTATTCCCGAGGATGACCCCCGTAACGCCGCGGTGATCGCTGACCTGGTGGGCGACAACGTGGGTGACTGCGCCGGTATGGCCGCCGACGTGTTCGAGAGCTTCGAGGTCACCCTGGTCTCGGCGCTGATCCTGGGCCTGGTGCTGGGCGATGCCGTGGCCGGAACGATCGGCGATGGGAATTACGACCTGCGCTTCATTATCTTCCCGCTGGTGCTGCGGGCCATCGGCGTGGTTGCGTCGGTGATCGGCAACCTGTTTGTGACCACCGATGAGCGTCGCCGCAACGCTATGGCGGCGATGAACCGGGGCTTCTACATCGCCGCGGGCCTGGCCATCGCCGGTTGTGTGGCTGCGACCGCGGTGTTTATGCGCGAGCCCGGGGGCGCGATTGACTGGCGTCCGCTCTGGGCGACCATCGCCGGCGTCGCCCTGGCGATTGTGCTCGATAAGCTCACCGAGTATTTCACCAGCACCCACTACAATCCGGTGAAGGAAGTGTCGCGCTCCTCCCAGAGCGGCGCGGCCACGAACATCCTCTCCGGTCTGGCCCTGGGTATGGAGTCGAGCGTCTGGGCCATTCTGGTGATCTGTGGCTCCATTCTGACCTCGGTCATTATCTTCAATGGCTACTCCTCCGATCCGGTGGTGACGTTCACCGCGATGCTCTACGGTGTTTCGCTCACCGGTATCGGGATGCTCCTGCTTACCGGCAATACGATCTCGATGGACAGCTTCGGTCCGATCTCCGACAACGCCAATGGCATCGGCGAGATGGCGGGGCTGGACAAGAATGCCCGCAATGTGATGGATGACCTGGACGCGGTAGGCAATACGACCAAGGCGGTGACCAAGGGTATTGCCATCGGGTCGGCGGTGATCGCGGCTGTGGCGCTCTACGGTTCCTACCTCACCGACGTGAATAAGGTGCAGCAGCAGTTGATCGAGGCGGGCAACCAGGGCGTGCAGTTGCTCACCGGGATTAACGTGTCCGCGCCGATTGTCTTCATCGGCCTGCTCATTGGCGGCGCCGTGCCCTTCCTGTTCTCCTCGCTGACCATTCGCGCCGTCTCCCGCGCCGCCTCGCAGATCGTCAACGAGGTGCGCCGGCAGTTCCGCATCCCTGGCCTGATGGAAGGCAAGGTGCAGCCTGACTACGCCCGCGCGGTGACGATCAGCACCACGGCGGCGCAGAAGGAGCTGATCAGTCTGGGTATCATTGCTGTGATGGTTCCCATTCTGGTGGGCTTCACCCTCGGAGTGGAGGCGCTCGGCGGCTTCCTGGCCGGTATCATCCTCGCGGGTCAGTTGATGGCCGTGTTCCAGGCCAACGCTGGCGGCGCCTGGGACAATGCCAAGAAGTACATCGAGGAGGGCAACTTCGGCGGCAAGCACAGCGAGCCGCACAAGGCCGCTGTGGTTGGCGACACCGTTGGTGACCCGCTCAAGGACACCGCCGGTCCGGCCCTCAACCCGATGATCAAGGTGATCAACCTGGTGGCCCTGATTATCGCGCCGATGGTGGTGACGATCGATCCCGGTAGCCCGGGGGTGATTATTGCGATGATCATCTGCGCTGCGGCGCTGTTCTGGGCCATCTGGCAGAGCAAGCGCGAGGCCCAGCCGCTGGTTGAGCCGACCAAGGCGCCCGCCGGCGCTGATTAGGCAGCCTGCGCGCCACGCTTTCAGGATCGGAGGGAAACCCGGGGTTTCCTTTTCAGATGTAGCGTTTCTGGCGGATGGGCCTGGGGATTGCGCCCCCAGAAGAATCTACACCTGAGAGATAGTTTCTCCCTGCTCGAAGGGAGGATCGGGAGGATCAGGCCTTCCCGATCCTCCTTTTTTTTCGATGAGCGCTCCGTTCCCGGCGCAGTGGCCGCACACACGCGCGTTGTTTCAGACGGTTCGATGGGCGGAGCCCTTCCCGGCACGTCCACCGGCAGGGGCGTGGCGAAGCCCGGTTTCCCCTCCTGGCCCATCAGTTTATCACCTGGTTGTCATGACTTAACCGGGTTGGCGGTCGCCCTGGTGCACCATGGTGGCAGGATGGGGCGGCTGTGCCCTGTGCACCACCGGGCTGTGCAGGCGCCGCAAGCTCGCCATTGCTTCGACGCTCGCCAATGGGCTTGCTGCTCATCCACAGTCGGCGCTCCGCAACCGAACATCATTACTATATTCGCAAGGAGGCGACCATGGCCAGACGCAAACCCGAAGGCTACTTGAACGGGCGGCCCCTGCGTCCTGAAAGCCTGATGATGAGCTATGGCTACAAACCTGAGCTGTCCGAGGGGGCGATCAAATGTCCGATCTTCCAGACCTCAACGTTCGCCTTCAAAACCGCCGAAGAAGGTAAAGCCTTCTTTGAACTGGCCTACGGCCTGCGTCGCCGCAGTCCGGGCGAAGAACCGGGCCTGATTTACAGCCGTCTGAACAACCCCGACCTGGAGATCCTCGAAGATCGCCTGACCCTGTGGGACGAAGCCGAGAGCGCCGCGGTGTTTGCCAGCGGGATGGCGGCGATCAGCACCACCCTGCTGACGTTCCTGCAACCGGGTGACGTGCTGCTTCACAGCGAGCCGGTGTACGGCGGAACCGATTACCTGCTCAAACACGTGCTGCCGCGCTTCGGCGTGCGGGTGGTCGGTTTCCGCGCCGGCGCGCCGCCCGAAGCCGCCGAGGCCGAACTGCGCCGCCTGGGCCTCGCCGAGCGCCTGGCGCTGATCTACATCGAAACCCCCGCCAACCCCACCAATGCCCTGGTTGACATCGCCGCCTACGCCGGTCTCGCCGCCCGTCTCAGTGGTGAACGGTCGGTGCTCACCGCAGTGGATAACACCTTCCTCGGGCCGCTCTGGCAGCAACCCCTTCGCCACGGCGCCGACCTGGTGCTGTACTCGGCCACCAAGTACATCGGCGGCCACAGCGACCTGATCGCCGGGGTCTGCCTGGGGAGGCGAGAACTGCTCGACCAGGTCAAGTTTCTGCGCACCATTTTCGGCACGATGGCCGGGCCGCACACCGGCTGGCTGCTGATGCGTAGCCTCGAAACGCTCAAACTGCGTATGACCGCCCAGATGAAAACCGCGCGCCACGTGGCCGAGTTCCTCAACGATCACCCCAAGGTGGACCGCGTCTACTACCTGGGCAACCTGACCGAAGACGATCCGCAGTATGCGGTGTACCATCGCCAGTGCAGCGCGCCGGGGGGCATGATTGCCTTCGATGTGATTGGTGGGGAACGCGAAGCCTTTCGCCTGCTCAACGCCCTCAAGCTCATCCACCTGGCAGTGAGCCTGGGCAGCAACGAGTCCCTGGCCGAACATCCGGCTACAATGACCCACGCCGATGTGGATCCGGAAGAGCGCCAGGAACTTGGCATCACCCCGGCAATGGTGCGCCTGTCCATCGGCGTCGAGCACCCCGAAGACCTGATTGCCGACCTGGCCCAGGCGTTCGAGGCGGTGTGATTCCATGTTAAACGCCCATGCGGCTGCGCCGCACAAGGAGAGGATGAAAATAACTATTCTTGGGAGGGCTTAGCCCTCCCAAACCCTCCCCTCAGGGAGGGGCTCGGGGAAACCCGGTTTCCCCATGTCCCAACCGTTGGTGGGAGCGGCTGGCGCCCCCGCAGGCAGGGGTGCGGTTCGACAGGCTCACCGCAGGTGGGGAAACCCGGTTTCCCCGTATTTTCACATCAGTCAATATGCCCCAGAAAGCTCAACACTGCGTCCTGGAAGGCTCCGGGGTTATCCCAACTGACCCAGTGGCCCGATCTGGGAATGATCGCCAGACCCGCACCGGGAATGCCCGCGGCGAGGCGCATGGCCTGCGCGGCGGTGAACAGGTAGCTGTCGCTGGCCACAACCAGCGTCGGAGCGGTGATCTGCTCCAGGCGCTCGTGGCTGTCGAAGGCCGTCGCTGCATCCCAGATGTGCAGGAGCGTCTCGCGGTCGCTCAGATAGCGGCTCATTGTCTGGAGGGCGTAGGGCCGAATGGCCGGCGTGCGCAGCGCTGCGCTTCGTGACATCATATCAATTACCTGAGCCACGGGATAGGCCCGCAGGAACCAGTGCAAGTAGGTGGTGCGAAAGGGAAAGGGTTCGAGAAAATAGCCCCGGGGACGGCACCAGGTGTCCGCCAGGATCAGGGCGCTAACCCGCTCGGGGGCGATCAGGGCCAGCTCCTGGGCCACCATGCCGCCAAGGGAATGGCCGAGCACACGCACGGCAGGCAGGTCGAGGGCATCGAGGGTGGCAAGCACGGCCCCGGCCAGATCGGCGATACTGGTAGGCCCGGCGAGGGGCGGGGCAGCTCCATGGCCCGGCAGGTCGCAGGCGATCACCTCGTGGCTCGCGGCGAAGACCGGGATCTGTTCGCGCCAGTACTCCCGATCCACCATCGCTCCGTGGAGCAACAGCAATGGCGGACCGGCGCCGCGGCGCTCGTGGGGCAGGGTCTGGTTGCTGGTTGGGGTGGCCTTCATTGGAACCTCCTCCCTGGGCGTTTTTTCCTATTGTACCGCTCCTGCGCAGGGGTATGGCTCTTTCTCGGGCAGGGGGAAGCCCCGTTTCCCCCTTTGTCACCTCATACCAATTTCACTTGAACACTCCGCAAGCAGCGTTGCGTCAAAGCGCACCTGGACGCCTTGCGCGACAATCTGCAATCCAAAATCTACAATCTGAAATGGTATCAGCCGTCCATGCGGCTACGCCGCACAACCCCGGAATGAAAAGAATTGTTCCCGGGAGGGCGTAGCCCTCCCAACCCCTCCCCCTGGGAGGGCTTGCTGTCCCCTGCCGGCAGGGGCGTGGGGAAACCCGATTTCCCCACGCCCCCTCCAGAGAGACGTGGGAGGGCGCAGCCCTCCCAAAACCCTCCCGTCGGAGAGGAGTGCGGGGAACCGCACAGCCGCGAACGGGTTGAGGAGTTGATCCCCGCCGCCACTCTCTGCGATAATAGGGGTGTCCTGCGCGTATCGAATCGGCGTGAAGCAGCAGAAGGAGCCCCGCCTATGGCAGCCCATCCGCTTGCCGGCCAGCCGGCCCCCCGGGAGTTGCTCGTGAACGTGCCGCGCCTCGTTTCGGCCTACTATACCCTCTCCCCCGATCCCGCCGTTGCAGAGCAGCAGGTGGCCTTTGGCACCTCGGGCCACCGCGGTTCGTCGTTGCAGCATTCCTTCAATGAGGAGCATATTCTGGCGATCTGCCAGGCCCTCTGCGAGTGGCGAAGCGCCCAGCGTATCAGCGGGCCGCTCTATCTGGGGATGGACACCCATGCCCTCTCTGAGCCGGCCCTGGCGACCGCGATCGAGGTCTTCGCCGCCAACGGCGTCGAACTCTGTGTGCAAACCGGTCTGGGCTACACCCCTACGCCGGCCGTGTCGCACGCCATTCTCACCTACAACCGTGGTCGCCGCGAGGGCCTGGCCGACGGCGTGGTAATCACCCCCTCACACAACCCACCCGACGATGGTGGCTTCAAGTACAACCCGCCTACGGGCGGCCCCGCCGACACCAGCACGACCAGGTGGGTGCAGGATCGGGCCAACCAGTTGCTGCGCGAAGGCCTGACAGCGGTGCGGCGCATCCCCTTTGCGCGAGCCATCGCCGCCGACACCACCCACATGCACGACTACATCGGCCCGTACGTGGCCGACCTGGGTAACGTGATCGACATGGAAGCCATCCGCGCTGCCGGTCTCAAGCTGGGGGTGGACCCGATGGGGGGCGCCTCGCTGCCCTACTGGGGGCCAATCGTCGAACGTTACGGCCTTGACCTCACCGTGGTCAACCAGACCATTGACCCGACCTTCGCCTTTATGCGCGTGGACAAGGACGGCAAGATCCGTATGGACTGCTCCTCGCCTGCGGCCATGGCCGGCCTGATCGAACTGAAGGACCGCTTCGACGTAGCCTTTGGCAACGACCCTGACGCCGACCGGCACGGCATCGTCACCCGCAGCGCTGGCCTGATGAACCCGAATCACTACCTGGCCGTAGCGATCTGGTACCTGTTCCAGCACCGCCCGGCCTGGCGGGCCGACGCCGCCATCGGCAAAACCCTGGTCTCCAGCTCGATGATAGACCGCGTCGCTGCGCATCTGGGGCGCCCGCTGGCCGAAGTGCCGGTGGGCTTCAAATGGTTCGTGGATGGCCTGGTAGAGGGCGCCTATGGCTTCGGCGGCGAGGAGAGCGCTGGCGCATCGTTCCTGCGCCGCGACGGCACGGTGTGGACCACCGACAAGGACGGGATCATTATGGACCTGCTGGCGGCTGAAATCACCGCCGTGACGGGCCGCGATCCGGGCGAGCACTACCGCGAGCTAGAGGAGCGCTTTGGCCGCTCGGTCTACGCCCGCAGCGACGTACCGGCCACTCCGGCCCAAAAAGCTGTGCTGGGCAACCTCTCCCCCGAACTGGTGGCGGCCACAGAACTGGCCGGCGAGCCGATCCTCGCCCGGCTCACCCGCGCCCCGGCCAACGACGCGCCCATCGGCGGGCTGAAGATCGTTACAGCCAACGGCTGGTTCGCGGCACGACCTTCGGGCACCGAGAACATCTACAAGGTCTACGCGGAAAGCTTCAAGGGTGAGGAGCACCTGGCTGCCATCCAGGCTGAGGCCCAGACGATCATCAATGCAGCGCTACAGGGAGCGAGCGTGTAGGACGATTTCAGCTTTCGATGCGCTCTAGCCGTTGCGCGCATGGGGAAACCCGTTTTCCCTCACCCTTCTTCGGAGGAAGATCCCATGAAAATCTTCGATCTGAGCGTGCCCACCGAGAGCGGCCCGAGCGAGCCGCTACCGGTGCTGGTCGAGCACGAGAGCCATCAGCAGAGCGCGCCGTTCATGGCCAGCTTCTTCGGGGCGCAGGTAGAAGATCTGCCTGAGGGCAACGGCTGGGCCAACGACAAAGTGACCATGAGCAGCCACGCCGGCACCCACGTTGACGCTCCCTGGCACTACTACCCGACCTGCGGCGGCCAGCGCTCCCGCACGATTGACGAGATGCCCCTGGAGTGGTTCTTCGGCAACGGCGTGGTGCTGGATATGCGTCACATCCCCCGCGGCGGGGTGATCAGCGCCGCCGACGTGCAGGCTGCTCTGGCGCGGATCAACTATACCCTCGCGCCCGGGGACATTGTGCTCATCCAGACCGGGGCAGACAAACTGTGGGGCCAGGCCGAGTACTTTCACGCCGGCGCGGGGATGAGCGCCGAAGCGACCCGCTGGCTGATCGCCCAGGGCATCCGGGTGATGGGAATAGATGCCTGGGGCTGGGATCAGCCGTTCTGGGCTATGAAGGAGCGCTTTCAGCGCACCGGCGACCCCGCGGTGATCTGGGAGGCGCACCGGGTAGGGCGTGACCTGGAGTACTGCCACATCGAAAAACTCGCCAATCTCGACGCGCTACCGCGCCCCACGGGGTTCAAGGTGGCCTGCTTTCCGGTCAGGCTCACCGGCGGCAGCGCAGGGTGGACGCGGGTGGTGGCAATTTTTGAGGATCTGTAATCCCGTATCGGGAGGGGAAGGGGAACCCGGGTTCCCCACGGCGCCTTTGAGAGCGCCGTGGGAGGGCTGTGCCCTCCCAGACCCTCCCGCTGGAGAGGGCTTGCCACCCCGGCAAGCAGGGGGATGGGGAAACCCGGGTTCCCCATATTCCGACAAGATGAAGGTTTTTCCTGGGAGGGCTGTGCCCTCCCAAACCCTTCCACGCGGGCTATTTTCACCTCAGGCCCCGTGCGCGGGGCGCACAACGCCGCGATGAACATGGGGTATCTTTGGGAGGGCCGCCCCCTCCCTGGCCCTCCCCCGCTGGGGGAGGGAACCGGGCTCTTCCCCCCAGGGAGGGGCATGGGGAAACCCGGTTTCCCCGTATTTTCACCTCAGGAGGCGCCATGGAACCGTTGATCGTCACGGCCGCGCTGACCGGCGCGGTAACGGTGCCAACCCAGACCCCGTACCTGCCCTACACCATCGAACACCTGGCCGAGGATGCCGAGCGTTGCGCCCGCGCCGGCGCAGCAATCATCCACATTCACGCCCGGAACCCCGAGAATGGCGCGCCATCGTCGGATATGGACCTGTTTGGGGAGATCCTCAAGGCGATCAAAGCTCGCACCGACGCGGTGATCTGCACCACCACCGGCGGGGGAGTGGGCATGGCCCCCGCCGACCGGGTGCGTGTGGTGCCGACCTGGCAGCCGGAACTGGCAACCTGCAATATGGGCTCGATGAACTTCTCGGTCCATCCGATCGCGCGACGTTTCAACGACGACGACTATCGTTTCCCCTGGGAAGCCCGGTGGCTCAAGGGGAGCGAGGATTTCATTTTCCCCAACACCTTCGCCAGCATCAGGCACTTCCTTGAAGAAATGCGCAAGACCGATACCCGACCGGAGTTCGAGATCTACGATGTCGGTCATCTCTACAATCTTGAGTTTATGCTCAGCGAGGGTCTGGTCGAAAAACCGATCTGGTTGCAGTTTGTGATGGGCGTGCTGGGAGGCATTCGCGCCACGCTCTACGATCTGACCCACTTGCTCGACACGGCGACCCGCCTTTTCGGCGCCGACGGCTACCGCTGGTCGGTGATTGGCGCGGGCTATCCCCAGCAGTTTCATATGTGCACCGCGGCGATTATGCTTGGCGGGCATGCCCGGGTGGGGTTGGAGGATAACATCTTCGTGCGTCGGGGCGTGCTGGGCCGGAACCACGAACTGGTGGAGAAGATTGTGCGGATTGCCGGAGAGTTCGACCGGCCGATTGCCACACCCGCCGAAGTGCGGAGTCTGCTGAACCTTAAGGGACAGGAGCGCGTGGGCTTTTAGCGGGGTGAAGGGTTGCCGGGTTGGCGCGCCTCCCTGGAAGGCGCGCCTTTCGCATTCGGTTATTCGTTTCCCATTTGTCGGCGCATTCAGGCGTTTTGCCGTATGTAGAAGCCCATCCCAGAACAGGTGAAACCCTTTGAAAGGGAAAACCCCGGGCGCACAGGCGTCTCACTCGGAATGGTATGGATGCGGGCAAGCTGCCCGCGCTCCCGAGAGAAGGGTGAACGCATACGAGCAGGGCGGGATCAGGCGGCGCCTGGTTCGCCGCGCAGCGCGGCGCGCAGGGCCAGCAGGCCAGGCTCCAGGCCTGCGCGATCATCGGTGTGGCAGAGACGCAGGCGGGGCGGGGGAAGTGGCGCGGCACAGCGGGCAGCCACTTGCTGGACGCTCTCAAAGCGGGCCACCAGCGCCGCGGTAGCCGCGGCGACGGCCTCACGCGGGCCGACGAGGGCCACCTGCGGGTCGAAGCCGAGGTGCGCAACGAACACCTCTGGCCCGGCAACTGCGCGCACAAGGGCGCCCAGACGGGCCTGCACCCCTTCGGCCACCGGGCGGCCACAGCGTCGTACCAGTGCCGCGAAACCGCCAATGCTCACGCTTGTGGCTGCCCAGCCCGGCCGACCGGTGAGTGTGGGCAGGGCGCTCGACAGAGTGTGCAGGCAGGGCAGACCGGTGACCGGGTGGAAGTGCTCGTAGCACGCGAAGCGTTGCGCCCGCGCCACCAGTTGATCGTGGGCCACCGCGCCTAATGGCAGCAGGGCAGCCACACGGTAGAGCAGCGCCTCAAAGGTGAAGGGCTTGAGGAAGTAGTCGTCCAGTGGACCGCTTCCGGCCAGACGCGGATCGCTCATCGGGTCCATGGTTGAGACGGTCAGCACGGGAATGTGGGCAGTAGCCGGATTGGCGCGGAGCATGTCCCGCAGGCGATGACCATCGAAGCCCGGCTTGTGGACATCGGTGATCAGCAAGTGGGGCCGCACGCGGGCCGCCAGTTCGAGTGTCGCCGGGCCAGCGCCCGCAGGTGCGCCGATGTACTCGAAGCCGTGGCTGGTCAGTAGCAGGGCGTAAATCTGGCGGATGTCCGGATCATCGTCGCTTACCAGCACGCGGGCCAGCGGGCGGGACGGCGTGGGGGCAGGGAGTGCCGCGAACCGCGCGTTCTGGAACAGTGCGCGCCGGGCAGGTCTCGTTCCAGGTTGGCTTGACATGACGTAGCTCACGGCGAGATCCGGGTTGGCTCATCTTCCTGGCGCTACTGTAGCGCCCCTGCTCTACTAGAAAGAACGCCGTTCCTGGCCGTGAAGTTACGGGCGAGAGGCGAACATCGCAAGGTCTGCGCATCAACCCTGGCGCACTCGATGGGTATAACTTGTAACAGGACGGAGTATGCTACAATTAGCTGCGGCGCAGCGGGCTTGCCGCACGCTCGGAATCGCCCTGGTACCAGTTTCGGCGAGACCTCCCACGATCACACACCGGCCGCGCGATCACCATCGAGGCGGTAGTTCTTGCATTATCCTGGCTGCGGTCTCACCGGCAACTGGCCGTATGTAAGCGGAAGCATATGTTCGACACCGTGCTGATCGCCAATCGTGGCGAGATTGCCCTGCGTGTGATGCGCGCCTGTCGGGAACTGGGGTTGCGGTGCGTCGCCGTATACTCCGAAGCTGACCGTGACGCGCCCCACGTAGCGTATGCCGATGCCGCCTATCTGCTCGGCCCGGCGCCTTCGGCCGAGAGTTACCTGAACATCCCCCGGATTATTGAAGTTGCGCATCAGGCTCGCGCGGGCGCCGTGCATCCCGGCTACGGGTTCCTCGCCGAGAACGCCGACTTCGCCCGGGCCGTGACCGAGGCCGGCATGGTGTTTGTCGGGCCACCACCCGAGGCTATGGAGCGGATGGGGGGGAAAACTGCCGCGCGCCGCGAGGCGACGGCGGCCAGGGTGCCTCTGGTGCCGGGAACCCTGGAGGCGATCGAGGAACTGACCGAATTGCGCCGTATCGCCGACGAGTTCGGCTACCCGATCGCGATCAAGGCCGTCGGCGGCGGCGGTGGGCGCGGTCTGCGCGTGGTGCGCTCGCCGGACGAGCTGGCTGACGCTTTCGCCAGCGCCCGCCGCGAGGCCGAAGTGGCCTTTAAGAATGGCGCGCTCTACGTCGAGAAGTATCTGGATAATCCGCGCCATATCGAAATTCAGGTGCTCGCCGACTCTCATGGCAACGTGGTACACCTGGGTGAGCGGGATTGCTCGGTGCAGCGCCGCCACCAGAAGTTGATCGAAGAGTCGCCCTCGCCAGCGCTGACCCCCGAGATCCGCGCCGAGATGGGTGCTGCGGCAGTACGGCTGGCCCAATCGGTGGGCTATGTGAGCGCCGGGACGCTGGAGTTTCTTTTCCAGGATGGGAAGTACTATTTCCTGGAGATGAACACCCGCATCCAGGTGGAACACACGGTAACCGAGATGGTCTATGGAGTGGACCTGGTGAAGGCCCAGTTGCGGATCGCCCAGGGTGAGCGTCTGTGGCTGCGCCAGGAGGAGCTGACGCCGCGGGGCCACGCCATCGAGTGCCGCATCAATGCTGAAGACCCGCTGCACAACTTCCGCCCTGCGCTGGGAACGATCACCACCTACCAGGAGCCGACCGGTCTGGGCGTGCGTGTGGACAGTGGCGTGCGCGCCGACTATACGATCCCGCAGTTCTACGATTCGCTGCTCTCCAAGCTGATCGTGTGGGCCGAGACGCGCCCCGAGGCGATTGCCCGCGCCCAGCGCGCCCTTGCCGAGTACACCATCGGCGGGGTGATTACCACTATTCCCTTTTACCGCGCCGCGCTGAGCCATCCGGTCTTCAGCAGCGGGAAGGCTACGGTGAACTTCATTGGGCAGCACCCCGAACTGGTTGAGCAACTTCGGCCGTTTATGCCGCCACCCCCTGAGCCGGGTGCTGCGCCCGGCCCCGAAGAGCCGCGCGAGTTCACTGTGGAGGTGAACAATCGGCGCTTCGGGGTGAAGGTCTTCGGAGCGGGGCCGGCGCCGGTAGCGGTTGCCGGCGCTGCCGGTGCGCGTCCCGCAGCAACTGGCGAGCGCCGGCCGGCTGCGGGGGCCAGAAAGGGTGGCCTGGCGCCCAAGGTTGACGGGGTGATCAGCCCCATCCAGGGTCGCGTGGTTGCAGTGCGCGCCGAACCGGGCCAGCAGGTGGAGGCCGGGCAGGTGCTCTTCATTGTTGAAGCGATGAAGATGGAAAACGAGATTGCCGCCACGCACGCTGGCGTCATCGCTGAGATACGCGTCCAGGTTGGTGGCACTATCGAGGCCGGTGGCGTGCTGGCCACCTACGCGGCGAAGTAACTGCTCGCAGACGGAACTGACCGATGGCGCGGGGCCGGGCGTAACCGCCCCACCTGTCATGGGGGTCGCGGGGAAACCGGTTTCCCCGCGACCCCTTTTCTCCGACCATCCTCATCGCCAGGCAATTGCCGCGCTGGAGCCTGCTGCACAACCGATGGACAACGGGGTATGGCGACCGAGACGGTCACACTGCGGCCCGCAACCTCTACCGACGCTGAGGCCCTGGCCGAACTGGTGGTGCAACTCTTTCACGCGGAGATGCCTGGCGTACTGCGCGGGCCGCGCGCGGGCCAGGTGCGCCTGATTCGCCACCTCGTCGAACACGAGCTAGCAAGCGGTGCGCGGGGGCGCTTCATGGCCCTCGATGCCGGCGGTAGACCGGTGGGTAGCGCCAGTATACGCCTCTATGGCGACGTGAGTACGGTAAGCCTGCCCCGGGGCACACTGGCTCTGGCGATGCGCTGCCTGGGTCTGCTCAACACCCTGGTGTTGATAGGCAACATGTTGCGCGCTGCGCTGGTGGGTGAAACGCGGCTCCGACCCGGCGAATGCTACATCTACAGCGTCGTTGTTGCCGAAGACCAGCGTGGGCGTGGCATTGGCGATGCGATCATGGACCGGATTGAAGAACAGGCCCGCCGCATGGGCGCAGGCGTCGCATACCTGCGTGTCATCAGCAGCAACCAGCCTGCCCGGCGCCTCTACCTCCGTCGCGGTTACCAGATCGTGGCGCGCACTTCCCCCGTCGTCGGCAGGATCAGTATCCCCAGCGAACTCATGCGTAAAGATCTGCGTTAGCATGCAATAGAGGAGCGACTATGCCAAAAGATGTCATTACTCCCCGCGCGACCGATTATAACCAGTGGTACCTCGATATTGTGCGCGAAGCCGACCTGGCGGAGCCTGCCGAGGTGGTGCGGGGTTGTATCGTGGTCAAGGCCACCGGTTGGGGTATCTGGGAGATGATGCAGCGCGAACTGGATCAGCGCATCAAGGCCACTGGCCACGCTAACGTCCAGTTCCCGTTGCTCATCCCCAAAAGCTTCATTATGAAAGAGGCCGAGCACGTTGAAGGCTTCGCGCCGGAAGTTGCCGAAGTCACTCGCGCCGGGGGGGAGGACCTGACCGAGCCCTACGTGATTCGCCCAACCAGTGAGACAATTATCGGCCATTTCTACAGCCGCTGGATCCGCTCCTACCGCGATCTGCCTCTGCTCTACAACCAGTGGTGCAACGTGATGCGCTGGGAGATGCGAACCCGACCCTTCCTGCGCACCTCGGAGTTCTGGTGGCAGGAAGGGCACACCGCCCATGCTACCGAGGCCGAAGCCGAAGCCGAAACGCTCAAGATCCTTCACGAGGTGTACGCCGATTTTGTCGAGCAGGTAATGGCCGTACCCGTGATCCGCGGGCTGAAGAGCGAAAAGGAGAAGTTCCCCGGCGCGCTGCGTTCCTACTGCATCGAGGCGATGATGCAGGACGGACGCGCCCTGCAGGCCGGCACCTCGCATAATCTGGGCCAGAACTTCGCCCGCGCCTTCGACATCACCTACACCGACCAGAACAACACCGTCCAGCACTGCTGGACGACCAGTTGGGGCGTGAGCACGCGGCTCGTGGGGGCGCTGATTATGACCCACTCTGACGATGAGGGTCTGGTGTTGCCACCGCGCCTGGCGCCCACCCAGGTGGTGATTGTGCCGATCTACAAGAACCCCGAGGAGCGCGCGCGGGTGCTGGAGGCGATTGAGCGTATTACTGGCGACTGGCAGGGACGTTTGCGCTTCAAGGTGGATGACCGCGACAATCTCACCCCGGGCTTCAAGTTCAACGAATGGGAACTGAAGGGCGTGCCGGTGCGTCTGGAGGTGGGCCCGAAAGACGTGGAGAAGAACAGCGTGGCCGTCGCCCGGCGCGATCTGCCGGGCCGCCAGGGGAAGAGCTTTGTGCCCCAGGCCGGCCTGACCGAGCGCCTCGTCGCCCTGCTCGACGAGATGCAGACGGGGCTTTTCCAGCGCGCCCTGGCCTTCCGGGAGCAGCGCAGCGCCACGGTGCGCACCTACGACGAGTTGAAGCAGCAGGTCGAACACGGCTTTGCCTGGGCCTACTGGGACGGGAGCGCCGATGATGAGCGGCGCATCCAGGAGGAGACGCGCGCCACGATCCGCTGCATTCCTCTGGATCAGCCCGAAGCGCCCGGCGCCTGCGTCTACACGGGGCGTGAAACGACGCGTCAGGTGGTGTTTGCCCGGGCCTACTGACGCAAGCAAGCGCCACGATGGCAGGAAGACCGCGAAGCGCTGGGCGGGTTGGGGTGGATGGCGGCCTGATTTCCACATATGTGCATGAGGTGTGGAAAACCTGGACAGGCAATCAGTGCCGGGCCATAGCCTCGTAGACCTCAACGTGGCGGTGGGCGATGGCGGCCTGGGTGAAGTGAGCCAGGACGCGCTCCCGTCCCCGGCAAGCCAGCTCGCGCCGGGCAACGGGGTCGGCGACGAGGCGCGCAATGGCTGCACTGAGGGCGCCAACATCGCCTTCGGGGTAGGTCAGGCCGCCCTCACCGATGACGTGGGGGATTTCGCCGGAGCTTGATCCGATCACCGGCACGCCACAGCTCATGGCCTCGATCAACACCCGTCCGAACTGCTCCTTCCAGGTTGGGGTAGTGCGTGAGGGGAGCACGAGCGTGTCGAAACCGCGCAGGATGGCGGGCACGTCGGTGCTGCTCACGGCGGGCAGGCGTTCGATGCGCTCATCGAGGCCGAGCCGGGATGCCCGCCGGGCGATGAGTGGTCGTTGCACGCCATCGCCCACCAGGCGCAGGCGTACGTGCCGCGGCAGTTGCGCCAGCGCTTCGACCAGATCCAGCACCCCCTTCTCGGGAACCAGCCGTCCGAGGTAGCCAACCACGAAGGTCGCGCCATCGCGCTGCTGGGGGGCAGGGGCGAATACCTCCGGGTCTACGCCAATCTGGGGCACAATCGTCAGTGGCCCGGTGTAGCCGTGGCGCCGAATGATCCGGGCGGCCTCCTGGTTGCAGGCCAGGGCATGGGCCGCATGGCGGAAGTTGTAGCGCTCGAAGAGATTGAAGGGCGGCGGATAGAAGCGCTCGATATTGGCATAGTTGTAGAAACAGCACCGCGCGCCGAGGGCGACTCCCAGGCGCATCGCCTGGAACGTGGCGAGGTTGAAGCTCTCCTCGTCAATATGGAACACCTCGGGGCGCAGCCGGCGCAAGGCGCGCCCGAGGGTGGGATAAAAGTGGAGGTGGTGGCGTCCGTTCAGGGCGATGGGCAGGACGGTCAGCGTATACCCGGTGGTATAGCGCCGTTCCAATCGTTGCACACCCACGCGCGGCTCGCGCCAGGCTGGAGGAACCAGCACGGTCAATTCGACGCCAAGCCGCGCGATTTCTTCGAGCTTGCGTTGGTATGCGCCGGCCACCAGCGCTTTCGAGAGGATGACGACGCGCATACAAGCGGGCGCGCTAACCGTGCTTTGCTGCAAAGGCATCCATGAACTGCGCCAGCGCGAGGCAACTCTGCTCCTCCAGCGCATTGTAGAGCGAGGCGCGGATGCCACCGACGGAGCGATGTCCGGCCAGCCCCACCATCCCTTCGGCCTGCGCCTCGCTGACAAAGCGTTTCTCCAGGCTCTCATCGGGGAGGCGGAAGGTCGCGTTCATCTGGGAGCGGGAGCCGGGTTCGGCGTGGCCGCGGTAGAAGCCGCCGCTGCGGTCAATCGCGGCATAGACCAGGGCAGCCTTGCGGGCATTCCGCTCGGCCATCGCCGAAAGACCGCCCAGTGCCTCGATCCACTCCAGCACCAGATCGAGCATATACACGGCGAAGACTGGCGGAGTATTGTAGAGCGAGTTGTTTTTGGCGTGCGTCTTGTAGCTGAAGATTGCTGGCAGATCGGCGCGGGCCTGCTGCATAAAGCCCTGGTTGATGGCTACCACGGTGACACCGGCGGGACCGAGGTTCTTCTGGGCGCCGGCGTAGAACAGAGCCAGGCGCGAGGCGTCGAAGGGGCGCGCCATAATGTCGCTGCTCATATCGGCCACCACCGGCACCCCCTCGATGGCGGGAATGTCGGCCCACTGGACCCCCTGAATGGTTTCGTTGGTGGTGATATGGACATAGGCCGGCTCTTCTGAGAGACGGATCTCGGCAGGTGCGGGCACGCGCCGGTAGTTGCCCTCGGCGCTACTGGCGGCCACGGCCGTGCGCCCGACCCGGCGCGCCTCTTCGAGCGCCTTTTCCCCCCAACTCCCGCTGACCACATAGTCGGCCACTTTGCCCGGCACGAGGAAGTTCAGCGGCACCAGGGCAAACTGAGTACTGGCGCCGCCCTGCATGAACAGCACGCGATAGTCGTCGCTCAGACCGAGCAGGGCCTTGAAGCGGGCTTCGGCGCGGGCATTGATCGCCTCATACTCCTTCGAGCGATGGCTCATCTCCAGAATGGACATCCCTCGCCCCTGGTAGTCGAGCAGTTCTGCCTGTGCGCGCTCCAGCACGGCTCGCGGCAGCACTGCCGGACCGGGGTTAAAATTGTGAATGGTCATAGACTTTCTCCTGATGTGATTGGAGGGGCGGGTTTGGGAGGACGCAGCCCTCCCGGGTATACCTCTGAGGGGAAACCCGGTTTCCCCATTCCCCTGCTCCCAGGGGTGTTACCCGCTCCCGGTACCGATTGAAGGGTGGAGAAACCCGGTTTCCCCACACCCCTCTCGCCGGGGCGGGTTTGGAGGGGCACAGCCCTCCCAGGAACACTTCGTCTCGTCTCGTCGTTGTACGGTGAAGCCGCGTAACGACAAGATGGGCAGGATCAAAGAATGGGTGGCGCCCAGCACACAGGCGCGTCGCCCGCAAGCGGTTCTGGCGCACAGTATACTCCATGCGGCGGAGTTTGTGGCGCGCCGTAGCATGTAAACGAGGACGGGGCAACCTGGTTGCCCCGTCCTGCGACATGCTGTAGTATCAGACTCTCGACACCGGCTGGAAAGAGGGACCAGGCCGATTACCTGGCGGCCGATTACCGTCGCAGGATCGGCAGCCAGACCAGGGTGGAGTTGACAGGCGTGAGCGGCCCATACTCACTGGTCTGACCACCGCGTTCAACTTCGACCAGCCAGTAGGTATAGGTGCTGCCGGGTGTCGCGCCGGTGTCGAGGAAGCTATAGCGCTCTCCACCAGTGCTGCTGCCCCGCGCCGCCAGGAGGCCCGGTGTGACACGGCTGGCCGTGGCGCGGGCGCCGTTACTGCTGCGGTACAGGTAGAAGCCCAGCGTGTTGATCTCCAGGCCGGTCTCCCACTCCACCAGCACGCCTGACGGGGTCTGCACCGCCGTGAAGCGTTTGAGCGTCACCGGGGTAAGCCGGCTGAATGTTCGCACGTCTTCATCGTCTTCAACCCGCACCGGAACTGGCCGGTTTGCAGGGGTGCTATCGATGTCGAACTCGTTGGCTCGTGAAACCTGGGCAAAGTTGGTAATCTCGCGGTTATCACTGGGCAACACCCTGGTCGCGATCAGCAGGAAGGCCGCGCCATTGGGTGGAAGCACACCCACCGTCCAGCGGCCGGTTTGCGGATCGTAGGCACCCTGGGAAGGCGCGGCGCTCACGAAACCGAGCTCCGGCGGCAGCAGATTTTCGACCTCAACCCCGGTGGCCACATCCGGCCCCCGGTTCACCAGGTTGATCCGCAATAGCGCGCCGTCGTTGAGCCTGCCGATTGGCCGCACCGGATCCTGATCCAGTTCCAGGTCGATCACCCCGCTGGGCAGCGCCACGCTGGCGAAGTCGTCTTCGTTCGGATTGCCGTTGTTCGGCGTGCTATCGGGATCGGGCAGATCGGAGGCGATGACTTCGACCGTGTTGACATAGGGCGGGACCCCGGCGACGCGGATGACCATAGCGAGCGTGGCGCTCTGGCCCACATTGAGCGTACCCACGTCCCACACGCCAGCTGCGTAGGTGCCCTGGCTCGGCGTAGCCGAGATGAGCGTGGCGCCGGGGGGCAGGTTCTCGCCGACGCGGACGCCGGTGGCAACATCGGGGCCGGCATTGTGAACGCCGATGAGGTAGCCGACCTCCCCTGCGGCGCTGGGGCGCGGCTCCACGGCCCGCTTGCTCACCGACAGGTCGGCCAGGGGCGATTGCACTGTGACAGTGGAGCGATCGTCCTCGCCAGGTTCATTGTTGCCAGGAACACTGTCAGGATCGGGCTGATCGGAGTTGGTGATCTCGGCCGTGTTGGTCAGCGGCCCGGGCCGATCCACCCGCGCCGTGAGCGTTAACGTCACCGGCACATCCACCTCAACGCGGCCCACCTCCCAGATACCGGTAGCCGGCGCGTAGCTACCCTGGCTGGTAGTGTGGCGCAGGTAGGTCAAGCCCTCGGGCAAGCGCTCGGTGACACGAACGCTGGTTGCCACTGATGGACCGGCATTGGTCAACTCAATCGTGTAGGTGACCTCGCCGCGGAGCGATGGGCGCGTCGTATTGGCCCGTTTGGTCAGCGACAGATCTGCGCTCTGCGGATCGAGCGCCACGCTGGATTGATCATCCTCGTTCGGATCGTTGTTGCCCGGGGTGCTGTTTGGATCTGGCTGGTCGGAACCGGTCACTTCCGCCAGGTTAACAATGCGCGCGAAGCTCAGAACCCGGGCGCTGATACGCAGGGTAGCAGCGCCGCCGGCGGGCACGCTGCCCACGGCCCAGCGCCCCGAGGCAGGGTCGTAGGCGCCCTGACTGGTCTCGTGCCCGAGGTACTGGAGACCTGCCGGGAGCCGGTCGGTCACTTCAACGCCAGTTGCAGTACTTGGCCCGGCGTTGCGCAGCAGCACCGTATAGATAATCGGGTCACCGACGCGGGGCTGCGGATTGTCAACCGTCTTGGCGAGGGACAGATCGGCCAGATCGCCGGCAACAACGGCAAAGCCCTGATCGTCCTCCGTGGGCACGTCGTTGTTCGGTGTACTGTCAGGATCGTACTGGTCGGAGGCGCTCACCTGAGCGATGTTGACGAAGGGCCCCGGGCCCAGGACCGTCACCACCAGGGTCAGAGTGGCGCGACCGTTGGGTTGCAGTGTGCCTACATCCCACCGGCCACTGGCCGGATCGTAGGCGCCCTGGCTGGGGGTGGCGGAGACGAAGCCCAGGCCAGTTGGCAACCGGTCGCTCACCCGCACGCCAGTAGCCTGGTCAGGGCCACGGTTGAACACCTCAATCGTGAAGGTCGCATTGGCGCCCACGTTCACCCGCGGGGCATTGACTCGCTTGGTCAGTTCCAGGTCAGCCACAGTGGCGGGGAGGCGCACACTGGACTGGTCGTCCTCATTCGGGTCATTATTGCCAGGGGTGCTATCCGGGTCAGGTGTATCCGATTCGCTTACCTGAGCCGTATTGACCACCGGCTGGCCGTTCCAGAAGGCGGCAATAGTGAGTGAGGCGACCTCGTCGCGGGCCATGGTCCCAACCGTCCAGACACCAGTGGCCGGATCATACGTACCTCTGGTCGTAGAGGCGCTCTCGAAGCGCAGGCCGTCGGGCAGTCGCTCGCTGACGGCGACACCGGTGGCGCGGCCCGGTCCACGGTTCCGCAGGGCCACGGTAAACGTAACGATGCTGTTGGCCCGTAGAGGCGGCGGAGAAACCAGGGTCTTGTTCAGCTCCAGATCGGCTACAACGGCAATCGGGGCGACATTGGTTGCGGTATTGTTGCTCAGATCCGGATCGGTATTGTCGTTGGGGCGGCGCACCAGGGCGGTGTTGACCAGGGTGCCCTCGGCATCGAGGTTGAGCCGGCCTACGATGGTGTAGGTAATCGCCGCGCCAGGGTTAAGATCTACGGTGGTCTCGATCAGGTTCCCGGAACCGGCGGCAGCGCCGCAGCGGCCGGTACCCACCGTCACCGCGCAGGTCCAGGTAACACCTGTAACTGCGGCGGGCACATCGTCGCGGACGCGAGCGCCGATAGCCGGACTTGGGCCGGCATTACGCACCACAACGGTGTAGGTGACTGTCCCGCCCGGAGTGAGCGTTGGCGGGCTATGGCTCTTTTCTACCGAAAGGTCAGCCTCAGCCAGCACCACCTGGCCGGTTAAGATTAACGGCGGGGAGGGCAGGTAGGTCCAGGTGTCAATCAGGCGCCGATCGCCGAACCCCTGTGTGGACGTACCGCCAGTGGCCGTTGTCCAGCGATGGGCGCCGGAAAGACCGGCAGCCACCGAGGGCGTGCCCTGGAGCACACGGCGAGCATCGAGGGGCGTGCCGTAGCAGCGCGGATCGGCCACCTGGGCCCGGTCGGGGGGTGGGGGGGCATCGGTCGCCGCGCAGGGGGAGAAGTCGTAGTTGCCGGTGCCGGTGTAGTTGTATGCATCATTGTAATACACCAGGCTCGGATCGGGATCGCTGGCCGCTGCCGGAGGGCGGACCCGCAGCAACCGATGGCCGTTCGTGTGGTTCTCAACATCAATAAAGGGGAAATGGACCTCGCCGCGGTTGAGCTGCAACTGGGCGCTGAACGATTGGGGGCCAGCAGGAACCCTGGCGCCATTACCGTCGAGCCCATCCCAGTAGACCCGATTCGTTCCATTCTCGGCGGCGCCGTTGAGGGTGCGATCATTGGCATTGCCGAAGATCCCATCGCGGTTGATGTCGAGAATCAGGGTATACGAGGTTCCGCCGGTGTTATCGAAGACAAAAAAGCCACCGAGGGGATTGGTGCCGGCCTGTCCGGGGGTACCCTCCTCGCCGACAAAGGTCAGATTGGCCGGTTGCGGCGGCGGTTGCGGGGCGGTGAGCAGCCAGGTCTGGCCGCTCGCCGAGGGGGCGCTGGCCGGCAGCGTGCGGTCCGGACCATTCAAGTCAAAGAAGATCTTGTGGGTAACGTCATTCGTGGCCATGTTATCAGGCAAGCGGGGGTTATAAATGGTATAGCCCGGCGGGAGAGTCTGTTCAAGGTTACTCCCCGTGAGCTGCAGGGACCGATAGATTGGCCGGCCCGTGAGATCGGTGATTCCTTTGGCATTGGCAAAGAAGATGTAACCGAACGGGTCAATCCCGTTCATATCGACCTGATAGCCATAGCCATCATAGGTCAGGATGTAGAACCGGCTATACAGGCCCACATCGGGCGGATTGCCGTTGCCGGCATTCCCCCCCATGTTGAGGGCCAGATAATTCGCGAACACCCGTCCGGGGATCTCCGGGCCGGCGGCGCCGCCCGGGCCAGGCGCGCGCACACTCACATCCCAGGCGGCAATGGCGAAGTTCTGGCGATCGGCGACGCGACCGGCCCACTCCTCGTTAGCCCGTATCGGTGGCACAGGATTGTTATCAGGAGAAGCGTTCGGGTTCGCGCTGATGAAATCGAACTCCCAGATCCCATCACCGGCGGCGGTTGTTTCTGCCGCGCTGACCACGCAGGGCACATAACCTCCCGGGGCCGGCTGTGGGCCGGCAACTTCCTGGGCGAGGTTCTCAATCAGTCCGTACGTGCCAGTACCGCGCTGGGTGCAGCGTCTGGCATCGGGGCGCGGCGGCCAGGTGCCCGGAGGGTCGTTGGGCGCGCGAATGATCACATCACCCTGACCGAAGCCCATCACGCTGGAGCCAATGAAAATCTGCTCGCCGGCGCGCGCGAACGCCTTGATCGTGGACTGGCGCGGAATACCGGCGGTGGTCAGCGTAGCGTGCCACTCCAGAAATGCCCGATACCCGACCTGTTCCACGGGGTCGTCAAACAAATTGCGACTGCCTTCAGCCTGGAGCGACGTTACATCTGGCAGCATCACGAGGAGCAGACTGAGGAGGGTAACCAGACAAACGACAACGTACGCGAGCGATGAGGCAGGGCGGCGGATGCGAGGCAACATACTTCCCCCGTTGCTAAGGGCCACGAGCAAAACAGGTGTGCGAAGATGGCCCCGCGCAGGTTGAAACGAGGGTGCGTGGCGCGGTTACACTATACGAAGCAAGCGTACTATCGCCGATGGTCGTCGCATTGTACGTCAAAAAAGGCGGTAATTCAAGCAGTTTCGCGCGGAAACAGCGATTTTGCCAGTTTTTTAATTGTTTATAATCTGTAAAACATTTGCAGAAGGTCTGATATGACAATCCGGCAGTCGATCATCGTATACGATGTTCATCGCGGCAGCGTGCGGCGTGCCGCTGGAGGCGTCTAAGGTGAGCATAGCCCGTGTGCGGGAGGGTTTGGGCGTAGAGGCGCGGCGCCGCCGCGCCTCTACGCCCTCCCAAGAATAGTTATTTTCATACGCAGTGTGCGACGCAGCCGCATGGTGGTCTAACGTGAGGGTTGGGGAGGGGTGGTGCATCCAGGTGTTGGGCGGCGCAGCCGCATAGACGGCTGCGATGAACATATGGAAACCCGGGTTTGCCCATCAGGGATGAGGTTGTCGTACTGCGCCGCTGCCCGAGGGGCCTGGTGCAATTACAGATCCCGGGTGGCGTGGACATCTTGCCCGGATCCCCGGGGGGACGCCTTACCCCAAGTGTGAACAGTTACGTTGCCTTTCCAAATTGACAAAGCGACGGATACGCGGTATGCTCGCGCCTGCTTCCACGGGCGCCCCTGATCGCCGGATGGTGGCATTCCACACCCCGGCTGCCTCTGTTACTCCGGAGCAGTTCTGGCAAAGCGGTGACGGACAGTGCGCGATCTGTCTGGAGCTTCGTATCTCTCTTCTGTACCTTCGAGATCTGGTGCGCTGCCGGCCTCCAGGCGTCGCGCGCTCCGGCGCCGGGGCCTGCTGGCCCGCGGGGCGCTGGCCCGGCTGCGCGGCGAAGTGGCACCGCTGGAAGCGCTTGCGGAGTCAGGCGCGGGCAAGGATCGGTCGGGCGCGAGGCTGCCCTGGCCACGGGGAGCTTTAGCGTTCCGGCTGTGGAGGCACGGATGGGTTGCAGCGCTGATCGCGGTGATCCTGGCGGCTGAAATCGGTGGATGGAAACTCGCGCCAGCGGAGGAGCCAGGGCCAGCGGAGCCTGACCGGCTGTTGCTGGATGGGGTAATGGTGTCGGCAGTGCCACTCGCCGCCGGCCCGATCACCCTTGATCGGCAGGTCGAAGCGCTGGCGCCGCCCCTTCAGCAACCGCGGGTCGTGCCGAGCGCCTACCAGGCGGTCCATTACCTGCGTGAAGGTGACACATTGGGGGCAATTGCTGCACGCTACCAGGTGTCGCTGGAGGCCCTGGTTCTGGCGAACCGGCTGGAGCAGGGCGATGCGCTGGCGCTGGGGCAGGCGCTACGGGTACCGCGGGTGCCGGGGATTCCCCACGTGGTTGCCGAGGGTGAGACGGTATTCGACCTTGCGGCGCGTTTCGGCGTGCCCTACGAGGCAATCACAGCCTTTCCACCGAATCGAATCGACGCCAGCGGCGGTTTACAGGCAGGGAGCGAAATCTTCATCCCGCGTGAGCATCTGGTGCTGCCCGAGGCCTGGTTGCGCGCGATCGGCGGGATGGAGGGGCTGGCGATGCGGGGACCGGCACCGGCGGCCCTGGTTGCTGCCGGGCCGGCCAATATGCGGGCCGGCCCGGGCACGGAGTACGAACGGGTCGGGCAGGTAACGGCTGGGCGGCAGGTGGCGCTGCTGGGGCGTCACAGCGACTGGGTCCGGATCGAGCACGGCGGGCTGCGGGCCTGGATACGCGGCGATCTGTTGCAGCTTACTGCCGAGCAACTGGCGGCGATCCCGCTGACGACCGACTTCCCGGCGCCGCCGGCGCGCTGGGTCTGGCCAACGCGCGGCAGGATCACATCGGGCTTCGGTCCACGCTGGGGTGGCTTTCACAACGGGATCGACATTGCCAACCGGGCCGGAACGCCGATCGTGGCCGCCCGATCCGGGCGGGTGCTGGAAGCTGGCTGGTGTCGGGGCTACGGCTACTGCGTCAGGCTGAGTCACGCCGGGGGCATAGAGACAATTTACGGGCACCTGCTCACCCGCCCGGTGGTCACGGTAGGTGAGGAGGTCAACGCAGGACAGTTGCTCGGCCACATGGGGAGCACCTACGACCGTCGCGGCGGCGGGTACTCAACCGGAGTGCATCTACACTTTACGGTACTGATCAATGGCCGGGCGATGAACCCGTTGCGCTTTCTGCCCTGATGTGAATAGGACTTACGCAGTTGAAGCTGAAAAGGTCAGCGAATAGAGCGGTTGTGCGAGATAAGCGGTGACGGCGCGCCGGATGATGGCGGTTTTGGCTTCGTACCAGGAGATGCCGGGCGAGATGGGGGATTGGTAGGTCATGGCAGCAATCGTCAAGAAAACGGGCGGATGTGACCGGGACTCGAGCCCCGCCACCAGTTTCTGGACGATCCAGCCCCGCTT
>OGCL01000521.1_pt1 | contig 40730 bp, 36 predicted proteins | sample 1570041 | NCBI WGS metagenome assembly OGCL01 (sample SAMN06266162, study PRJEB24511) | hot springs metagenome | isolation source: Hot spring water | place: South Africa: Limpopo | collected 2015-06-22 | reverse complement strand
TTTAGCATCCTTACTTAATATAGGGACACCATACTTATTTTTTTGACTTTTAGCCTTTTTAAGGCATATTATTAATGCATGGCAAGAATAGCAAGAGTAATAGTGCCATGGCATTCTCACCATGTAACTCAACGAGACAACCGGAGCTTAACAGACCTTTTTTCTGTGATGATGATTACAAAACCTATATTGGTCTCATGTTGGAGTGGAGCAAAAAACATAAAGTAGAGATATGGGTGTATTGTCTAATATCGACTGAACCGACCGGAAACGAATGAATAATAAAAAGCCGCATACCGTATCGCCCATAGTTATCTATTGGTTTTTTGCCCTCGGTATAATATCTGCCTTTGCCTTCAGAGCGATTATAATCCTTCAGCGTTTTGAGCCGGCTTGGGTAAGGCCTGTGTGGTATGTTGGCGTATTAGGATTTACTGCTTTTTTTATGTATAGATTCTATATATCAGAGAAGAGAAAAAAGACGATTGCGAGATTTCAACTTATCGAAAAATTAAAGGCGAATGTTTGTCTTACCGAAGAAGACAGGGACATTATCGTTTATTTATTATCATCCCTTAAGAAATCCCCTGAAAACATCAATTACTTTATAATCTTTTTGCTCTCTATTTTAGCTATTGTTTTGGACTTATTTCTCACATTTGTGATGTAGGGTGGAAATATTAAACCAGGATTGTCATTAAAAAATCCGTATCATCAAAAGTCCTTTCCATCTTATTAATTTTGAAGAACTCCTTAACTTATATCGCTGATTTTGAATCCCACATTTTTCTATTGACAATATATACTGTCTTTTTATTAATATATACTTAAACGGTAACCGATTGCCGTTTAAGAAAAGCGTCCTCTTTGCCTTTGCTTAAAGGGCAGGCTTAGGGTGTTTTTTTGACCTGTTAAGCTAAATTTAATAGAATTTAATAAAGTGGCAATAATTAATAAAATCTCCCCTCCAACCCACTTTTTTAAAGGGAAATTACTAATGAGTTCATTGGCAAGAGAACACATTTCCATAACTCCAGCTCTTAAGCTAAGAGGAGGTTGAGGGGCGTTATTAAATTAAATGTAATCATACTTATGGTCTTGTTAGTATCTCTTCAGCAAAGAGGATAGTGTGGAGATTTTATAAATTTTATCAACGTGTTTGCATTACTAAAAAAGAGGTGTGATATGTGCAGGTTGGCGGCGATAACATCGAATGAATACTTCTCGCCAATGGAACCCATTCTTGCCCTTGAAACCATGAAAGAAGGGCATGACGGCTCCGGGCTTGGCATCGTTATGAAAAATTTAAACAGCGAGTTTGAGCTCTTCAAGGAATACCCGATACTCTCTGGTATCTGTTCCAAAAAAGGCGTTGAGATTCTGGACAACTACATGGACAGACTCGGCTTCAAGCTCAAGCATGTCTGGACTCCAAGGATAAAAAGGGTAAAGGGGGTTAATCTCCGTGAATATTATTTTGCGAGGGTTTATGACTACCCAGATACTTATCGCAGGAAGACTTTTAAAGAAAAAGAGGACCTTCTGATGAACACCCGCCTTAACCTTAGAAAACTTGGCGAGGCCGATGAGTCTATATTCATCTTTTCTTTTTATCCAGACATTATTACCATAAAAGAGGTTGGCGATCCCCTGCAGTTGGGTGAATGCTTCGGTTTTGACAGGGATACAATAAAGGCAAAGGTCATTTTTGCCCAGGGCAGGCAGAACACGAACTACTCTGTTTATCTCTACGCATGCCACCCATTTTTCATTCAAGGCTACTGTTCCATGACAAATGGTGAAAACACTGCCTTTGTCCCTATTAGAGAGTTTTTAATGAGTAGAGGATTCCCCGGATACATTGGATATAACAGCGACAGCGAGGTTTTTGCTCACATTCTTCACTATTCAGTAAGGCAGCTTGGATTGCCGCTTCATTATTATAAAGACATCATTACGCCCCTTAAAACAAACGAGATTCAAGAAAGGCAGGACAAAGATGCCTTGATGCTCTTAAGGCAATCCCTGAGACCCTTATGCATAGACGGTCCTAATATGGTTATTGGATTTACTCCAGATGGAAGCTGTTTTATGGTGCACGACTCAAAGAAGTTAAGACCTGGTGTTGTTGGCGGCAAAACAGGCAAATATGCCCTGATGTCAGAAGAATGCGGATTGGACAAGGTCATTCCTGATAGGGATAAAACAACTGACGTTTTTCCTATGAAATATGACATGGTGATAGTATCACCTGAAGCAGAGGAGGTAAAGGTATGGAACCAACAGCAGGGCAGCTTTATCAATTAAAGCAAAATCAAGAAAACTCACTAAAAGAGTTTCCATATATAGTTCGGTGGAAGGATCACCGATGCACAAGATGCGGCAGGTGCACGGCTGTATGCCCCGTAAAGGCTATAACCCCTGCTGTGAAGGTCAAAAGGGCAGTTGTATCCGAAGGCGATACACCCACGCCGGTCGTATCAAGGAGAATAACGCAGGTTGTAGAACAGGTAACAGATATGGAACACTATTGCGTAGGCTGCGCTACTTGCTCTCTCGTATGTCCGAACGATGCTATCGAGCCTGAATGGAATCCGTATAATAAATTCATTTTTCATAAAAACAAGGGTGGTGAAGGCTATAAAAGAGGCGGAAGAAGGAACGACCCCTTTATATCCACTCTTGACAGGCTTAAATTTACAAGGATTTCAATGCTAACAGACCCAGCTCTTGATGCAGGTAGGCATGAATTCAGGATAAGGTCTTACATCGGTAGAATCCTACCACCAGAAGAATTGCCTATAAAAGTGGTTGACGGCAGAGTGGCAATGGACAACGATTCAGCCAAATTTATACCTCCTGTAAGAGAAATTTTTCCTATTATGATAGGCAGCATGTCAATAGGCGCGCTGTCGCCGCCGATGTGGGAAGGTCTTGCGATGGGTGTGGCTTATCTGAACGAGGTAGAAGAACTGCCTGTCGTAATGTGTTCGGGGGAAGGAGGTATGCCCCCAAGACTACTCAGGTCAAAGTATTTGAAATATTTTATAATGCAGATAGCCTCTGGCTACTTTGGATGGGACGAGATTATTCATGCAATACCCCATATGAAGGAAGACCCTGCAGGGATAGAAATAAAATATGGGCAGGGAGCAAAACCCGGCGACGGCGGGCTTCTTATGGCTCAAAAGGTTATGAAACTAATAGCCAGTATCAGGGGTGTGCCCCAGTTTGTTGACCTTGCTTCACCTCCAACACATCAGACCAAGTATTCGATTGAGGAATCTGTTGCAAAGATGATCCAATCCATGTCAATGGCTTTTGGCTTCAGGGTCCCAGTGTATCCGAAGATTTCAGGCACAAAGACTGCTAAGGCCGTCCTTAATAATCTCGCAAGGAATCCCTTCGCCTCTGCCATGTGCATAGACGGCGAGGACGGAGGAACAGGGGCTGCTTATAATGTATCATTGGATAAAATGGGGCATCCGATAGCTTCAAACATAAGGGAATGCTATCTTGACCTCGTAAAGCAGGGTAAGCAGAATGAACTGCCTCTGATAGCGGCTGGAGGAGTTGGCAAGAAAGGGAATTTAGCGGCAAATGCTGCAGCCCTGATTATGCTGGGTGCATCTGCCGTTGCTGTCGGAAAATATATTATGCAGGCTACTGCAGGCTGTTTTGGGGATGAGTATAACCGCTGTAATCTTTGCAACACCGGCTACTGCCCGAGAGGGATTACAACTCAGGACCCTAAGCTATACAGGAGGCTCGACTCAAGCGTGGTTGCAGAAAGGCTTGTTGAAGTGTTCAAAACTGTTGATGTCGAGTTGAAAAAGATATTTGCCCCGATGGGCAGAAGCACAGAACTTCCGATCGGCATGTCTGACGGATTGAGTATAGACGATAAAGCAATGGCAGAAAGACTGGAGATAAGCTATGCGTGCTAAAGGAGAGGGACAACACAAAGAAACGGCGTTAAAAAACAATTCCAACGGGAAAAAAGATAAAAAAGCCGATTTAAAAGCCCTTGAAACCGACCCTTCGCAAAGAATTGTTGTGATACACGGAAGTGTGCGTGGACACAGGGTATCAAGCAAAGCCCTTGAGGAACATATTCAAGAGGCTGTCAGCAAAGGAGCGAGAAATCTACATATCATAGCCGATGGACAGCATGGCATAGGTGGAAGGATATTTCCGCGCCAGGAAAAAGTGAAGATTCTTGTTGAAGGCTCTGTAGGTCAGAGGCTTGGAAGCATGGGTATGTTTGGAACTGAAATAACTGTTAAGGGAAGTGTCTCTGATGATGTCGGGTGGCTAAACTGCGGGGCAAAGATAACCGTGCTCGGCGACGCTACGAACGGCGCCTTTAACGCTGCTGCTCAGGGGATACTTTATGTGCAGGGAAGCGGCGGGGCGAGATGCGACACAATGACGAAATTCAATCCAAGGTTTGAGCCTCCACAGTCATGGTATTTCAGGGATGTAGGTGATTCCTTTGCAGAATTCAAGGCTGGCGGAATTGCGGTTGTGTGTGGCGTGAATCCAAGAAATCCTAAGAATGTGCTTGGCTACCGCCCCTGTGTTGGAATGGTCGGAGGAATTATATATTTCAGAGGACCTATTCAAAACTATAGCGACAGGGACGTCAAACTCCTTGAACTTACTGAACAGGACTGGCAATGGCTCAAGACAAATCTTAAACCCTTTCTTAAGGCAATTGAAAGGGAAGAATATTATCAGGAATTGACTTCTTCAATGGAAACATGGCAGAAGCTTATTCCCCTCACACCTGCCGATAGAAGGGCAAAAAAGTGGTTCAAGATGCCTATCTCAGAGTTTCGCTCAGATAAGTGGGAAAGAGAAATCGGTCAGGGAGGTTTGTTTATAGATTATCTTGACCATGAGACGTCCCTTTTGCCCTACATAACCACCGGCAAAGATAGGCGCAACAGACCCGTATGGGCGAATATGAAGTATGACCCTCCATGCGCATACTCGTGTCCTACTCATATACCTTCACATAAAAGGGCAACTTTGATAAGGCAGGGTAAAGTCGAAGAGGCATTGAAACTGGTTCTGGAGTATAGCCCTCTGCCTGCGACCGTTTGTGGTCAGATTTGCCCTAATCTTTGTATGCAGAGCTGCACAAGGGGGCATTTTGACAAACCTCTGAGTATTGATAAGCTCGGCAGTCTGGCTTTGAATCTGCCAGCACCGCCAAAAGAGCCTCCAACAGGACACAGAATTGCTGTAATAGGCGGAGGCCCTGCAGGCATGAGCGCAGCGTGGCAGCTTGGGTTAAAAGGACATACCGTTGACTTATATGAGGCGTCTGATAAGCTTGGAGGCAAGATTGAGCTATGCATCCCGCGAGATCGTCTCCCCCATGAGATACTGGAGAAGGAGTTATCAAGGTTTTCAGAAATAGGCGTTAATGTTTTTTTAAATTCAAAAGTAAATGCTGAAAGATTCTCATCGATTTATAACGAACACGATATCGTAATCGTAGCCTGTGGCGCACACAAACCTAGAACCATCCCTTTTTCGGGTTCAGAACATGCTGTATCAGCCTATGATTTTCTCAGGGCTGTAAATAAAGGCGATATCTTCGATTTGAGAGATAAAAAAGTTGTAATCATAGGCGCTGGTAATGTCGGTATGGATGCGGCATTGCAGTCATATAACTGCGGGGCAGAGTCTGTAATAGCAGTTGATATTCAAAAGCCCGCTGCATTCGGCAAGGAAATGGAGATGGCAAGGGCGAGAGGGACTCAGGTTGTCTGGCCCAAGTTTACCGATAGATATGATGTAAAAAACAAAAAGATTTACTTCAAAGACGGCTCAAATCTTGACGCAGATTTTGTGATTATCTCGATCGGCGATCTCCCTGAGACCAATTTTCTTCCACCAACAGTTCATACTGATAGAGGCTGGATAGTAGTTGATGAAAGCGGACAGACCTCCGATGTGAAGGTATTTGCCGTTGGCGATGCAACTTCTCTGGGCTTGGTGACTCATGCAATCGGCAACGGCAGGATAGCTGCTGAAACGATACATTACAGACTCATGCATGCGCCGCGTTTCCCTGAAAAAAGACAGGTAATCCCATATGAAAGAATCAAAACCGTTTATTATGAGGCGTGCCAGACGAGCTTCAGCCCCGAAAATGAGGCAAACAAATGTCTCTCGTGTGCAACCTGCAGGGACTGCCGTATGTGCGAGGCAACCTGCTATCACAGTGCAATTAGCAGGGTTGAGCATCAGGACGGCTCATACGAATATGTTGTGGATGATGAGAAATGCATAGGGTGCGGTTTTTGTGCAGGCATCTGCCCCTGTGGGGTCTGGGAGATGGAAGAGAATATTTAAATCTACAAGAAAGCAGGTCTTCCCTTTAGCCTTGAAAGTGAAGACCTGCTTTTTTAAATAAACTATCTAAAAGGCATAAACAAATTTAAACCAGAATTTATCTCCGTCCGGTCTGTTTTCTACGCTCATTTCCTTCTGATATTTAAGGATAAAACTCATATTTTTGTGGTCATACTTAAGCTGTGGACCTATTGCAAACGCTTGTCCCTTGTTTCCATCAGGCGCTACCTTTTGCCCATTTAACTTGTCATCCGTTATCTGCTTATAGTAATACCCTCCTACTCCAAGACTTATATTATCAAACTTCTTAGCTACCGTATAATCAAAATGGAATTCTTGCCCCGACCTGTAGTTAGTATCGGTGTTTTTTGTGTTGAAATCATACATAAATTTACTGGACACCTCAAAACCGTTATCGCTTAGATATGTAAAAGCAAAAATGGGCTCGAATGTCCAGTAGTTTCTTCCTACATTAGCAAGCCTGTTTTTGTCAAAAGCACCTGTGGGAATATAAATATCCAAACCCGTGGCAAAATGCCAATTTTTTGAGTGCCATGAAAGGATAAAAGGGTCAACAATAATATCGCCTATCCCTGTCTTACTCTGGCTGCCAACAGGAAGAGTTACGTCTACATTAACAACTGGAACGAAAACATGGAAGCCCCAATAACCACCTAAAATCTGCGTCTTGGTGACATGCAAAAATCTGAATACATTTGCGGTGACCTTTAAATCGAAATTTGGAACGACGCTGTCACCGTTGCCATCCCTGAATTTGTTGGCTGAGTAATAAGTCAGATAGTTTAAAAAATAAGTGCCTGGCGGTGGCACCGCCCCGGACATAAAGTCTTCAGCCCCATTTGGATAAGCTCCACCTCCGCCTTCGGTAGCATAAATTTTATTAACCCCGACAAAGGATAAAAAAATGAAAACGAACAAAAAACAGGACATAACTCTGACCGGTAAAGACGAATAACGACTCATAACCTCTCCTCCCTGAATAAAAGTTTATACATATTATACATTTTTTCTTTTTATTGGGTAATTTAGGGGTAACTGCCTTAAAATAGCGATAGAAAGGGCTGTTTCAGGCTTTTTATAATCGACAAATTTTATTTAAATATATAAATAAAATCAATCTCTGTCTCAATACATCCTTACTGCATAATCTTAGCTTAATCTCAGCAATAGAAATTGGGGAAAAACTCGGCATAAACATTCCATCTGAAATAGTAATTTATGGAATACAGATCGCTGATATAAGCAATTTCGGAGAAGATATGACAGAGGCCGTAAAATCAGCAATCCCCGTTGTCATAGAAGAAGTATTAAAAGAGCTTAATAAAATCAATGAACAAAGCGTCTCGCCTTGATAACTTTAAACCGCCAAGGTTTCCAATTTTCTTGGCATCTTAATATTATTTCTTAGTCGCCTGACTTTCTTGCTGAGTATCTTTGTCCTTTATTTGCAAATCCCTTGCAAACTCCAGACATTTCTGGCCAGCCTTTAAAGAAAATCTTTTCTGGCAATTCTCTCGATAGGCGCATATAACGCAGATATCTTTTGTTTCAGACATCTAAAGCCCTCCTTTAATCCAAAAAGCGTTTGGCGGGATATTTACGCCATACACCGTTATAGGGATTTATTATAATTATAGCTGCAAGTTCTTTCAATTTAATTATGTTTTTAAGGTGCTACAAGTTTTTCTAAATTGGCGATAGGGATAGGAAAGAGTGCTTCAAGGTTTTTATAATCCCCCTAAATTTGGAAAGTTTTGCTTATTTACACAGATTTTGCCTATAATTAATATGATAGCCTTCAAATTATTTTAATTGAGGTAATCCTAAATAATGGCAACAATAGAAGACTATAAAGGCAGAACTCCTGCATGGTGCCCGGGTTGCGGCAACTTTGGCATCCTTCACGCATTCAAAGAAGCGGTTGTTGAGTTAGGTTTAGAGCCATGGCACTTTACAATTGTATCAGGCATAGGGCAATCAGGCAAATTCCCCCATTACTTAAAATGCAATACTTTCAATGGACTTCATGGCAGGACATTGCCTGTTGCTACCGGACTCAGGCTCGCAAATCATAAAATGCCTGTCATGGCAGTAGCGGGCGACGGCGACTGTTACGGTGAGGGTGGCAACCACCTGATACATGCTATCAGAAGGAATATTAATGTCAAGCTCTTTGTGCATAATAATCAAATATATGGACTTACAAAAGGTCAGGCTTCCCCGACAACTATGGAAGGCATGGTAACCAAAACTCAACCATTTGGAACACTTTCTGAGCAACTGAATCCATTAGCCTTAGCAATTGCTCTGGATTGCAGTTTTGTAGCAAGGGGGTTTTCTGGAGATATCGGGCATCTTAAGTTTTTGATAAAAGAAGCTATAAACCACAACGGTTTTTCCTTGATTGACATCCTTCAGCCATGCGTAACTTTTAATAAAATAAATACCTTCGAGTGGTATAAAAATAGGGTATATCATATTGAGCCTGAATATGACCCTCAAAATAAAATAGAGGCTTTCAGCAGATCCCTTGAGTGGGGCGAGAAGATTCCTATAGGAATCATTTATCGTAATCACAGGCAGACATTTGAGGAAAGAGTGCCGATTATAAGAGAAACGCCTCTTAACAAGCAGCCCTTCGATATTTCAAAGGTTGAAGCAACCATAAAAGAATTTTTTTAAGGGTTTGTTTTCAGTTCCTTAAATAGCGCTATCTTACAGTAATCCTTCTTCTTTTAAACTGATGTATTTGCCGTCACCTATAATGATGTGGTCTAAAACGGATATCCCGACAATTTCTCCTGCCTTTTTCAATCTTTCGGTGATGGCTAAATCATCTTTGCTTGGTGACGGGTCTCCGCTGGGGTGATTATGAATGAATATTACCGATGCGGCAGATTCCCTTATTGCTTCTCTGAAAGCCTCACGGGGATGAATAAGGGACTTGGTCAAAGTCCCTTCTGAGACTTTGTCATATTCTCTTTCCTTTATTAATCTGTTTTTTGCATCGAGCAAGAGGGAGATGAAGACCTCTTTTTTGAGATTTTTGAATCGGGGCGCAAAATAGGAATACACCTTCAGGCTCGACGAAAAAATAGGCTTACCTTCGGAAGATTCGCTCATAAGTCTTTTGCCTAATTCAAAGGCAGCCTTAATCTGGGCGGTCTTGGCAGACCCGATGCCTTTTATCGAGGATAAATCTGATATGGAAGCAGAGTCGATGTTTCTTAGGGATTTAAAATTATCCAGAAGTTCGAGGGCGAGATTTAAAACCCCCTTTTTACCCCCTGTCCGCAGAATTATGGCAAGCAGTTGGGCATCTGATAAGCTTTCGGGACCATATTTGATAAGCCTCTCAGCAGGTCTTTCGCCTTCAGGCCAACTTTTAATCTTATTAGAAGGCATATTTTTATTTAACCCTGACGCCCTCTTTTACATCCCCTTCAGGAATTAATATAACAGGATTACCGTTTTTATCTGCAGCGGCGAGGAGCATGCCGCGCGACTCAACACCCATAAGTTTTGCTGGTTTTAGATTTGCCACTACCACTATTTTTTTGCCGATGAGTTCATCAGGTGTATAAGCCTTGCCAATTCCGGCAACAATCTGCCTCTCTTCGCCTATATCTACCTTCATCTTAATGAGTTTGTCAGATTTGGGGACTCTTTCTGCCTGTATTATCTTGCCAATTTTTAATTCCACCTTCGTGAATTCATCTATTGTCAGAAGTTCCGCAGATGTGCCTATCGTTTCCGGTTTCTTTTCAACTGCTTCGGGTGATTTACCTTTTGCTTTCTCAATCCTTGGAAAGAGTTGCTCCGATTTGGATAATCGAATAGGGTAGCCGGGATTCCATCTTTCAAAGCTATATACATCAGGAGTTTCGCCATCTCTGGCATTAGAATGACTTTTAGCAGCCACATTTAGCATATCTCTCAAGCCGAGTTGACCCCATATTTTTTGTGAAGTTTCAGGCATAAAAGGATATATCAGGAGTGCCGTAAGCCTAATGGCGTTCCACAATTCAAATAAAACACTTTTTAATTCTTCAGGATTGGTCTTGGCAAGTTTCCATGGTTCTGTTTTTGCGATATAATTATTTGCTGCCCTGATTATCTCCCATATATTTTCGAGTATAAGATTAAATCGGAGATGAGACCAGAGATTTGGATCATTGGCTAAACTGAAGCCCTTCTCGCAAAGCTTAGGGAAATCCCTCGTATGGGGATTATATGAATCGGGCTTTTTAATTTCCCCTGAGAGATATTTTTCTGCCATAGTTATGAATCTGCTCAAAAGGTTTCCGAGGTCATTGGCAAGGTCTGTATTGATTCTTCTTATAAGTGCATCTTCCGAAAAATCACCGTCTAAACCAAAAGGCACCTCCCTGAAAAGAAAATAACGAAAGGCGTCAAGCCCATATTTATTTGCCACCTGTAGAGGGTCAATCATATTGCCAAAGGATTTTGACATCTTTTTGCCTTCCACAGTCCACCAGCCATGGGCAAATAGATTGCCCGGCAGGGGAAGTTCCAATGCCATAAGCATGGCAGTCCAGTAAACAGCATGGGTTGTGAGTATATCTTTTCCAATAAGGTGATGGGATGCAGGCCACCACTTGGAACCGCTTTCAAGTGAGCCTTGTTCCTCGGATAAATAAAAAGTTGCCGAATAGTAATTCACCAGTGCGTCAAACCAGACGTAGGTTACATAAGCATCATCAAAAGGCAGTGTAATACCCCATGAAAGCCTGCTCTTAGGTCTTGATATGCATAAGTCTCCGAGGGGGTTGGAGCGAAGAAAGCCTAACACCTCGTTCCTGCGGCTTTCAGGGAGTATATAATCTGGATTATTGAGAATATATTCAATGATCCTGTCCTGATATCGAGACATCAAAAAGAAGTAATTCTCCTCTTTGATGTTTTCGACCTGTCTCATGCATTCAGGGCATTTTCCCTCGGAAAGGTCTTTTTCGGTCCAGAATCTCTCGCAGGGAATGCAATACAATCCTTCATAAGAGCGTTTTTCAATTTCCCCCCTATCGTAAAGGGTCTGGAGTATTGATTGAACTATTTTTTTATGTTCTTTATCTGTTGTTCTTATAAAGGCGTCATTGCTTATATTGAGATTTTTCCAGAGATTTCTGAAATTTTCAGCCATTAAGTCAGCGTGCTCTTTAGGTTCTCTGTTTCTCTGTCTCGCTGCCTGTTCAACCTTTTGTCCATGTTCATCAGTGCCTGTTAGAAAAAAAACCTTTTTTTGCATCAGCCTGTTGTATCTCGCCAGTATATCTGCGGCGATAGTGGTGTAAGCGTGCCCTATATGAGGGATATCATTGACATAATATATAGGTGTTGTGACATAAAATCTTTGAATTTTGTTGAGGTTCATTTCTTGTGTTTTCTCCTCTTTTTAAACCTGAAGTGGCTCTTTTTATTGTTTACAGTATCTGATTTCTCGTTTGAGAGATTATTCTGTGGGGCAATTATAGTTTTGTCTGAAGGCTCATCAAACTCTTTCTGATTAGGCAGATTGCCAACGAGTAATTCTGGAGAGGTTTTAAGAGAGGGATACTGCCCTGCTATAACTTCAATACTTTCTTCTTCTGCCCCAAGAGGTATTTCGTAATCAGTCGATATATTATCAATTTCTCCGTCATATTCGAATCTCAGACAGCACATCAGCCTTCCGCAGAGACCTGAAAGCTTGCCTATGTTGAGAACAAGTTCTTGTTTTTTTGCCATCTTTATTGAGATAGGCTCAAAAGAAGTAAGAAAAGTCTTGCAACACAACTCCCTTCCACATATTCCAATACCCCCAGCATATTTTGCCTCGTCTCTAACCCCTATCTGCCTCATCTCAATTCGTGTTTTATAGCGGGATGCGAGGTCTTTGACGAGTTCCCTGAAATCGATTCTGCCATCTGCGGTAAAATAAAAGATAATTCTTCTTTTATCAAGTGTTGCCTCGACATCTATAAGTTTCATTTGCAAGCCTCTTGCCATTATTCTTTCAAGACAATAGACCTTTGCTTCTTTTTCTATTATTTTGTTCTCCTGGCTTGTTTTGATATCTTGTTCAGTTGCTATTCTTAAAATTTTTTTTAATTTTCTTTCAGGAAATTCCACAAAATGTTTCGGTTTTACTACATTTCCAATACTTAATCCAAAATCTGACTCGACCACTACCAAATCCCCAACTTTGATGTCTTCTTCTTCGCTGACTTCAAAATCGTATATTTTATATCCAGATTTGAATCGTATTCCGACTACATCCGGCATTAACGGCACCTCCGTTTTATATAAACAGATAATTTAATCATTCCAAAATCGTTATTCAACTTTATCGGTATTAATCCAAACCAGCACTACTTAAAAAATGAGATTTTTCAAAAACTTTGAAATGAATTTTGTATCTGAATCAGGATATTATACCACAGGCAAATAATTGTCCTTTTTAAGCAGGCATGCAACCTTAAAGTAGCGATAGACTTTTTTCTGGATATTAAATCTCATTTTTTTTCCATTTTCATTTGATTATTATGATAAAATAGAATTTCAATAGCTAAAATATAACTCTATGAGGTTGTTTCATGAGTCAGCATAATGGTAGTGATAAAGATAAAAAGACGGAAAATATTTATGGTGCATATGACTGGCTCAAATCAGAAACTGACAAGACTCAATCAGCTATTGATGACGGCTCAGATAAACCATCCTTAGAGATTATTCAGGAACCAAAAAAAGGGGGTTTTGAGACAGTTAAACAGTTTGCAAAAAAGAACAAGATTGTTTTGCTGGTTATCGCGTTATTGCTAATAACAGTAATTGGCTATAACAGTTATAGAAAAGAGCAACAGATAAAGGCAGAGCAATTAAAGGCAGAACAACAAAAGCAGGAACAACTCCAGAAACAAGAGCAATTAAGAGAGGAGCAACTGCGGCAGGAACAGCTTATAAGAGAACAATTAAAAGAGGAGCAACTGCGGCAGGAACAGCTAAGACAGGAACAATCCAAAGCCGAACAGCTAAGACAGGAAAGACTCAGACAGGAGCAATTGAGAGCCGAACAGCTAAGACAGGAAAGACTCAGGCAGGAGCAATTGAGAGCCGAACAGCTAAGACAGGAAAGACTGAAACGAGAACAATTGCAAAAGTTGAGCGAAGCCTCTGCTTATAGTCAGAGCGGCGATAAATACTTTAGATTAAAACAATATGACAGGGCAATTGAGGATTTCAACAAAGCGATTGCTTTCGTCCCTGATGATGCTGCAACCTATCTTAATCGAGGGACTGCCTATCTTGAGAAAGGGCAGTATGACAAGGCAATTGAGGATTTTACCAGAGCAATTCAGTTAAATCCTAATTACACCAAGGCATACATTAATCGCGGTAATGCTTATGCTAAAAAAGAGAGATATGATGCAGCAATCAGAAATTACAACAAAGTATTAGATTTATCCTCAAATCACGCAGAGGCGTATGTCGGTCTCGGGAGCGTTAACCACAAAAAAAGACAATATGACAAGGCAATTGAGGATTTTACCAGAGCAATTCAGTTAGACCCTAATTACGCAGATGCATATTACAGTCGAGGTTTTACATATTTCATCAAAATGCAATTCTACAAGGCTGCTGAGGATTTTGAAAAATCTTGTAATTTGGGAAATAGTAATGCATGTAGAGAATTCAATAAATTGCGGGAATATAGATAAAACGGGCTTATACTTCTTAAGGCTCAGTCTGACAATTCTCATATGCTGGTTACTTTAAATGAAATTCAACTATGTCTTTGTCGCGAATGATATAATCTTTTTGCACCCTTTGACCGGGATATTTAGCAGAACCCCATATGCAGGCATACTTGAAATTCGCAATGAAATCTTTATGAATCCTCTCAGCAAGTTCAAGAACTGTTGAGCCTGAAGGTAGGATGAAAGGAGTTTTGAGATCGGGTTCTTTGCCAGGTTCTTTTGAATAAACTCGAATAATCTTTGAATTTTCAAACAAAGCCCTTCTTAGTTCCTCAAGTCCAGTTTTCTTCTTCGTCGAAATCCCGATTACAGGATAATAGATTCCATAAACTTCTTTTAATAGACCGAGCCTGCGTTCGGCATCAGGCAAGTCAGTCTTATTAGCTGCTATAATGGCTGGCTTTGCGGCAGGATTTGCATCAACAAGCTGAACCCCTTTTTTTAGCAAAGGAATCCTCCATTTTTCGAACTGCTCTATGATAAGCTCAGCCTGAACATCTGGGTCATCAGAGAGGTCAACTACCATGAGAATTGAATCGGCATACCGGAATATCGAAGAGACCCAGCCGTCAGTTGATTCATTGCCTATCGGGGGGAGGTCAACAAGCTGAATCAAGATATCCTCAAAAGCCATCATCCCAGAAAGGGGTGTTAAAGTTGACATCGGATAATCCGCTATAACAGGATTCGCATTTGTGAGGCAGGCAAGCAGCGATGATTTGCCAGAATTCGCAAATCCTGCGAGGGCTGAAGTCGAGGCGCCCTGTTTTTCGATATTGTATAAGTCTCCTTTGCCGGATTTCTTTTTTTTAACGGCTTCCTCTCTAAGCCTCGATAGTTTTCTTCTTAAATCAGCCCGGAGTTTGTCAGTCCCCTTATGCTTGGGAATGGTAGCTATTAACTCTTCAAGGGCGGCGATTTTCTCAGGGTAGCTGCCTGCCTGCTTGAATCTCTCTTCAGCAGAAAAATATTCGGGCGGCAAATTCGTGGGCATGTAAAAAATATATCATAAAACAATGGATTCTTTCTTGGGTTATCAATAAATACTATTGATCGGTGAGTTTTCAGGCGATAGAAAGGGCTGTTTCGGGATTTTTATGATCGACGCATTTCATTTCAACTTTGCTTTATTCTTTAATAATGCAATGCCTTTTGGCAAAGTTCCTTGAAAATTCTTTTATAAGGCGTCGTATAAAAATCCTTCACCAGCCCTTCCTATCTATCTTCTTGACTTTACAGCACTTTTTAGTTCTATCGCTGATTTTAGGTCTTGAGGACTGCGTTTACACTTTTAAGCCCTTCATGATATTATATTGAACTACCTTTTGTCTTATCTGTTCTACATGCCGGAGTGGCGGAATTGGTAGACGCAAGGGACTTAAAATCCCTCGCAGCTTGCTGTGTACGAGTTCGAGTCTCGTCTCCGGCATTAATCATTATTAGCCCTTTTCAATTGCCTTTGCCAGCTTCCTCAGGATTGATTAACATACCAGCGATTCTGGAACTTTTTAAAAGACAACGTCTCTGTCCCACACATAGCAGTCGCAACATCGCCTTCGATTTTGAGATCTTTTAGTTCAGTGCATCCTGGGCTCCTCCAGCTTGACTTTTGAGACTTTTCACCTGGCATCTTATCAAAAAAAGCGAAGAGGTCTGTTAGAAGACCGCACTGATTTACATCCTTAAAAGCTACTGCGAGATGTTCACGGGCTTCCTTTTCATCTTTTGGCATAGGTTTGGTGTCGTCTTTGAGAATCTCTTCAATTTTATGTTTCTTGAGTACGCCCTTGAAATCAGCCTCAAAATTTTTTATCTCTTCAGCGGCTTTCTTTGCTTTTTTCTTTTCCTGTAAATCTTCTTCGGTTTTTGCACCATCTGCTCCAGCATAACTTTCTGCTGCCATCTGAGCAAAAGCCACTATCATTGAGCCTCCTGCAATCATTACCATATTTATGGTCGCCAAGTCGTCAGGAGCTATACTTCCACAAAGTTTATTAAAATCCTTTGCCTTTGCTGCATCCACAACATTTCTGAAAGCTGATTCGGGGGAGTCGAACCCTTTTGTCTGGGCTGATGCTGACGATACTAAAGCCACCATAAGAATTCAACAAACAAAATTTAAAAACCCTGTGAACCGTTCTTTTTTTAGTCTTAACAAATTAGCAACCTCCTAAAAATCTGATAAAGCAAAAAAGTTTGCTCTTCCCATAATAAAATTTGAATATCGGTAACACTGAATTTATTGAAAAAATTTTTTCGTATATCCGTCTTTTCCCCAAATTCCGGATTTATTTTGACGCGCCCTTTGCTGGGCTTCGGTAAATTTCTTTACATATCTGACATTTGGCGGGACAGTAAAAACTACGGCATATCCATCATCAATCATTCTTTCATTTATCATCCTCCCTTTTTTATCCCAGAGATAAGCAAGCAGTCTGCCATATTTGTCCCGCCTGTCTAGATCATATTCGAGATAGACGCTGCCACCGCTTTCGTTTATTAGTTTTTTAAGATGTTTCTTTGCCCTTCTGCCCCATGGCTCGTCTCTAAATTCAGGAGCGTCAATTCCAATGAGTCTTACTTTTTCTGTGGTAGTAGCAATCCCAAATAGACTTTTAATCTTTATGCTTACCGTGTCTCCATCATGCACATTTGTAACTACAACAGGCGTCCCGGCTGTAACGGCATGAGCCAAAAAAGGATTGATGAAATAAATTATGACAAGAATTAACAAGCTGTAAAGTGTCTTCATAATGTCTCATTATACTAACCTATATGGCGGGGAAATAAAAATACCGTCCCGAATCAAGCTTTGACAAAGGTTTTTTTAACCTTTCTGGATCTATTAATAATATTCTTTTTAACTTCGTTTCCATATTTTTGGATTTAGGAGATATTAAATGGTGCTACTATGAAAAGTGTTGTCTGCCCATATATTTTTGACATTATGCGGAAGCCTCAACTGCCGCTACTTCAAAACTAAGTATGAAGTCTCACAAAGGCTTACCCATGTGAGAAGGGGGTTCTTTGGCAAAGAAATCGTCTCATATCTTTTAAAAAAACTGTCAAGCCTTTATCAATTATTTGGAGGGTGAGAAAAGGGGCATTTAGGTATTTCCAATGAAGTCACGCAAACTTAAATTCGGTGATAGAACTAAAAGGTTTTGCAAAATCAAGAAGCCAGATAGGAAAGGCTAGTGAAGGATTTTTATACGACACCTTATAAAAGAATTTTTGGCAAAAAACATTGCATTAAAAGGATAGAATAAAATTTAAATAAAACTTGTTGATTATAAAAAGCCCTTACTATCGCTAAATTTGGAACAAAGTTGTTATTAAAAGCTTCATCTTGTTATGATATTTGCTGTGGAGATGGCAAATCAAACGGAATTTACCAAAACAGATAAAGCAATTATGCAAAGGGCTTTAATACTTGCAGCAAGAGCAAACGGGATGACCAGCCCTAATCCTATGGTTGGGGCGGTTTTAGTAAAAAATGGCAGAATAATCTCTGAGGGCTTTCATAAAAAACCCGGGACCCCCCATGCAGAGGTAATTGCGATTGAGAAGGCTGGCTCTAAGGCGAAGGGCTCATCTCTTTATGTGACGCTTGAACCTTGCTGTCATGTTGATAAAAGAACGCCTCCCTGCGTTAAGGCAATCATAAATGCTGAAATAGAAAAGGTCTTTATCGCCATGAAGGATCCCAATCCCAAGGTTTTCGGACAGGGGATCAAGGAACTCCAAAAAAACGGGGTTGAAATTGCCACTGGACTGTTAGAACAAAAGGCGAGAAGGCTTAATGAAGCATATATTAAATATACAACCTCAGGAACACCTTTTGTGATTCTGAAGGTTGCTATGACACTCGATGGAAAGATCGCAGATTCTGAAGGGAATTCAAGATGGATAACCGATGAAAAAGCAAGAACTATTGTTCACAAAATGAGAAGCAGTGTTGATGCCGTTATGACTGGAATTGGCACTGTCAAGGCAGATAATCCAAGTCTTACGGTAAGGCATTACAAAAAAAGAGACATTAAAAACCCAAAAAGGATTGTTATAGACCCCGGACTTGAGTCACCCCTTGATTATAATATTTTTAATATCCCGCCAGAGACTATTGTTGTAGCATCGAAAACCATTTTGGAGAAGATGGGGTCTGCCTTAGAAGAGAAAAAGAATGCTCTTATTAAAAAAGGGGTTCAAGTTCTTGAATATGAAGGAGAAAAGGTGGATTTGAGCTTGCTTATGAAAAAGTTCGGCGAGATGGGCATCTGTTCATTAATGATTGAAGGAGGCTCCTCTTTGAGTGCAAGCTGTCTCAACAGTGGGATAGTTGACAAAGTGGTCTTTTTCATCGCTCCTAAGATGTTGGGCGGCAGGCATTCAATCCCCGCTATTGGAGGCACCTATTCAAGAAGCCTTAATGAGTCATTAGGGATAAAGGATATCAAAATAACGAGAGCTGGACAGGACATAATGATTGTTGGTTATGTTGCATCAGCTAAAGAATAATACCCACTAAAAATTTTCACGCCATGAAAAATCCTGATAAACTTGCCGGAATTGAAATATCTTCAGAAAAAGAGGATTTGATAAGTTATTCCTTTGATTCTTCGATTACTGAAGGCTTACTACCCGTTGCCGTTGCCTGGCCTAAAAAACCCGATGATGTTGTGAGGCTGGTTAGATACGCCGATGACAATAATTTCCATCTGATACCCAGAGGAGCTGGCACCGGCACAACCGGAGCATCTGTGCCTGTCAAAGGACGATCAATTATAGTGAGTTTTGAAAAAATGAGAAGACTTTTAGAGGTTGACACCGAAAACCTGACCGTAATAGTTGAACCTGGTATTATAAACAGCAAGCTACAGAGGGAATGCGAGTATTTCGGACTTTTTTATCCCCCCGACCCTGCAAGTCTCGAGATATGCACAATAGGCGGCAATATCGCCACTAATGCGGGGGGGCCAAGAGCGGTTAAATATGGGGTTACGCGGGACTATGTCATGGAAATAGAGGCTGTTTTGCCTGATGGAAGTGTAGTAATGACCGGAGGCAGAACACATAAAAGGGCGGTTGGTTACGACCTCAAAGATCTCTTTATAGGTTCTGAAGGCACTCTTGGAATTTTTACCAAGATAAGATTGAGACTGCTGCCTCTTCCGCCCGATATTTTGACGCTTCTTGTGTCATTTAAGAGTCTTGAATCCTCTGGCGCAGCAGTTTCACGGATTATTGCCGCAAAAATAATACCAAGGGCTATAGAGTTGATGGACAGGTCAGCGATACTCGCTGTTGAAAACTATAAACCGATCGGGCTTCCCAACGACCTCGAAGCGCTTTTGATTATTGAACTTGACGGATATCCCGCGACCATAAGGAATGAGGCAGAGACAGTTATAGATATATGCACCTCGCTGTCAGGTGATGTGAGCGTGGCTGAGGATATCCTTTCGAGAACAAAGATATGGGAGGCGCGACGTTCGATTTCGCCGGCTCTTTATCATATAAAGTCGGCGAAAATAAGCGAAGACATAGTAGTCCCGAGGAATAAAATATCCTCCATTCTCAAGGAGTTAAGGGAGTTATCGGATAAAAGCGGCGTTCAGATCGTAAGCTTCGGGCATGCAGGGGACGGCAATATACATGTTAATATTTTAGCCGATAAAGATAATGAGGAAGAGTATAGAAAAGCATTGGATTTGGTAGAAAAGGTTTTCCATGCAACAATTAGTTTAGGCGGTTCGATATCAGGCGAACACGGGATAGGATATACTAAAGCGCCATATATAGGCATGGAGATTAAGAAAAGGGAATTAGATTTGATGAGGGGTATTAAGGAATTGTATGACCCGAAGGGGACATTAAATCCCGGCAAGATTTTACTTTAACCCAAAAATTGCGATAGGATTTTTCAGGAGACATTGGCAATAGCTTTTCACTCATTCTCGGAAGGTGTCCTTGCCTTTCTCCGAGGTCACCATCACCCCTCACCATCCTGATGAATCTTCTGTGACAGTGAAAGCTCAAAACTATTCCCAATATAATATTAGCTTTTTCTATATTGTTTCTATCGCTATTTTTTACTTTAATCAGGAGATCCTTTTTGAAAAACATTGTGCTTACAGGTTTCATGGGAACGGGAAAGTCGGTGGTCGGCAGGATACTATCGGAAAAACTTTCCTATACATTTATTGACTCAGATAGCTTAATAGAAGAGGAACAGCAAGAGAGCATAACAGAAATATTCAAAAAATATGGAGAGGCGGCATTCAGGGATATCGAGGCTGAGATAATCAGCAGACTTTCTGCTCTCGAGAAAGCCGTGATATCAACAGGTGGCGGCGCCGTTCTGAGAAAAAGCAATATAGAAAATCTCAGAAAAAAAGGTGTTATAGTATGCCTGACAGCAAAGGCTGAAACAATTTTGAGCAGAGTCGAAAATAGTGATGAACGCCCCCTTCTTCAGACGGATAATCAATTGGAGAAGATTAGAGAACTTCTTATAATCAGGGAGCCATATTATAAGAATGCCGATTTATCCATTGAGACAGACGGCAAAAACCCTGAAGAGATTGCCGCTGAAATATTAGAAAATCTTGCCGAAAAAATCTGAGAAAATTCACTGCAAGCTGTTCTCGCATGGCCTTAACTTATTTGAATATACCCTCTAACATGGATATATTGTGTTAGAATATAATCACTGCTAAAATCATTTATCTTGTGCTAAGAATTGTGAATTTTCAGGGGATTAAAATTAAGTGATAGCCATAGTTGACTATGGAATGGGCAATATAAGAAGCGTTGAGAAGGGATTTCTCAGGGTTGGCGCTGATGTTGTGGTCACAGACAACCCGGCAGTCATATCGAACTCAAAAGGAATAGTTTTACCAGGAGTTGGCGCATTCAGGGATTGCATGGCAAATCTTGAGAGGCTTGACCTGCTGGAGTTGATAATAAATGAGATAGGCAAAGGCAAGCCCTATCTTGGGATATGTCTCGGGCTCCAGATCTTGTTTTCTGAATCAGAGGAATTTGGCTTATGTAAAGGAATGAACTTATTTCCGTCAAGGGTGCGCAGGTTTAAGTTCAATACAACTCATCAGTCACTCAAGATTCCTCACATGGGATGGAATAATGTTAAGTATAACAAGAGGCCCCCTATATTCGATGAGATACCTGATAACTCATACTTTTATTTTGTCCATTCTTATTATGTATCTACGGAAAATAAGGATATCGTTGCTGCCACAACCAATTATGGAGTTGATTTCGCATCTGTTGTATGGAAGGATAATATTTTTGCCACACAGTTTCATCCCGAAAAAAGCCAGCAACTTGGCATTAGGGTTCTTAAAGGTTTTAACAAAATCTGCGAGCATCACTAATGAGCAAAAGCGTAATACTCGGAACTGCCGGACATATTGACCACGGCAAGAGCGCTTTGGTCAAGGCGCTGACGGGCATAGACCCTGATAGACTGAAGGAAGAAAAAGAACGCGGCATTACTATTGACATAGGTTTTGCTAATCTCTATTATCCCTCTGACGACCTCACTGTAGGAATTGTTGATGTTCCTGGACATGAAAGGCTCATCAGGAACATGCTTGCTGGTGCTGGGGGGATTGACATGGTCCTGATGGTCATCGCTGCAGATGAAGGTATTATGCCCCAGAGCCGAGAACATCTTGCAATCTGTGAATTGCTCAAAATAAAGACAGGCGCTATTGTAATTACCAAGTCAGATCTTGTTGATAATGAATGGCTTGAGCTTATTACAGGGGAGGCGAAGGAATTTGTTAAGGGCACTTTTCTTGATGGGGCAGATATAATCCCAGTTTCATCCAAGACAGGGTATAATCTTGATAAACTTAAAGAAAAGATTAGGGAAATTTCTCTTAAAGTTCAACCCAAACTGATAGAAGGTTTATTCAGACTCCCTATAGACAGGGTTTTCACGCAGAAAGGTTTTGGCACCGTAGTAACAGGCACGATTGTATCTGGTGTAATCTCCCTTGAAGATCCGGTTGAGATACTGCCTGCTAGAATATTCAGCAAAGTTCGGGGGCTGCAGACGCATGGCAGGGCAGTAGAAAAGGCGTATGCAGGACAAAGAACAGGTATTAATCTTCAGGGTGTTGATAAAGAGCAGCTCAAGAGGGGAGATGTTGTCGTTACCCCTCAGCGTTTTCTACCCACGACTGCCGTTGATGCCAAGTTAGAACTTTTACCCGGCGCACCAAAACTGAAAAGCCGTAGCCTTGTCCATCTCTATGCAGGCACATCAGAGACTATCGCAAGGTTGATCCTTTACGACCGCGATGAAATCCTTCCTAGTGAGTCATGTTACTGCCAGCTCAGACTACAGAATCCTGTAGTTGTCCTTGCAGGGGACAGATACATTATAAGGAGATTCTCGCCCCTTGAGACAATCGGGGGTGGACAGATATTGGACCCTCATCCTTCAAAGAGAAAAAAATATTCCTCGCTGGAAGATTTAATCATTTTTGAAAAGGACTCTCTTAAAAAGAAAATTGAAACCAAAATCAAAAAGGCAGGATACAGCGGTTGCGGAATTTCAGAAATTGAAGGATGGATAAATGGGAGCATCCCTGAAATAAATCTCGCCATTAAGCAACTTCTTGCAGAAGGATTTGTTTTGAAGAATCAAGATACCTTTTTTCACAGGGGTAGTTTTAATTCCTTAAAAAATGATTTAAAAAGCCTTCTTGAGAAGTTTCACAAAGAAAATCCCCTTAAGAGAGGTTTACCCAAAGAAGAGTTGAGGTCTGTTCTGAAAACAGAAGGGAAAAGGGCGGATGCGATATTCAGCCTTATCCCTCAAATGTCCGAGATAGTGGTAGATAAGGATGTAGTGAAGCTTAGGGATTTCAGACCGTCTCTTTCTGATTCAATCGGACATTTAAAAACAAAGATACTTGATATTTTAGATAAGGAAGGGTTTCAACCCTCTTTTAAGAATGAGCTTGCCGCTAAAATCTCATTTAATGAGAAAGATACAGCAGATATTCTTAAAATTCTCACACAGTCAGGCTCTCTCGTGAGAATCAATGATTCCATGTATCTGACAAAAAAACACTATGACAGTATGATTGAACTGCTTAGAAAGTTCTTCTCAAAAAACCAGCAGATGACCGTTGCTGAATTCAGAGATATACTTAATACAACCCGCAAATACGCCCTCCCCCTCCTTGAATACCTCGATTCCAATAAAATAACATTAAGGGTTGGGGAGATAAGAAAATTCATGTTAAAATAAAAATCTATGAAAAAGAAAATTGTCTGGGTTCCTACACTTTTATTGATAGGTTTTTTATTAGGCGGTTTCACTTATTACTTTTTAAGCAAAACAACAGCTCCTCAATATAAGCCCTTTATCCCCCAAGTGCCTCCTCAAATACAGGAGACTAGCAGGGCATTCTCTGAGATTGTCAAGGCTGTTTCTCCCGCAGTCGTTAATATATCGAGCATAAAGACAATAAGAAAACAAACCCCATCATTTGATGAGTTATTTGATTTTCTTTACCCATTTCCAGATGGAAGGTCGAGAAGGTGGAAGGAGCAGAGCCTTGGTTCAGGTGTAATTGTTTCAGCCAATGGCTACATAGTTACAAACAATCATGTAATAGAAAAGGCAGATGAAATAAAAGTTGTTTTTGTAGATAAAAGAAGTTTCAAGGCAAAAGTTGTCGGTTCTGACCCAAAAACTGATATAGCGATTATAAAAATCGAAGCAAGCAATCTTCCTGTAGTTTCGTGGGGTGATTCAGACAAATTGCAGGTGGGTGAATTTGTCCTTGCAATCGGCAACCCTTTCGGATTAAGCAACACCGTTACAATGGGTATCATAAGCGCAATCGGGAGGACGGATGTGGGAATTGCTGATTACGAGAATTTTATTCAGACTGATGCAGCGATTAATCCAGGAAATTCCGGCGGGCCTCTTGTTAACATGAAAGGGGAGCTTATCGGTATAAATACGGCTATCTTCTCGAGAACAGGGGGATATCAAGGGATAGGGTTTTCTGTTCCGAGCAATATGGTTATAAGCGTTATGGATCAGCTCATTAAAAAAGGCAAGGTCACAAGGGGATGGATAGGCGTAACTATTCAGGAACTGACCCCCGAAATTGCCCAAAAATTCGGGATGGGCACCTCTGAAGGAGTTATTGTCACAGATGTTGTAAAGGGGGGGCCCGCCCATAAGGCTGGTTTGATGAGGGGAGATGTAATTCTAGAATTCAATGAGAAAAAGATAACAGATGCAAGCCTATTGAGGAATATAGTTGCCCAGACCGAGATAAACCAACAGATCAGACTCAAAATATCAAGACAGGGCAAGGAAATGAATATTTCTGTCACTGTCAGCGAGCTTCCATCAGAAAGCGCTCAGGCAACACCGAGTTCATCTAATGATAGTCCTGATACAGGGTCAAATGCGCTTGCCGGAATAACTGTTATGGACATAAACCCAGCTATCGCCAAACAACTCAAAATACAAGGCGATGAAAAAGGGGTTGTAATCGTCAATATTCAACCAGGCTCATCAGCTCAGGATAAAGGACTCAGGAAAGGCGACATAATTCAGGAGATAAACAGGCAGCATATTAATAATCTCAATGATTTTAATAGAGTAACTGCACACCTTGAGTCGGGCAGCAATGTTTTGCTTTTTATAAATCGGGGGGGGAAAAAGTTTTATACTACATTAGGCTGATGGGTTTCTGACTAAAATAATTTGTTCAACAGGTTACTACACTAAAAAAATTTTCATTCACCGACCTGCTGGTTAAGTCAGAGGACATCTTTTTTAAATTATGCATTCTCTGATCAAGTGCTCGAATTCTATGTCAGGCTGAGCCTGTCGAAACCTGATGCTTACGTCCAGAAAATGACATTATTTATAGGTTTATCAGCACATAATTTGTAAAGGCAGGTAAAAATGTCAATTTACATCTCGAGGATTTTGATTTTTGCTCTCTTTGTTTTAGCTGGATACCTGTATGGGCAGACTCTTGAATTACCCCTTTACGGTCTCCTTGCAGGTGCAATTTTCGGGATCGTTGCCCTTTTCATCCATTCGTTACTAAATAAATTGTCTATCGGTTCTTCTTTTGGTGGAATTTTAGGTCTCGTCGCCGGAATTATTTTCTCTTATTTTTTGCTGATCCCTGTTAACGCCCTTTTGCCCGATGAAGTTCATGGGGTAATACAATTTGTCGTAGGGGCAATCTTTGGTTATGGCGGACTGTTTGTAGGTTTAAAAAAGGGCAGAGACCTGACGATACCCCATATAATGAGGTTGCTTCAGGGCAAGGAACCTGAAGAAGACATCAAACTTCTCGATACAAGTGTCATTATAGACGGGAGGATAGCGGATGTAATCGACGTGGGTTTCATGGTAGGCACATTCATTATACCTCAATTTATACTCCAAGAACTCCAGCACATCGCCGATTCTCCCGACCCTATAAGGCGGTCCAAAGGCAGAAGAGGGCTTGATGTATTGCACAGACTTCAGAAGGTTCCATCAATAAAGGTCAAAATCGTTGAAGAGGATTTCCCCAAGATAAAGGAGGTTGATGCAAAACTCGTTGCTTTTGCAAGACTTTTGAACGCCAAGATAATAACAAATGACTTCAACCTTAGCAAGGTAGCCCAGTTGCAGGGAGTGCCTGTGCTTAACATAAATGAGCTTGCGAGCGTCTTAAAGCCAGTCGTATTGCCAGGCGAGACATTGGGGCTTTTCATCGTTAAGGAAGGAAAAGAATACAATCAGGGTGTCGCCTATCTTGATGACGGCACGATGGTCGTTACTGAAAATGCAAGAAAATATATTGGGAAGACCGTTGATGTCGTTGTGACGAGCGTTTTGCAGACAACTGCAGGAAGGATGATATTTGCCAAACCAAAAGAAGAAGAATAAGACTGTTGCGATTATCCCTGCGGCAGGAACGGGCAGAAGATTTGGTGTCCAGAGGAATAAGCCTTTTTATTCGCTCAAGGGCAAACCTTTGCTTATCTGGCCTCTCGAGGTTTTGCAGGTCCTTGACGAAATACACGAGATTGTGCCTGTTGTAAAGGATGAGGATCTCGAAATAACATCAAATCTGATTGAGCAATACAGGATTAGGAAAGTAAAAAAGATCGTGCCAGGTGGTCCTGAGAGACAGGATTCAGTGTATAATGCCATGAAAGCCCTTGAGCCTGATACCCATATTGTTCTTATTCACGACGGCGTAAGGCCCTTGCTTGATCCTGCCTTGGTCAGAAAAATGCTATTTGAATTAAGCACCCCTATCCTCACTTTTAAAGAAGGCGGGATTGAAGGAATTATCACAGGTGTGCCTGTTAAAGATACAATAAAGGAAGTTAAATCTGTATATTCAAAAAATGGAGCAGGTCACATGTTGGTAAAAAAAACTCTCAAAAGAGAGGCTTTATGGGCAGTTCAGACACCGCAGATTTTTTTCTATGATAAGCTCAAAGATGTTCACGAGAAGGCGAAAAAAGATAAATTTTATGCCACAGACGATTCCGCCATGGTAGAAAACTATGGCGGCGTTATAAAGATTTTTATGGGCTCATACAAAAACATCAAGATAACGACCGTAGAAGACCTGAAACTTGCCGAGGCTTTTCTATAACATGCGGGTGGGTATAGGATATGATTCTCACAGGTTTACCGAGGGCAGAAAACTAACGCTTGGTGGTGTAAACATTCCCTTCAGCAAAGGTCTTGCAGGACATTCAGATGGGGATGTGCTCTGTCATGCAATTATAGATTCTATTTTAGGTGCGCTTGGTGAAGGCGATATCGGTCTTCATTTCCCAGATACAGATGCAGCCTGGAAAGATGCATCGAGTATTATGCTTCTAACTAAGATTGTTGAACTCGCAAGAAAAAGGGGATTTGAATTAGTCTGGATTGATACAGTTATAATCGCAGAAAGCCCTAAGATAGCTCCATATACAGCTTCAATGAAAGAGGTTATTTCGCATTCCGGCATTTCCCCTTCAATTATCAGTATAAAGGCAAAAACTAACGAAGGCATGGGCTTCATAGGAAAGGGAGAAGGGATCGCAGTTCACTCTATCTGTCTGCTAAGGGGCTTGTCATCATGACTTTTATGATTAAGGGCATTTTTTTAGTCGCCGCATGCATAATTGTCATTTTAACTTTTTCTTGTGGCAGGAAAGGGAGTCCTACTCTTAAGGCATACGAAAAGCCAACATCTCCTTTCAGTATTACAGCATTCCACCGCGACGGCGGGATTTACGTCTTTTGGCAATACCCGCCTCAGGAAAGATTGAAAATCAAGGGGTGTCAGCTTCTTAAATCAGGCGATGGTGGAAGGAGTTTTAAGGAACTGGTTTTTCTCAAACCCGATGAACTTGAACACGCTGACAGGGATTTTATAGTAGGGCATGACTATCATTACAAGCTCAGATGCATAAGCCTTAGGGATGTGTTCAGCGATGATTCAGTTATTATCAAAATTACCCCCCAAAGCCTGCCTAAAAAGCCAGAAGAGATATCATATGTTATAAAAAACGACTCCCTTCAGATTAAGTGGAAGATTCATCCTGATGTGAAGGCTAACATCTATAAAACATTTCACAAGGGTTCATACCCGCTTTATCCCATAAATACTGAACCTCTAACCGATAATTTCTTTTTTGACAAACTTGAAATTTCAAGACCTGTTTATTACACAGTCAGGCTGTTACGGGGGACTGATACAAGAGACGAGGGGCCTCCTTCGGATGAACTCGAGGTTAATCCAGCCTTCTTCGTGCCGTCCAGCCCTTCGGGTTTGAATTATGCATCCCTTGCAAAAAAGGTTTATCTACTCTGGAAGGAAAATCCTGAGAATTGGCTAAAAAGTTACAGGATTTACAGGAAGAGACCTAACGACGATAAATTCACTTTAATTGGCGAAACGGCAGCCCCTGTTATTATAGATGCTGAACCCCCTGCATCAAAAACATCTTATTACGTAACAGCCCTTGGGCCTCAGGCTGAGAGCGATCCTTCAGAGACTATCGAGATTACCCTGAGCGAGGAAGATTGAGATGGACAGAATAATACTTGGACATGGGAGCGGCGGCAAATTAATGCAAGATTTGATTAAAACCCTTTTTGAGCCTGAATTTGGGTTGAGCAATTTGGGTGATTCTGCAGTCATTTTTGATTCAGATTTATACTCAGACAACAAGGGCTTTAGGCAGGCGTTTACGACAGATTCATTTGTAGTATCACCGATTTTTTTCCCCGGCGGTAACATAGGGGAGTTGGCTGTGAATGGGTCTGTCAACGATCTTTCTGTTGCCGGCGCCATTCCATTATATCTGTCTGCAGGCTTCATATTAGAGGAAGGATTCCCCTTTGATGACCTCAAAAAGATTGTTAAGGCAATGGCAGAAGCCGCAAAAAGGGCAGGGGTAAAAATAGTTGCCGGCGATACGAAGGTTGTAGAAAAGGGCAAGGCAGATGGTTTATTTATAAATACAAGCGGCATAGGCATTATACCAGAAGGCGTCAATCTCGGTTCTGAACGCATAATGCCAAGGGATAAAATAATAGTAAGCGGTCTTATCGGCGAGCATGGCATAGCGGTGCTGTCAAAAAGGCACGGGCTCTCCTTTGAGCCACCTGTATTGAGCGACACAGCCCCGTTAAATGGCCTTGTGCAGCAGATGCTTAAATACAAAGGTGCTATAAAAATGATGAGAGACCCTACAAGAGGAGGGGTAGCAAGCACTCTGAAAGAGATAGCTCTTGAATCTAGACTTCCTTTAGTTATATATGAGGAATCTCTGCCTTATTCATCAGGCGTGAAAGGGGCTTGTGAACTATTGGGAATTGATGTTCTCCATGTTGCCAATGAAGGCATACTTATAGCCTTCGTGTCTCCCCAGACATCTGATGCTATTCTTGATATAATGAAAAATAACCCCTTAGGACGCAATGCTGCCATTATAGGCGAAGTAGCCGAACATGATCCTAAATTAGACGGAGCTGTTATGCTTAGGACATCCATAGGCGGCACACGGATTGTAGATATGCCTTATGGAGAGCAACTGCCAAGAATATGCTAAAAAGAAAATATACGGAGGATAGAATATGCGTATGATAACCTTAATATTTTTTCCTATTCTATTTTTTTCATTCGTTTTGCCTGCCCAAGGTTCGATACTGCTTGACAAGGTTGTAGCTATAGTGAACAAAGAGGCGATTACTTGGAGCGACCTCTATAAGGCAATGGAATTTGAGATTGCCGAGTCGGGCAGGAATCTTAGCGATGACGAGAGAAGGAAGTTTTTCAAAGAAAATGAAACGCCTTTTCTTGAAATCCTCATTGATATGAAGCTCCAGCTTCAGGAAGCACAAAGAACAGGGATTTTTGTCAGCCCTGACGAGGTAAAAAGGGCGATAAAAAGCATAAAAGACAAATATTCAATGACAGATGAAATATTTATTCAAACCCTTAAAAAAGAAGGTTTTACACTCGATGAGTATAAAAGGAAGCTCAATGAAAAAATAACAGTAGGGCGGCTGATTGATCAGGAAGTAAAAAGCAGGATCCTTATAGACGAAGAAACCATAACTAAATACATCTCTCAGCACAAAGAGCTTTCTGGACAATACGAAGGCTATAACCTGAGTCATATTTTTCTAAAAAAAACGGCAAATAGAAACGCTGACGAAGTAAGGGCTCGTCAGATATACAACAAATTAAAGGCTGGCGAGGCATTTTCTAATATGGCTGCCCAATATTCAGAAGATGCTACGGCACCGGCAGGCGGAGAACTCGGATTAATCAACAGGGCAGACCTGTCAAGGGAGTTTTTAGAGGCTATAAACAAAATTAAAATTGGAGAGATAAGTGAACCATTCTGGACAGACAAAGGGATTCATATTCTTAGATTGAACACTATTGTATCTACTGAAAAATCAGCGCAACTCAGGGAACAGGTGAAACAGAAACTGGCTGAAGAAAAATTTATGAAGGTTTATAAAAATTGGCTCAAGGGGCTAAGAGAGAGGGCGTATATACAAATACTCATCAAACCTTATTAATACAACAGATAGCAAAAGAAATTCTCTGTGGAATCCTTCTCTGTAACTAAAAGAATTCGGAATATCTCAGTTTATAGAGGGTTGCATTTAGAATGGCAAGTTGGGGTTTGGAACCTTTATTAGATAATGGGAAAGCAAGGGAACCCAATTCAAACTAAGGCATTCCAATCCCAGCAATAACCTTGTTGCAATTGGAACATTGTGAGTTTTTCATCCTAATTTTTTTAATTGTGTAGCCAATCCTTTCTATAACTGTTTGTTTACATGAGGGGCAATAGGTATTTTCGCCACCCTCGCCGGGGACGTTACCTATATAAACATAATTTAGTCCAGCCTTTAATCCAATTTCTCTCGCCTTGCGTAATGTTGCAAGAGGTGTTCTCGGCTGATCTGTAAGGCGGTATGTCGGATAAAATTGGCTTATATGCCATGGAATGTTGACATCAACGGATTTGATAAATTCAGCAGCCCATCTCAAGAAATCATCGGAATCATTGTAAGTCGGGATTACCAGAGTGGTTACCTCAACCCACACTCCCAGTTCCTTCATCAATTTAATCGTATCAAGAACAGGTTGAAGTCTGGCGCCTACTATCTCCTTATAGAAATTATCATCTCCTTTAAGGTCAATATTATTGGCGTCAAGGTATGGCGCTATTGCCCTGGCTGCCTCAGCAGATGTGTAACCATTACTGACAAAGACATTTTTGATACCCTTTTCATGGGCGAGCTTGGCGCAGTCATAAGCAAATTCCATGAATATAGTCGGTTCAGTGTATGTATATGATATGCTTTCGCAGTTTCTTAGCTCGGCTTCTCTGACTACTTCCTCAGGAGTTGCGTCCTCGCCCGGGATGTATTGATATGTCCTGACATGTTGAGATATCTGATAGTTCTGGCAATGGCGGCATTTGAAATTGCAGCCTGCTGTTGCTATTGAAAAAGACCTTGAGGCAGGATAAAAATGAAATAAAGGTTTCTTCTCTATCGGGTCAATATGTTTTGCAATAAGCTTTCCATATACCAGGCTGTATAGTTTTCCAGCATGGTTTTCTCTAACGGAGCAGATGCCTCTCTTGCCCTCAGAAATGAGGCAACTGTGAGCGCAAAGATGACATCTGACCTTGCCATCTTCGGCCTTTTCGTAAAACATCGCCTCTTTCATGAATTATTCAGCTTTTTTGGGGGATGCACGTCTTCTTGTTTTCTTAGCGGCAGCTTTCTTTTGAGTGGTTCTTGCACGAGTTTTTTTAATTTTTTCCTCTGCAGGAGCAGAGGGTTCCGCTGACTCCAAAGCTTCCTCCGAAAGGGCTGATTCAGCAGGTTTTGGTATATTATATTTCTCCATTACTATTCTCTCAGCTTCGAGCCAGTTGTCCATATCCCTGCCGGGGATGCACCCGCTTTTAACGAAAAGTTCATATGCGAGCTTATTTATTTCTTTTTCCAGATCCATAAAGTCCTCCACATGTTTCTTAATATATATTATATCATGCCTATTCTAATTTTTAGGCAGGGTAAAGTAAAAAGTGCTCCCAATTCCAGGGGTGCTTTCAACCCAGATTTTCCCCCCATGAGCTTCGACTATAGTTCTGGCTATCGCCAGCCCAAGCCCTGAGCCCCCTGTTTCCCTGCTTACACGGTAAAAGGCATCGAATATGAACGCAAGGTGTTCTTCCGGTATGCCGATGCCTGTATCGCTTATTTGAACCAGAAGATCCTTTTCCCTGTTCAAGACTCTTATTAAAACAGTACCCCATTGATTTGTATATTTAACGGCATTATCAAGCAGATTTGAAATAACTCTATTAATCATGGCGGAGTCGGCGCTAATGGTTTTAGGCAGATTGTCATCGTATCTGAGGTATATCTGGATATTCTTTTTCTCTCCTTCAATCTTTATTGCCTCCACCTGTTTCTGAAAAGTGCTGATTATGTCCAGCGGAGCCTTAGAAGGTTTGCATTCCTTTGCCTCAAACCTTGAAAATTCGAGAAAGTCGCTTATAAGTAGCTGCAATCTATTCAATTCCTCTTTTTCTAATTCAAGGTATTCTTTTTGAGTGTCCGTAAGAGGTCCAGCCTTATAAGTTAAAAGGCGCTGTAAAAAGCCTTGAGCTACTATAATGGGATTTTTCATGTCATGGGCAAACATGGATAAGATATTTTTGCGCTCCCTTTCTAATTTTATTGATTCGGTAATATCCTCAAATATAATGACCAGTCCGCCTGAAGGATCTTTGAAGGGGCTTATATTTACTCTGAATGTCTGATGTGTGTGCGAATGGAGGATTATCTCTTTTTGCTCATGCTCAATCAGCGAGTGACCTGAAAGCCATGGTAAAAGGCGGGTTATGGGGGCGTTGATTGCCGCAGGTTTACGTATATTGGTTATCAACTCCATAGCCCTGTTCCAGTATTTTACTTTTAAGTTCGAATCAATTGTGGCAACTCCAATAGGGGCGCTCTCTATTATATTTTCAGTGAAATCCTTGAGGTATGAAAGTTCTCTGTTAGCATCTGAGAGTTCCTGCCGAGAAAGCCTGAGACTTTCTGTAATATTTTTAAGGGATTCTGAGAGTTCATTTCTGTCATGTTCGCTTAGGATAAGCCTGTTTTCAAAAATAATCGCTGCCATAGATGTTCCAATAGCGCCGGATAGTATCTTTTCCGCTTCATTTCTCAACTCAACAAGTTCGGCAGAAGTAAGCTCGTCTCTTTTTTTATTTATGGCAGATAAGAAGGAATCTATCGCCTTTTGTGATTCAACTTTTCCAAGATATTGTTCAAGGATGTCCTGAATATCATTAATATTATAAGAAACAGCGGGGGCAAACTGCCTTGTTCTGTCATAAGACTCAACGAAAATATAGGACTGCATTTCTTCATCCTTTGTCTGTCTTGTAAATATTGATACCCCTATAAATAAAACGAGGTTAAAGAGCAGTGTCCAGAAAGCGGCGTGTGTCCATTTTCCGAGCCCGGTAATCCCGAAAAGGCTTCTTACATTGAGAATTTCTGACCTGGTTAATTCAAAAATGATGCTATGCCTTGGTATAAGTCCTGCCTCTATGAAAGCTGGCACGATGAGCGTATAAAACCATACGATAAAGGCAGCGACTATGCCGGCAATAGCGCCCTTTTTTGTCCCACCTTTCCAGTATAAGCCTATCAAAAAGGGAGGCGCAAAAATAGAGACAGCAACGAAAGACTTAAGCCCCATATCCACAAGGGCATAAAATCCACCAATTGTTACGGCGCTTAAGTAGCCCAAAAAGACTACTACTATAATTAGAAATCTTTTAATGTTGAGAATGATGGCTGGGAATTTAGGAGACTTCTCAAATTTCATTAGAGCAGGCATCACTATGCTGTTCATTACCATAGCGCTCAGGGCAAGAGATTCAACAATTACCATAGCAGTGGCGGCGGAAAACCCACCGATAAAGACAAAAAGCGAGAGATATCTTTCACCATGACTCAATGGAAGTGTAAGCACATAATAGTCAGCCTCTGAGGGATTGCCTATTACAATCAGTCCGCCATAGGCTATCGGCAAAACAAAGAGATTGATCAGGAACAGATAAAGGGGGAAAAGCCATGCAGCCTTTGTTAGGTGGTTAACATTGTAATTTTCTACAACCGCCATATGGAATTGCCTTGGCAAAAAGATGATTGCCATCATAGAAAGGTAATTGAGGGCAAACCATTCCGTATATCCAACACCAGGTGAGAAAAGATGCTCAAGCCGATATTCTTTCATTTTTTCCAAAATATCGCCGAATCCATCAAAAAGGCTGAAAGTAACGAAGAAGCCAACGAAAATTATTGCTGCCAGTTTGATGATAGACTCAAAGGCGACTGCAAATACCAGTCCGCTTTGTCTTTCAGGGGCTACAAGCGTTCTTGCCCCGAATATGATTGCAAATGCCGCAAGGATAAAGGTAATGAAAAGACCGACGGCAGCGCCCTCGCCTTCTTCTCCTGTAATCAGTGAGAAAGTCCCTATAATCGCCTTAAGCTGAAGCCCTATGTAAGGTATAATTCCTACGACCATAATAATCGCTACTATAGCAGCTAAGGGAAGGGATTTGCCGTATCTAGCCCCGATGAAATCAGATATTGTGGTAATCCTGTTTGCCTTGGCGATGGTGATAATCTTTTTTAGAATGATAAGCCATAAGACTGCCATCAAAGTGGGACCGAAATAGATAGTGAGAAAATTTAACCCGCTTGTAGCAGCCTTACCGACGCTTCCATAAAATGTCCAAGATGTGCAATAAACGGCGAGAGATAAAGAATAGACATAAGGGTTATTTACAATGCTTCTGCCCTGTTTTTCCCTTTTCTCAGCATAATATGCGAGCCCGAAAAGCAGGAGCATGTAGCAAGAGACAATAAAAATGAGGCTAACTGTAGTAAACATAATAATATTTCACTATCTCGCAGATAGTATCTTGAAGTAAAAGAGAATAATACGCTGCCATTTAAAAAGCCAATGGACTTTCATAACAGACAGGGTCGGGTATAATAATATCTTTATAATATCATTGATTAAGGATGATATCAAAATCAGGGCATACAATGACAGATTTGAGCTTTAGGTTGATGGGAATATTCTCAAGTCTTTATTCCTTTTACGGACCTCAGAAATGGTGGCCTGCTGAGACGCCTTTTGAGGTGGCAATAGGGGCTATACTTACCCAGAATACAAACTGGTCAAATGTTGAAAAGGCTATACGGAACCTCAAAAATAAAAATTTGCTCAACCTTGAAGGGTTGAATAAAATACCAATAAAGGAGCTTTCTCAACTCATTAAGCCTTCAGGCTACTACAACATTAAAGCGAAAAGGATTAGGGCTTTTTTGGATTTTATGGTTGACAATAATTACAGAAGCATCGAAGGGCTTAAAAAGCTTGAGACTGATAGTCTCCGTAGAAAAATTCTTTCTGTTTATGGGATAGGGCCTGAAACTGCCGATTCAATCTTGCTTTACGCCCTTGAAAAACCCGTTTTTGTTATAGACGCATACACAAAGAGAATTCTTTCAAGGCATGGTATAATGAGCATGAAATCATCTTATAAAGATTTTCAAGATTTATTTCACAACGAGTTAGCCCATGATTTTCGCTTATTTAATGAATATCATGCATTGTTTGTTAGAGTCGGCAAGGACTTCTGCAAATCTAAGCCTGCTTGCGGCAGTTGCCCTCTATACGATGACAAATCTCAATATTCCATCGGGCATGAGACTGAAAAATAATTACGGACGCGAAATGTCCAGAATACAGCATGGCGAGCCATCATGTATAGTTGTTCTGATGGATACTTGAGCATTAGTTAATTCTTTTATTATTGCAGGGGTAATTCCGCATATATCTCTGTAAAGCCTTGATGTATTGCGATATACGCAGTTGTAATTAGATAGAACATATCCATTAGGTTTTTTTTCAAGACATGCAAGATAGCCCTCGGTGTTGAGATAGTCGGTAAAACGTTTCATAGATTCATCAAACGGCAAACCCGAGAGATTAAGTTTCTCCTTTATCTCCCCTGCCCATCTCAACGCAAGAGAACTCAGTATCTGCTGAAATTTCTCAGAACCTTTGGTAGAGATAGGGGCATTTTCCCATGCCTCCCAGTCATACGTAAGAAACTTTAATTTTTCTGTGCCGTCAAGCAGTATTATTTCCTTTATTATTTCGTTTAAAAGATAATCGTATTTCTTGGTGAAATAAATTTCTGCATCCTCGCTGAGTTTATAAATCTTGAGGGGTCTGCCTTTCTTTTGCCTTAACCATCTGAATGTGACAAGATTTTCCTTTTCAAGTAAAACCATATGCCCTCTGACAGCATTGGTAACTATATTTAATTTCTTTGTTAGCTGAGATATGGAGGTTTCGCCTGACTTTTTTATTTCGGCTAAAATCTCTCTTCTTGTGCCTGAAATATCAATCAAAGTGGCTCCTTATAAAATTAACCTTATTTATTTGCATAATTGTAACAGAAGTTATTCCTCTTAAACAAGGGTTATTTTGTTTAAACAATTAAAATATAAAAAAGTTAAAAATCCTATGATATTGAAAAAAATATCTCAAATAAGGATAATGAACTTTGGCATAAATTTAATTCAGAGGGTTGGAGAATGAATATTTTTGTTTCTGGCTCGCTTGCCTATGACAGAATTATGGCTTTCCCCGGAAGGTTTTCAGATCACATACTGCCTGACAAAATACATGTCCTGAATGTATGTTTTACTGTGAACGGCATGGTTGAAAAATATGGGGGGACTGCAGGTAATATTGCTTTTAATTTAACGCTTCTGGAAGAGAAGCCATTGATAATTGCGGCTATTGGCAAAGACTACAAGAACTATTTTGATTGGCTCAGTCAGCATAATATATCCACTGAGGGAATAAAAATAATAGAGGACGAATTTACAGCCAGTGCATATATAACAACCGATAAAGCTGACAATCAAATAACAGGCTTTAATCCCGGCGCTATGAAATACCCGACCGATTATGAATTTAATCATGATGCATTAACAAACTCTATAGCAATCATATCTCCTGGTAATCTTCAGGATATGATCAGGTATGCAAACACTTTTAAACAAAAAGGGATAAAATACATTTGTGATCCCGGGCAATCCCTCACTCAATGGCATAGAGAGGCGCTTATTCAATGGATAACGGGTTCCATGTTGCTAATAGCGAATGACTACGAACTTGAACTAATTATGAAAATCTCAGGGCTTGATAAAGTAAGGCTGCTGAGTCATACTAAGACCATAATAACAACGCTTGGAGAAAAAGGTTCTCTCATTAGCACCATTGAGGGCGATGCCGAAGTACCGGCAGCAAAGGCATCAAATGTTGTAGACCCGACAGGAGCAGGTGATGCATACAGGGCAGGTGTGATTAAAGGACTTGTAATGGGCAAAGATATTCAGACATCAGCAAAAATGGGGGCGGTATCCGCCACTTATGCAGTTGAAAAACACGGCACTCAAGAGCATTTTTTTACGTATGAGGAGTTTCTTGAGAGATATAAAACCAATTTCGGAGAGCTTGGTAAGAGACATAATGTTAAGCTTCAGACACAGCATTTACGAAGATTAGCGGGAAATTAATGATTGTTGCCTTTTAATGAATTTATTTTAAAGGATGGATGCATCAATATGAAATTTCAAATCTCATCTTTAACCAATAGAGAATAGCCATGATTAATGAAAAAGCCCTCAAAGAATATCTTCTCATTCAATTTCCTGATGCATCGGACGTAAGCATAACTAAGCTCGGCGCAGGAGTTCAGGGTGCGGGTTTTCTTATAGAAATATCTTTTGAACAAGACGTTAAATCATATGTCGTAAAAGGGCTTTTCCCTGAAGGGCTTGGACATGATTACCCCTCAGACAGGGCTTCCGTTTTTCTTCTCGACCTCGACGAATATAAAACCCTCCCTCGCCATGTTCATGCTGTTGATGTGCTTGCAGAGTTGCCTGACGGCTCTATAAAATCGATTGGCGGCGGGATGGAATATTATCTACTTATGGAGAGGGCTCAGGGAAGGGATTATTTTTCTGACTTGAGAGAATTATCACGCAAACAAAGACTCGAAAAAAGCGATATTGTGAAGATAAAATCAATGGCTTCCTATCTCGCCGAGATTCATTCGATTAAAAAAGATTCCCGCCATCTTTACTGGCGCAAAATAAGGGATACGATAGGTCATGGGGAATGCCTGATGGGCGTTTTCGATACATATCCTGACGGTTTGTTAAGTTATGCAGAGATGGCTGAAATCGAAAAATTGTGCATAGACTGGAGGGCAAAATTGAAGCTCAAAACGCATCGGCTTTGCCAGATACATGGGGATTTCCACCCCGGAAATATCTGGTTTAAAGAGAATGCATTCACAGAAGCCGACTTTGTCCTGTTGGACAGGAGCCGCGGTCCGTGGGGAGACCCTGCTGATGATATAACCGCCCTGACAATCAATTATATTTTCTTCTCTCTGATTTATTTAAGCGAGGTAAGAGACGCATATCTTGAGGCTTTAAATCTATTTTTCAGCGAATATATTGCGATAACCAGTGATAAAGAACTATTTGAAGTCCTTGCACCGTTTTATGCTTTCAGAGGAGCGGTAGTGGCAAATCCGCTTTTTTATCCTGATGTTAAATTGGAGATAAGAAGGAAAATATTCCGTCTTGTTAAAAACATACTGAATCAAGAAATATTTCAAATAGATATGATAAATGAATATATGAAATAAGGGGATTATAAATGAAAGCTTTGATACAGAGGGTTTCAGAGGCGTCTGTAAGGGTTGACGGCAATATAGTAGGAAGCATTGAAAAAGGGATACTTCTTTTCCTGGCTGTAGAGAAGGGGGATTGCCTTAAAGATATCGATTTTTTGGTAAATAAAATTATTAAACTTAGGATTTTTTATGATGCCGAACACAAGATGAACCTTAATATTATGGATGTAAAAGGAGGGATTCTGGTTGTCTCACAATTTACCCTCTCAGGAGATTGTAGAAAGGGGAATCGCCCCTCCTTCGACAGGGCAGAAACCCCTGTAAGGGCAAAGGAACTCTACGAAACTTTTATCGAAAGGCTGAAGACATCAGGCGTGCCTGTCCAGTCAGGACAGTTTGCTGCATACATGAGGGTAAGCCTTATAAATGATGGTCCTGTTACTTTTCTAATAGAGTCGCCGAAATGAATACACTATTCAAACTCTTTCAAGAATTTGCCAGTAGGAACGGGATAGAGAACACCTCTTTTCTCGTCGGAGGCACAGTAAGAGACCTCCTCTCAGATATGGCGATTCACGATTATGACATCGTAATCGAACACAATGCAGTGGATATGGCGAGGGCTTTTGCAGATCAAATAGGAGCATCTTTCGTTGTCCTGGACAAGGACATCGGTATTATAAGGGTGGCAAAAGATAAAGAATTTATAGATATTTGCGCCATGAAAGGCAAATCTATCGAAGATGACCTTTCTCAGCGCGATTTCACTATTAATGCAATGGCTCTTAATCTGGGGGTATTTAAGGGATTAACCAGCACCGAAAGCACTTCTCTGGCTCCCTATGTTATAGACCCCTTCGATGGAATACAAGACCTAAAGTTCAGCTCAATACGAATGGTATCTGAGAATAATCTCGTTAGTGATCCTTTGAGAATTCTTAGGGCATACCGGTTTGCATCTGTCCTCGGTTTTTCCATACATAAGGATACATCAAAGGCAATACGCAAATATGCACCTCATATATCAAGCGTCTCTGTCGAGAGGATTACTGAGGAATTAAGACATATTCTCAAGGTGAATTTTTCCTGCAAGACGATTTTTGAAATGCAAAATTCCGGATTGCTTTTGGGCATTTTCCCTGAGCTTCGTGATATTTTATATGAGCAATTGCTTCATGCTATTCAATCCTGTTCTTGTGTGGAGAACATTTTAAATAAGTTACCTCTTTATTTTTCATCCCATGAGGAATATTTTGGAGGATATTTTAAAGAGGCTTACAGAGTCATCTGCCTTAAATTGGCAGTCCTTCTGCGGGAAGGGAATTTAGCAGAAAGGGCTGCTATCCGACTGAAGATGTCAAATAAGGAAATCGAGTTTATCAGGATGATTATAGAATGCTACAGCAAACTTATGATGCTTAAGGATGCAGATAAAACCCTGAAAATTGATTACTTGATAGAATCAGGCGATGATATATATCCTTTATTAATCTTCGTTTTAGCTGTAGATATAACCTCTCAACAAGACGCAAGACATACTGTGCAATTTTGTAACGAAATGCTCAAAATATATCATAGTGAGATGATGCCTAAGAAAAAATACCTGCCAATTCTGACAGGGGATGACCTGATAGAGAAGTTTCATCTCAAGCCTGCACCATTTTTCAGCAAAATGCTTGGCAGTATAGAACGCCTTTTCCTGCATGGCTTGATTAATTCAAAGGATGAGGCAATGATTGCTGTTGCAGAAATGCTAAAAAAACAGGATAAACAATAAAGTCAAATTAAAAGGGCTCCTTAGCGGAGCCCCAAATTGCTAAATTTTGGATACATTCTTGGCTTTTTTGCCGCGGTCTCCATCCTCGATATCGAACTGTACTCTCTGACCTTCAGTTAATGTCTTGAATCCGTCGCCCTTAATGGAAGAGTAATGAACAAAGACATCAGGACCATTATCCTGCTGAATAAAACCATAACCCTTAGACTCATTAAACCACTTAACCTTTCCCTCAAAAGGCATACTGCTAAAACCTCCTTATAATTCTGGACAACCAGTTACTAAAACAAGACCCTACGATCTGGAAGCTAATTCTATAACATGTTACAGCAAAAGTCAATAATTTTTTTCCTGGAGTTTCCTGAGTTTTTAGCTGAACTCAAAACATAGTTGAAAATCGTCAGCATTTTTGGGTTTTCCTTTTAGTG
>OGCL01000520.1_pt1 | contig 40772 bp, 26 predicted proteins | sample 1570041 | NCBI WGS metagenome assembly OGCL01 (sample SAMN06266162, study PRJEB24511) | hot springs metagenome | isolation source: Hot spring water | place: South Africa: Limpopo | collected 2015-06-22 | reverse complement strand
GATCGTGATCACCATGCTGCCTGCCGGGCACCATGTCCTGTCAGTCTGGGGCGCGCTGGTGGAGACCATCCACAAGGGGACGCTGCTGATCGATTGCTCGACAATCGATGTCGACAGCGCCCGGAAAGCCCATGAGCTTGCCCAAACAGCCGGCTGCCTGTCACTCGATGCGCCGGTCTCCGGGGGCACGACGGGCGCGAGTGCCGCAACACTGACTTTCATGGTGGGGGGAGAGGAGGACGCCTTGTCCCGCGGTCGCCCGGTGCTGGAAGCCATGGGACGACGGGTCGTGCATTGCGGGTCGGCCGGTGCCGGCCAGGCGGCCAAGATCTGCAACAACATGATCCTCGGCATTACAATGGCCGGGGTCTGTGAGGCCTTCGTGCTCGGCGAGAAGCTCGGGCTGTCGCATCAGGCACTCTTCGATGTTGCCTCGACATCATCAGGTCAATGCTGGGCAATCACAACCAATTGTCCCGTGCCCGGACCTGTTCCTACTTCGCCCGCCAACAGAGGCTACACCCCGGGTTTTGCGGCGTCTCTGATGCTGAAAGATATGCGGCTATCCCAGGAAGCGGCCGCATCGACTGGTGTGGCAACAAGCCTCGGCGCCCATGCGACACAGCTTTACGAGCTCTTTGACGAGCTCGGCCACGGCGCTGAAGACTTCTCGTCAATCATCAATTATGTCCGAAGCCATTCCGGTGAGAACGCTGGCGATGTTGGGGGTATCCAAGACGCAGAGCCTTCTGTCCCCGGTTCGTGAAATGAGCGTGACTCAGCCACCAGGTTCTAGGCCTGTCGTTCCTCTGATAACGGCCGGAGGCTTGGCTTCGCTTCACTTTCTTCCAGAGAGATTCCGGTGTGACGCGCAGGTCTGTGACCTCCTGCACGATGTGCCGGTCTGGCGCGTTTAAACGCGAGACCGGACCTGGCTCATTGGTTTCTTGCGGTAGGCAAGTCTCTTGAATACCGAGCCCCATACAAAGCCTGTTATTCAGAATTCCGGTGCACCCTCGGCGGTGACCCAGCCCACGCCACGCTATTCGAGGGCCTTCATCGTCGAGGCATACCTTCTGCAGGCGCATGAGATTCTGTTCGATGCCTCAACCTTGCCTTCCGTGTCTTCGGTGGCATTCCTGGTCGCGGCATCCATGACAACATGCGCACGGCGATCCGAGGCATGGCTGACCTCATCTGGCCCCTATCAGAGTTTCCCCGTACCCATATGGGCTCCACTGATGTTGGCAGGCAGTGCGGCTGTCGCATGAGAGCGTTCACGTAGCGGCAGATCGACACGCTGTGGTAAAGCCAGTTGGGCAAGTCTTTTCACTTTCGGCCGTGCGAGGCGCGGCTTTCGTATCCTGGCCAGCAGTTTTTCCAAGCTCTCTCGGATCACGGTATTTCTCCATTCGTTGGAAAGGGGAGCGCATCCTGCCTCTGCGAAGGGCGTCATCAATGCCTCTCACTTCGCCAGGTAACCAGAACCTTTTCCAGCAGCATTTGTTTCCCTGCTTCTTCCGGGATGCGGCCATGCAGGTAGATGCAAACCCTCATTGTCGTTGAGGCCGGCGCGGAAGGGCAGGGGCTCTAGGAAAGGGTAGGAGATTTACTCGGCGATCAGAGGAGATGGACAGGAGGAACCAGATCGGCGGGCGTTTGTTAGCTCTGTAAGCCTGATGGCGCTGCCCGGTCAGAACTGGCTGGCGGCTTCAGTCGGACTGTGTTGATGAGCAGGGAGACCGCATGAGCCACTTGAGGACCCCTGTCCGGGAAACCCCCCGTATCTATTATGTCCACCCCCTGCAAATCGGTGGCCTCGCTGCCTGGATCGAGGTGTTTGACCATGCGGCCAGGCTTGGCTTTACCGATGTTCTGTCGGCCCCACTCTTCAAGCGTGGATTCGCTGGTAGTGTGTTCGCCGCGACCGACTTCGATCAGGCTGATCCCGCCTTCGGCCTCGGTGAGCCGATAGAGGATGCCGTTGCCCTTCTCGCTTCTGAAGCGAAAAGGCGGGGGCTGAATTTCATGCTCGACCTGGTGTTACACCCTGCGACACCACGGGAACCCGCGTATACGCTTGACCCGCGTGTAAGACCCGTCGACTTGGGCGGGTCGTGGCCGGAATTCGATGAGGAGTTGGTCGCGCGGTGTGTGGATGAGTGGCGCGATCGCATTGATCGCTTGATCGCCGCTGGAGCCGATGGTTTCCGTTGCGTCCGGCTCGACTTGGTTCCGGCCGACGTATGGGATGCACTCATTTCGGGTTCAGCTCCACGTCAGGATGATCAGAAGCCGAACTTCTACGCCTTCACGCCCGGGACCGACTTTGCGCTACGACGGGACCTGTCGCTGCGCGGATTTGCTGGCTGCTTTTCGTCCCTTGCCTGGTGGGACCTGAAAGAGGACTGGTTCCAGGAGGAATTCCGGTTACAGCAGGCCTTCGGTCTGCAGATTCATTTCCCTGAAGCACCCTTCGCCAAACGGCTTGCTCATGGCATGGACAGCAGGGAAATCAGAGAAAGACGCTCATTGCGCGCCCTGCAGGTTGCGGCATCGCTTGGGGGCGGACTGCTCATCCCCATGGGCTTTGAGTTCGGCGCCAGCCTGCCGCTCGATCCGACCTGTGGGAATGTCGGCGGTCTGCGCGCCTTGCGGGACGGTGGCTCGTTCGATCTCTCTGGCGAGATTCGTTCTGCAAATGCTGCTCTTGCGCGAGCCGAGGCTGGCCGTTCAGCCCCGGTCATCAGCATTGATGCCAATGGTCCGACGACCGTCCTGACAAAGAGTGATGCCCCGGATCCGCGCCTGGCACGGACGATGGAGCTGATCGTCATCAATCGCGACCTCAGACGGACAACGACGCTGCCGCGGCATGCCCTGCGCGAGCTCGCCTCGCCCTTCCTGCCCTCGGAGGACAAGGCCGGAACCAGACTTGCGCCGGGCGAGGTGAGGCTGCTGGCGACGGTTCGGGCTAGTTCCATCGAAACCGCTGGCGCGGAAACGACGGCTACGGACGCTGCTGCATCGCCCCGCATCGCAATCGAGAAGATCACGCCGCAGGTCGATGGCGGACGCTTTCCGGTCAAGCGGATTGTCGGCGATATTGTTACGGTCGAGGCAGATATCTTCGCGGATGGACACGATGTTCTCGCTGCAGCGCTCTTCTTCCGCGCCGAGGATGAAGAAGTTTGGCGTGAAGGGCGGATGGCTTTAGTCGAGAACGACCGCTGGCGCGCCAGTTTCCCTCTCGACAGGAATGGCCGCTACGAGTTTTTCGTCGAAGCCTGGAAGAACCCGTTCGCCATCTATCGATATGAACTCGTGAAGAAGCACGATGCCCGGCTGGACCTGCGGCTCGAACTGCTGGAGGGCGAGGCGCTGGTCGAGCGGGCCGCCAGCGATCCCGCCGAGGGCATGGATCCTTCGGCACTCAAGGAACTTAGGGCTCTGCTGGAGAAACTGCGGGCCTCCGAGGACAGGCAGAAGGTTGATCTGTTGCTCTCCTCTGAGGCATCCCGGCTCATGGATCTCGCCGACCGGCGGCCGTTCAGCGCCCGCTCTGCCCCGCATCCTGTCGATGCCGAGCGGCGCCATGCTGCCTTTGCCAGCTGGTATCAGATCTTTCCCCGGTCCCAGAGTGGTGATCCCGACAGGCATGGCACCTTCGACGATGTCATCGCACGATTGCCGGCGATCCGTGAAATGGGCTTCGACGTGCTCTACTTCCCGCCGATCCATCCCATCGGGCGGACGAACCGGAAGGGACGCAACAATACGCTGCTTGCTGGCCCCGATGATCCCGGCAGCCCCTATGCGATCGGTTCTGAAGATGGCGGGCATGACGCCATCCACCCACAACTCGGCACGTTCGAGGATTTTCGCCGGCTGGTGAAGGCCGCTGCCGGCGAGGGCCTCGAGATCGCACTCGACCTCGCCATTCAGGCCTCGCCCGACCACCCCTGGCTCAAGGAGCACCCCGGCTGGTTCGACTGGCGCGCCGACGGAACGATCCGCTATGCGGAAAACCCACCGAAGAAATACGAGGATATCGTAAACGTCGACTTCTATGCGCGGGATGCCGTGCCGGCGCTCTGGATCGAGCTTCGGGATATCGTGGAGCTCTGGATAGAGCAGGGAGTGACGCTGTTTCGCGTCGACAATCCGCACACCAAGCCCCTGCCGTTCTGGGAGTGGCTGATCCGCGACGTCAGGGCCCGGCATCCGGAAGCAGTTTTCCTTTCCGAAGCCTTCACCCGCCCTAAGGTGATGTACCGCCTCGCCAAGGTCGGCTTCTCACAGTCCTACACCTACTTCACCTGGCGCAACAGCAAGTGGGAGCTGGAGCAGTATATGCTCGAGTTGACGAAGACCGAGCCGCGGGAGTTCTTCCGTCCCCATTTCTTCGTCAACACCCACGACATCAATCCGGATTTCCTGCAGAACGCGCCGCGGCCGGCCTACCTGATCCGGGCCGCCCTTGCCGCCACCCTGTCGGGTCTCTGGGGTGTCTATAACGGGTTCGAGCTCTGCGAGGGCCGGCCTGACGCCAAGCGGAAGGAATATGCGGATAGCGAAAAATACGAGATCCGGGCCTGGGACTACGACCGGCCGGGCAACATCAAGGCCGAGATCGCGATGCTCAACCGCATCCGTAAACAGAACCCGGCGCTGCAATCGCATCTGGGCCTGACACTGCTGAACGCGTCCAACGAGAATGTCCTGTTTTTCGAGAAAGCAAGTGCCGGTCGCCACAATGTCGTGCTCGTCGCGGTCAGCCTCGACCCGAACGGGGTGCAGGAGAGCGACATCGAGATCCCCCTCTGGCACTTCGGCATGGACGATAACGGCACCATGGCACTCGAGGACCTGATCGGCGGCAACAGGTTCAGCTTCAACGGTAAGTGGCAGAGGATCAGGCTCGATCCTCAGCACTTGCCTTTCGCAATCTGGCGCGTCCGCGCCGGGGAGGTATGACATATGGATACAGCGAATTTCACCCATGATGCTGCGAGCCAGGCATCCGATGCCCTGTGGTACAAGGACGCCATCATCTACCAGCTGCACATCAAGTCGTTCTTCGACGCGAATGGCGACGGCATCGGCGACTTCGAAGGGCTCTACCAGAAGCTCGATCACATCTCGGCCCTTGGGGTGACCGCGATCTGGCTCCTGCCGTTCTTTCCCTCCCCGCGGCGTGACGACGGCTATGACATTGCCGACTACAACAATGTCAGCCCGGACTACGGGACGATGGAAGACTTCCGGAAGTTCGTCCAGGCGGCGCATGACCGCAACCTGAAGGTCATCATTGAGCTCGTCATCAATCATACCTCCGACCAGCATCCGTGGTTTCAGAGGGCGCGCCATGCGCCGCCCGGAAGCCCGGAGCGGGATTTCTACGTGTGGTCGGACACGGATCAGAAGTTCCCGGAAACACGTATCATCTTTCTCGATACCGAAAAGTCCAACTGGAGCTATGATCCGGTGGCGGGTGCCTATTACTGGCATCGCTTCTATTCGCACCAGCCGGATCTCAATTTCGACAACCCGCTCGTCATGAAAGAACTGCTGCAGGTGATGCGCCTGTGGCTCGAGACGGGCATCGACGGGTTCCGCCTTGATGCGATCCCCTATCTCGTCGAGCGCGAGGGCACGAACAACGAGAACCTGCCGGAGACGCATGTCATCCTGAAGCGCATTCGCGCAGCACTCGATGAAACGCATCCGGGTGTCATGCTGCTCGCCGAGGCCAATCAGTGGCCGGAGGATACGCGGGAATATTTCGGCGATGGTGATGAATGCCATATGGCATTTCATTTTCCGCTGATGCCGCGCATGTACATGGCGATCGCCAAGGAAGACCGGTTTCCGATCACCGACATTCTGCGCCAGACGCCTGCCATTCCGGACAATTGCCAGTGGGCGATCTTTCTGCGCAACCACGACGAGCTGACGCTGGAAATGGTGACGGACGAGGAGCGTGATTACCTCTGGAGCACCTATGCGGCAGACAAGCGCGCGCGGATCAATCTCGGCATCCGCCGCCGCCTAGCGCCCCTGATGGAGCGGGATCGGCGCCGCATCGAGCTGATGAACGCGCTGCTCCTCTCCATGCCCGGCACACCCGTGCTCTATTACGGCGACGAGATCGGCATGGGCGACAACATCTACCTGGGCGACCGCGACGGTGTGCGCACGCCGATGCAATGGTCGCCGGACCGCAATGGCGGCTTCTCCAAGGCTGACCCCGCACGCCTCGTCCTCCCTCCGATCTCCGATCCGATCTACGGATTTGAGGCGGTGAATGCCGAGGCTCAACTCGCAGACGCCCATTCGCTCCTCAACTGGACGCGGCGCATGCTGGCCCTGCGCGGGAGTTACCGTGCCTTTGGTCGCGGCACGCTGAGACTCCTGGCACCCAGCAACCGGCGCATCCTCGCCTATCTCCGCGAAGACGGAGAGGATGTCCTGCTTTGCGTGATGAACCTCTCGCGTGTGCCGCAGGCAGTCGAACTCGATCTTTCGGCTTTCGAAGGACGCGTTCCGGTCGAATTGACCGGCATGTCGCCTTTCCCGCCGATTGGCCAGCTCACTTACCTGCTGACCCTGCCGGCCTATGGCTTCTACTGGTTTCAGCTCAGTGCCGACGCAGATGGCCCGTCCTGGCGCACGGCACCGCCGGAGCAGTTGACCGACCTGGTCACAATGGTCGTGCGCCGCTCCTTGACCGAACTGGTGGAAGAGCCCCAGCATCAGCAGGTGCTGAATACCGAACTGTTGCCGGCCTATCTCTCCAAGCGCCGCTGGTTCGGCGCCAAGGACCAGCCACTGCAATCTGCCCGTTTTGTCTCGGCCACGCCGTTGCCCTTTGCCGAGGGCGTGGTGCTTTGCGAAATCGAGGCGGTACTGCCGGATCATGCAGAGACCTACCAGCTTCCGCTCGCGGTCGATTGGGAGGGAGGGCCGCCGAACGTACTGGCGCAGCAGCTCGCACTGGCGCGTTTGCGGCAGGGCAAGCGGGTTGGCTTTCTGACTGACGGTTTCGCCATGGAATCGCTTGCACGCGGCATCCTGCAGGGGCTCTGCGACCGCTCGGTCACCACGGACCGCAATGGCAAGATCGAATTCCTGGGGACCGACGCGCTGGATTGCCTGGCGCTGGACGACGAGATGGCGGTCCGCTGGCTTTCGGCGGAACAGTCCAACAGCTCCCTGATCGTTGGGGATCTGGCGATGATCAAGCTCATTCGCCATGTGTTCGTCGGGATTCACCCGGAAGCGGAGATGACCCGCTATCTGACCAATGCGGGCTACGAGCACACCGCCCCGCTTCTAGGGGAGGTGGTCCGGACGGACACGTCGGGGCGGCGGTCCACTCTAATCATTGTACAAGGTGCAATTCCCAATCAGGGAGACGCATGGAACTGGATGCTCGCCAACCTGCGGCGTGTTGCCGATGAGATCGCGCTGACCGAAGCCCCCATCGAAGAAGCAGCCGAACAACTCCGACCCCTTCTCAACTTCGTCGCCATGATCGGGACGCGGCTCGGCGAAATGCATGTGGTTCTGGCCGCGCCGACTGAGGATGAAGCCTTTCGGCCCTCACGCGCTCAAGCAGACGATGTGGAGGTGCTTCGTCGTGCCGTGACCGGCGAGGTCAACTACGCTTTCAGCAAGCTGGAGGAACTTGGTGACGACGTGGATGCCGACATCCTTGCCCTCGCCCGGCCCCTGTTCGCCCGCCGCGAGGAGATCGTGCGGTTTGCAGAGCGGCTGACCGCCAAGGCCGATGGTACGCTCTTGACGCGGGCGCATGGCGACTTCCATCTCGGCCAGATCCTGGTCTCGGAAGGTGATGCAGTACTGATCGACTTCGAGGGTGAGCCGGCTCGAAACCTTGCCGAGCGCCGGGCAAAGACCAGTCCCATGCGGGACGTCGCGGGTCTGCTGCGCTCGTTGAACTACCTGGCAGCTACGGCAGAACTCGACGCCGACGCGGTCACCGAACACAATGGCGGGCGGCGACTTGCCGTCATCCGTGAGTTCTCGAAGCGTGCGGAGACGGTATTCCTCGAGGAATACCGGCAAGCGACGAAGACTTGCCCTGACCTCGCCTCCGACGAAGCCGATATCCGCAACCTGCTCGGTATCTTCCTGCTCGAAAAGGCGGCTTATGAGATCGCCTATGAGGCGCGCAACAGGCCGAAATGGCTGCCGATCCCCCTTGCCGGGATGTCGGCCATCATCGAACAACTGCTCGACGAGGGACAGTGATCATGGATGCGCTTTTCCCGCCGGGCGGCATCGCGCCGGAAGCAATCTCCGCTCTGGTCGAAGGCCGACATGGCGATCCCTTCTCCATTCTCGGGCCGCATGCCGGAGCCGATGGGGAGGTGGTGGTTCGCGCATTCCTGCCGGGTGCGGTCGGGCTGACGATCCTCGACCGCAGCAACGGCGCCGAATTGGCGGTCGCCAGTCTCCTGCATCCGGCCGGGCTTTTCGCGGCAACCTTGACCGAGGGCCTCGCCTACCTGTTGCAGATCCAATGGCCCGACGCCGTTCAGGTGACCGAAGACCCCTACAGCTTCGGCGTCCAGCTCGGCGATCTCGACCTGCATCTCATCGGCCAGGGCACCCATTACAACCTCACTCAGGCATTGGGGGCCAACCCGGTCACGGTGGAGGGCGTCGAGGGGGTCCGGTTTGCCGTATGGGCACCGAACGCCCGGCGTGTGTCCGTGGTCGGCGACTTCAACGCCTGGGACGGTCGCCGTCACCCGATGCGCCTTCGACAGCCCGTGGGCATCTGGGAAATCTTTATCCCACGGCTGACGGCCGGCGAGCGATACAAATACGAGATCATCGATCAGCATGGGACTGTTCTGCCGCAAAAGTCCGATCCAGTCGGGCGCTCCGCCGAGGCTGCGCCATCCACGGCGTCCATCGTTGCTTCGTCGGCGCCGTTCGATTGGCATGATGCGGAGTGGATGCGTAGCCAGCGCGAGCGCACGAAGATTGACGGGCCCGTGTCCGTCTATGAGGTGCATGTCGGCTCTTGGGTCCGGGAGCTGGAAGACGGCAATCGGTCGCTGGACTGGATCGAACTCTCTCAGCGCATGATCCCCTATGTGCGGGATATGGGCTTCACCCATATCGAGCTCCTGCCCATCATGGAGCATCCTTTCGGCGGGTCATGGGGCTACCAGCCGCTCGGGCTTTTCGCTCCAACGGGTCGATATGGCACGCCGGAGGACTTCGCCTATTTCATCGACCGCTGCCACGCCCACGGCATCGGCGTTATCCTCGACTGGGTCCCGGCTCATTTCCCGACCGACATCTGGGGCATGGCCCGCTTTGATGGTACGGCGCTCTACGAGCACGAGGATCCGCGGGAGGGCTTCCACAAAGACTGGAACACGCTGATCTACAACCTGGGCCGCAACGAGGTGAAAGGCTTCCTCATCGCCAGTGCCCTGGAGTGGCTGGAGCGCTACCACGTGGACGGCCTCCGGGTGGATGCGGTTGCATCCATGCTCTACCGCGACTACAGCCGCGCCGCCGACGAATGGATCCCCAATGAATTTGGCGGCCGGGAAAATCTCGAATCCATCGAGTTCTTCAAGCATCTGAACAGCATCATCCACACACGCTGCCCTCACGCCTTCACAGTCGCTGAGGAATCGACGGCGTTCCCGGACGTGACCAGGCCGCCGGAAGAAGGCGGTCTCGGCTTCGATCTCAAATGGAACATGGGCTGGATGCATGACAGCCTTCACTATGTGGAGGAGGACCCGGTCTATCGCCGGTATCACCACGGCTCCATTACCTTCGGCATGGTCTATGCCTATACCGAGCGCTTTATGCTGCCGCTCTCGCATGACGAGGTGGTGCACGGGAAGGGATCGCTGCTCCTCAAGATGCCCGGTGATCTCTGGCAGAAGTTTGCAAACCTGCGCGCCTATTTCGGCTTCATGTGGGGGCATCCGGGCAAGAAGCTTCTGTTCATGGGCGGTGAGATCGGCCAGACCAGCGAATGGAACCATGACGGGTCGGTGCATTGGGATCTCGTCGATGAGCCCATGCACGCTGGTTTGCAGCGATTGGTGCGCGACCTCAATCGCCTCTATGTTCAGCATGCAGCCCTTCACTACGGTGATATCCACCCCGATGGCTTCGAATGGGCTGTCGTGGACGATGCGGAAAACTCCGTCCTCGCCATGTTGCGCTACGACCGCGAGCGGCAGGGGGCGGTGCTGGTCGTCTCCAACTTCACGCCCGTGCCGCGCACCGGATATCGTATCGGCGTTTCCGGTGGCGGGTCGTGGCAGGTGATCCTCAACAGCGATGCCGGCGTCTATGGCGGTGCCAACAGCTATGTCGGAGACGCCACTGCAGAGCCTATCGCAGCCCACGGCCACCCGCTCTCGATCCAGGCCGATCTCCCGGCGCTGTCCACCGTCATGTTCCGGCTGAACCAAGGGGGCACGGGCTAGCGCGCCATGTCCGGCCCCAATCCACCGGTCGCCGAGTACTGCAACGCCGTCTGTGCGCTAGCAGACGGATCGGAACCAGGGGCAACCCGGGCAGTTCGCAGCTCTATCAGGCAAATGAACAAGGGCGGCGGTGATGGACGGTTCGGAAGACAAGCTTGATACCCTGGCCGACAAGCTCCGGAAGAACGGGGTCCTTCCCGATAGTTACGAAGATCTTCAAGGCTTCGAGCAGAGCGTGGCGAGGGCCACCAGGCGTGAGATCGCAGAGGCTTTGGCCAAAGGTTCGCCTGGCGGAATGATCCCGGCCAATTGGCCCAGGCCTGTCCTCGATCCCGGTGACCTGTCCCGTTGTTATGTTCCAACCATGCGGTCTTCGGAGGGGTTTTGGGGCATTTCGACCCAGCTCTACGAGCTGCGGTCTGCCCGCAATTGGGGTATCGGTGACTTCGAGGATCTGAAGAGCCTCTGCTCGATCGCCGCAGACGCCGGAGCGGATTTCATCGGCCTCAATCCTCTGCACGCGCTGTTCCTGGCTGAGCCAACCCATTGCAGCCCTTACTCGCCCTCCAATCGCCGCTTCCTCAATCCACTCTATCTGGCGGTCGACAGGATTGCAGGATACAAAGAAGGAATGGCGGATGTTGAGGCGATCGCCTTCGCCCGGCGGTCGGACATCGTCGATTACAACCTGGTTGCAACCGTGAAGCTCAGTGCTCTAAGGGGGCTGTGGCGGACATGGCAGAGCAGAGTCCTGCCAGATGCGCGTTTGGCAAAATCTGCATTTGATGGCTTCGTCTTCGAAGGCGGGGATGCGCTTTTCGGACATGCGCTCTTCGAGGCCCTTTCGGCGGAGATGACGGCAAAAGGCTACGGGCGTGGACCGAATGACTGGCCGGAGGATTTTCGTCGACGGGAAAACATCGCCGTTCACCAGTTCGCCGACGCCCATCAGGAGGAGATCCTCTTCCATATCTGGCTGCAGTGGTTGACCGCCCTGCAGCTCGAGGAGGTGGTGAATCATGCACGTGGCGCGGGGATGCGCGTTGGCCTCTATCTCGACTTTGCCGTCGGGGACGTGCCTGACGGCTCCTCTGTGTGGGCGGAACCAGAGCTCGCCTTGCCGGGCCTTCATCTCGGTGCGCCGCCGGATGCCTTCAGCGTTCAGGGGCAGGATTGGGGACTGGTTCCCCTGTCGCCCCTCCCGTTACTCGACCGCTCTCGCTCGAACTACCGTGATCTCGTCGACCGGACCGCGCGTTATGCGGGAGCGCTGAGGCTCGATCACGCGCTCGGCCTCTGGCAGTTCTTCCTCATCCCGGAAGGCGAAACGGCAGCCGAAGGCGGCTACCTTCGATATCCCTTCCCCGAACTCGTTGCTGATCTCGCGGCGGTCTCCCAAGAGCGCAGGACCATCATCGTCGGTGAGGACCTCGGCAATGTGCCGCCGGGCTTTCGGGATGCCCTGCGGAAAGCTGCGCTGCTGGGTTACAACGTTCTTTATTTCGGTGATGCCGAACCGGAGATTGGGTCGGAGAAGGCGGGCCCTTCGCTATCGCTCGCCTGTCTCTCCACGCACGACCTGCCACCGTTGCTCGGCTGGTGGAGGGCAGACGATATCGATTTCGCGAAGGAGCAGGGCTTTCTCGATGCGGAAACCGAAGGCCGGGTGCGCGCGGAGCGTCGGCAACGCAAGACGGAGTTGCTGCAGGCGGCCGCGTCCGCCGGAGTGTTGCCGGATCTAGGGCAAGCGGACGTGGATGAAGATATCCCGGCCCCGGACATCGTCGTGGCGTTGCATCGGCTGCTTTCCCGCACTGACAGCCTGTTGGTCGCTGTGCGGTTGGCCGACATGGTGGGCGAGGCTCGGTCGACCAATGTTCCAGGAACGCAGGACGAATATCCGAACTGGCGCCTGAAGCTCGATGTGACGCTGGAAGAGATACCCGCTATGCAAACCTTCAGGGCCATTGCCGATGCAATGCGGGCCGAATAGCCGCTCGCTTCTGAGGGTTGTTGACCGCCTCGACAGGTTGTCCACCAGAAGCAATCCCCGTTCAACAGGGCCGGCGCCGGCTTTCTCCGTCAAGCAAGCAGGTGCAGTGCGGGCCATTGTGGATCGCTTAGCGGGAACGATCACGACTCGTGCCCGTTTTGCGATGGTAGACCGAAGCGTGGCCGTGGGCGCACGACCTTAACGTATAGCATTTGGCAGACATTCGGGTGATGCATGGAAGAAGAACAGCATTCGATCGCAGCAGTCCTTGGGGTCACTCCCGAATTCAATGTGGCTGATGAGGCGCGCAGGCGCATCGCTTTTCTGCAGCAATATCTGCGTCAGTCATCGTGCCGGACCTATGTGCTCGGCATTAGTGGAGGCGTCGACTCCCTGGCTGCGGGCATGTTGGCACAGGCGGCCGTTTCGGAGCTGCGGGCCGAAGGCTATGAGGCGCAGTTCATCGCCGTGCGGCTGCCCTATGGCGTTCAAGCCGACGAGGCCGACGCCCAGAAGGCGCTCGCAGTGATCAAGCCGGATCGTGTCGTCACGATCAATATTCAGCCTGCTGCGGATGCAATGCTCGATGCGATCATGACCGAAGGTTCCGATCTCATCGATGCCTCCCGTAAGCACTTCCACCTGGGCAATGTCAAAGCGCGTCAGCGGATGATTGCCCAATATGGTCTGGCGGGTGCGACAAGGGGGCTGGTGATCGGCACCGACCAGGCGGCCGAAGCGCTCATGGGTTTCTTCACAAAATTCGGAGACGGGGCAGCCGACATCCTGCCGCTTGCTGGCCTGACGAAAAGACGCGTGAGAGCTGTCTCGGAGCATCTCGGCGCTCCCCGCGAGCTGGCATTCAAAGTGCCCACAGCGGATCTCGAAACCGACGCGCCGCTCAAGCCCGACGAGGACGTCTACGGGGTCACCTACGAAGAGATCGACGACTTTCTCGAAGGCAAGGCGATCGGCGAAAAGGCCCGGGAGCGGATCCTCACTTTCTACCATCGCAGCGACCACAAGCGCCGTCTGCCGGTTACCCCGTTCGACTAGACACCATCTAGGGTTCGTGGGCCGTTCTGCCATCTCCCCGCGGGAACCCTGACCGGTCCGCACGGTTTGGTGCGCATGGAATTCAGAATGGCCGAAGACAATTGGATCCACCTTTGCATCGACATGCAGCGCATGTTTGCCGAGCCAACGCCTTGGCAGGTGCCGTGGATGCAGCAGGTAGCGCCCCAGATCCAGGAGGTCGTGGAGCGCCATGCGCAGCGGACGATCTTTACCCGCTTTGTGCCGCCGAGGCAGGCGGCGGACATGTCCGGCATGTGGCGTAGCTACTACGAGAAATGGGAAGTGATGACCCTAGATCGGCTCGGGCCGGAGATGGTCGACCTCGTCCCGTCCCTGAAGGCCATGGTGCCGCCAGCAAGGATCTTCGACAAGATGACCTATTCGCCCTGGACCACGGGCGAACTTCATCGCGTTCTTGCAGGAGAGGGCGTGGATACAGTCGTCATGTCGGGAGGAGAAACCGATGTCTGTGTTCTCGCCGCAGCACTTGGCGCGATCGACCTCGGCTACCGGGTGGTTCTCCTCAAGGACGCCGTTTGCAGCGGCGCCGACCAGACCCATGACGCTTCTCTGGAGGTGCTGGGCGATCGCTTCTCGGCGCAGGTCGAGTTTCTGCAGACGGAGCAGTTTCTGAGCGGGGTAGGTTGAGCATGATACATGAGGCCAGACTTGGAGCTACCATCCACGCTGCGCCAGTCTTACCTTTCCTTTGCACCGCCTTTTCCGTTACTGCGCTTCGACATTTTTTGCGCTGCCACGACTAGTTTTTCGAAGAATTCAAGCGGTTCGCCCCCCGCTTGACTGGCCTCGAACAGCAGGCGGTTCTTTTCCAAGATCGCACCTTCTGCTCTTGCGAAGGCCGTCCAGGCGCGGAGAGGCGCCTTCTCCTCAATCGTGACAGCTATTGCTTTGGGCCCGGCCTCAAGTTTGAGAATGCCGAGCCGTGCCGCAGCGAGTTGCAGGCGGGTTCTTCTGAGGAGTAGTTTCACGTCCGGTGGCGGCTCGCCAAAGCGGTCGTCGAATTCCTCTTCCAGATCCTCCAGTGATCGCGGCGAAGAAGCTCGGCCCAACCTGGCGTAAAGATTAAGCCTCACCGCTGGATCGGAAACATAGTGTGCCGGTATTCCGCCTGAAAGGCCGAAGTTCAGGACTGTTCGCTCCTTCATATTCTGTGCCGACTTGCGCAGCTTTGCGACCGCATCTGCCAAGAGCGTCTGATAAAGACCAATGCCGATGGCCTTGATGTGCCCGGCCTGATCCTCGCCGGCGAGATCGCCTCCGCCGCGCAGATCAAAATCGCGCATGCTGATCGCCAGGCCCGAGCCGAGCCTATCGTTTTGCACGAGCGTCGATAGCCGCAGTCGCGCTTCCTCGGACAATTCCGCGTTTTCGTCCGTCAGAAAGGTTGCCGAGCCTTGCGTGCCTGAGCGCCCGACCCGGCCGCGCAATTGATGCAGCTGCGCCAGTCCGAACAGGTCTGCGTGCCAGACAAAGATGGTGTTTGCCCGCGGGACGTCGAGGCCGTTTTCGATGATGTTGGTGGCCAGCAGGATGTCGCCGTCGCCAGCCGCGAAAGACACGACCGCTTCATCCATGGCCGCTGCTGGCATCTTCCCATGCGCAACGCGGATCGAAAGCTCCGGAACGATCTTGCGCAGTCGCGCCTCGACCTCGGCGATATCCTCGATGCGCGGGACAACGACAAAGCTCTGCCCACCACGTCTGAACTCGCGCATCAGCGCGATGCGGACGGAAGCGCTGTCGAAGCTCGAAAGCGTGGTGCGGACGGGCAGACGCCTGCGCGGCGGCGTCGTCAGCAGGCTCACCTCCTGGATGCCGACCATCGCCGATTGCAGCGTCCGGGGGATGGGTGTCGCCGACATGGCAAGCACATGCAGAGAGGGCGCGAGCTTGGTCATGGCCCGCTTTTGTTTCAGTCCGAAGCGGTGTTCTTCATCGACGATGAGAAGGGCAAGGCGTGCAAAGTGCACATCCTTGGCGAGGACCGCCTGGGTCGCGACGACGATACCAATGGTGCCTTCGGCGAGCGCTGCCTTTATCTCCTTTGCCTCGGCAGCCTTGACGAGCCGCGATAGCATGCGGACCGAAACACCCGAGCCTGCGAAACGCTGCTCGAAGGTTGCAAAATGCTGCCGCGTCAGAACAGTGGTCGGCGCGATCACGACGACTTGCCCTCCGGCTAGGGCGACCGCCGCAGCCGCCCGCAAGGCGATCTCCGTCTTGCCGAAGCCGACATCTCCGCAGATGAGACGGTTCATCGGTCGGCCGGACGAAAGATCCGAAAGCACGGCCTCGATGGCTTCGGTCTGGTCTGCTGTTTCCGCATAGGGGAAACGTCGCGTGAACGCCGTATATGCGGCGCGCGGCGGCGCGAATGTATCGGCCTGCGATGCCTCTCTCTGCTTTGCAATCTTTCCCAGATGTCGGGCTGTGGATTGGACATCCTGGGCAATTTTTTCGCGCTTTTTCTCCCAGGCCTCGGTGTGCAGTCGGTCAAGCGTTACGGTCTGCGCCTCGGAGCCATAGCGCCACAATTTGCCGAAGTCCTCCATCGGCACGAGAAGCGACCCTCCGTCGCGATATTCAAGGCGGGCGGCGTCATGGGACATGCCGTCTATGTCTACGCTCTGCAGGTCCTTCAGAACGCCGACACCGTGTTCTTCGTGAACGACGACATCGCCGATCTGCAACTCCGGCTCGGCCAGGAGCGTCTGGGCGCTGTTCGTCCCACCGGTTTGCTGAGCCGCGACGACAACAATGTTGTGCCTCTTGTCGACAAAGCCCTGTTCCAGCGCGCATGGCAGCTTCAGGAGGCTTCCTGCCTCGGCCGCCATCACCGCCTCCCATGTGTCGACGGGCTGAACGGCCGTGCCGGCTGCCTTCGCGAACCGTCGGGACAGGGCTTCCAGGCTCTTGCCCGTTCCGGTGAGGACAATCTTCTGGCCTTGCTTCACACCGTCCTGAACCAGTCTCGCCAACAGGGGCTTGCCCGATCCGGAGGCCAAGCCTTGCACGGGCTGGCTGTCCTCCTGTTCGAGATCCAGACTGTCTGTCCGCATACTGCGAACGTCTCGATCCCACTCCGCACGGCTCAAGTAGAGCGACCGCGCGGAGCCAGCGTCGGCCTCACCGGGATGCTTGCGGGCTTGCCGGGCGTCTTCGATGATATCGAAATAGCGCTCAACACGTGTCTCGGCGCCCGGGGCCAGATGTATGGTCGCATCGCCCAAGACCTCCACGACGCTTGGCATGTTCTGATAGAGGCGGAGGAGGAGTTGTTCCATCGTCCCTGAGGTCGGGGCCGTTCCATCGGGCTCAGCAATCGTTGAGATGGCTTCCGTAGCCGGACCCAAGGTGACCCGCTGCAGAACGCTCTCCGTGCGCTGGGATACGCGGTCGAAGCCCCGCAGCTCCTCGACCTCATCCTGGTCCGAGAGAACAATCCGCATGGGGCCGGGTGCTCCCGCAGGGTAGATGTCTATGACTCCATCCCGCATTACTACCTCGCCGGGATCGTCTGCCACACCTTCCTCGATGTAACCGGTTTGCCGGATGAACTGCGAAAACGCCGTGCGGTCAAACGGCTGGCCCGCCGCCAGATCGAACTTGCTGCCCTCGATGACAGGCGCCGGTGGAACACGTTGCAGCATAGCCTCGAGCGAGGTCACCAGGAGTTTGGGTGCGCCGCCGGTTTCCCTCCAGATGCGCAGCGCATCCATGCGCCGGCCCATGCAATGCGGCGAAGGTGGCACTCGGTCGTAGGGAAGACAGTCCCAGGGCGGCAGGACAAGGAGCGGCAGATCCGGAAAGAGCGCGCTGACTGCGGCTGCGATTTCATCAGCCGCGCTTTCGCTGAGCGCCACATAACATGTCGGCCGTCGCGCATCGTTGAACGCTGCAGCCAACCGGGTCGCGAGCAAACCGGGGGGAGATATTGGGCTTTTCGATTGTGCGGCTGGGGCAGGGGGCGTGGCTCTCGCTTCAGTTCTCTCGTTGATCACGCTCACCATCCTGCCAGTTTTCCGCCCGCAATGCGGGCCTGCAGAAACGACCGCAACATCGACTTGTTCCAGCCAGCGCGTTCCTGCGACGGCGAAAGACTCTGGTGTTCGCGTCAGAACTCGTATGCCACCCATCGCTGAATCCGCTGGGGATTTTCAAAACACTAGCGGTAAGCGTCATTGCTGCTTTTGCCCGGCTTTGCGGGATCGAGCACATAGCGCCGGCCCTCGGGAACCGCAATCGACGCGAAATTGTCTGCCAGTTCATGCAGGCGGCTGCGCATGTTTGCGCCGCATACGGGTCTGCCGTGGCCGGTGATGATGCGTTCGGGTTCCAGGGCGGCAAGCCCGGCAACCGAGTGTTCCGCTTCCTCCCAGTCCGGCGTCAGATAGCGCGGTGGCCCGTGCATTTCCGGTTTCTGGACGATGACTTCGTACACCGACTCCTGACCTGTGGTGACGATGGCGTCTCCCGCGATCAGAGTGCGATCGCTCTCACGCCAGAGAGAGATGTGGCCCGGTGCATGGCCGGGCGTGTGCAACCACCGCCATCCCTGCATTCCGGGAATGCTCCCATCCGGCGGCAAGATCTTCAGCCACGGTTCGACATTGACCGGCGAGCGAGGAAAGAGAGGAGAAAGCAACGCCATCGCGCCTCCGCCGACCAAAGCGTCAGCCGGAGGATAGGATGCCTGCCCATTCAGATAGGGAATCTCCAGCGGATGAGCATAAACAGGCACGTCCCAATGCTGGACCAGCGCTTCCAACGAGCCGGTATGGTCAAAATGACCATGGGTCAGGACGATGGCGGTGGGGCGGGTGCCCGGCCCAAAGCGGTGCTCGGCCGCTTCGATGATGGCTTTACTTGATGTGGAAAGACCCGTGTCGATGAGCACCCATTCATTGCTCTCTGACGGGTTGCCATAGAAGATGACGTTGACGATCGACAGGCGCCGATAAGCAAGATCGGGCGCGAACTCCAAGATGTCCTGTCCAACGTCTTCTACGGGGGCGAGATCACTTTCGCAAAGTGCGAGCTGAACGGTCATGAGAGGCTCCTTTGTGGAGGTCAGGTCGAGCAGGAAAAACTCGGTCCGATCCGCGTTGCAGGGAGAGGCCAGGAAGCCTGGCCGGCGGATTCTCTGGCGCCGCCGCGCTTTGCCTTGCGGCCATTGTGAGACTGGTGGTCTCGCCTCTGTCTTGCTGCACGAGGGTTGACGGGAACCCAATCGCGTGGCCGATGGAACAAGGCCGAGGGCGAGCACGCTGAAGCCATTCTTCCAGCCGATGCTGGCCCTGCGTCATCAGGCGCCGCCGCCGGCCGTGGATGGATCGACAGCGGCGTTAGCGCTTGTGTTTTCACCCTGGCCTACTCGGCGGCGTTCTTCTCCATCATCCCGCCTGCCGGCAGGCGGCCAGACAACACCTCGTCGGCGCTCGCCCTGTAATTTTTCACCGAGCTGGTCCATTGACCCCAAACCGTCGGATCGATCCGGTCACCGTTTCGACCGAGGTTTTGCAGGCGGTGTTGATCCTCCTCGGTCAGCACCTGCTTTGGCAGAGGCTGGAGATGCTTCACGTCGTCAAGCGTGATGCCGAGCTTTTCAGCCACTCCGTGCCCGTAATCGTCGTGAACCAGGAAGAAGTGCCAGACCATGCGCTCCTGCACGTCTCGCTGGCACTGGCTGAGCAGGTCGCCCATGTTGAAGATCAGGTCCTCGCGCTCCCAATCCATCATCGTGCAGAAACGTCCGCGCGCCTGGACATAGTCATTGCGGCGATCCAGCACGCTGCGCGTCAGCGGCCCCCGGATCTCCGGCGGGTTATTCGGCTCTGCACGCTGGGCTTCGTTTAGTCCGCTATGGATTGATGGCTCGTAGTTCACGTGTGGGTTCTGCCCCGGCGCAAGGTCGCGCTGGAAACTCATCTGGCCGCCGCTCAGATTGGTAGCGACCTTGGCATTCTTCGCCTGGTTGACGGGCAATTGCAGGTAGTTTGGCCCTACGCGATAGCGCTGGGTATCGGAATAGGAGAAGGTCCGTCCGACCAGCATCTTGTCGTCGGAGAAATCAAGACCATCGACGAGCACGCCGGTGCCCATAGCGATCTGCTCGTTCTCGTTGAAGAAGTCTTCCACATTGCGGTTCAGCGTCATCGTGCCGACGTGGAGCAGTGGGAAATCCTTCTCTGGCCAGATCTTCGTGTCGTCCAGCGGGTCCCAGTCGAGCTCGGGGTGATCATGGTCCTCCATGATCTGGACATACATATCCCACTGCGGATAGTCGCCACGCTCGATGCTGGTGAACAGGTCCTTCGAAGCGGATCCGAAATCCTGCCCCTGAACCTTGGCGGCTTCCGCAGCCGTCAGACTTGCCAGGCCGCAGCGTGGATGGAAGTGGTACTTGACGAGGACGGTTTCGCCATCGGCATTGACCATCTTATAGGTGTTGACGCCGAAACCTTCCATGTGCCGATAGCTCGCGGGAATGCCGCGCGGGCTGAACAAGTGCGTCAGCATGTGCATCGACTCAGGCGTCTGGCTCATGAAGTCAAAGATCCGATCCGGCTCCTGCCGGAAGGTCACCGGATCTGGCTTCAAAGAATGGATGACGTCGGGAAACTTGATGGCGTCGCGGATGAAGAATACGGCGAGGTTGTTGCCGACCAGATCCCAGTTGCCGTCTTCTGTGTAAAATTTGACGGCAAATCCGCGCGGATCGCGTGCCGTTTCCGAGGAGTCACGACCGCCGATGACCGTGGAGAACCGGATCGCAAGCGGTGTCTTCTTGCCCGCCTCCTGGAACAGTTTCGCCCGAGTGTATTTCGCAGCCGGTTGGTCGCCGATCTTGCCGCTCGCCTCGAACTCGCCGTAACAGACGAAGCCGCGGGCATGGACGACGCGCTCGGGGATGCGCTCTCGGTCGAAGTGGGTGATCTTTTCCAGGAACTGGTAGTTCTCCAGCGTCGCGGGTCCGCGGCTGCCGATCGTTCTGGTCGACTGATTGTTCGTGATTGGATGGCCCTGACGGTTTGTCAGCGTTCGGTCCTGGTCTGCAGCAGGCATTCCAGCCGTAGCGCGAGGATCGGTCTCGTCCATTTTCATCCCTCTTGGTGGTGGTGAACCCTGCGTTGCAGGCTCTGCCCCAGGGAGAACCGGGAGAGCAGCTTATGGTTCCGAACTGCGCACGAGTTTGAGCAAACCGACGTCCCAGCAATTTCAGGACCGACCAAGCGGCCTTGGCAGTGGCGGATGTTCGATGGCCGTTATGCCGCAAGCGGGTTCAATCCGGCCCCATCTATGCTTCACTGATCGGCGCCGCCTTCAATCAGATCCGGCAGAATGCGGTGCAGAAACCAATCGTTCTCATGCATCTCATCAAGGCCATAAGAACTGGTTGCGGACCACACCCAGCTGCCAGAGCGATGCGATCTTCTCGAGGAACACCTTGCAGCCGCAGTAGACGCGGACCGTGGCGTCGGCAGCTTTGATCGGGACGCCGTCCGCCTGCGAGCAGAGGCTGCAAGCGCGGCGATTGCAAACGCCAGAGAGCGGTTCCTCGGAAAACCAGATGGGCAGCGTCTTGCCTCTGCTGGCGTCGAATGGCTGTGACGCGCTTGGGACATCAACATCGATTTAATGGTTATAAATTATTGCAAGTGTAAAATTTATCATTATAAATATCCCTCCCGACATGCCAAATCGAAAGGACCTTCCCCATGAAGAGGCTGATCCGGAATGCTCTTGTGGCTGCCGCTCTTGTTTCCGTGCTGGTGGGGCCAGGGCCGACTGTGGCGCAGACGCCGCCAAATGTGCTCGTCGTCGGGCAGATTGCAGAGCCCAAATCTCTCGATCCTCACACCGTCACCGCGACGAACGACTTCAGGATCCTCGTCAACATCTATGATGGACTGGTGCAGTTCAAGGACGGGACGCTGGAAGTTGAGCCGGCCCTTGCCGAAAGCTGGGAGGTCTCCGAGGATGCGAAGACCTACAGGTTCAAGCTGCGCGAGGGAGTGAAATTCCACGATGGTTCGGATTTCGATGCTGAGGCCGTCAAGTTCAACTTCGACCGCATGCTGAAGGAAGACCACCCCTTCTACGAGACCGGCCCTTTCCCGCTCTCCTTCAACTTCGCCTCCGTCGAAGCCGTCAACGTGATCGATCCGCTCACCGTCGAGTTCAAGCTGAACGAGGCGTTCGCGCCCTTCCTTTCCAATCTCGCCTATCCGACAGGACTGATTGTTTCTCCTGCTTCTGTCGAGCAACACGGCAAGGAATATGGCCGCAATCCTTCCGGCACCGGCCCGTTCAAGTTTGCCGAGTGGCAGTCGAACCAGCGCGTCGTCATTGAGCGCAACGCCGACTATTGGGGTGAGGCCGCTGGTCTCGAAGCCGTGGTCTTCCGGCCGATTACCGACGCCAATACACGCGTTGCGGAAATGATGGCCGGTGGCATCGATGTCATGGTCGAGGTGCCGCCGGACAATCTGGCCACCTTCAAACAGGATGCCGGTTTTGCCGTCGCTGAACAGGCAGGCCCGCATGTCTGGTTCGGGATCCTGAATACGAAGGGCGGACCGTTTGCCGACAAGCGCGTGCGCCAGGCGGCCAATTATGCGGTCAACAAGGAGACGCTGGTCAACGATGTGCTCCAGGGTACCGCGACCGTATCCGCGGGTCCCATTCCACCCGCCTTCAATTGGGTCGAAAGTTCGGTGCAACCCTATGCTTATGATCCGGACAAGGCCAAGGCACTGCTTGCCGAGGCGGGCGTCGAGAAGCCCGTGGTGACCTTCTATGTCACAGAGGGTGGCTCCGGCATGCTTGACCCGGTCACGATGGGGGCGGCGATCCAGGCTGATCTTCAGGCCGTCGGCTTTGACGTGAAGATCGAGACATACGAGTGGAACACCTTCCTCGGTCGCGTCAATCAAGGGCTTGAGGGGCAGGCGGACATGGCCGAAATGGCATGGATGACCAATGATCCTGATACGGTGCCGTATCTGACGCTGCGCAGCGATGCGATGCCGGACAAGGGAGGTTTCAACTCGGGCTACTATTCCAATCCCGAGGTTGACGACCTGCTGGAGAAGGCGCGCATGTCCACCGATCAGGTCGAGCGCGGCAAACTCTACGCACAGGTCCAGGAGATCGTGCACGACGATGCTCCCTGGCTCTTTGTTGCCAACTGGAAACAGAATGCAGTCACGACCGCTGCGGTGCAGGGCTTCAAGCTTCAGCCGTCGTTCCTGCTCAATCTGCACGGTGTGACGAAGCAGTAATCCTCCTGTGGCTGGCACAGGCGACCATCAGGCTCGCCCGTGTCAGCCGGAGACCTTCCGGAGGTAAATGTGGCTGCCTATATCCTCAAACGTCTGACGGCGCTCGTGCCAGTACTTTTCGGCCTGTCCATCATCGTTTTCCTGGTGATGGCCCTCATCCCGGGCGATACCGCGACGGCCATTCTCGGCGCCTACGCGACACCTGAAAACGTGGAACGGATCAATCGGGAGCTCGGGCTCGACAAGCCACTGGTCCAGCAATACCTGATCTGGATCGGCAATGTCCTGCAGGGGGATTTCGGCCGGTCCTACGCCCTGAACCGTCCCGTGCTGGACGAAGTGCTTGAGCGCTTCGGGGCGACACTGGTGCTCGCTGGGGTTTCGCTGGTTCTTTGCACGGTAATCGGCCTGGTTGCCGGCGTCGTCTCGGCCGTCCGCCAATTCGGCTGGGCGGACCGGGCGATCACCTTCTTTGTGCTGGCGGGGATCTCGATGCCATCCTTCTGGCTCGGTCTTCTGCTCATCTACCTCTTTGCCGTGCATTGGCGCATGCTGCCGGCGTCAGGCATGTATGCCGTTTATGGAGGCGGAGACCTCCAAGATCTTCTTCTTCACCTGATTCTTCCGGCCGTTACGCTTGCCGTCGTTGCCGCAGGCGTCATCGCCCGCCTTACGCGGGGCGCCATGCTGGAGGTGCTCCGGCAGGACTATGTACGGACCGCGCGCGCCAAGGGCCTGACCGAGCGGCGGGTCATCTATGGCCATGCGTTCCGGGCGGCGCTTGTCAGCATTATTCCGGTCATCGGCATCCAGTCCGGCTTCGTGCTCGGCGGTGCCGTCTATATCGAGACCGTGTTCCAGTGGCCGGGGATCGGCGCCATGCTGGTGAAGGCCATCTCAAGCCGAGACATCCTGCTGGTCCAGGGCGGGGTCCTCGTGGTCGCTGCGAGCTACGTGCTCTTCAACCTCGTCGCCGATGTCCTGCAATCCATGCTCGATCCGAGGATACGCACGTGAGTATTGTTTCTGTGCCAATGGCGCCTCAGACAGCCTTGACGCGGATGACGTCCTGGCGCCTTCTTCTCAACAATCGCCTCGCTGCTGCAGGCCTTGCACTTCTCGTTCTGATCGCCTTGCTGATCCTTCTGGTGCCGGTATTGCCGCTACCCGATCCCGACGCCACTGCGCCGGTCAACCGATTGAAGCCCGTCCTGACGGCCGGCCATCTTCTCGGCACCGACCAGCTGGGCCGCGATATCCTGAGCCGGCTCTTATGGGGAACGCGGCTATCGGTTGCCGTCGGTCTGGCCGCCACACTGATCGCAGCACTGCTCGGCTCGGTGATCGGCATCGTCGCCGGCTATGTCGGCGGTCGCACGGACAATGTCATCATGCGCGGCATCGACATGCTGATGGCCTTCCCCTACATCCTCCTTGCCCTGGCAATCGTCGCAGCCCTCGGTCCGGGCCTGATGAATGCGCTCTATGCGATCGCCGTCGTCAATATCCCCTTCTTCGCGCGCAATGTGCGCGGCGTGACGCTTGGATATGCCCACCGCGAATTCGTCGATGCTGCGCGCCTCTCCGGCAAGGGGCATCTCTCGGTCATGTTCACCGAGGTCTTGCCAAATGTCGCTCCGGTCATCGTCATCACGATGTCGACGACGGCAGGCTGGATGATCCTGGAGACTGCGGGCCTCAGTTTCCTCGGCCTCGGCGCACAGCCGCCGCAGGCGGATCTCGGCTCCATGCTGGGCGAAGGGCGGGCTCAACTCTTCACGGCCCCGCATGTCTCCATCGTGCCTGGCGTGATGATCTTCCTGATCGTCATCAGTCTGAACTTGGTGGGCGACGGCATTCGCGACGTTCTCGATCCACGCCTGCGATCCGGTGCGCTGGCGCGTCCGGGACCGATCACGGAGATCGCGCGCGATCGCGCCATTCCGGCCAATTCTCAACCCGATGCCGCGCTTTCCATCGAAGGCCTGGAAACGGGTTTTCGCAACGGAGGCGAGGTGTCTCCTGCGGTGCGTGGCCTTTCCCTGCATGTGAAGCCCGGCGAATGCCTCGGCATCATCGGTGAAAGCGGATCGGGCAAGAGCGTTACCGCATTGTCGGTGATGGGGCTCGTTGCGTCCCCGCCGGGCGTGATCGAGAACGGCGCAATCTATGTCGGCAACGAAGATGTCCTTGCCATGTCGCAAACGCGGCTGATCTCCCTGCGCGGCAGTCGTGTCGCCTATGTGTTTCAGGATCCGCTGACAACTCTGCACCCGATGTATCCGGTCGGGCGGCAGGTCGAAGAGGCCATAGCCGCGCACCAGTCGCTCGGTGCAACGGACCGGCGTGAGAAGGCGATTAAGCTTCTGGAGAAGGTCGGCATCCCCGAGGCCCGGGAGCGTGCAAAACACTATCCGCATCAATTGTCTGGCGGACAGCGCCAGCGCATTGGAATTGCCATGGCGCTCGCCAATGACCCCGAGGTGATCATTGCCGACGAGCCGACGACCGCTCTCGACGTGACCGTGCAGGCCCGAATCCTGGAACTCCTGCGCGATCTGCAGCGAGAGCGCGGCATGGCGCTGCTTTTCATCACGCACGATTTTGGCGTCGTTTCGGAGATCTGCGACCGTGTCGCGGTGATGAAGGACGGAGAGATTGTTGAGACGGGGGAGACACTGTCAGTGCTCGCCAATCCGCAGCATGATTACACCAAGCGCTTGATTGCCTGCGTTCCGGAACTTGGTACGGGTGCAGAGTTCCTCGACAGGGTCGCTAACCTCTTTCCTCCTCAGAAAGCGGAGGTGTCATGACAGTCCATGCGCTTCAGGTTCGTGAGCTTTCGAAGGCGTTCGGTGGCGGCCGAAGCCTGTTCGGCAAAGAGCGCCACGCGGTCAAGGCTGTCAAATCCATTTCCCTCGACCTCGCGCGCGGAGAAACGCTTGCGGTTGTCGGCGAAAGTGGATCGGGCAAGAGTACGCTTGCACGCATGCTGGTCGGACTTGAGACACCGAGTTCAGGCAGTATGCGGATCGGCGGCAAGGACGCCGATGCGCTGCGCCGCGAAGGGCCGCGCGCTTTCGGCAAGACGATCCAGTATGTCTTTCAGGATCCGGTGGCGTCGCTCAATCCCCGCAAGACCATCCGGAGCATTCTCGACACGCCACTCAAGCTTCTTTGCGGCTATGACGCGCCCGAACGGCGGAACCGGATGAAGGAACTGCTGGATGCGGTCCAGATGCCGGAGAACAGTCTTTCCCGCTATCCGCACGAGTTCTCTGGCGGTCAGGCACAAAGGATCGCGATCGCACGGGCATTGGCGGCGGAAGCGGAGATCCTCGTGCTCGACGAGCCGGTGAGCGCGCTCGATGTCGGCGTCCAAGCGCAGGTGCTCTTGCTTTTGCGCGATCTGAAGAGAAGGTTCGACCTGTCCTACCTCTTCATCAGCCATGATCTGGCCGTGGTCGAGGCGATCTCTGATCGTGTTGCCGTCATGCATTTCGGTGAAATTGTCGAGACGGCGCCTGCCGCGAGGCTTTTTGCCAATCCTGAACACGCCTATACAAAGCAGCTTGTGGCGAGCGCTCCTCGCATCAGGAGAGACTGACCGACAATGACTGATACAACCGGGAAGGCGGACAATCGGGCTGAGGACGGCAAGCGCCTTTTCAGGCCGGCTGGCAAGCCCAAACGGCGTCCCGAAGCCATCGCCGATCTCATGAAGGATTTCATCCGTTCGCAGAAGCTTGTACCGGGTGACCGGCTGCCGCAGGAACGGGAGCTGATGGAGCGCTTCAAGGCCGCCAAGGGAACAGTCCGGGAGGCGATGAAGGCGCTGGAAACGCAGGGCCTGATCTTCACCCGCAGCGGCCCCGGCGGTGGGGCATTTGTCGCCACACCTTCCGCGCAACATGCCATGGAATTGCTCTCTACCCACTTCTTCTTCAGTCCCCCGAGCATCTCCGACATCTATGCCATCCGCAAAGCTCTGGAGCCTGAAGTCGCTGTCTTGCTTGCAGGGCGCGTGTCGGCCCAGCAGCTTGCGCAGCTCGAAAGAACGATCCGCATCTATGATCATGCTCCAGTCGACCCTGAGGAGCAGTATCGCCAGCGTATCGCGGAACTCGATTTCCACTCCCAGCTGGCTCAGCTCTGCCCCAATCCCTTGCTCGGTTTCCTGTGCGGACTGATGCACAATCTGTTGCGCGACCTGCCTCTGGCCAGACAGATCTATGCCGACCCTACGCCCCGTTCGCGGGAGGAGGGGTTGTCCTACCAGTACCGCCTGATGGCCGCGCTCAAGGACGGGCGAGCAGATGATGCTCGGTCCATCACTTCCGACCACATGGCCTTCGCAGAAGCCTACATGCTGCAATGTGCGGAGCGGATCCTGTCCGAGCGGTGATGCAAGATGACCCGGGCAAATTGGGTTAGGATACGCTTACGTTTTTATTGAAAGTGCCCGGCGTCTTTCTGGTGCTAATACTGTGTTTCTGCATCTATTGGTTGATCCCTTATGACATCGATGTCATAGTCCAGTTTCGCAGCCTGAAACCAGTTGTGGTGCGTGGAGGTCGTGCCGCAACCCTGATTTGGGAGGATCGAGGCCGGCGATGACGACAATTTACGATGTCGCGGACGCTGCCGGCGTGTCGCCGAAGACGGTCTCGCGCGTTCTGAACGGCGAAGGGCCCGTCAACGAGAAGACGCGGACGCTGGTCACCGAGGCAATCGATCGGCTGAACTACGTGCCCTCGCAGGCTGCCCGCATGATGCGGCTTCAGAAGTCTGGGGTGGTCGGCGTCCTCACGAGCGCAATCAGCGGCGACGCGACCGGCACTGCGGGCGGGCTGCCGGAAATCTACATTCTTCAGGGCGTTCAGCGTATTTTGTCCTCCGCCGGCAAGATTGCCATGATCGCAGACACGGGCGACGATGACGGCCAGACCCCGGCTTTGATGCGAAGCTTTGCAGAGCGTCGGGCCGAGGGACTGGTGTTAATTTCCGGCCGTCACCGGCAGGTATCACTGCCAGACGTGTCGTCCAGCATACCGGTCGTGCTGGCCAATTGTTTCGATGGCGATGGCACGTCCGCTGTCGTGCCTGACGACGAGGCGGGGCAGCGCGATTGCGTGACCGGGCTGATCGAGCGCGGCCATCGCCGGATCGCCTTTCTCACCCTGCCGGAAGGGTCTCTTGCTGCAGGCCTGCGCACCGCCGGATACAGGGCCGCGCTGGCAGCTGCCAGCCTGCCGTTCGATCCATGTCTTGTCCTTGCCGCCCCAGATGCCGATGACGACGAAAATGTGCTCGCGGCAGCGTTAGATCGCCTGCTTTCCGGCGACACGCCGCCCACAGCCCTGTGCTGTGGAAACGACCATCTGGCGATGCGTGTCTACGGCCTTCTGCAACGCCGCGGCATCCGGGTCCCAGACGATCTGTCGGTCCTCGGCTTCGACGATCATCGCCTCATCACTGAACATCTCCATCCACGGCTTGCGAGCGTGGAACTGCCCTATGCCGCGATCGGGAGGCGGGCCGCTGAACGGCTGCTCGAGCGGATCGCGGATGTGGGTTTCGCCGGGTCCGGTGCCGCTGTGGAGCGGCTCGGTGGACCCGTCCATTGGCGGGAGTCCGTCAGAACCTTGAAGTGAAAGCCGTCCAGGGAGGGCGGTCAACAGGGAGGTTACGATATGAAGAAACCAGCTATGTTTGCAGGATTGACCCTGGCTGCGACGCTTGCTGCCGGATCGGCCTTTGCCGCCACGGATCTCAGCCTCTGGTACCACGGCGCCGGCAATCAGGTGGAGCGAGAGATCCTTGTCGGCATCATCGAGGACTTCAATACCTCGCAGGACGAGTGGAAGGTGGTACTGGAGGAGTTCCCGCAGGCCGCCTACAATGATTCCGTCACCGCTGCGGCACTCGCCGGCAACCTGCCTGACATTCTCGACATGGATGGACCCGTCATGCCGAACTGGGCGTGGTCCGGCTACCTTCAGCCATTGAAGCTGCCGGAGGAGAAGGTCGCCAACTTCCTGCCCGGCGCGATCGGCAGGTGGCAGGGCGAGCTTTACTCCGTCGGACTGTGGGATGCCGCTGTTGCAGTCTTCGCGCGCAGGTCGGTGCTGGAGGAGAACAACATCCGGATTCCGACGCTCGAAGAGCCTTGGACGGGCGAGGAGTTCACGGAGGCCCTGAAGACGCTCAAGGCGACCGGAAAGTTCGAATATCCGCTCGACCTTGGTATGTCCGACAAAACCGAATGGTACGCTTACGCCTTTAGCCCCTTCCTGCAGAGCTTCGGCGGTGACCTCATCGACCGCGAGACCTACCTCACCGCGGAAGACGTATTGAATGGAGAAAAGGCAATCGCCTTCGGCGAATGGTGGCGGTCCCTGTTTACGGAAAAGCTTGCCCCCGGCACCTCGCAGTCTCCGTCCGACCATGAAACCGGTTTTCTCGACGGCAAGTATGCGATGCAGTGGATGGGCAACTGGGTGGCCGTGAAAGCGCTGGAGAAATTTGGCGACGATCTGCTCTTCCTGCCGGCGCCCGACTTCGGCAGCGGTCCGAAGATCGGCGCAGGCTCCTGGCAGTTCGGCATCTCAGCCAAGAGCCAACATCCTGAAGGCGCTGCCGCTTTCATCGAATTCGCCATCCAGGACAAGTATCTTGCGGAGTTCTCCGACGCGATCGGCCTCGTTCCTGCAACCTCCACCGCGGCTGAAATGACCGAGAACTACAAGAAGGGGGGACCTCTTGCCGTCTTCTTCGATCTCTCGGCAAAGCAGGGCACGCTTCGACCGGAGACGCCTGCCTATGCTGTCATCTCGCCCACCTTCCAAAAGGCGGTAACCGATATTGCCGACGGTGCCGATATTGCCGACACGCTCGATGCGGCGGCCGACACCATCAACGACAATATCGAGAAGAACAACGGCTACGGCTTCGAGCAGAACTGAGACGGTCAGCGGCCCGGTCGCACCGGGCCGCATGGCCACCGTTGACAGGAAAGGTTGATCGATGGCTCGCGGAAACGGCACCCCCGGCCTGCACCGGCATCACCTGGCGGGCTGGCTCATGGCTGCACCGGCAATCCTGCTGATCCTTGCCTTCCTGGTGACGCCCTTCTTCCTTGGCCTTGGCCTCTCCTTCACCAATCAACGGCTCGTCTCGCCCAATCCACCGTCATATATTGGAACAAAAAATTTCACCGATCTGCTCGGCATGGGCATCCTGGTGCTTGAGCCGGAGCGCGATGATCAGGGCGAGATTGTCCGCAATGCCGCGGGGGAGCCGGATTACCCGGGGATCCGAAGTTTCACGCGCAACAACCCCGACTATCCGCAGTTTAGAGGCATGCGGGAATACACCACGTTTTCGTGGGGCGACGATCGCGTCGTCATCCTCGCCAGCGACGTTGTTTTCCTGAAGGCGATCGTCAACACGATCTGTTTCGTCGCCGTTGTTGCGCCCTTGCAGGGCGGTCTCGCCCTCGGCCTGGCACTTCTGGTCAACCAGCGCTTGCCCGGGATCAATATCTTCCGGGCCATCTATTTCATGCCCGTCGTATTGTCGATCGTTGTCGTCGCACTGCTCTGGCGCTTCATTTATGCCGGCGACAACGGATTGTTAAACGCGCTTTTGGGTTTCCTGAGTTTCGGGCTCTTCCAGCCGATCGACTGGCTCGGACGGACCGATACTGCGCTTTGGGCGATCCTCGTGATGTCCGTCTGGCAGGGCGTCGGCTTCCATATGGTGATCTGGCTCTCGGGTCTGCAAACCATACCGGAATCGCTCTACGAGGCTGCCGATCTGGAAGGCGCAACGAGCTTTCAGAAGTTCCGCTACATCACCTGGCCGATGCTGCGCAACACGGCGATCCTGGTGCTGATTGTCATCACGATGAATGGCTTCGCGCTGTTTGCCCAGATCGACGTCATGACCAGTGGTGGGCCGCTCGATTCCACCCAGTCGATCGTCTATCAGGCCGTGCAGCACGGCTATGTCAGGCAGGACATCGGCAGCGGCTCGGCGATTTCAGTCATCCTGTTCGTACTCGTTTTCACAATCTCCATGACCCAACGCTATCTGACACGGGAGCGACGCTGATGGCTCAGGCCGGTATGAAACGAAGTGCTGTGGGCCTGGTGCTGCGCTACGCGCTGCTAATCGTGATCGCGCTGATCTTCATCTTCCCGCTGGTCTTCATGGTTGTCTCGTCGCTTAAGCCGGATGCGCAGCTGTTGCGCGATGCGGCCTCGATCCGCGCCTTCCTGCCGGTCGGCGATATCTCGTTCGACAACTATTTCGCAGCCTTTCGCCGCGCGCCGATCGCGCTCTTCGTCTTCAACTCTGTGCTGGTGACGGGACTGACTGTCGCTAGCGCTCTGCTGGTCGGCTCGCTTGCGGCCTTCGCCTTCACGTTCCTGAACTGGCACGGCCGGGACGTGATCTTCACGATCATTCTCGCCACTCTGATCCTGCCCTTCGAGACCATCGCGATACCACTGTTACTGGAGGTCAACAGTTTGCCGTGGATGACGATGGAAGGCCCGGTCACCGGCTGGCTGAACAGCTACCATGTTCAGATCATTCCGTGGATCGGCGACGGGCTGACGATCTTCCTGTTCGTCCAGTATTTCAAGGACCTGCCAAAGGAGCTGATCGATGCGGCCCGCATCGATGGGGCCAGCTGGCTGCAGATCTACTGGAAGGTGATCATGCCGCTTTCCGGGCCGGTCATCGCCACGGCCGCGATCTTGAAGTTCCTTATCATGTACAGCCAGCAATATCTCTGGCCCTTGCTCGTCACGCAATCGGAGGAGTATCGCCCGGTCATGGTGGGCCTTCAGTATTTCTTCCAGCTCAACGTCGCCTGGGGTGAAGTGATGGCCTATCTTTCCATCATCACAGTGCCAGTATTGGTCTTCTACCTGTTCCTGCAGCGCGCCTTCATCTCCAGCATCGCCGCAACTGGGCTGAAGGGATAGCGGTGCCGGATACACAATGAGGCTCTTGGCGCTGACGAAGGAAACGGCAGCCAGATCTGAGGGCCGGGAAACTGGTTCACCTCTTGCCGCAATGGACCCTGCCGGAAGGCGGGATCCATGCCGTGTTTCCTGCGGCGCCTTTTCTGCCGGCCAAGGTGCGAATTTTCCGCGACATGTTGATTGCTGCGGAACGTCATCGATGCCGCAAAAGCCCCACATCCCGGCAGTAGCCGGGATGTGGGGCTGATGGAGGGGGCGGAAGGTGCTCAGCTGACGCCGTTTTCCCGAAGGAATTCGTCCAGAACGCCGAAGCCGCCCTCGGCCAGCGTTTGCATGTGCTCACGGATGAAGTTGGTCGGCTGACTGGCGAGATAGAAGTGCTCATAGAGATCGACTCGGGCACCGAGAGCCGAGCCGACGAAGTCCCAGGCGAGACGGAAGATGCGGGCGCGATGCTCGGCATCCTTGCCATTGGCGGCGGGCATGTATTTGTCCAGCAAGGGCTGCATCGCCGGGTTTTTGAATGCTTCGAGAGAGGGAGTGGCGAGCAAGTTGTGCGCTCCGATCGATTTCAGCAGTTCCGCCATGCGGCTCATCCAACTCGGCATCTGCGCGCGAACGGCGCGGAGTGGTTTGTCGTCGCAGAAGAAGGCACCCGAACCCCAGTCGCGTGCGTCGATCATGGCCGCCCTGGTGGCCGCGCGTGTCAGTTGGGAATAGGACCACAATTCGCCCAGCCGCATGGCGACATCAGGCTTCTTCTCGACGTTCATGATTTGCGCCATCCGCGTGCAGAGATCATAAGCGAATTCGAGCTTCACGGCGGCGCGCGTCGACGTCTGCTGGAACACGTTGGCCGCCCATCCCGCAGCCCTGAGATTGTTGTAGGCGTCGAGGTCGCAGTCGATGAACATGCGCTCATGCGGAACCAACACATCATCAAAGATGACATAGGTGTCCTGTTCGTCGAACCGGCTGGAAAACAATTGATCCTGTTGCGGCGCGGTCGTGCCGTAGTGGTCGCGGCAGACCTGGATGACACCTTTCGTCTTGACGGGGATGGAGAACATCAATGCATGTTCGGCGGCGCTGCCGGGCGGAAGAGGCCCCGCCGGATAGACGAAGATCTCGTCGGCAAATGGGCCGAGCGTGGCCAGGATCTTGGCGCCACGCACGATCACGCCCTCGTCGGTACGGCCGACGGCCTTCAGTGCGATTTCACCGTTGAGGCCGATCAGTTCGCCCACACTCTTGTCGATGGCAGGTTGGATGATGGTGTGCGTCATCGACAGGTCCTTCTCCACTACCTCGCGGTAGAAGGCATGAAGACGGTCATATGATTTGGTGTCCCCCTTCGTGGTGAAGATGTCCTTGCGGGCGACGAAGCCGGCCAGCGTCACGTTGACATAGTCGGGTGTGCGGCCGAGCATGCCGCATGAATACCGGGCAAAGCGCTCGAAGGCGCGGTGGCGCCGCTTAAGGTCGTCTGCATTGCGCGGAACGATGAGGCTCGCATTCATCGGTTCGCCGGTGACAGGGTCGGGGACGAGGCAATCGTCTGCATGCCGATGCTGCCAATCGAAATAGCCGGCCATGCCTAGGACCGAACCGCGGAGCGCCGGGTGAGTGGTGACGTCCTTCACCCTCTCATTGCCCAGCCAGATCTCCCGATCGTCCTTCAAGCCTTCGATGAATTGCTTCCCGGTCCGTGCAGCCATTCCAGTCCCCTCCTCACATGGTCGCGCGTTCTTCTGAGCGCGGTGGAAGCTGGAGCTTGCTCTGCAGCGGCAACCCCGCCAATGGATGAATCGCCGCTTCTACTGGACATTTTCTGTCTTCGACGCGGCACGGATCCGCTGCCGGTAGGTCGAGGGGGTTTCTCCGGTCAGCCGCTTGAAGAAGCGAAAGAAATAGTTCGTGTCTTCGAAGCCTAGCGCGCCCGCCAGTTCCTTCATGCTGACTGCGGAGAAGGATAGGTACCGTCGAGCCTCCTGGACGATGCGGTCGTTCAGCACCGCCTTCGGGGATCTCCCGGCATTATCCAGGCACAGTTCGTAGAGGCGTGACTGCGTTATGTTGAGGTCCTGCGCATATCGGGCGATGGACCAGTGTTCGGAATAGTGAATTTCAACGGAATCGAGAAATCGCCGGTAGAGCGACGGCTGACTGCCGCCTGACGCAGACGTCTGACCGTCATGCGTTTCTAGTTCGAGCACCTTTGTTACAATGAAGGCGGCCAGCAGCCGGACGGCGCCCTGCCGAGTTGGGGACGTGGAGCGGAGTTCGGGCGCCAGCAAGCTGAAGCAGTTCAAGATCACGTCGACTGTTTCCAGACCCTGTCGACGGGAAAGATCGGCGCAGAATGGACGAAGTGCCTCCCGTTGAAGCGGCAGATCATGGTGTCTGGCCACCTGCCACAGCAGGTCATGGCGGACGGTCAGCACGTGTCCGATCGCGTCTCCACATAACGAAAACGTGTGCGGGACCGCAGGCGGAGTGAGGAAGACGGCGGGACCCGTGCCTGCGTGACGCTCTTCATCGAGAATGAAATTGAACATGCCCGACTCGATGACATGGATCTGCAGGCAGTCGGCGTGACGATGGGGCGGCGGCATGCGCCCCATCTTTTCGGCGAACCTGTGGATGGTCTCGTATTGGACACCTGCCTGGGAGAGTGGCTCGCCCCACAGGTCCATGACATTGATGTCCGGTATCACGCCGCTGGGACGCGCCAAGTCCGGCATGGAGAGCGCTGCGGCAGCGATGTTGCCGGGCGGGGCACTGCAGTCTGCCCACTGGCGGCCCTGCCTTCGCGGGGGACGCCGCTCACTGCGGCAGGCTGAAGACGACATTTGTCTGGCCGGTGCCCGATGAAGGGAAGTATTCCGTGATGACCTCGCCGCGTCCCTGGTACCGGTCCCAGCCGAGCGCACCGAACAGCATCACGGTGTCGTGCATGTCGCCCTCGCCGTCGCAATATTCGGCATAGTCGGGCAGCATTTTCAGGAAAGTCGCAATGTCGCCCTTCTGCCATAGCTCGAGCACGCGCAAATCGACCTGCCGGTTGAACTCGGAGGAGATCGTCGTGGTCCCGTTGTTCTTGGCGTAGAGCTCGTTGGGCCAAATCTTGTGCGAGAGGGAACCGGAGGCGATCAGGGCGACGTTTGAATCGCTCGCCTCGATTGCCTCCATGATTGCCTCGCCCAGTTGCCGCGAAGACTCGTGGCTGTGAACGGTACACATGGCGCCCACGGATACGACCCTCATCTTCGTGTCCAACTCGCGCATCATGAAACGCATAGGCACGATCGTGCCGTATTCGAGATCGAGGCTGTCGATCTGGTGTGAAAGGGTCGAGACCCCTTTGGCGTTGGCTTTCTCAGCGATCAGATCGCCCAACTCGGGATTACCCTCGAATTCGTAGTCCAGATCCCGGATGAACTGCGGGAATTCGTGGCTCGTGAACCTTCCCTTGAAATGCCGGTTCGCGTTGATGTGGTAGCCTGCGTTGACCAACCAGTGCGTATCCAGAACGATGGCGGTATCCGCACCAGCCTGCATCGCGCGGCGACCGATCTCCGCATGGCCGTCTATGGCGGCCTTGCGCAAGCCTTTCAACGAACCTTCCATCTCTGAAAGCAGCATAGTCGGCACATGCGTGACCTTGGCCGCGAGTACGAGTTTGCCCATCATTTCCTCCCAGAAATATTTAACATGTTATCTATATTATGACTGCGGGAGGCCCTCATTGATCTGAATCAAACCGTTCAAGCTAAGCCTGAATGATCGGCCGGCGCAGTTCCGCGCTTTGAGCTGAGGAGGTTATGACAGGAGGCGGTACGGCTATCAGACGAAAACGAGGGGTGGTTACGCCAGCGCGCGACGACGCTGCTTCCCTGATCGTCCTGCATTGCCTTCGTTGAGGGGGCTGCCTATCTGACTTGGCTGTGCAGTCAAACCGACGAGCGGCACCGCGATTCTATCGCATGGGATCCGTGATGTGGCTTTTCGCCTGGCGCACGACGGTGTTGCCCATGGTGACCGTGAGGTCGATGAGGGAGACCGCGTTTTCGGGGCTGGCTCTTCCGTGATCGAGCGCGGCCTCCGCAGCCGCTCGACCGATCTCTCTCAGGGGTACGACGATGGTTGTCAGCTTTGTCGTCAGTGAGTGATGCAAGGCTGTGCCATTGAAACCGATGACGGAAATCGTCTCGGGTACTGCGATCTTTGCCTCAATCATGAAGCGCAGGCCGCCAATCGCCATGGCGTCGTTCAGATAGTGTATGGCGTGAGGGATCCGGCCTTCGTCAACGAGCTTTCTGGTCAAGGTGTAGCCTGTTTCTGCAGTACGTGGCAGGTTTACGTCGGTTACTTGCTGCAACCTAGCGCCGCCTTCAGCAAGAGATTCTGCATATCCTTCCAGTCTCGAGGCGGCACAGAGGTCCAGCTGAAGTTGCGACCCGATATAGGCGCAATCTGTCAGGCCGGCGCCGATGAAGCTTTCGGCTGCCAGTCGACCGGCCTTGCGATGAGAAAGCCCTACGGTTGCATTCAGGGCCGGATGGTCGCCATCCCACAGATTGATCGCCCGAACACCGCAACGGCGCAGCAGGCGGATCGTTCGTTCGTCGCGTGGTAAACCGCCCGTGAGGATAAGTGCGGCGGGCTTCATCGTCAGCATCATATGCACGATGCGAAGTTCGTTTTCCGGATCAAAGAAGCTCTCGCCGATGAAGGCCGTATAGCCCTGGCCGTTCAAGACCTCGTTAATCCCCGAGAGTACTCCGGCGTAAACCTGATCACCAATGGAGGGGATGACTATGCCGATCAAGGAGCTTTTCTGGGAAGACAGCGAACCTGCCAGCCTATTGGGTACATAGCCCAGTTCTTCGGCGATCTGCGTTACCCGCAGGCGCGTATCGGCCGCTATTCGACCAGTGCCTCTCAGCACCTTTGAAACCGTCATGCTGCTGACACCGGCTGCCTTGGCCACATCAGCAATCGTGATCATACGGGAAGAGATCAGGGGTTGACTCATCGGAATGTTATCGATACCAAATTGGGTTAACGATAACCCACTGGCGGGTTAAGCGCAACGAGTCTTCGGGGAGGAGGATCTCATGCGACGCCTGATTGAGGCGATCTGGTCGATCATCGACATCCTGATGGCGGTCATTCTGGCGGCCATGATCGCCCTAGTATTTGCCAATGTCGTCCTGCGCTATGGCTTCTCATCGGGCATCCGTCAGTCGGTCGAACTGGCTCGGCTCTGGTTCGTGTGGGTCGTCATGCTGGGTGCTGCCGTCGTCCTGCGCCGCGGGGAGCATCTGGCCGTGGCGGAGTTCTCCGAGGCCCTTTTGCCGAGGGCTGTCCCTATATTGCGCCGGCTTTGCTGGATCGTCGTGCTTGTCGCCGTCGGCATGCTGTTCATCGGTGCCCTCAACCAGACGATCGCGAACTGGAAGAACATTTCGCCTCTGACGGGTCTCCCGTCCGGTCTCTTCTACCTCGCTGGGGTCGTCTCGGCGGTGCTGATGGGTGCCATCGCCGTCGTTCGCTTGATCCATCCCATGAGCGTTGATGCCCACAGGCCAGAGGACATCCATCAATGACACTGATCCTGTTCCTCGGCGTCCTCTTTGTGGCGATCCTGGCCGGTCTTCCCGTCGCCTTCGCGTTGCTCCTGTCCGCCATGGTGTTGATGCTGCATCTCGGCACGTTCAGCCCTGATATCCTGGCGCAGGGGCTGATCAACGGCGTGGACAACTTTCCGCTGCTTGCCATTCCCTTTTTTCTTGTGGCTGGCGAAGTCATGTCCAAGGGCGGCTTGTCGGAGCGCATAGTCCGGCTCGCGATGACGCTTGTCGGTCACAAGCGTGGCGGCCTCGGCTATGTCGCGGTCATGACCGCCATCGTGCTTGCTGGATTGTCCGGTTCGGCTGTTGCCGATGCTGCGGCGCTGGTTGCCATCCTTTATCCCATGATGCGCAAGGCGGGCTATCCGGAAGGCCGCAGTCTCGGCCTGCTGGCCTCGGGCGGGATCATTGCCCCGATCATCCCCCCGTCTCTTCCGCTGATCTTGATCGGTGTGGCCGGTAATATATCGATCGCCAAGCTTTTCATGGCCGGGATCGCGCCCGGGCTGATGATGGGCCTGACGTTGATGGCGGTGTGGTCCTTCATCATGCGCAACGAACAGGTCGACACGCTGCCGAAGGCGAGCGGCAAGGAACGGATGATGGCGTTGAAGGACGGCATCTGGGCACTGCTTCTTCCCGTGATCATCATCGGCGGCATTCGGTCCGGAGCATTTACACCCACCGAGGCCGCCGTCGTCGCCGCCGTCTACGCCATCGTTGTTTCGACCTTCATCTATCGCGCCCTGACCTGGAGGATCATGTTCGAGGTGCTCACTACCGCGGGTCGCTCAACGGCCATGGTCATGTTCCTCGTCGGTGCTGCCATGGTCGCCGCCTGGCTGATCACCGTCGCCCAGCTGCCACAACAGCTTGCCGAAACGCTGCAGCCACTGATCGATAGCCCGCGGCTTCTGATGCTGGTGATCATGCTGATCGTGCTGGCTGTCGGCATGGTGATGGACCTGTCTCCGACCGTTCTGATCCTGGTGCCACTGTTCATGCCTGTCGTGAAGATGGCGGGCATCGACCCGGTCTATTTCGGGCTGATGTTCATCCTCAACTGCTCGATCGGCCTTTTGACGCCACCGGTCGGCACTGTCCTCAATGTCATCTGCGGCGTCGGACGTGTCCAGATGAGCGTCGCGGTGCGTGGGGTGATGCCGTTTCTCTTCGCCTACGCCGCCTTGCTCGGTCTTTTCATCATCTTTCCGCAACTCATTACCGTTCCCGCCAAGTTACTTGGCGGCTGAGACTTCACAACAGGGAGGAGCCTGACATGAAAATCTTGAAAATGCTCGGACTGGCAACCGCGATCGCCTTCACCGGCGCTTCGGCCTATGCCGAGACCGAGTTAAAACTCGCCCATGCCGCCCCCGACACAGACCTGCAGCAGACATTGTCTGTGTTCTTCAAGGAGCAGGTTGAGGCCCGCACGAATGGCTCTGTGAAGGTCACGATCTTCCCACAGGGGCAGCTCGGCAACGACCAGGCTATGATTGATGGCGCCCGTTCCGGGATCATCGACATCGTCATGACCGGTCTCAACAACCTCACAGGCCTTGTGCCAGATGCCGGTGCTTTCGAGCTGCCCTTCATGTTCCCCAACCGGGAACTCGCCTACAAGGTTCTCGACGGGGAGGTCGGCCAGGGCGTTTCGGCCCAGTTTACCCAGCATGGCCTGAAGATGCTCGGTTATCCGGAAAACGGCTACCGCAACATGACCAACAATCGTGGTCCGATCCGGGTGCCGGCCGATGTCTCCGGCCTCAATATGCGTGTCAACAACTCCAAGGCCCTGAACGACATGTTCGCCGCTCTCGGTGCCAATCCCACGCAGTTGCCGGTCGCCGAGCTTTACACTGCCCTCGAGACGGGCGTGGTTGATGCGCAGGATCATCCGATCGGCATTGTTCTGTCCTTCAAGTTCAACGAAGTGCAGAAGTATCTGAGCCTGACGCAGCACGCCTATTCCGCGTTGGCACTTGCCATCAACGATGCCAAGTTCAACGGGATGACGGCTGAAGAGCAGAAGGTGGTGCTGGAAGTGGCTGCTGAAGCCATCGCCATGCAGCGCAAGCTGGCCCAGGAGAAGGAGGCATCGATGATTGCCGAACTCCAGGCTGCCGGGATGGAGGTCAACACGGATGTCGATGCGGCGGCCTTCCAAGCTGCGGTCAAGCCGGTCTGGGATGGTTACATCGCTCAGAATGGCGACGCTGTCGTGAACGCCGTACTGGCCACGCAGAAGTAAATCCCCAGCCTAGCGAGGGAACGGAAGGGGCGCGGTTTGCGCCCCTTTTTTGCTGCTCTAGTTAAGGGCTGGATTCTCGCCGCATCAGGATTGGCTCGATGGCGATCGTTACAGGGCCGGATTGCTTGCCGTCGAGTACGTCCAGAATGAGGTCAGCTGCCCGTTTGCCAATGTCGCGCGGCAAAGGGTTGATCGTGGTCAGCGACGGCACGCAGATCCCGGCGATCTCGTAATCACCAAAGCCCGCGACAGCGATGCGACCGGGAACATCTATGCCCCGTCTCTGACACTCCGTGAGCGCGCCAAAGGCCGACAGGTCTGACACGCAGATAACGGCCTGGGTGTCCGGCAGTGTGTCAAGTAACCGACCCATGGCGTCGGCGCCTTCCCGCATGGAGATGGGCGGTGTTCCGGCGGCAATCAGTCGATCCGCATCGAGGCCATGCGCGCGCATGGCGGCAATGAAACCGGCGCGGCGATCGGTGCCGCGGGTGTCCCTATCGGCATCACCGCCGATGAAGGCGATGCGCGTGATGCCGACGGACACGAAGTGATCGACCATGGAGCGTACGGCGCCGGCGTTGGAAAAGCCAACGACATGGCCGACCGGGTGTTCCGGCAGATCCCAGGTCTCGATCACGGGTATGCCGGCGTTTTCAAGCAGCCGACGTGCACGGGGCGTATGGCGCCCGCCAGTGACGACGATCGCTTCCGGACGGCGGCGCAGCAACTGCTCGATCAGCCGTTCTTCCTCCTGGATGTCGTAGTCGGTGTAGCCAAGCAGGATCTGCAGGCCTCTCGCCTTCAGCCCTTCCGAGAGGCCACGAACCGTATCGGCGAAGTTGGCATTGTTGATCGATGGTATGGTGACCGCAACAAAGTCCGTGCGCTGAGAGCGCAGGTTGGACGCAGTGCTGTCGAAAACATAGCCGAGGCTGTCGGCGGCTTCGAGGATGCTGCTGCGGGTCGCATCGCTGACGGAAGCGTCCCGCTTGAAGGCCCGGCTCACCGTCAT
>OGCL01000517.1_pt1 | contig 40930 bp, 43 predicted proteins | sample 1570041 | NCBI WGS metagenome assembly OGCL01 (sample SAMN06266162, study PRJEB24511) | hot springs metagenome | isolation source: Hot spring water | place: South Africa: Limpopo | collected 2015-06-22 | reverse complement strand
ATTCGACAGATTCCGTAAGCCTAAATGCGTTACCTATGTCCCCCGACACCTGTCACCTATGTCCCCCGGCTGAACACACAGCGCACCCTACCCGCGCGTTATGCAACGAATGATAGGGATGGGGCCGTTCTCTTGCGGGCTGTACAACAAAGGTTCGGCAGCGGCTCAGGCTCGCGCCTTGAGAAAATCGGCAATGACCTGCAGGGCATCTACCGAGCGGCGCTCGCCCCAGCACAGCGCCACCATTTGCCCGTTGGCTTCGGCCTTGTAGACGTCAGTGGGCAGGCGCATCAGCCACTCCAGCAACTCGGAATCGGCGCAGGGCTCACGCCATTTGTTCAACCACTTGCCTGGCTCGGCCTGCCAGTAGCACCAGCTGTCCTGGCGCCCGCGCCGCCCGGCGCTGTAGTACTGGGGACAGGGACTGGGGGGGAGGAACTCAAGCCAGTGCGGCCAGTCCTGGGGCATCAGCTGCATGGCCAGCCCCATGCGCCTGGCCTGCATGCGCACATCCGCCTGGCCACGCTGGCGTCGGGACGGCACCAGCCAGGACAGCGGGCTCAGGGCAATGGCGATCAACAGCAGCACTATCCAGGGGCTCATCGACTTGTCTCACGGGCAAAAACCTGTCATCAGCGCGCAGGCCAGCCATAATTAACGTTAAAGGTTCCCCGCATAAGGAGTCACCCATGCCCTACCAGCATATTCTGGTCGCCGTCGACCTCACCGAGGAATGCGACCCGGTCATGCATCGTGCGCAGAAGCTGGCCACCAGCAGCGGCGCCAAGCTGTCCGTGGTGCATATCGTCGAGCCCATGGCCATGGCCTTTGGCGGCGATGTGCCGATGGACCTGTCGATGCTCCAGCAGCAGCAGTTTGACCAGGCCCGCGAGCGCTTGGACAGTTTCGCCGGCAAATACCCGGACATCAGCGCCGATCAACGCCACCTGGCCTACGGCCAGCCCCGCCAGGAAATCCACCGCCTGGCCCAGGAACAAGGCTGCGACCTGATCATCGTCGGCAGCCACGGCCGCCATGGCCTGGCCCTGCTGCTCGGCTCCACCGCCAATGACGTGCTGCATGGCGCGCCCTGCGACGTACTGGCGGTACGCCTGAAAAAGGCCGAGTAACGCAGCCAGGAGGGTGGATAGCCGCAGCTATCCGCCCGCTTTAGTCGTTGCCCTCCCCCGAGCTCATAACCAGCGGCCGGATCTTCTGCAGCTGGGTTTCCAGGGAATAGGTCATGCTCGACGCCATGGAGAAGAAGGTCAGGAAGGCCTTGAGATTGGAGTCGCCCTCGCAGGTATCGTGAATGCGCTGCCAGAAGGCCTGGTTGACCAGTTGCAGCTGCTGGAACATGCGCACCAGGCCCTTGAGCTCCCAGTCGGCATGGCGCCCTTCACGGGAATTGAAATACTGCCGGGTCAGGTACAGCGACACCGTGCGCAGGGCGAACTCCTGGTTATTGGCAAAGGGCAGATGGTTTTGCGCCATGGGCCGCAACCTACCCAGTATCGGGCAGGCACTGGTGGCCATGATCACCCCGAGCAAGGCGCGCAAGCCCTCCTCCAGGCTGACCAGCTTGCTGTACTCGCGCTCGGGAGTGCGCACCCAGACCTGGGCCTTCTTGAAGGCCGGCAGGCCCTGAAAGTCCTCGACTACCCGGTGCAGGTCAACCGCCGCCGGGCAATGGCTGAAATTGTCCCGGCTCAAGGGGCAGTTGCTGCACTGCTGATGTTCAAGGCGGGTCCAGGCCGGCGCCGCCTTGGCGGCTTCGGCGCTGTAACCACGGTCCAGCTCGATCCCGTAGCTGAACTGGTGGTTATCATCAAGGGTGATACGGTACTCGATGGTCATGCTCTCTCCGCCAGACTTCTTATTTTTAGGGCTGTCAGAAGACGCTAGCCTTCCAGCTCGGCCCAACGCTCCACCAACTGCTCCAATTCCTGCTCCACTGCCTGCATGCGCGCCAGCACCGCCGCAGTCTGCTGCGACGCCTGCTGATAGAAAGCCGGATCGGCGGTCTGCGCCTGCAATTCGGCCAGCTCGGCTTCCAGGCTGTCGATCTGCCCCGGAATGGCCTCCAGCTCGCGCTGCAGCTTGTAGCTCAGCTTCTTTTTCGGCGCTGCCACCGAGGCAGCTGGCTCGGGCTCGGAAACTGCCTGCGCCTCGACCACCGCCGAGGCCAGTTCGGCCTTGCCCGACTTGCTCTCGCCGACACCCAGCAAACGTGGCGAGCCGCCCTGACGTAGCCAGTCCTGATAGCCGCCGACATACTCCTGCACCTTGCCATCGCCCTCGAAGACCAGGGTGCTGGTCACCACATTGTCGAGGAAGGCGCGGTCGTGACTGACCATCAGCACGGTACCGGGGAAGTTGGACAGCACTTCCTCCAGCAGTTCCAGGGTTTCCACATCCAGGTCGTTGGTCGGCTCGTCCAGCACCAGCAGGTTGGCCGGCTTGCTGAACAGCTTGGCCAGCAAGAGGCGTGCCCGCTCACCACCGGACAGGGCCTTGACCGGGGTACGCGCACGCTGCGGACTGAACAGGAAGTCGCCCAGGTAGCTCAGGACATGGCGGTTCTGGCCGTCGATCTCGATAAAGTCGCGGCCCTCGGCGATGTTGTCGATCACGGTCTTTTCCAGATCGAGCTGATGACGTAACTGGTCAAAATAAGCCACATCCAGGCGCGTACCCTGGGTCACAGTCCCCGAGGTCGGTTGAAGACCACCAAGCATCAGCTTGAGCAGGGTGGTCTTGCCGGTGCCGTTGGCGCCCAGCAGGCCGATACGGTCGCCGCGCTGCAGCACCATGGAAAAGTCCCGAACCAGCAGCGGGCCACCCGCATGGGCGAAGCTGACATTCTCCAGCACCATGACCTGCTTGCCGGATTTCTCGGCGGCATCCAGCTGGATATTGGCTTTGCCGGTGCGCTCGCGGCGCTCGCTGCGCTCGGCACGCAGGGCCTTGAGGGCACGCACCCGGCCTTCGTTACGGGTGCGTCGGGCCTTGATGCCCTGGCGAATCCACACTTCCTCCTGGGCCAGTTTCTTGTCGAACAGGGCGTTGGCGGTTTCTTCCGCCGCCAGGGCCGCTTCTTTATGCACCAGGAAGCTGGCGTAATCACCGTTCCAGTCGATCAGCCCGCCACGATCCAGCTCCAGAATGCGCGTGGCCAGGTTCTGCAGGAAGGCGCGGTCGTGGGTGATAAACAGTACGGCGCCCTGGAAATCGCTCAGGGCTTCTTCCAGCCAGGCGATGGCGCCGATATCCAGGTGGTTGGTCGGTTCATCCAGCAGCAGCAGATCCGGCTCGGACACCAGGGCCTGGGCCAGCAGCACGCGGCGGCGCCAGCCACCGGACAGCTCGGCCAGGGTCTTGTCCGCCGGCAGCTGCAGGCGGCTCAGGGTGCTGTCCACCAGCTGCTGCAAGCGCCAGCCATCGCGGGCTTCGAGCTCCTGCTGGACATGCATCAGCTTGTCCAGGTCAGCGTCGTTGTGGATGTTCTGACTCAGGTGGTGGTACTCGGCCAGCAAGGCACCCACGCCATCCAGGCCTTCGGCCACTACATCGAATACCGTGCGTTCGTCGGCAACCGGCAGTTCCTGGGGCAACTCGCCAATCTTCAGCCCCGGTGCCCGCCAGATGGCGCCCTCGTCGGGCAACTGAACGCCCTTGACCAGCTTGAGCATGCTCGACTTGCCGGTGCCGTTACGGCCGATGATGCACACCCGCTCGCCCCGGGCGATCTGCCAGGACAGCTTGTCCAGCAGCGGCATCGCGCCATAGGCCAGGGAAACATCGGTCAATTTGAGCAGGGTCATGTCGTGCCTCAAGCAGCTGCGGGGGTAAGCGGGGCATGGCGCCCGGTCACCTGAAATGCCTTATGGGCGCCACCCGGCCCCATAAAAGCGGGCGCGCATTCTAACCTAGAAGCACTGTGCCATCGCAGGCAATTTTCGCTCACAAACCAGCACTGCATCACCCTTCTCCTACCCCGCGCATGGGGCTAAGCTAGCGTGATAGAGCGTCTTTTTCTGGAATCATCATGCGCAGTCGTTTTTTCAGCCTTGCTTCCTGCCTGCTGCTGGTCAGCCTCGGTACCACCTCGGCCCAGGCCGCCACCCTGGCGCAGCAGCGTCAGTACTATGACCAGGCCAAGGCTGCCCTGGCCAAAGGCGACAAGGGGCCCTACCAGCGCTATGCCAGCGCCCTGCGCGACTACCCGCTGACCCCCTACCTGGCCTATGACGAGCTGACTGCCCGGCTGAAATGGGCCAGCAATGACGAAATCGAGAAGTTCCTCGCCGAGCACGGCGACCTGCCGCAGATCGGCTGGATGAAACTGCGCTGGCTGCGCTGGCTGGCCGAGCGCGGCGAATGGCGCACCTTCGTCAACTATTACGACCCCAACCTCAACTTCACCGAACTGGACTGCCTGTTCGGCGAGTACCAGCTCAAGCACGGCATGCTCAAGGAAGGCCATGCCACCGCGGAGAAACTCTGGCTGGTGGGCAAGTCCCAGCCCAATGCCTGCGACCCGCTGTTCGCCCGCTGGGCAGCCGCCGGCCATCTGACCGAAAACATGCGCTGGAAACGTCTGAAACTGGCGGCCGAGGCACGCAACACCGGCCTGATGACCTTTCTCAGCCGCGACCTGACCAGCCTCAAGAAACATGGCCAGCTGATGCTGGAAGTGGCCAGCAAACCGGCCATCCTCAGCCAGACCCAGCGTTTCCAGCCCGCCGATGCGGCCATGGCCGACGTGGTAGGCCTGGGGCTACGCCGGCTGTTCCGCCAGGAGCCGGACAAGGCCCTGAGCCTGCTGGAGACCTACGGCAAGCGCATGCCCTTCTCCGCCGAGGAAAAAACCGCCATCGCCCGGGATATAGGCACCCTGCTGGCCAAGCGTTTCGACCCCCGCGGCCTGCAGATCATGGCCCAGTACGATCCGCAACTGCGTGACAACAGCGTCAGCGAATGGCGCACCCGCCTGTTGCTGCGCCTGGGCCGCTGGAACGAGGCCAACCAGCTGACCCGACAGATGCCCCAGGAGCTGGCCCAGAGCAACCGCTGGCGCTACTGGCAGGCGCGCAGCCTGCAACTGGCCCAGCCCAACAGCCAGGAGCCCAAGAACCTCTATCAGCAGCTGGCCGGCGAACGGGACTTCTATGGCTTTATGGCCGCCGATCAGGTGCAGGCCCCCTATCACCTGAACAACAGGCCCCTGGAGCTGAGCCCGAAGACCATCCAGAAAGTGCGCAACGCCGCCAGCATCCGCCGTGCCATGGAGTTCTACGAGCGCGGCCAGATCAACGACAGCCGGCGTGAGTGGTACCACGCCAGCCGCCTGTTCAGCCGTGACGAAACCGTGGCCCAGGCGCGCCTGGCCTATGAGAAGGGCTGGTATTTCCCGGCCATCCGTACCATCAGCGCCGCGCAATACTGGGACGACCTGGAAGTACGCTTCCCCATGGCCCACCGTGAGCACCTGATACGCGAGGCGAGAAACCGCGACCTGCACTCCAGCTGGGTATTCGCCATCACCCGCCAGGAAAGTGCCTTTATGGCCGACGCCAAGTCCCACGCAGGGGCCATGGGCCTGATGCAACTGATGCCGGCCACCGCCAAGGAAACCGCCAAACGCTTCGGCATTCCCCTGACCTCGCCGCAGCAGGTATTCCGCCCGGAGACCAATATCCAGCTCGGCACCGCCTATATGAGCCAGATCTACGGCCAGTTCAACGGCAACCGGGTACTGGCTTCGGCTGCCTACAACGCCGGCCCCGGCCGGGTGCGCCAGTGGCTGCGCGGCGCCGACCACCTGCCCTATGACGTCTGGGTGGAAAACATCCCCTTCGACGAAACCCGCCAGTACGTGCAGAACGTGCTGTCCTACTCGGTGATCTACGCCGACAAGCTCAACGCCCCCCAGCCCCTGGTGGCCTGGCATGAGCGTTATTTCGACCAGTAGGGCGGCGGCAAGCTGCAAGCCTCAAGCGGCAAGAGAAAGTGGCCAGACGGCGCAACCCGCTCTTGCTTGCGGCTTGCGGCTTGCGGCTTGCGGCTTGCGGCTTGCGGCTTGCGGCTTGCGGCTTAGTTTATTCCAACACCTCGACCGGCATATCCAGCGCCAGCTGGCCACTGCCACAGGCGATCAGGTTCTGGCCGAAATACACCTCGCCATCCCGTTCCCGGTAGCGCTTGAGGGTGCTTAATGGCTCACGGTCGGCGCTGCGCTCGCCGGTGTGCGGATCGAGGGTGGTCATGATGCAGCGCGAACAGCCCTTGACCACCCGAAACTCCAGCTCACCGATACGGATGCGCCGCCAGCCGTCTTCGGCATAGGGCGTGCCGCCCGCCACCACCAGGTTCGGCCGAAAGCGCAGCATCTCCAGCGCTCGCCCAACCCGCGCACTCAAGTCATCCAGTGAAGCCTGGCCAATCAGCAGCAGGGGAAAACCATCGGCAAAGGCCACACGCTCCCCCACCTCGGCATACTGCCTGTCCACCTGACGGGCATGGCCGGGCGGCATATACACCAGCCGGCAGTCACGCCCCAGCACACGGCTTAGCCAGGCCGCCGCCGCATCGCCGGCATCCGGTACCTGCAGGCTGTCACGCCAGACGCTGACCTCGCGCAGCGGCGCCGCGGCATCCGGCAACGCCACCTGCAGCGGCGGCATGTCCGGCGCGCTCAGCAGCAGATGCTGCTGATCCGGCCACAGGGCCTGCACCCGCCCCATCTGCGGCAGCAGACGCTGAGTAATAAAACGCCCAGTCGCCGTATCGACTACCATCCAACGGCGATCCCCCTGCAAGCCCAGCCCATCCACCCGGCTGTGTAGCAGGGGCTGACCGGCAGCAGACTTCAGCGGATAACGATACAACCCGGAGAGATGCAGCATGAGCCCAGCTTCCCTTTGGCAAAACGCCCTTATACGGACAACCTCCAGGGCCTACAAGCCTTGCCTGACCCTGCCCCTGGTCGCGCTGCTAAGCGCCTGCAGCGCCAGTACGCCGGATAACCTGGGCCTGCACGACGGGCGCCTGGCGCCCTGCCCCAGCTCACCCAACTGCGTCAGCAGCCAGGCCAGCGGCGAACACTTTATCGAGCCCCTGCCACTCAAGGGCACAGCCGCCGAAACCCAGAAGCACCTCAAGCATCTGCTGGTGAGCGTGCCGCGCATGAGCCTGGTGACGGAAAAGCCGGGCTATATCCACGCCGAATACACGACCCGACTGATGCGCTTTATCGATGACCTGGAGTTTGTGATTGGCGAAAGCGCCGTCGAACTGCGCTCGGCCTCGCGCCTGGGCCATTCGGACCTGGGCGCCAACCGTGCGCGAATCGAGGAATTACGTCAGCGCTGGCAGGCGCAACCAGCGCACTGAGTCAATTATTGGGGCGGATTGTCCAGCAGCAGGCGCTCGCGCACCACGTCCACCAGTTTGTCCGGCTGAAACTTGGAGAGAAAGTTGTCGCAACCGACCTTTTTCACCATGGCCTCGTTGAAACTGCCGGACAGCGAGGTGTGCAGCACCACGTAAAGGTCCTTGAGACGGGGGTCGCTGCGGATCTCGCTGGTCAGGCGGTAGCCGTCCATTTCCGGCATTTCCGCATCGGTGAAGATCATCAGCAGCTTGTCGGTCATCACCTCGCCGCTGTCGGCCCACTTCTTCAGCAGGTTCAACGCCTTGAGCCCGTCACTGGCCATATGCAGGCGCATACCCAACTGCGACAGGGTGTCACGCAGCTGAGTCAGTGCCACGCTGGAATCATCCACCAGCAGCACTTCGCGCCCACGGGCCTTTTCCAGCAGCGGGTCGACCAATTTTTCCTCGGAAACCTTGGTGCTCATGGGTACGATTTCGGCCAGCACCTTTTCCACATCGATGATTTCGACAATCTGCTCATCGACCTTGGTGATGGCGGTCAGGTAATGCTGGCGCCCGGCGCCCCCGGGCGGTGGCTGGATCGACTCCCAGTTGAGGTTGAGGATGCGGTCCACACTGCCCACCAGAAAGGCCTGCACCGAGCGGTTGTACTCGGTGACGATAATGGTGCTGCGCTCATCCGGCACGATCGGGCGCATGCCGATGGCCTGGGACAGGTCGATCACCGGCAGGGTCTGCCCGCGCAGGTTGACCACCCCGCAGACAAAGCGATGACGCTGGGGCATCAGCGTCAGCTTGGGCATCTGCAGGACTTCCTGCACCTTGAACACGTTGATGGCGAACAGCTGCCTGCCCGCCAGACGGAACATCAGGATTTCCAGGCGGTTCTCACCCACCAGCTGGGTGCGTTGGTTTACCGAGTCGAGAATGCCAGCCATTGTTTACTCCTGATGGGTCTGCCTATTGAGCCTAGCAGGCCGTCGAAAAACTACCTGCGTTGCCATTGCAGCGTTAAAAACAGGCTCAAATGCTCATTTACCCCTCGTAAACTGCGCTTTGACTCACTGCGTTCGCCCTGCGGGCCAGCCTTTGGCTGTTACTCCGCTTCGCTGCGTAGCGCCTGTTTTTGCCTCGCACTGGCTGCCTCGTCAACGTTTTTCAACAGCCTACTAGCTCAGATGCACCAGCATATCGGCCAATGCCCGCGACACTAAAGCCATATGGCGCCGAGCCATCATGCACCAGGGCGCTGATGGGCACCAGATGCCGAATACAAGGCCGGGCTGGATCAAGCAGTGCAATATTGTCGGCCAGGCAAACAATCTATTTAATAGATAAATATCCTGGATTTTTTGATTTCTTATTATCCAAAGATTGATAGATCATCCCCTCAACGCCCCTATCGAGGATATGCAGATGATCGAATTACGCCCCTTTGCCCAGCTCGGCGCCGCCCATCACGGTTGGCTGAATGCCCGCCATCACTTCTCCTTTGCCGAATACCATGATCCGGCGCGGATGAACTGGGGCAGCCTGCGGGTCTGGAACGACGATGAAATCGCCCCCCATTCGGGCTTCCCGCCTCACCCGCATCGGGATATGGAAATCATCACCTATATCCGCCAGGGCGCCATTACCCACAAGGACAGCCTGGGCAATATGGGCCGTACCGAGGCGGGTGACGTGCAGGTGATGAGTGCCGGTAGCGGCATCCGCCATAGCGAGTTCAATCTGGAAGACCAGCCGACCCAGCTGTTCCAGATCTGGATCCAGCCCAATCAGACCGGCCTGCCGCCGTCCTGGGGCAGCAAGCCGTTTCCCAAAGGCGAACGCGCCGGCGCCTTTGTCACCCTGGCCAGCGGCCATGCCGAGGACAGTGACGCCCTGCCGATTCGCACCGACGCTCGCCTGGCCGCCGCCACCCTGGGCAAGGGACAGAGCGTCGACTACCCCCTTGGTGGGCGGATGGCCTATCTGGTGGGCGCCAGCGGTCGCTACGAGGTCAACGGCATCACGGCCGAAGCCCGTGACGGCGTGGCGATCAGGGATGAAGAGGTGCTACGCATCACCGCACTAGAGGACAGTGAGCTGGTGTTGGTGGAAATGGGGAAATAAAGCTGCAAAGCGTAGTATGGGTTAGCCGAAAGCGTAACCCATCCTACGCCGGATAGCCGGTAATCCGGCGGATGCTCTGGTACAGCGGCTTCAGCTGTTTGTACATGCGCTGATAGACCTGGCTGTAGAGCTGCTGGTAGGTGCGCTGCGCCTCGGGGTTGGGGTTGAACACCCGGCCCACCCGGGTCATGGCTTTGATCGCCGCGGGGTAGTCCGGGTACAGGCCCAGGCCCACGGCGCAGTTGATCGCCGCGCCCAGGCCGCTGGTTTCGTATAGGTGCGGGCGCTCAGCCGGCAGGCCAAAGATATCGGCGGTCAGCTGCATGGCCGCATCGCTCTGCGAGCCGCCACCGGAGACGCGCAAGCGGGTGATGCGCGTACCCGAGCGCTTCTCGATCTTCTCCTTGCCCTGACGCAGGGCATAGGCCAGGCCTTCGAGAATCGCCCGGTAGATATGGGCGCGGGTGTGCACATCACCAAAACCGATGATCGAGCCCTTGGCCTCCAGCCCCGGCTCACGAATGCCCGGCGACCAGTACGGCTGCAGCATCAGGCCCATGGAGCCGGCCGGCACGCTGTTGACCAGTTCATCGAACAGCGCTTCGGGCTCGACGCCCAGTTCCCTGGCCCGCTGCATCTCGCGCAGGCCGAACTCCTGCTTGAACCAGCTGACCATCCAGAAGCCGCGGTAGATCATCACCTCGGTATTGAAGTGGTCGGGAATCGCCGCCGGATAGGGGGGCATCAGCGGGATGGTTTCCAGGTAGTTGCTGCGGGTGGTGTTGATGGTGGCCGTGGTGCCGTAGGACAGGCAGGCCGTGCTCGGCTCCACGCCACCGGCGCCAAGCACCTCGCAGGCCTTGTCGGCACCGGCGGCGATCAGCGGCAGGCCCTCGGGTATGCCGGTATGGCGGCTGGCCGCCGCGCTGATATGGCCGAGCAGTTCACCGGGCTTATACAACTCGGGCAACTGTTCGCGGCGCACCGGCAGGGCCTGCCATTTCCAGTCCCCCGGTTTGGCCCACTGCAGACGCTTGTAGTCGAACGGCAGGTAAGCCACGCAGCTGGTCAGCGAATCGACAAAGCGGCCGCACAACCTGTGAGTCAGAAAGCCCGAGAGCAACAGCACCTTGTGCGTGTTGGCCCAGATATCCGGCTGATTCTGGGCGATCCAGTTGACCTCGGCCTGGGCGCGAAAATGATCCACCGTGGCCTGCACACCGGCCAGTTTGAACAGCCAGCCCCAGGGCCCCTTGATCGGTTCGCGCACCTCGGCCTGGCGCTGATCGAGCCAGAGCATGACCGGGCGCAGCGGCTGGCCCTGGGCGTCGACATTGATCAGGCTGCCGCGCTGGGTGGTCAGCGACACGCCGCGGATTTTGCTGCGGTCGATATCCACCTGCTGCCACAGCTGCGCACAGGCCTCACCCAGGCTGGTCCAGTAGTATTCAGGGTCCTGCTCAGCCCAGCCGGGCTGTCTCGAATAATAGGCCTCAAGCTCCACCTTGCCCTTGCCGAGCAGGTTGCCCTGAAGATCGAACAGCAGCGCGCGGATGCTCTGGGTGCCGTTATCGATGGCCAGCAGGTAGTTTTTCTCGCTCAAGACGCAATCCTTAGAGCTGTGCAAACTCTGTAGGGTGCGCCGTGCGCACCGCCTTTGTCCTGGTGCGCACGGCGCACCCTACTGTTTTGGAAGGCTGTAGCACTGCTGCCACAACGCCAGATAACTGGTTTCTTCCTGCTGCCAACGCGCATCGCTCCAGCCCAGGCGGGCCTGGCACAGGGCGCGGATACGCGGCAGCTCGGCCGCCGCACCGCGCGCCAGCAACAGGCCCAGACGGGTGCGGCGCAGCAGTAGGTCATCCAGGTGCAACACCAACTCCTGCCCGGCGGCCCAGGCCAGCTCGGCCCAGAGGGTATCCGTGCCGGCTACCGGCTCGATTCCCAGTTCCTCAATCAGCGCCAGCACCTGCGGCAGCGCCCGCCCATAACGCCCCATCAGGCGCTTATGCTGCGCCGGACTCAGGGCCGGCATGGGCTGGCTGGGTACAGACACAAAGGTCGCCGCGCCCCCATCATCCACAGCCTGCCCGACAAAAGGCGCGCAAGCCTGCAGCACCTCCAGCGCCAGCAGGCGGAAGGTGGTGAGCTTGCCGCCGGCCAGGGTCACGCAACCGGGTTCGACCCAGATGGCATGCTCACGCTTCTCATCCGAAGGCTTACGCCCCGGCGCGCCATCGCTGACCACCGGGCGCACCCCGGCCCAGGTCGACAGCACATCGCTCGCCTGAATGTCGGCAGCCGGAAACTGCTGGGCACAGGCATCCAGCAGATAAGCCACCTCATCCGGGCTGATCCGCGCCTCCTCGGCCAGTGGCGCCGGGTGATCCAGATCGGTGGTGCCGATCACCGTCGCCCCCTCCCAGGGGAAGACAAATACCGGGCGCTTGTCGGCAGCGTGCATAAAGCTAAAGGCATGGGCCACCGGCAGGCGCCAGGCCGGCAGCAGCAGGTGGCTGCCGCGCAGCGGGCGGATATGTTCAAGACCGGTCTTGCGCCGCAACTGATCGGCCCAGGCGCCTGTAGCCTGGGCCACCGCGCGGGTATTAAAGCCATAGCGCAGGCCCGTCTCGCTGTCCTCGGCCAGCACACCGGTGACCCGCCCGCCTTCGCGTAGCAGTTCGACCACGCGCATGCCGTTGAGCGCCTCGCCGCCCTCGGCGCGGGCTTCGCCCAGCACCCGCTGCACCAGGCGCGCATCGTCGGTCACCGCATCGAAAAAGCGCGTACCGCCGAGCAGGCCGTCTTCCTTGATGCCCGGTGCCAGGTAGCGCAGTTGCTGCAAGGGGTAGTACAGATGGTTGCGCTTGCCGGCCAGGGCGTCATACACCGCCAGCAGGCCGCCGAATACCCGTGGGCCGGGGAAGCCACCCCGGTAATGGGCCATGATAAAACTTAAGGGGTCGACCAGCCCCGGCGCTTCCTGCAGCAGGCGCTGACGCTCGCGTACCGAGTCGCGGGTCAGTGCCAGCTGGCCCTTGGCGATATAACGCAGCCCGCCATGCACCATCTTCGACGAGCGACTGGAAGTGCCCCAGGCGAAGTCGCGCTGCTCCAGCAGCAGGCACGTCCAGCCGCGCCGCGCCGCCTCGCGCAGGATGCCGGCGCCGCTGATACCGCCGCCCACCACGATCAGATCCCAATCCCGCGCGGCCAGCTCCGGCAGCGCCTGTTCGCGCCAGGCGGCGTTCCAGTTGTTCATCATCAGTCCTGAATCAGCACGCCGGGAGCCAGACGCTGTTCGGGATCAAAATGCCCGGCCAGCGCCTTGAGCGCGGCCATGCCCAGCTCGCCCTTTTCCACCGCCAGATAAGGCGCGTGGTCGCGGCCGACGCCATGCTGGTGGCTGATGGTGCCGCGGTTTTCGGCGATGGTCTGGCTGGCGGCGTGCTTGAGTTTTTGCCAGCGCGCCATGGCCTCGGCGTAGCTGCTACCCGGGCGGAACACGTAGGTGGTGTAGATGCTCGACCCCTCGTTATAGACGTGGGACAGGTGGGTAAACACATGCACCTGCTCGCCCTCCTCGCTCAGGCCCTGGCGCAGGCTGGCTTCGACCTTGTTCAGCAGGTTGTCGACATTGCTCCAGTCGGTGGCGGTTTCCAGGGTGTCCACCGCATAACCGGCGGCCCACAGGCCGTGGCGCAGGTAGGGGAAACGGAAGCGGTTCTGCGCCCACTTCTTGCCCAGCAGGGTGCCGGTAAACACGCCGCCAAAGCCTTTCAGCAGCCTCTTCGCCTGCTTCAGTGACGCGGCGTTCTGCGCGCGACTACCGGTGACGCCGAAAGTCAGCATGCACTTGCCCTCGCGCGCGCCGCGCAGGGCCAGGTATTTCTCCAGCCAGGCGATCTGCTGCGGATGCCCGGCCAGGGCCAGCTGGGTCTTGGTTTCGATGGCGTTGGACAGGCGCAGCATGGACAGCGGCACCCGCGCCTGGGCCAGGCTGCGAATAGCGCTCAGGGCCTGCTGCCAGCTGGGCAGGAACACCGCATAGAAATGCTCCTGCTCAGCCAGGCGGGAGATGCGCACCTTGACCTCGGAAATAATGCCGAAACGCCCTTCCGAGCCCATCAGCATTTCACGCAGGTCGGGACCTGCGGCAGAGGCCGGGAAGGTCGGAATCTCCAGGGTGCCGGCAAAGGTCTCGACCTTGCCGCCGGCAAACAGCTGCTCGATACGGCCATAGCGCAGCGACTGCTGGCCACTGGAGCGGCTGGCCACCCAACCGCCGAGGGTCGACAGTTCCCAGGACTGGGGGAAATGGCCGAGGGTGTAGCCCTGGGCGCGCAGCTGGCTTTCCACCTGGGGGCCGTTGGCGCCGGGGCCGAAGGTGGCGATCAGGCTGTCGTGGTCGATCTCGATCAGCTTGCCCATGCGCTCAAGCGACAGGGTCAGCACCGGCTTGCTGCCGGCCTGGGGGTTGATATGCCCGGCCACCGAAGTGCCGCCGCCGTAGGGAATCACCAGCAGATCCTGGGCGCTGGCCCAGGCCAGCATTTCACGGATCTGCGCCGCGCTTTCCGGGTAGGCGACGCCATCGGGGAATACGCCAAAATCGCCCGAGCGCATGGCCAGCCAGTCCGGCAGGCTCTGGCCACGGGCATGACGCACACGGTCTTCGGCATTCAGGCAGATCAGCGGATGAGGTTGCAGACGCGAGGCCGGCACCTGCGCCAGCACCTGCTCCAGGCTGGCATCGGCCAGCACCTGGCCAGGCCCGACCAATTCGGCGAGGAACGCCTCGCCATGGGCCGGCAGTTCCACCACCGTCGCTTCATCACCCCAGCCGTTCCAACGTCGCATCTGCCTCTCCCGGATATTTCAGTGACCCTCGATGGCTGCCTATACTAGCGGGCCGCCCGGAGCCGTCACTGTCGAATCGGGCCAGGCCTTATCGCCAATCAAGACAATCAAAATAAGAACAGTCCATGGAAAACCTCGGCTACACCTCAGTTCCCGCCCTGCTCAAGTACCTGCGCCACGCCGAACAACTGGGCCTGGATATCGATCAGGCGCTGGCGGCGGCCGGGCTCAAGGCCGAAGACCTGGCCGACAATGGCCGGCGTATCCCCAGCGAAACCCATGAGCGCCTGCTCGCCCACTTGCTGCGCGTCTCCAACGACCCGCTGTTCGGCCTGCATTGTGCACGCTTCGTGCAGCCGGGCTCCTGGAGCGTGCTGGGCTATATCGCCATGAACTGCGCCACCCTGGGCGAGGCCATGAGCCGTATCGTGCCCTATGAAAAACTGGTGGGCGATATGGGCGTCAGCCGCATCGAGGCCGGCACGGATCACGTCAAGCTGATCTGGAGCTGCCGCCACCAGGCCGAACCGATCCGCCGCCATATGGTGGAAAACGTCCTGGCCTCCTGGCTGCTTTACGCGCGCTGGATGGCCGATACCGATAGCTCGCCGCAAGAGGTGTGGTTCGAGCATGCCCTGCCCGAGGGCGCCGCCATCAGTGAATATCAGGCTCTCTTCGGCTGCCCGATCCGCTTCGAGCAGCCGTGCAATGCGCTGATCGTACCGCTGGAGTATCTGGCGGTGCCGCTGCGCCAGGCCGACGCCAACCTGCTGCGCACCCTGGAAGAACACGCCCTGACCCTGATGGCCGGGCTGGACGACAACCAGCCGCTGCCGCAACGGGTGAAGAACGCCCTGCGCCTGCTGCTCAAGGACGGCCTGCCGCGCAAGGAACGGGTGGCGGAAAAATTCAATATGACGGTGCGCACCCTGCAGCGTCATCTGCAACTGGGCGGCACCAGCTACCAGCAGATTCTCGACGAACTGCGTCAGGAACTGGCCGAGCACTACCTGCTGCGCAGCGACCTGGCGATCCAGGATATCGCCAGCTACCTGGGCTTTACCGAATCGCGCTCCTTCCATCGCAGCTTCAAGGGCTGGACCGGGCAGACACCGGGTGAATTCCGCGAGAGCCGACGCAATACGTAGGATGGGTTAGCCGCAAAGCGCGCGTAACCCATCAATTGGGCAGCATGGGTATCGCTGCGCTCAACCCATCCTACGTGGAGACCCCGGGGAATTTCGCGAGAGCCGACGCAATACGTAGGATGGGTTAGCCGCGCAGCGGCGTAACCCATCAATGGCCAGAAGGTTTATCCCAGGATTTCGCTAAGCGGAATAAACCTCAGGCTATCGCCCTCAGCCAGGCAGGTATTTTCCAGCACCTCGGCAAAACCCTCGGCCCAGGCGGCGCTGCGCAGCACCCCGGAGCTCTGGTTCGGGTAGGGCACCACCCGGCCATTTTCGATACGCGCACGCAGGTACTCGCGGCGCTTGCCCGGCTTACTCCAGCTGAAGCCGGCCGGCATGGCAAAGCCCAGGGGCTCGACCCGCTGCACGCCTAGACGGCGCAGCAGGTAGGGACGGGCCAGCAGGCCGAAGGTCACCAGGGTCGACGCCGGATTGCCCGGCAGGCCGATCACCGGCACACCGCGAAACTGCCCGCAGGTCAGCGGTTTGCCCGGTTTGATCGCCAGTTTCCACAGCGCCAGCTCGCCCTCTTCGCGCAGGGCCATGCCAAGAAAATCCGCCTCGCCCACCGACACGCCGCCGCTGGACAGGATCAGATCGACATCGCTCAAGGCGGCCAAGGCGGCGCGGGTCAGTTCCAGATCATCGAGCAGGATGCCGCCGTCCACCACCGCGCAGCCCAGGCGCTCCAGCCAGGCGATCAGCAAGCGCCGGTTGCTGTTGTAGATCTGCCCAGGGCCCAGCGGCTGACCCGGCTCGACCAGCTCATCGCCGGTTGATAACACGGCCACGCGGGGGCGCCGGCGCACCACCAATTCGGCGCAGCCGAGGGAGGCAGCCAGGCCCAGCTCAATCGGGCCCAGGCGAGTGCCGGCGGGTAGCACGCTATCGCCAACCCGGCTTTCCTGGCCCTGGGCGCGCACGTTTTGGCCGAGCTTAAGCGGCTGGCTAAAGGCAACCCGGCCGTCTTCGCCGAGCACGGCGTTTTCCTGCATTTCCACGGTATCGGCGCCGGCCGGCAGCGGCGCGCCAGTAAAGATCCGCGCACAGGTGCCGGGCTGCAAAGGTGCCGGCGCGCTGCCGGCCTGGATACGCTGGCTGACAAGCAGCGGCTCACCGCTCCAGTCGCTCAGGCGCAGGGCGTAGCCGTCCATGGCGCTGTTGTCCCTGGGCGGCAGATCGAGGGTGGCCAACAGCGGTTCGGCCAATACCCGGCCAGCGGCGTCGCTTAGGCTGACCCGCTCGCATTCAGCAATGACACTGGCCTCGGCCTGGGCCAGCAAACGCGCCAGCGCCACCTCGACCGGCATCAGCACGGGCTGGTCGCAGCCGCTCATCCACGGCTCTCGCAGGCGGCCACCGCTTTCAGGTGCGGAACGAAATTGCACGGGCGATGACGGTTATCCAGCTGTTCACCGAGGATGCCATCCCAGGCGGTGCGACAGGCATTGGTCGAGCCCGGCAGGCAGCACACCAGGGTGCCATTGGAAAGCCCTGCCAGGGCGCGGGACTGGATGGTGGAGGTGCCGATATCGGCCAGGGAAATCTGCCGGAACAGCTCGCCAAAACCATCGACCTGCTTGTCCAGCAGGCAGGCCACGGCTTCCGGAGTACTGTCGCGGCCGGTAAAGCCGGTGCCGCCAGTGATCAGCACCACCTGCACCTGATCTTCGGCAATCCAGGTGGCGACCTGGGCGCGGATCTTGTACAGATCGTCCTTGAGCAGAACCCGGGCGGCAAGCTGGTGGCCGGCGGCCTGCAGGCGGTCGACAAACAGCTGGCCGGAGGTATCGGTTTCCAGGCTGCGGGTATCGCTGACGGTGAGGACGGCAATATTCAGGGGCACAAAGGGTGCATCGGCCTTGTGGCTCATGGCAGGCTTCCAGTTATGATTGAAATTGCCCGCCGTTATATCACAGGCCCAGCCATGGAGGCTTCGCATGCCCGTATCAGACACCCTGCCCGCCTGTTCCGTATTGCTCCTGGCAGGCGGCCGTGGGCAACGCATGGGCGGCGCCGACAAGGGCCTGCTCGACTGGCAGGGCCGCCCGCTGATTGCCTGGCTGCACGAACTGGTGCGGCCGTTGACCGATGATCTGATCATCTCCTGCAACCGCAATGCCGAGCGTTATGCGGCCTACGCCGATCGCCTGGTCAGCGATGACGAGCAGGACTTCCAGGGGCCGCTGGCCGGTATCCGCGCCGGGCTCAAGGTCGCCCGCCATGCCTGGCTGCTGGTGCTGCCCTGCGATGCGCCACGGCTCGACCAGGCACTGCTGACACGCCTGCTGGAACAGGCGCACAGCGATCCGGTGGTGCTGCGCCAGGGCGACTACCTGGAGCCACTCTTTAGCCTGATCCCTACCCAGCTTGCGGCGCGACTGGAAGACGCCTGGCAGGCCGGCGAGCGTAGCCCGCAACGCTGGCTGCGCGGGCTCAAGGTGCGCACGGTGGATTGCCAGCCAGGCGATCCGCGCCTGGCCAACCTCAACACCCCGGAGTTGTTGGCACAAATCGGCTCGGATCCGGGAACTTGAAGCCAATGCCTCCATCTGAGGCAGAGTAGACGCCGTGATCACTCAAGGAGATAGCCATGATCCACCGCCCCCTATCCGCCACCCTGCTGACCCTGGCCCTGGCCGGGCTTGTCGGTTGCTCCACCCCGTCTGTGATCACCCTTGTCGATGGTCGCGAGATCCAGACCCAGGACTTGCCCAAATACGATGAAGCCTCCGGCTTCTATCAGTTCGAGCAGGTCGACGGGCGCCGGGCCAAGGTCAACAAGGATCAGGTCGAGAGTATCCGCGAGCTCTAGCAGACCCGGTTACAGAGCCGTGGCGCAGCCGAGGACTGCGCTGCCGCGCTAAAAATTTTGGCCTAACCCCTTGTGCTGCAAAACTTTTTCAGTACAATTTGGCCCTATCGGAGTGTAGCGCAGCTTGGTAGCGCGTCTCGTTCGGGACGAGAAGGTCGCAGGTTCGAATCCTGTCTCTCCGACCAAATCCCGGCTCAGGTCTAAAGCCAAGCCCACAAAAAAGCCCGCTGAGCAGCGGGCTTTTTTGTGCTTGTCATATTTGTCAGGCGCTGGCCATACCAGTCTCAGCCCAGGGACTCGAAGGCGCGCACCAGGGCCTTGCTCAGGTCCACCGTGGAGAATTTGGTCAGCACGTCATTGGCGCCCACCAACTGGGCCTTCTCGGTGTTCATGGTGCTGTCGAGCGAGGTGTGCAGCAGCACATAGATCTGGCCGATCTCGGCATCCTTGCGCAGGGCGCGCACCAGGTCATAACCGTCCATCTCCGGCATTTCGATATCCGATACCAGCACTTCGATCGGGCGCCCTGCGGCGTGCTCGGCCTTGAGCAATTCGAGGGCGGCAGCGGCGCTGCGCACGGTCTGGCAGTCCAGCTGCAGTTTTTCCAGGGTCAGCTGGGTCTGGTGCAGGGCCACATGGGAGTCGTCCACCACCAGCACCCGACGCCCGTGGAGTAGTTGCCGCTCCGCCTCGGTCAACTGGTTGTCGTCCAGTTCCTCTGGCAAGGCCGGGGCGATTTCATGCAAGACCTTTTCGATATCGAGAATCTGCACGATCTTGCCCTCGATCTGCGTGACCCCGGTGATAAAGGCCTTGCCTCCCGAGCCGGCGGGAGGTGGACGCACATCGCGGGTGGAGCACTGCACGATGCGTTCGACGCTCTGTACATGCAGACCCTGACGCGAGCGGCTCAGTTCGGTAACGATCAGGCAGCCCTCCTGGCTGTCGCTGCCACCCCGCTCGCCAATGGCCCGGGCCAGGTCGATCACCGTCAACGCCGAACCGCGCAGGGTAGCCACCCCCAGCACATGGGGATGGCGGCTGGGCAATTTGGTCAGGGGCGGACAGGGAATGATTTCCTGCACCTTGAGCAGGTTGATCCCCAACAAGCGGCCGCTGTGCAAACGAAACAGCAGCAGCGACAGTGCATCCCCCATTACCATGGCCATGACAGGCATTCCTTAGCGTTTTCGATTGAGTTCAGTCTATGTCATCGGCAGCGCCTGGCGCTGCTTAACGCAAAAATGCCACCAGTTGCTCGGCATCGAATGGCCAGTCCAATTCGGCCCCGCTGTCGCAGCGGCGCAGCACCGGAATACGCAGGCCATAGTGCTCGACCCAGGACTCATCCTCGGCGATATCCACCAGTTCCACCAGCAGGCCATGCTCGACAAAAGGCATCAGCAGCGCCTCGGCCACCTCGCAGAGGTGGCAGCCGAGGGTGCCGAAGAGTTGACATTCAGGAAGCATCAGCAGCCATCCACAGCCGGTTAAAGCCGTAGTCTAGCACTTGCGGCTCAGGCCTCGGGCTCGGCCTTGGCCTGCTGTCCCAGGGCGCCATCGAGGATGCCTTGCAGGCCATCAAGCAGGCGCGTATTGAGCTGCTCGGCCTTGTCCAGGCGCCCCTTGTCGAAACGCTCATCCAGGGAGAAACCGCCCTTGAGCAGGTCAAGCAGGGTCTGCTTGCCGTTCTCGGCGGCCTCATTGGCGCTGCGCAGGGCTTCCAGCAGGCTCTGGGCATAGTCGAGCAGCGAGGCGTTGACCGCACTGGCGGCCTTGCCGCCCTGTTCGGCCACGGCGCTGTAGGCATCGGTGGCCTGGCGTACGCTGGTCTGGGTCAGGCGCAGGGACATGGAGGCCAGCTGCTCGCCATCCATATCCAGGGCCATGGCACGCTCGAAGGCACCGGCCATATCACCGGCGTAGAACTTGTTGGACAGCTCCTGCACCTGGCCGAAGAGTTTTTCCAGGGCCGCCAGCTCCCGCTCGTTCAGATCGCCTTCGACACTGACCTGCCAGGCGCCGATCTGCAGGCTGCCGCTACGGCTGGCCGCCACCAGGGCAGAACCGTTGGCATTGCTGCTGGCCACTGCCGTGCTCTGGGAGTAGCTGGCCGATGCCTGGGCGATGGAGATACGCAGGCGGTCACCTTCGCGGGTGGTCACCGACAGCTCGAAGGTTTCTGCCTGGGCGGCAAAACGTTCGCTGTAGGCGGCGATGCGAGTACTGTCCTGCACCAGGGCGGCATCCGGGTTGAAGCGCCGATCCAGATCGCTCAGGCCCTCCTGGATGCGCTGGTAGGTGTCGTCGATATCGCTGGCGATCTTGCCCTGCAGCACGCCCATGCCATCGAGAATCTTGCGCGCCTCGGCAAAGCCCTTCTCCACCCCGCTACGGGCCTGTTCCATCAGTTTCTGCAGCTGACTGGTGTCGGCCCCGGCGGCCTTTTCGCTCTGCAGGCGCTGTTCGATAAAGCCAAGGATGCGCCCGGCTACCTTTTCCGGGGTGTAGTCACTGGCGGGTGCAACCAGGGCGCCCTTGGGCAGGCCCAGGCGTTCGGCCAGGCGATTGGCCAGCAGGGCCTGGGCGTCCTCGGCATTGCGGATGGGTTGCTGGACCTGGGCCGGTGTGGCCCGGGTGGTACTGGATGAAAGCGGCGCCAGGGGATTCATGGCTGGGTACCTTAAAAGGGTATTCGTCTGGTAAACGGCTGCGCTACGCGAAACTTTAGTCGTATTTCCAGCCGGACGACCAGCGGTGGTTCGGGACTTTGTGCCGGGCGCTCGACCAAAGTCTAAAAGCTCAGGTTCGCTGTCCGTGCTCTAGTGCCCGCGCTGTAACCCAACGGTCACAAGCCGACCCGCACACACGAGGAGCCAATAATAATGAGTCCAACTCCCCTCGCCCGCGCCGTGGCATTCGCCACCCTGGGCACCTGCCTGACCCTGCCCGGCCTGGCCCAGGCCGATTTTATCCAGGACAGCAAAGCCAGCCTGGAGCTGCGCAATTTCTATATGAACCGGGACTTCCGCAATTCTGCACCGGACAAGCAATCCAAAGCCGAAGAGTGGGCCCAGGGCTTTATCTTCAAGGCCGAATCGGGCTTTACCGAAGGCACCGTGGGCTTTGGCCTGGATGCCTATGCCGGGGTGGGTCTCAAGCTCAGCTCTGCTGATGAGCGCGCCGGCACCGGCCTTTTGCCCAGCAGTTTTGGCGACGAAGGTCCCGGCAGTTATGGCGAGGCCACCGCGGCAGTCAAGGCCAAGCTGTCCAATACCGTGCTCAAGGTGGGCGGCCTGATGCCCAAGCTGCCCATCGTCTCGTCCGGCGACTCGCGCCTGCTACCTCAGGTGTTTGACGGGGCGATGATCACCTCCCAGGAGATTGCCGGCCTGAGCCTCAATGCCGGCCAGTTGCGTCAGGCTAACTACCGCAACTCGACCAACCGCGAAGATATCCGCACCACCAACTACGCCACCGGCATCAGTGATCGCTATAACTTCGCGGGCGGCACCTATCAGTTCAACGCCGGCAACACCACGGTCGGCCTGTGGTATGGCGAGTTGCAGGATGTCTACGAGCAGAAGATGTACAACCTGATCCATAACCAGCCCATCGGCGACTGGAAACTGGGGGCCAACCTGGCCTACTTCGACTCCTCGGACAATGGCCGCAAACTGGCGGGCAAGATCGACAACAACCTGACCTCGCTGATGCTCTCGGCCGGTATCGGTGCCCACACCTTCCGTCTCGGCTACCAGAACAACAGCGGCGACAATGCCTTCCCCTTCCTCGGCGAAACCGATCCGGCGATCGCCAACTATGTGCAGATCCTGGATTTCACCCGGGCTGACGAGAAGTCCTGGCAGGCCCGCTACGACCTCAACTTCGCCAGCTATGGTGTTCCGGGGCTGAATGCCTTTGTCCGCTATATCCGTGGCGATGGCTTCAAGGTGGGCACCGAGAATGGCAAGGAATGGGAGCGCGATCTGGATATCAGCTACACCATTCAGGAAGGCACCTTCAAAAATCTCGCCTTCCGTTGGCGCAACGCCATGGTGCGCTCGGATGCCAGCACCGGCGAACTGGACGAAAACCGCCTGATCGTCAGCTACAGCATCCCACTGCTGTAAGACGGTGCTGTGCGGGTCGACCACGCATCGACCCGCACAGTGGCTCAGGGCTGCTCGGCCAGGCGACGCAAGGCCAGCAGGGTATGCAGCGGCACATCCACCACAAAACTGTTGGCCAGCCAGGCCGGCAGACTGCCACCGGGCTCGGTATGGGCCTGATAGATGACCTCCACCTGCCCCTCGCCCAACGGGCGCATCTGCCAGAAACCTTCGAACTTGCTGACGCGCACCAGCCTGGGCTGCTCCGGCAGATAATCCGGCACGCCCTGCAGTTGGCGCAGCACGCTGCCATCGGCGGCAAAGCGGGTCTGTACCCGCAAGATGGAATCGCGCCCGGCCACCGGCCAGGGGGTATGCAGGCGGGTGTAGAGCCAGTCGAACTCGCCCTCGCTGGCCAGCAGGCGCTGTTGCTCGCAGGCATAGACCCAGGCGCAGGACGCCACCACATCTTCCTGCAGCGCCAGCAGGCGGGCCATATCGGTACGCATCCGGGTCACCCCGCGATAGGCCTGATAACGCGAGCCCTGCACCTGGGCCAGATAGACGCGCACGCCATCCTGCTCTCGGGCCAGCTGCCAATGCAGTTCGGCAGCGTTGACCAGGCCGCTGACAAGGCCGCTCGAAGCCAGTAGCAAAGCACATAGAACAGCTCGCATGACGCCCCCGTTCAGGCCGTGGCCTGCTCCAGCCAGCCCAGCAACTGGATGGCCTGTGCATTGCTGCTGCCACAGACTTCTGGGTCGGCGGCGAACTGCCGACACACATCCGGCCGCTGCGCCGAGCCGAACAGCAGACAGAGGTTGTCCGCGGACAGCTGCACACAGCGCACGCCGGCCGGCTTACCCAGGGGCATGCCGGGTATCGGGGAACTGATGGAAGGCGCGATGCAGCAGGCACCGCAACCGACACGACACTCCATAAAAACCTCTGGCCTGGTTACAACGGCGGCGATTCTAACGTCCGCCAGCGGCCCATGGGCAGCCCGTGCGACAGCCTGTATCAGCTTTTGCTGCGGCTCAACCGTGCCATCAGGCTGGACGTATCCCAGCGCCCACCTCCCATGGCCTGGATATCGGCATAGAACTGGTCGACCAAAGCCGTGACCGGCAGTTGCGCGCCATTGCGCCGGGCCTCGTCGAGCAGAATGGACAGATCCTTGCGCATCCAGTCCACGGCAAAGCCGAACTCGAATTCGCCGGCCAGCATGGTCTTGTGCCGATTATCCAGTTGCCAGGACTGCGCCGCGCCCTTGCCGATCACCTCCATGGCACTCTCGGCATCCAGCCCCGCACGCTGGGCGAAATGCAGGGCTTCAGCCAGGCCCTGGACCAGGCCGGCGATGCAGATCTGGTTGACCATCTTGGTCAACTGGCCGCTGCCAGCTTCGCCCATCAGGCGGATCATCCGCGCATAGGCCTGCAACACCGGCTCGGCCTGGGCGTAGGCCGCGCTGCGCCCCCCTACCATAATGGTCAGCACGCCATTCTGCGCCCCCGCCTGGCCACCGGATACCGGCGCATCGAGAAAGCCCAGCCCCTGCTGTTCGGCCTGGGCCGCCAGTTCCCGCGCCACATCGGCGGAGGCCGTGGTGTGATCCACCAGCACGGCGCCTGCCGACATACCGGCAAAAGCGCCATCGGCGCCCAGCACCACAGCACGCAGGTCTTCGTCGTTGCCCACGCAGGTCATCACCAGCTCGGCACCCTGGGCCACCTCGCGCGGGATAAGTGCCTGGCTGCCGCCATGCTCGGCAACCCACTGCGCCGCCTTGGCCGGCGTGCGGTTGTACACACAGACCTGATGCCCGGCCCGCGCCAAATGCCCGGCCATGGGATAACCCATCACGCCCAGCCCGATAAATGCCACCTTAGCCATCTGCATCCTCCTGTTCTCGGCTACCCGCAGCATACCCTGTTCGCCGTGCGGCAGGCCCACACAGCCAGCCCGTAGAACTGTTGTGCTCACTTGGCCTGGGCTTTCATACTAGGCCTTCGCTAAGGAGGGCCTATGCAGCAATGGCTAGTGATCGATCTGGAAGCCACTACCGAAGAAGGTGGCTGGCCCCTGACCGAGATGGAAATCATCGAAATCGGCGCCAGCCTGGTAGACAGTGACGGCCATGAACTGGACCACTTCCAGCGCCTGATCAAACCGCAGCGCCGCCCCCAGCTCACCCGCTTCTGCCGCGAACTGACCCATATCGACCAGGCCGGCATCGACACGGCCGCCAGCCTGAGCCAGGTTTGGGCTCAGTTCGAACCCTGGCTCGCCGCCCATCTCGGGCAGCTGGTAGGCTGGGCCAGCTGGGGCGACTACGACCGCCGCCAGTTGCAGCAGGAATGGCAGCAGCATGGCTTGCACAGCGCCCTGCAACAGCTGCCCCATCTCAACCTCAAGCAGGCCTTCTGCCAGGCCCGCCAGCTGCCACGCCAGGTGGGTCTGAAGACCGCCCTGCAACTGGCCGGACTGAGCTTTCAGGGCCAGCAGCATCGGGCCCTGAGCGATGCCCGCAATACCGCCCGGCTGCTGCCCCTGGTCTTGCCGGCCAAAGGCTGATGACGGGCCTGAGCACCTTGGGCATACTGGCGGGCCTTTTTTTCCCCACCTCCCCCATCTTGCGAGGATTTGCCCATGTTCAAGGTCAACCAGTACTTCGACGGTACCGTCACCTCCATCGCCTTCGCCATGAGCGAAGGTCCGGCCACCGTAGGCGTAATGGCACCGGGCGAATACGAGTTCGGCACCAACCAGCTGGAAGTCATGCACGTGATCGCCGGCGCCCTGACCGTCAAACTGCCGGGCAGCGACAGCTGGGAAGACTTTGCCGCCGGCAGCCAGTTCACCGTGCCGGCCAACAGCAAGTTCCAGCTCAAGGTGGCCGTGGATACCGCCTATCTGTGCGAATACCGCTAAGGTAGCGAACCGGCTTCGCTCAGGCTGAGTGAAAACTGTCTGAACTGAAGTCGAACTAACACAAACGCCCCGATTGATTCGGGGCGTTTGTGTTTTTACGGACAAAACGCCTATCAGATCTGCCCTCAGGCCATCACCTCACTTATTCGGGCAGCACCGCGTACCAATTGGCGCGGTTAAGGTTGCAGGCCTGTACTGCGCCTACTGCGGTTTGAAAACCATCAAGGCATAGATCGCCAGCATCGAGATGAAGGCCGGCATGCCAAGCCAGAACCAGATACGCGCATAACGCCAGTAAACGACCGGCAGTGCATGTTCGGCCGCAGCCGCGGCCTGGGCCAGACTGCGCATGCGATATTGCAGCCAGACCACCGGTAGCCAGCAGACGCCGGCCAGGGCATAGAGCAGCAAGGTGGCGAGAATCCAGGTGCTGGCAAGCGGGTAACCGGCGATCTGCAGCATCCACAGGCCGGTCAGGGGCTGCAGGATGATTGCTGGCGTGGTGAACAGCCAATCGGCCAGCACCACCAGGCGGCTCATATAGGCGATGGCACGCACCTCGCCGCTACGATCGACCATCCATTTGTAGAAGGCCGTACCGAACCCCACGCCCACCAGCACGGTGGCACTGAGAATATGCAGCCATTTGAGGCTTAGATAGAGCATGGCCGCACCCCTACGCCAATCTGCAAACCCTCCAGCTCTGCCAGGTATTCATCGACGCTAAGCAGGCCCAGGCAGGCCATGGCGCCGCGTTGTTCCAGCTGCCTGGCGGCCAATTTGCGCGCCAGCGCCACTGCTGCCATGCAGGGGATATTCGGCCCATGGTTGGCCGTCGCGACTATTTCCCAGCAGAGGCCGAGGGGCTGACCATCCGTGCCCTGCCCCTGCAACTTGACGAACATACCGCTTTGCCCGTCGCCCAAGGGTTCCAGCAGCACCGCGCCGCGATGCAGCAGTGCGGCCAGGGGCACACCGCTGCGCAGCAGGCCGCTACGCACCAGCCAAGACAGCAGCCAGGTACCAAACTGGGTTAGGCGCAGACCGACGCCCGCGCTGAAACGTACGCTGCGCACCCCCGGATAGCGCATGGGAAACAGCTCCAAATCAGGGATATCGCAATTGCCCAGCCAACGCCGCCCCAGCGGCGCGGGAAAGTCGTGGGCGCTCAGTTCCTGCCAACCATAGACCTCGCGCCAGGCGTCATCGCGCCATTGCTTGAGGGGTTTACCGCAATAGTCGAGTACAGCCGCCAGGGTCGATACGCCTGGGGTCTTCTCCGAAGAGCTGATGCCGTGCCAGATGCTGTCCAGACGACTGAAGCGCGGCAGCAGCTGGTCAATCACCGCAGCGCTCAAGGCCGGCACCGAGCTGGCGCCGCTGCACACCAGTACCCCGGCCTCGCGCGCCGCCTGATCCAGCTCAGTGATACCGCAGGCGAATGCGCGGGCATCAGCCAGATCCAGATAATGCGCCCCCGCGGTGATGGCCGCCCGCGCCACCCGGTAGTCCTGCCCCTGGAAGGGCCCGGCGGTGGAAATCAGCAAGTCCACCTGCAACTCGCTCAGACGCTCTGCCAGATCCGCCTGATTGCCATCCAGGCACACGGCCTGACAACCGAGCTGCCCCGCCAGCTGCTCGGCCTTGGCCTGATCACGCCCGGCGACCCATACACAGATACCGGCGATGGCGCACAGGCGCCGGACGATGATGGTGCCGAAGTTGCCGTAACCGCCTAGCACTATGACCTTGAAATCCTTATCAGCCACCTGATTCTCCTGATTCAAACCGCCTTTCTACAACATCACTATTGAACTGCAGCTCGGCCAACCGCGCATAGAGCGGACTGCGCTCGATCAGCTCGGCATGCGTGCCGATAGCCACCAACCGCCCCTGCTCGATGACCGCAATACGGTCGGCGCTTTTTACCGTGGCCAGACGGTGGGCGATCACCAGGGTGGTGCGCCCTGCCATCAGGCGCGGCAGGGCCTGCTGGATCAGGTGCTCGCTCTCGGCATCCAGGGCGCTGGTGGCCTCATCCAGCAGCAGAATGGGCGCATCCACCAGCAACGCCCGGGCCAGGGCCAGGCGCTGGCGCTGACCACCGGACAGCCCCAGGCCGGCATCGCCCAGGTGGGTCTGGTAACCCTCAGGCAGCTGCAGGATAAAGTCGTGGGCATAGGCGGCCCTGGCGGCGGCCTCCACTTCGGCATGACTGGCCGAGGCCCTGCCATAACGAATGTTGTCCGCAACCGTGCCGAAGAACAGCGCCGGGTTCTGCGACACCAGGGCAAAGCACTGGCGTAGCGCGTGGGGATCGAGGCGGTCGATGGGCACGCCGTCGATCAGGATGCGCCCGGCCTGAGGATCGAAAAAGCGCAGCAGCAGATCGAACAGGGTCGACTTGCCGGCCCCCGAGGGCCCGACCAGGGCCAGGGTCTCACCGGCCGCCACCTGCAGGTCGATGCCGTCCACGGCAAGGCGCTGCGGGCGTGACGGATAGGCAAACTGCAGGCCCTGCAGCTCGATACGCCCCTGCACCGGTCGCACCAGCTGCATGGGTTCGGCCGGTGCGCTGATCTGGTTACTCGCCGCCAGCAGTTCGCCGATACGCTCGGCCGCCCCGGCGGCACGTTGCAACTCGCCGATCACCTCGCTCAGGGTGCCGAAGGAGCCGCCGACGATCAGGCTGTAGAAGACGAAGGCGGCCAACTCGCCACCGGAAATGCGTCCGGCAATTACATCCATGCCGCCGACCCAGAGCATGACCCCTACCGCCCCCAGCACCAGCACAATCACCACGGTGATCAGCCAGGCACGCTGGGCGATACGCTGGCGCGCCACGGCAAAGGCCGCCTCGGCGGACAGGCCAAAACGGCGCTTGTCCTCGTCCTGATGGTTGTAGGCCTGTACCGTCTTGATCTGCCCCAGGGCCTCGCTGACATAGCTGCCGACATCCGCCACCCGGTCCTGGCTCTGCCGCGACAGGGCACGCACCCGGCGGCCGAAGATCAGGATCGGCGCCACCACCAGCGGCAAGGCCGCCAGCACGATGCCGCTGAGCTTGGGATTGGTCACCACCAGCAGCACGCTGCCGCCAATCAGCATGATCAGATTGCGCAGGGCCATGGACAGCGACGAGCCGATCACCGACTGCAACAGGGTGGTGTCGGCGGTCAGCCGCGACTGGATTTCCGAGCTGCGGTTGCTCTCGTAAAAGCCCGGGTGCAGTTCGACCAGGTGATCGAACACCCGCCTGCGGATATCCGCCACCACCCGCTCACCCAGCCAGGACACCAGATAGAAGCGCGTGTAGGTGCCCAGTGCCAGGGCCAGCACCAGCACGAAGAACAGGCCGATGGACTGCTGCAGCGCCGCCGGCGACTGGGTGGCCAGGCCCTGGTCCACCAGCAGCTTGATGCCCTGGCCCATGGACAGGGTGATGGCTGCGGTAAACAGCAGCGCCAATAGCGCGCCGAATACCCGGCTGCGGTAGGGCGCGATAAAACGCCAGGCCAGCACCAGGGCATTGCGCTGACGGGAAGACAGGATCGCGGACATACAGGCTCGCTCGCAGCTCAGGAGACTTGCTCAGGAACAGGCCCACTGGGCCTTTCCGCCAGATGGATCACCACGCACAGGGCCAGCGCCGCCAGATTGGTCGAAACGGGATTAAAGGCCTGCAGCAGTAGATGGGGGCTGAACAGCGCCACATCAAGCAACAGCACAAACAACAACCCCGCTGCCAGCCACACCGGCCAACGCCAGCGACTCGACATCAGCAGCAAGCCCAGAAGCATTTCCCCAACCCCAGCCAGGCGCGCCACCCAATGCGCCGGCCATGGAAAGTCATGGGCCTGGATCATCGCCAGTTCATCGGGGCTTAGCCAGAGAATCTTCGGCACCAGGCCATGCCAGATAAACACCAGCGCCAGAGCGATACGGGCAATCCAGGCAATCTGCTGCAGCCGCGCCTCAATCATGCAGAAAACGCCGGGCATGGTCGGCGCTGGGCAACAGGCACTGCTCATAGCGGCCAAACAGGCGGTAGCGATTAAGGGCAATACGGTCATAGCACCAGTCGCGCAGCGGCCGTGGAATCACGCGCAACCAGGCCAGATAGCGCCAGGGCCCGGACAGCTGAGCGAATACGCGCAGCACGGCATCGGAACGCAGCAGCATCTGGCCATTTTCGACCAGGGCCATGCTGTCGAAGTGATCAGTGGGCAAACCCGCCCAGGCCAGCAGTGCCTGGCCCTGGCTCGACTGCACCGAAGCCAGGCGAAAGCGCTGCTCGCTATCCTGCTCGATCAGAAACCTGGCCCAGCCATTACAGAGCTTGCACACCCCGTCAAACAGCACCACGCGTTCACCGGGCTGGATAAAGGGAGGACGTGTTTGCACCTGCATGCCCAATTCCTTCTGTGCGATGTTCAAGCCGCCGGGATTCGATAGTGCCCGGTGATGCGAAAGCTGAAGAGGATATCCTCCTCCAAGGTGCCACGGCCGATATTGTGCAGCACCAAAGGCACACCGCTGCTTGTGTGCCGGTCACTGATAATGCCGATATGGGTCAGGCCACTGCCCAGATCCCAGGTGACGATATCGCCGGGGCGATAGCGTTCTGCATCCTGACTCGGCACCAGCGCCCAGCCCTGGCGCTTAAACCAGGTCATCAGATTGGGCACGCGGCGGTGGTCGATATTGGCGTCGGGCCGGCTTAGCCCCCAGTTCTGCGGGTACAGCCTGAAGTGGGCGCGCATATCCTGATGCACCGCCTGCTGCAGATCCAGCCCCTGCTGGCGCAGGGCGCGGATCACCACATCGGTACAGACGCCGGTATTAAGCGGCACATCGCCACCGGGGTAGCTTAGGCGGCGGTAGGCTGGGTCATAGCCGATGGTCACCCCGACCTGCTGGCGGGCGGCGCTGACCAGAGCCTCGGGCTGCAACGCCCAGGCATCAAACGCCAGCAGACAACTCAAGCATGCAACCAACCATCTCCGCATAAAGCCTTTCCCTCTCCCTAGCCCTCTCCCAGAGGGAGAGGGAACACAATGTGCCAGCTGAACTGCTACTGGCCCAACGGATACAGCAGCTCTTCCTTATAGCCCGCCCACACCCGCACCACATCGGGGAAGGATTCATCCAACGTCGCATCGCCGGTGTCCACCAGCAATGGGCGACCCTGCAGGGTGCCGAGCTTGCGTTTGGTGGCCACCACCCGCAGGTTGTCCAGGCCGATGGCGCGCAATACCCTTGGGCTGACCTGCTGGTTGCCCCGCCCGAGGATATGCCCCTGGCCACCGATGGCGGTGACCAGCAGGCGCGCCGGGTGGCCATCGACCAGCGCGAACAGCTGCGCCTCGTTGACATCGCGGGCGATCACCTGGCCGTCCTCGATCACATCCACGCCCAATAAAGTGGTCTCAAGACCCAGGTTCTGCGCCAGGCCATGCAGGGTCGAGCCGGGGCCGAAGACATAACGCACCCCGCTCTCCCAACTGCCCTCCAGCCAGGCGGCCAGATCGGCCAGCACCAGCTCTTCGGACTCAATGCCGCCCTGCTTGACCTGCTGCATATAGCCGCCTTCCTCGGGTATGCAGAGCTCGCCATACCAGCGGGCGCTGACCCGGCCTTCGCGCAAGGCGTTCTCGTCGATATCGCGCACCTCGCCACTGGCCAGGCGCACCAGGCCGCCTTCCACCAGACGCGCGCACAGCTCACCGGCCGCCTTGGGGCTGATGGCATAGACCCCGGACTGGATCTTCACCCCGGCGGGAATACCCAGCACCGGCTGGCCGTCGCGCACCGCCGCGCAGATATCCCGCGCCGTGCCGTCACCGCCGGCAAACAGGGTCAGCGCCACTCCGGCCGCCTGCAGTTGCTGCACCGCGCGCTGGGTGTCCGCCGCAGTAGTTGGGCCATCACCCAGTTCGCCGAGCAGGCGATGGGCAAAGCCCATCTGCGCCAGCAGTTCACCGCCCATGGCCCCGGGAAAACTGAGGAACTCGATACGCTCGCGCAGAGGCAGCAATTGCTCCAGGGCCACCTGGGTACGCTGCGCCGACCGCGCCTCGACGCCCAGGGCCAGGGCCTGTTCGGCCATGCCGTCGCTGCCCTTGAAACCCGCCGGGCCGCCCAGGCCAGCCAGCGGGTTGATAATCAGACCTATATGGAATTTACCCATTACATCCTCTAACAATTGAGCCACCACAGCCTGGCGCAATGCCGGCAAGCTTGCGCTATGACCGGCATCCGCACCGGTAAGGCTGTCACGGCACAGTCATCCAGTAGCCATAAAATCACGCCGACGGATGATAAGGAGAGCGATCATGCAACAGCAGCAACAACCGCGCAGCAAGGCCAGCAACCTGCCCGTGGGTGGTTTCGTAATCGACCCCCAGGGCCGCGAAATCCCCATTACCGAAGCCATGATCCAGCAGGCCTGCAGCGCGCTGGAAAAATCCCTGCAGCAGACCGCCAAACGTAAGTAAGCACCCTCAGCCCAACTGCACACCCAGCGCCCGCACCAGGCCGGCCAGCGCCGGGGCCTCGGCATTGAGATGCACCCGCAGGCCGTCGATCTCCCGGCGCATGGGGTAGTGCTTGCGCAGGGCATCGAAGGCCGCCCGACGCTGGGCCTCGTCACCCAGCAGGCTGCGGCGAAAATCCGCATCGTCGCGACGCGGGTCATAGACCGCGCGGCACAGGCTGGCCAGGGCCCAGCCCGGTTCGGCAGCGGCCGCAAGGCTTATCTCGGCCAGCCAGGGCTTGGGTAGCAGATCCGCTAAACGCACCTGCTCGGCCACCCCGAGAAAGGCACACCAGGCCTGATAGATCTGCGCCGTGCCGCGCAACTTGCCATCCAGGCTGTAGCCGGCGATATGCGGGGTGGCCAGCTGGCACAGGGCAGCCAGCTGCGGATCGACCAGGGGTTCGCCCTCCCATACATCCAGTACCGCCTTGAGATCGTCACGTTGCGCCAGCAACTCACGCAAAGCGCGGTTATCCACCACCGCGCCGCGGCTGGCATTGATCAGCCAGGTGCCCGGCTTGAGCGCGGCCAGCCGCGGGTGATCGAACAGATGACGGGTATCGGCATCCAGCGGGGTGTGCAGGCTGATCACATCGCACTCGGCGATGATCCGCTCCAGGCTGACAAAGTCACCGCCCTCGGCGGCCTGGCGCGGTGGATCACACACCCGTACCTGCCAGCCCAACCCCTGCAGCAGCGTAACCAGCCGGCCGCCCACCTGACCGGCGCCGACCACGCCATAGACCCGCCCGGCCGGGTCGACACCCTCGCGCTCGGCCAGGGTCAGCACGCTGCCCAGCACATAGTCCACCACGCCCCGGGCATTGCAGCCCGGGGCGCTGCTCCAGGCGATACCGGCCTCGGCAAAATAATCCAGATCCAGATGATCGGTGCCGATGGTGCAGGTGCCGACAAAGCGCACGGCGCTGCCGGCAAGCAGGGCGCGGTCGACCCGGGTCACCGAGCGCACCAGCAGCAGCTCGGCATCGCGTACATCGGCGGCCGTAATGGCGCGGCCGGGCAGGCGCCGGATGCTGCCGAAGGCGGCAAAGAACTCATCGAGCAGGGGAATGTTTTCGTCGGCGACTATGCGCATGGCAGGCTCCATCAATCTGCCGGCATTCTAACAGGCCAACGACGGACCAGTGCGTAAGGCTCAAGCTCGCACTTTCTGACCATTGCGTCAGGGCGTAGACTACTCGGCCATTTGCCTCTGTAGCGAAACCACCCGCATGTCTGCCGAATCCCGCCCGGGCCGCGTACGCAAGGAATTGCGCGTACTGCTGACCCTGGCCACGCCCATTATCATCGCCCAGCTGGCCCACACCGCCATGGGTTTTGTCGACACCCTGATGGCCGGCCGGGTCAGCCCCAATGACCTGGCCGCCGTGGCCCTGGGCAACTCGATCTGGGTGCCGGTATTTCTGCTGATGACCGGCATCCTGCTGGCCACCACGGCCAAGGTGGCGCAGCGCTTTGGTGCCGGCAACGAGGCCGAGATCGGCCCGCTGGTGCGTCAGGCCCTGTGGCTGGCCCTGGCGGTGGGCGGTGGCGCCGCGGCGCTGCTGTGGAACGCCGAATTTATCCTGCGCACTATGAAGATCGACCCTGAGTTGATCAGCCCGTCCATGGGCTATCTGCGCGCGGTGGCCTGCGGTTTTCCGGCGGTGGCGGTGTACCACGTGCTGCGCTGCTTCAGCGATGGCCTGGGCCACACCCGGCCAAGCATGGTGCTGGGCATTCTCGGCCTGCTGCTGAATATCCCGGCCAACTACATCTTTATCTACGGCAAGCTGGGCTTACCGGCCATGGGCGGGGTGGGCTGCGGCTGGGCCACGGCGCTGGTGATGATCTTTATGCTGATCGGCATGCTGCTCTGGGTGCAGTGGGCGCCCTACTACAAGAGCAGCGCCCTGTTTACCCGCTTCGACTGGCCGCGCTGGACGGTGATCAAGCGCCTGCTGCAGGTGGGTGTGCCGATTGGCGTGGCGGTGTTTGCCGAATCCAGCATCTTCGCCGTGATCGCCCTGCTGATCGGCGGCCTGGGCGCCACGGTGGTGGCCGGGCACCAGATCGCCCTGAACTTCAGCTCGATGATCTTTATGATCCCCTACTCCCTGGGCATGGCTGCTACCGTACGAGTCGGCCAGGCACTGGGCGCCGGGCAACCACGGGAGGCGCGCTTTGCCGCCGGGGTGAGTATGGGGGCGGCCCTGGCCTATGCCTGCCTGTCCGCCAGCCTGATGCTGCTGCTGCGCGAGCAGATCGCACAGATCTACACCCCGGACCGCGCGGTGATTGCCATCGCCAGCAGCCTGATCGTCTATTCGGCGCTGTTCCAGTTTTCCGATGCCATCCAGGTCACCGCTGCCGGCGCCCTGCGCGGTTATCAGGACACCCGCATCACCATGCTGTTGACCCTGTTCGCCTATTGGGGCATCGGTCTGCCGGTGGGCTATGCCCTGGGCCTCTCCGACTGGCTGGGCGAGCCCAGCGGCCCGGCGGGCCTGTGGCAGGGCCTGGTGGTGGGCCTGACCTGCGCCGCGCTGATGCTCGCCGTGCGCCTGGCCCGCAGCGCACGCAAGCCGATTCGCCGGCAGCTGTCGCACAATGTGGTGATTTGAGCGCAGCGGCTAGTCGCGAGCGGATTAAGCTGATGAGGTTATTCCGGCGATGTGAATGCACCATGCGCTTATTGCTTCTGCTCGGCAGCCTGGCCTGGCTTACGGCCTGCACACCGGCCAACGACGGCCTGGCCCTGCAGGCCGACTACCTTAAACGCCTGGCCAATGTACTGGAGGCGGACACCCCCGAGCCAATTGCGCGCGAGACGCTAAGCCGCTATCGCCTGCCGCCACGACGCGAGCGTCTGCTGGATATCCCCGAGCTGCGTATCGGCCTGCTCGACCTGCTGGTCGATGCCCGTCACTGCCCCGCCCTGCAGCAGCAGATCAGCCAGCGCAACAGCAGCCTGGGCAAACAGCTGCAGGCCAGCCAGCGCCTGGGCTATGAAGGCGAACTGCTGCGCGCCATCGACGCCTGCCTGCCGTATTTGCAGGAGGAGCGCTCGTCCAGCCTGCGGCAAAGCCTGCAACAGATCGCGGCGGACAAGCGCCGGCAATTGCCGGCGGTGTTCTTCAATGCCCTGAATGCCAGCCCGGAGTTCGAAGGCTATCTGCGCTTTGCCGATCAGGCCTTGCCGCGGGATGCAGGGGAAGACAGCACAGCCCTGGATGCCCTGCGCCAGCTGGCAGTGATAGGCGCAGCACTACCCGAGCAGCTGCCACCGCCCACCAGTGAGCTGGATGGTCATTTCTTCGCCCTGTATGCCAGCGCCCAGGGCGGCCAGCTGATCACCAGCCTGGCCAGCCTCACCCATAGCCTGGAGGCTGGCAGCGCGTTGCTGGAACAGCGCCAGGCCAGCCGCCCGCCCTGCCCCCTGGGCCAGGCCACGGAGCGCGGGCGCATCCTGCAGAACATCTTTATCAAGTATTACGCCGGCAGCCTGCAGCCTTATATGGCTCAGGTGCATCAACGGGCCCAACCCTGGCGCGAGAGCCTGCAAGCCCTGCAGGCACTGGAAGGCATGCCTCCGGCCAGCCAGGCCTATCTGCAGCGCCTGAGCGGCGAGACGGATTCGCTATGGAGTGATTTCAATGCCGCCACCGCGCGGCATGTGCGGGCCTGGCAGACCACGCTCAGCAGCTGTGGCCTGGCGCCGGGTCAGTCGGGATGGACGGGCAGCGCCGAAAGTTCGGCCCAGTAATCCGGGCTGAGAAATTCCTTGCCGGCCAGCAGGTGGGCCAGATAATCCTGCGCCGGCTGCAGCCCCGGAGCGCGGAAGGCCGGGTTGGCGATATACACCCAGGCCGCCTGCACGCCCAGATCACAGTGGATGGCCAGACGCTCGCGGCTGTAATAGATGGGCGTGCCCTCGAAGTGATCGAGCTTGCCGATCTCCTGCTCATGGGCCAGGCGATAGAGCACACCCTCGACCACCCCGCCAGACTGATGACGGATATTGGCATAGGCCCGCCCCGGCGCCCGGTCCATGGCGCGCTTGTCGAAGCACAGGGCGTAACCGGGCAGGCGACCAGCCATGGCCTCGCGCACCTCAAGGCCACGGGCCTGCATGCGCGCCGGGTTCATATTGGAGCCGTAGGCAAAGTAGAACGGCATTTACTCGGCCTTCTTGCGAATCCAGTACAGGTAGGTGCCGGCATCCTCGCGCTGGTCCAGCAGCTCATGGCCGAGGAACAGGCAGAACTTGGGAATATCGCGGCGGGTCGAGGGATCGGTGGCGATCACCTTGAGCAGCCCCCCGGCGGCCAGGTCGCGTACCTTGTTATGCAGCATCATCACCGGCTCCGGACAATTCAGGCCGGTGGCGTCGAGGGTGTCATCAAGGGGCAGATCGGCAGGCAGGGACATCGGCAGGCTCCAGAAAACAGGGCGCCATTGTCGCGCAAAGCTGACCCCCAGGTCACCTCTGCGCGGCAAAGTCGTAAGCTGGGAGCAGGTTACTTGCCGAGCCGGCGCAGATGGCAGGTCACTTCCTCACGGTCGTGATAGAGCTGCTTGCAGGCGATGGACACCTTGAGCTTGCGTGCGGCAAAGCCCTCCTGCATACGCTCAAGCAGGCGGCGCACCTCGACATAGCGCTGTTTCATCGGCAACTTGAGGTTGAACACCGCCTCGCGGCAATGACCCTCGCCGATCCAGCGTTCCACCATGGCGGCGGTGCGCGCGGGCTTTTCCACGATATCGCAGACCATCCAGTCCACCGGATGCTTGGGCGTCCAGGTAAAGCCGTCGACCATCAGGTGCTGGACCAGACCGGTGTCCATCAGGCTTTCGGCCATGGGCCCGTTGTCGATGGCCGTGACCAGCATGCCGCGACGCACCAGCTGGTAGGTCCAGCCGCCGGGGGCGGCGCCCAGGTCGACCCCGGTCATTTCATCGGACAGGCGCTCATCCCACTGCTCACGGGGGATAAAGGTGTGCCAGGCCTCCTCCAGCTTGAGGGTCGAGCGGCTCGGCGCTTCACGGGGAAATTTCAGCCGCGGGATACCCATGGGCCACAGCGCCGAATTATTCGCTTCGGCCAGGCCGAGAAAGACCTCGCGTCCGCTCTTGAAGGTCAGCAGCAAACGCGGCTTGCGCGCATCCTCGACCAGCTTGCCGGCCTTGTTCAACGCCTTGCGCAGAGGCGCCTCGAACTTCTTGCAGAAGTTCGACAGCTCCTTGCCATCGTTGGTGTCCAGCACCTCCAGCCACAGGCTGCCGCATTGTGGGTAGTCCGCCAGGGCCTCAAGCAACACGCTGATACGATCTGTCTCCGGCAACTGGACATAGCTGCCACGGGCCCACTGCCGGGGGAAGATCAGCTGACTGAAACGCAGACCCGCCATCAGACGCTCGGCGCCATCCGCCTCGCTGCAGATAAATTCGGCGCAGGCGCTGGCCGGCTTGCCCTTGGCGTAGCCGGCGACCTGCAGACGGGCCGCCTGCTCGCTGATTTCGGCGCACACCTCGCCCTCGAAGCCGGGGCGACAGTGCAGTAACAAGGTATTCATGCTGAGTCTCCTGAAGGTGCGCATCATAGCAAGTCCAGCCATGGCCGCAGGCCCCAAGCCAAGCAAAGCACCGTGGCAAGAGGTAAACTTCACCCATCAATCAAGTTTCGCCGGCCTGTATCCGCACACGCAGGCGCGGCGTCACAACCTCTTTCAGGCCCCGGCAACCGCCGTGGCTGACTACCGATCCGCCCCGGGCCGACTAAACTTCTGCCTGCACCGGCCGATGATTCGGTATCGCCAACAGGGATAAGCAGTCCATGCGCAATAATCAGCCCGTCACCCAACGTGAACGCACCTTTCCGGCCCAGCAGCGGTTGATCTCCACCACCGACCTCAAGGGGCAGATCACCTACTGCAATGACGCCTTTGTCGAGATCAGCGGCTTTACCCGTGATGAGCTGATGCGCGCGCCGCACAATATCGTGCGCCACCCCGATGTGCCGCCGGCGGTATTCGCCCATATGTGGAACACCCTGAAAGAGGGCAAGCCATGGATGGGTATCGTCAAGAACCGCAGCAAGAATGGCGACCACTACTGGGTCAACGCCTATGTCACGCCGATGCTGGAAGGCAATCAGGTGGTGGGCTACGAGTCGGTACGTGTCAAGCCCACCGCCGAGCAGGTGCGCCGCGCCGAGGTCCTGTACGGACGGATCAACGGCGGCAAGTCGGCCATTCCCAAGCGCGACGCCTGGCTGCCGGTGTTGCAGGATTGGCTGCCCTTTATCCTGGTCAGCCAGATCGGCTTCCTGATCGGCATGTGGTTGGGCCATGGCTGGGGCTTCCTGCTGGCCGCCCTGCTCTCCGTGCCCCTGGGCCTGATCGGCCTGGCCTGGCAGAACCGCGGCATCAAGCGCCTGCTGCAACTGGCCGAGCAGACCACCTCCGACCCGCTGATCGCGCAGATGTACACCGACAGCCGCGGTGACCAGGGCCGCCTGGAAATGGCCATGCTCAGCCAGGACGCGCGCCTGAAGACCTGCCTGACCCGCCTGCAGGACACCGCCGAACACCTCACCAGCCAGGCCAAACAAGCCGACGCCCTGGCCCACAAGAGCTCCACCGGGCTGGAACGCCAGCGCATGGAAACCGAGCAGGTGGCCACCGCCATCAACGAAATGGCCGCCACCACCCTGGAGGTGGCCAGCAACGTGGCGCGCACCGCCATCGCCACCCAGGATGCCAACCGCCTGACCCACGCCGGCCGCGATATCGCCGCGCAAACCCGCGAAGCCATCCAGCGCCTGTCCCAGTCGGTGGGCGATACCGGCGAGACCGTGACCCGCCTGGCCCAGGACAGCAACGAGATCGGCGGCGTGGTCGACGTGATCAAGGGTATTGCCGACCAGACCAATCTGCTGGCACTCAACGCCGCCATCGAAGCGGCACGCGCCGGCGAGATGGGCCGCGGCTTTGCCGTAGTGGCCGATGAAGTCCGCTCCCTGGCCCAGCGTACCGCCGAATCCACCGGGCAGATTCACCAGCTGATCGCCAAGCTGCAGCGTACTGCCGAGGAAGCGGTGGCCGCCATGGAAGTGGGCCGCCAGCAGGCCGATGAGGGGGTGGAACGGGTGCAGAAGGCCGACGAGGCCCTGGTGGGTATCAGCGAGGCAGTGGCCAATATCACCGATATGGCCAACCAGATCGCCGCCGCCGCCGAGGAGCAGAGCGCGGTGGCCGACGAGGTCAACCGCAGCATCACCACCATCGCCCAACTGGCCGACCAGACTGCCGGCGAAGCCCTCAACACGGCTCACCTGAGCGAAGAACTGACCCGCACCGCCCAGGGCCAGTATTCCCTGGTGGAGCGTTTTAACCGCTAGTGTTTCACGCCCCCGGCACACCCGGGGGCGTCATTTCTTCACGCAGACAAACAGCGCATTGCCGGCCTGGCCATCCCAGGGCTCGATCTTCTGGTAGTCATGGGCCAGCACCTGCACCTCGAAGTGCGGCGCCAGCAGTTGCTGCAGCTCGGCAAAATCCACCGCCACCATGGGATGCTCATCCTGCCAGGTCTCGACCCGCGCTCCGGTGGTTTTCTCGATCCCCAGGCGCAGGCTCTGCCGATCCCCCTGCCCGCCGTAATACCAGCCGGAACTGAACAAAAACTGGCTGCCCTCCTGCTCGGCACCGTGCCGGGCAAATGAGCCGTTATCGATCCTGGTTTTATCCACCGCATTGAAGCAGAACAACCCTGCCGGGCTGAGCGCGGCATGCACCCGCTGCAGGCAGGCCGTTAGCCCGGCCAGGTCACCACTGTAGTGCAGCGAGTAGAGAAAGCAGGTGATCAGGTCCTGCGCCTGCTCTACCGCAAAACTGCGCATATCCTGCCGCGAGAACTGCGCCTCGGGGCAACGCCGGCGGGCCAGGTCCAGCATCGGCTGGTTAAGGTCCAGGCCGCTGCTGGCAAAACCGGCATCGATAAAGTGCCGTATATGGGGCCCGCTGCCGCAGGCCAGATCCAGGTGGCGCACACCGCCATTACCGAACAGCTGATGCAGCCGGCGCACCATATGGCTTTGCGCCGCGTAATCGATATCGGCACACATCAGGTCGTAATAGCCGGACAGGTCGGTGTAGAGGGCATTGCTGGACATAAACACCTGGCGGCATGGATGCAAAAAAGGTGGCGCATGGTACAGCAAGGCCATCTGGCGAGGGCTACCGGCGAGCATGCCAAGCCGGTTCATTCGACCTGGAACACGCAATCACCTAACCTGCCAGCCACCTCCACCTCGGGAAGCCAGCATGCCCCTCACCCGCCTACTTGCGCTCGGCGCACTGACCCTGTTTACCGGCATTTCACTCTACCTGCTGCCGCTTGAACCCAACCTGCTGGCCCTGCAGTTCAGCTTTACCCCGAACGACTTCCAGGCGGTGATCGCGCAGTGGCAGGGCGAAGACTTGCAACGGTTCAAATGGCATTTCTGGGCCGACTTCGCCCTGCTGCTTTGCTATGGCCTATGGGGCTATCAGTGGGGGCATAGGGCGGCCTGGTTGAAGCACGGGAGTTACCCTAATGCCCTGGCCTGGCTGCTGCCCCTGGCCGCCGTCAGTGACGCCCTGGAAAACCTGCTGCAGCTCTATCTGCTGCAACAACCGACCGCCCCGGCAGCGCTCTATGCCCTGGCCGGGATGGCGGCGCTGCTGAAATGGCTGCTGCTTACCAGCTTTGCCCTGCTAATGGTTTGGGCCTGGACAAGGCGCCGCCATGAAGCCTGACCAGATCGTCAGTTAGCCACGTAAAAAGGCCGCCACCGCTTCTGCCGCCGCTTGCAGATGCTGGGCCTGGGTCAGGCCGCTGCTTTTCAACGGCTTGAGGTCATGGTCGGCGGCCTGCAGCCAGTGCAGCCGAATCGCCTCTGACAAGTCATAGCCCTGCACCGCCT
>OGCL01000516.1_pt1 | contig 40939 bp, 32 predicted proteins | sample 1570041 | NCBI WGS metagenome assembly OGCL01 (sample SAMN06266162, study PRJEB24511) | hot springs metagenome | isolation source: Hot spring water | place: South Africa: Limpopo | collected 2015-06-22 | reverse complement strand
CTCGCTCTCTGGTTCAATTTGATTCACCCGTTCTGCCACGGCTCGCAGTAGCTCTTCACTATTGCGGGTCTGCGCTAACACGGCAAAGGGTAACAGTGCCGGATTATTAAAAAATTGTTGCGGGTCTTCTTCCCACAGCTTGATGACGCGATAGCGGTGAATAGTTGTTTCGGTTTCAAAGGCGGTGGGCACGTCAATGGTTGTGCGCCGCAATAAAATCAGCACTTGGACAATCTCGCAGGCGTATTTGCGATGCAGTCGTACCCAATAGTCGAGCATTCTGAGGGGGAGGGGTGGCTCGGTTTGCGGCTCCACTTGAAATTCAAGACGCAGAATTCGGTCTTGGGTTTGGACAAAGGTGACGGAATCGGCACGAATGGGTTCGAGACTTAGTTCGGTTTTGAGAATAGAGACCTGAGGGGAGCTATCCTTGAGGAGCCATTGGGTAAAGGCGGTGGGATACTGTTCGGCTAGGTATTTGCAGAGGTTATCACGCATACCCCCATCCTAGAGGGTGCGTTATTTATATGGATTCACGGTTATGGTGCTTTGGTTGTGATTTTTTAATGTTCAAATAAAAAAAACTACCCGTAGGCTAGAAATCTTGGGTAGCGAATCTTGCCTGCCCGCAAAACTGTTTTCGATTGAGCAGCATAATGACAAAAACAGCATGGTTGTTTCCAGGCCAAGGCTCGCAACATAGCGGCATGATGGCGGATCTATTAGACGCTTATCCCCCCACTCAGGAACGATGCGCTCTGGCTGCATCTATCCTAGGCTGGTCGGTCATTGAGTGCTGTGCAGGCACGACAGGAGACCTCGACCAAACTCTTTACACGCAGCCCAGCCTGTTTGTGGTGGAGAGCCTACTGGTGGATGCCCTGAAAGAGCGAGGAGCTACCGCAGATTTTGTTGCTGGCCATAGCTTAGGGGAGTACGTGGCGCTTTATGCGGCGAACGTATTTGATTTTGTAACGGGCCTCAAGCTGGTGCAAAAACGCGCCGCTCTGATGAATGCAGCAGGCGGTGGCAAAATGGTGGCGCTCATCGGCTTTGATCGCGATGCCCTCACGGGGGCGATCGCCACCACCCCCGATGTTGTCCTCGCTAACGATAATCATCCGGGGCAGGTCGTTATCTCGGGTACGCCAGCGGCGGTTGATACACTGCTGAGCCAAATTAAAGTCAAGCGGGCGGTGCCTCTGAATGTTAGCGGTGCCTTTCACTCTCCTTTTATGGCCGAAGCAGCGGCTGAATTTGCCAGTGTCTTGGCAGAGTGCCCCTTCCATGATGCCGTGATGCCGGTCTTAAATAATGTAGAACCCCAACCGACCACTGAGGCCAGTGTGATCAAAGAGCGCTTACGTTTACAAATGACCGGTTCTGTACGCTGGGTGGATACCTGCCACGCCTTGGCTGCCGCAGGAGTGACCGAAGCCCTAGAAGTTGGCCCCGGAAACGTCCTAGCGGGATTGGTGAAACGCACCACGCCAGAGATTAGCGTCACCGGGGTTTCCTCGATTGCCACGTTACCCGCTTAGGATGTCTGTCTGTGCCTCGCGATCGCGAACCGTTGATTAGTTTGCTGCTCTACCACCTGTTCAAATGGTCGGTGGTCAGTCCCCTGCTGCACACCTACTTTCGCGGGCGGATCTATGGGGCACACCAAGTGCCCCTCCGCGGACCGGTGGTGGTGGTGGCCAACCATGCCAGTTACTTTGATCCGCCCCTTATTTCCAATGCGGTGCGGCGACCTGTGGCTTGGATGGCAAAGGACGAACTCTTTCGCATTCCCATTTTTCGCACCCTAATTACTTGGTATGGGGCTTACCCGGTCAAGCGGGGTGCCAGCGATCGCCGTGCCCTGCAAGCGGCTCTTCAGGCTCTTGATCAGGGTTGGGCTGTGGGTGTTTTTCTTGAGGGTACCCGCACCCCTGACGGTCGCATCTACGATCCCAAGCTGGGGGCAGCCCTGATTGCCGCAAAAGCCCAAGCTCCCCTGCTGCCGGTGTGTTTGTGGGGCACCCAAGCCATTCTGCAAAAAGGGGGCTGGCCGCGATCGGTTCCCATTACTGTGCGCATTGGCCAACCCATCGCCCCCCCTGCTAGTAGCGATCGCCACGAGTTACAGGCCGTCACTCAAACCTGCTGCGAGTGCATCAATGCCCTCCACGCCCAAGGGCGCTAGAGCAGTCCCTCCTTCGCAGCCATCACCTTCATTAAGTCCACCACCCGATTCGAGTAGCCCCACTCGTTGTCGTACCAAGACACCACCTTGAAGAAGTTGCTGTTTAGCTCAATCCCGGCGGTAGCATCAAAGATACTGGAGCGACCATCGCCAATAAAATCACTAGAGACCACCGCTTCTTCGGTATAGCCAAGAATCCCCTTGAAATCCCCTTCAGCAGCAGCCTTCATCGCGGCACAGATTTCGGCATAACTGGTGGCCTTCTCGGTCTTGAAGGTTAAATCGACAACCGATACGTTAGGCGTGGGCACCCGAAACGCCATCCCCGTGAGTTTGCCCTTGAGTTGGGGCAGCACCAAGGTTACCGCCTTCGCCGCACCGGTGGAGGCAGGAATAATGTTTTGGCCAGCGCCGCGGCCACCGCGCCAGTCTTTTTTACTCGGGCCATCGACGGTGGGTTGGGTGGCCGTGACCGAATGCACCGTCGTCATCAGCCCTTCCGCTAGACCAAACTGCTCGTGGAGCACCTTTGCCACCGGTGCTAGGCAGTTTGTGGTGCAACTGGCATTGGAGACCACCACATCTACCGCCGGATCGAAGGTGTCGTGGTTCACCCCCACCACAATCGTTTTTACCTTATCCGCATCCTTCGTGGGTGCTGAAATCACAACGCGCTTGGCACCTGCTTGGAGGTGCTGGCTAGCGCCATCAAAGCCGGTAAAGAGGCCGGTGGACTCGACCACATAGTCTGCTCCCACCTCGCCCCAAGGTAGCTCTGCCGGGTTGCGCATTGCCGTACAGGGAATAAAGCGGCCATCAATCTCAATCCCATCGCTTGTTGCGTTGACGCTGCCGCCATAGGTGCCATGGGTAGAGTCGTACTTAAAAAGATAGGCCAGATTATCCGCCGGAACTAAGTCATTAATACCCACAAATTCAATGTCCGGGCAGGCTAAGCCAGCACGCAGCACAAGGCGACCAATGCGGCCAAAGCCGTTAATGGCAACTTTTAGATTCATGAAACATCTCCCAAGGCAACAACAAGATTAGTAGCGGGGCAGGGTGGGATCAACCACAGCAGCGTAGGCATCAATGCCGCCCACAATGTTTTTGACATTGCAAAAGCCCTGCTGTACCAACCAGTGCCCCATCTGGGCAGAACGTACCCCATGATGGCACAGCACGAGTGTTTCCTTGGTGGGATCTAGCTTCTGGCGAATCTGCGGTGCCCACGCTGGAAACTGGCTCAGGGGTAGGGAAATAAAGTGGGGCAGGTGAGCGATCGCCCACTCGGCAGGCTCACGCACATCAATCAGTTGCAGGGTCTGTACCTCACTGCTGGCGAGTCGCTGTGACAACTCCGCCACTGTCATTTGCCCCAACGTCATTCCATGTCTCCATCCTGCGCTGATTGTGATGGATATTCCTAGCGATCCCGCTTAAATCATCGTTAAGCTTAGGGGATTTGAGGGGGTTGGTAAGCCACTTCAACCGTCGTGGGGTGAGCCGCTACACTGGGCACATCCAGAATCGCAGTATTCACCAAGTTAAAGATCGGATTAGCCAAAATTCCCGCCAACGAGGTGGCCACCACGGTCATCACCAAACCCACCTGCAACGGCCGCAACCCAAACTCAGACCACGACACCTGTGGATAGTTTTGAACCGCAGGCGACATTTCCTTGGGTTCCTTGACTACCATCATTTTAACGACGCGGATGTAGTAATAAATCGAGACCACACTGGTGAGCAGCCCCAGAATCACCAACCCGTAGGCACCCGCTTGCCAGCCCGCCCAGAACAGATAAATTTTACCAAAGAAGCCCGCAAGGGGTGGAATACCGCCAAGGGAGAGCAAACAGAGGCTCAGGCCAAGGGTGAGCAGCGGATCCTTTTGGTACAGCCCCGCATACTCGCTAATTTGATCGGTGCCCGTCCGCAGCGAGAAAAGAATTACGCAGGTAAAGGCACCTAAGTTCATGAACAGATACACCAGCAGATAGAACAGCATACTGGCGTAGCCTGCTTCAGTGCCCACCACAAAGCCAATCATCACAAATCCCGCTTGGCCAATGGAGGAGTAGGCCAGCATCCGCTTCATACTGGTTTGGGCAAGGGCAACAATATTCCCCAAAATCATGCTCAGAATGGCCAGCACCGTAAAGATAAGCTGCCACTGCTCCGTCACGCTGGGGAAAGCCAAAGTTAAAAAGCGAATCGCTAGGGCAAACCCCGCCGCCTTTGATCCCACAGAAAGAAAGGCCACAACGGGGGTCGGCGCACCTTCATAGACATCGGGGGTCCACTGGTGAAAGGGCACCGCCGAAATTTTGAAGCTAATGCCCGCAATCACAAACACTAAGGCCACCACAAGGCCAAGGGATTGGGAGGACAGGGCGGCAGCAATTTCAGGCAGATGCGTATGGCCACCGGAGAGACCGTACAGCAGCGAAGAACCGTACAGGAAAATGGCCGAGCTGGCCGCACCGATGAGTAAGTACTTCAGGGCAGCTTCGTTCGAGCGACTGTCGCGCTTGGTGTAGCCCGTTAAAAGGTAGGAGGCAATACTCAGGGTTTCAAGGGCAATAAAAATAAAGACGAGTTCTTCGGCACCGGCAATGAACATCCCGCCAACGGTGGCCGTTAGCAAAATCGTCATAAACTCGCCGAGGGAGCTACCGGTTTGCTCAACGTAGCGAATGGACATCAAAACGGTACCCAAGGCCGAGAGGGCAATCAAGCCGCGAAAGACTAGGCTGAGGTTATCGGAAACAAAACTGCCAAAAAAGCTTACCGTTTCCGCCTGCCCCCATTGGGGAATCATGGCCAACACGGCACCGGCCAAGCCAGCGATCGCCAAGTAGGGAGTCCAGCGATCGGCGCGGCGACCCTGAATGAGATCTGCAAGAAGGACAACAAGAAGCGTAATAATAACAATCGTCTCAGGCAAAATGGTGCCCGCATTCAACTGTGCCGCCAGTGTTACCAAATCCATAGCTATTCGCGCATTGATTTAAGTCCCCCATATCATATCACCCGCGTTTTCGTTTGATGGGGGACGTGGATCAGGTTCTGCTTATACCTAAGATAGGTTTTTTAGCGGGCAGCACGCCCGAGGGCATTGTACAGACCGTTGAGCACCGGCGGCGAGGGCAGGGGCACCGCATTCTCAAAAATCTGCGTTGGCGTTAGGTTGCGCTGACCATAGAAGCGGGTATTGGCATTGCGATCAAAGCTAATGGTGGCTCCCTCAAGAGCCACGCCAGCAAACAACCCAGCATTGCGGGTATAGGAGTAAACTTGGGGGCTTGGATCCGTGGGATTCACAATATCACCGCCAACCGGTCCTGCCGCCACCGAGACATTGCCCCCTAAGCGAAAGGACTGCGCTAAGCTGCGCATGACAACACTCTTATCCATAAAGGCGAGAACCACGTCACTGGACTGGGCGCCAATTTGCAGGCCAAAACTGCCGCCGGTGAGGGTAATGAAGGCGGGTTTACTCCAGTCGTTATTGTCGGTGCGCACCAGCAAAATGCCCGCCCCGCGGCGCCCCCCAAACAGGAAGCCCGCTTGCACAACATTGGGGATAATGGCAATGCCTTGGGCGCGCTGGAGAATCCGGGGTGGAATGCGCTGCTGATTGCCAAAGCTAAATTCCCCTAAGACAAAGGTGGCATTTTCCACCCGCTGTACCATACTGGGATCGGGTTCGGTTTGGGCGTGAAGGGGTCTGGGACACAGCACAAGGGCGATCGCCCCCAGCAGTAGCCAACCCCATTGGCGCACCGTTCCCCACAACAGTAAACGGACTTCCACAGTCATGCTCTCGTTACCTGACTCAACCACAATAGTTTAATGACGGCAGTCGCGACCCCTAGCGTTCCGTCTTGATCCTTTCTCTATGCTGCCTTGGCAAGGCGCAGCAAATCTAAAAAAATTCTGTTTTGTGATTTTCTGTAACTCGTAGTACTACCCGCCTTCTTAAGGGGATATGGCAGAATGTAAAGGGTTTTGCCTAGACTAGTGATTCATACCTATTGCCAGCCTCAGGGCTCTAGGTATGTCCCTCAGACAAAGCAGATCGGCTCAAGGTTAGGTTGCACACATGGAACCCCTGTATCAATACGCATGGCTCATTCCCGTCTTACCGCTGCTGGGTGCGCTCATTGTTGGTTTTGGCCTCATTTCGTTTTCCGAGACCACCAGCCGTCTGCGGCGACCCAGTGCGATTTTTATCATGGCCTTGATGGCGATCGCCCTTGGCCACTCCCTTGCCCTCCTGTGGAGCCAGATCCACGGGCACGCCCCCTACACCCAGATGCTTGAATGGGCAGCCGCGGGCAGTCTTCACATTGCCATGGGCTACGTGGTTGATCCACTGGCGGCCATGATGCTGGTGGTGGTCACCAGTGTTGCGTTCCTAGTGATGCTCTACACCGATGGCTACATGGCGCACGATCCCGGTTATGTGCGGTTCTATGCCTACCTGAGCTTGTTTGGCTCTTCGATGCTGGGGTTAGTGGTCAGCCCCAACCTCGTTCAGGTCTATATCTTCTGGGAACTGGTGGGGATGTGCTCGTACCTGCTAGTGGGTTTCTGGTACGACCGCAAAAGCGCAGCCGAAGCGGCTCAAAAAGCCTTTGTCACCAACCGTGTGGGTGACTTTGGCCTACTGCTGGGGATGGTGGGTCTCTTTTGGGCCACCGGCACCTTTGAATTTGGCGAGATGGGCGATCACCTCACCGAGTTAGTGAACAGCGGCCTGCTCTCCTCAGGGGTGGCCGCCATTCTGGCCATCCTTGTCTTTCTCGGGCCAGTGGCCAAATCTGCCCAGTTCCCCCTGCACGTGTGGCTCCCCGATGCCATGGAAGGCCCCACGCCAATTTCTGCCCTCATCCACGCGGCAACCATGGTGGCGGCGGGTGTGTTCCTGATTGCGCGGATGTTCCCGGTCTTTGAGCAACTGCCCAGTGTCATGAACCTCATTGCTTGGACAGGAGCATTTACCGCCTTTATGGGAGCCACGATTGCCATTACCCAGAACGACATTAAAAAAAGCTTGGCCTACTCCACTATTTCCCAACTGGGGTACATGGTGATGGGAATGGGGGTAGGGGCTTATAGTGCCGGTCTTTTTCACCTCATGACCCACGCCTACTTCAAAGCCATGCTCTTTTTAGGTTCTGGTTCTGTCATCCACGGTATGGAGGGGGTGGTTGGCCATGACCCCGACCTTGCTCAGGATATGCGCTACATGGGAGGGCTGCGCAAATATATGCCCGTTACCGGCATTACCTTTTTAATCGGCTGTTTAGCCATTTCTGGGGTGCCTCCCTTTGCCGGTTTCTGGTCTAAGGATGAAATTCTTGGGGCGGTGTTCCATGCCAACCCGGCCATGTGGGTGCTAACATGGCTGACCGCCGGTCTCACGGCCTTTTATATGTTCCGCATGTACTTCATGACTTTTGAAGGCCAATTTCGCAACGTTCCGCCGGAGCTACAGGTCAACCACGATCACGGCCATGACGCGCACCACGCTGCCGAACCCCACGAGTCCCCATGGACTATGACCGTTCCCCTTGCCGTTTTGGCAATTCCCTCGATGCTGATTGGCCTGCTGGGCACCCCCTTTAATAACCTGTTTGAAGCCTTTATCCATGCTCCCGGAGAGGTGGTTGCCGAGCATAGCGTTGACCTCACGGAGTTCTTGGTACTGGGGGGCAGTTCCGTCGGTATTGGCCTGATTGGGATTACCTTGGCCTCATTGATGTATCTCAAAGGCACGCCTAGCCCCCAGAGTATTGCCAAGGCCATCCAGCCGCTTTACCAGTTTTCCCTGCACAAGTGGTATTTTGACGAACTCTACGACGCGGTGTTTGTCAAAGGCTGCCGCCGCCTCGCCCGGCAGGTACTGGAGGTGGACTACAACGTCGTGGATGGGGTGGTCAACCTGACTGGGTTTGTCACGATGGTCACCGGCGAAGGCCTGAAGTACTTCCAAAATGGTCGCGCCCAGTTTTACGCCTTAATTGTCCTGCTGGCGGTCCTTGGCTTTGTCATCTTCTCGGTGCAAGCCTAGCCCGATCTCACCCCTTGCCTGCCATGGATAGCCCCTATTTGAGGAGTAATGAAATAGTCCCATGAGTAACTTTCCTTGGTTGACGGCCATTATCCTGTTTCCCATCGTGGCCTCCTTTGCCATTCCCCTCATTCCTGACCCCGAGGGGAAAGGGCGACCGATCCGCTGGTATGCTCTGGTCATTGGCCTGATTGATTTTGTCGCCATTGTCTATGCCTTTACCAACTTTTACGACCTCAATACCCCGGGGCTGCAACTGTGGGAAAGCTACGATTGGATTCCTGCCATTGGGCTGCGCTGGTCGGTGGGGGCTGATGGCCTCTCGATGCCCTTAATTTTATTGACGGGGTTTATCACCACCTTGGCCATCTTGGCGGCATGGCCGGTAACCCTCAAGCCGCGCTTGTTTTACTTTTTAATGCTGGCAATGTACGGTGGCCAAATTGCCGTCTTTGCGGTGCAGGATATGCTGGTATTCTTTTTGGCCTGGGAGCTAGAGCTAATACCGGTTTACCTGCTGCTGGCGATTTGGGGAGGCTACAAGCGGCAGTACGCCGCCACCAAGTTTATTCTTTACACGGCAGGGAGTTCGCTGTTTATTCTGGTGGCCGGCTTGGCGATGGCTTTTTACGGCGACACCATTAGCTTTGATATGCACACCCTAGCCACAAAAGACTATGCGATGGGCTTTCAACTGCTGGTCTATGCTGGGTTCCTGGTGGCCTATGGCGTGAAGCTACCGATTGTGCCGCTGCACACGTGGCTGCCCGATGCCCATGGGGAGGCCACCGCACCGGTGCATATGCTCTTGGCGGGTATTCTCTTAAAAATGGGGGGGTACGCCCTGATCCGCATGAATGTGGATATGCTGCCTGCCGCCCATGCCACGTTTGCGCCAGCACTGGTGATTTTGGGGGTGGTGAACATTATCTATGCCGCCTTGACCTCCTACGCCCAGCGCAACCTGAAGCGGAAAATTGCCTACTCGTCTATTTCCCACATGGGCTTTGTGCTGATTGGCATTGCCTCGTTTACGAATTTGGGCATGAGCGGCGCGGTTCTGCAAATGGTGTCCCACGGGTTGATTGGCGCGAGTCTGTTCTTTTTGGTGGGCGCTACCTACGATCGCACCCATACGCTGATCTTGGAGGAAATGGGGGGTGTCGGCCAAAAGATGAAGAAAATCTTTGCCATGTTTACCGCCTGCTCCCTTGCCTCCCTGGCGCTACCGGGGATGAGTGGCTTTGTGGCGGAGTTAATGGTGTTTATTGGCTTTGCCACCAGTGATGCCTACTCGATGACCTTTAAGGTGATTGTGGTCTTTTTGGCCGCCGTCGGTGTGATCCTGACCCCCATTTATTTGCTCTCGATGCTGCGGGAAATTTTCTACGGCCCGGAAAACAAGGAACTGACGGAGCACGAAGCGCTCATTGATGCGGAACCACGGGAGGTCTTCATTATTGCCTGTCTGTTGGTGCCCATTATTGGCATTGGTTTGTATCCAAAGCTATTGACGCAAATTTACGATGCGACAACGGGACAGGTGATTGCGCGAGTGCGGGAGGTGGTTCCCACCCTTGCCCAGCACGCTGATGCCTCGGTGGCACAGCAGCCCTTGGTGGCTCCGGGACTGAAACGCTCGGTCTGATGGGAGGGTGGCAGCGCTACCTGCTAGGAGAGTTGAGTTGGGGACGACTGCTGCGGTCGGCGCTCCTCATCTATGGGATCGTGGCGGCCTACATTTACTTGCGGGCGGATGCGATGATCTTTCATCCGCCGCCGGCAACCTACGAGTTGTCCCCACAGATGCGTTTGATCCCCATGGCCGGGGGCGATCGCCTTGCGCTGCTCTATTTACCCAACCCAGAAGCTACTTTTACACTCCTGTACAGCCACGGTAATGCCGAAGATTTGGGAGTGATTCAGCCGCTCCTGAGTCAGTATCGGGATTGGGGCTTTGCTGTCTTGGCCTACGACTACCGCGGCTATGGCCTGAGTACGGGTACCCCCAACGAAGCCAATGCCTATGAAGATGCACGAGCCGCTTATGAGTACCTGACCCAAACCCTGCAGGTGCCGCCAGCACAGATTATTCTCTACGGGCGATCGCTGGGGGGCGGGGTGGCCACAGAACTGGCCACTCAGGTTCCTGTTGCCGGACTCATCCTAGAAAGTACCTTTACCTCTGCGTTTCGGGTGGTGGTGCCCTTTCCCCTGTTTCCTTTTGATAAATTTACGAATCAAGCGAAGCTGTCGCAGGTGGCAGTGCCAGTGTTAATCCTGCACGGCAAAGCGGATGATGTGGTTCCCTTTCACCATGGTCAAGCCCTGTTTGCGGCGGCTGCCGACCCTAAGTTCTCCCTGTGGGTGGCAGAGGCGGGTCACAATAACTTTAGTGCCGCTGCGGGCGATCGCCACCGCCATGCCCTGCAAGCCTTTGTCCAGTTTCTTAAGGCTCACAACCTTAACGAGTAGCCTTATGCCACTGGTACGTCACGGTCTCCTCCAAGTAAATAAAGGGGAAAAATAGGGTGTACTCCCAACCACTGCCGCGGGGTTGATCCACCTTGGTAATGTAGTCAGCACGGGGGTTGGCCTTGGCTTCAGCGGGACCAATAAGCTCTGTGCCCTCATAGTATTCAACGCGGTGAAAAATGGTCAGCCGCGCCGCTAGGTAGCCCAAGCCATAGACGCTGAGGGCCACAAAAACGTTAAAAAGGGAGAGGTTGAGTTTTAAGCACATGGCAGTCGCGCCGAGGGATTTATTTTCAGCTTAAGCGGCACGCCGATAGATCCACAGCAGGAAGCTATAATTTGCTGCGTGGAGATGCCCCATGGAGGAACTACATGGCACGCCCCCTCACCCCCGATAACCAAACGCTCAATCGCCCATGGACGTGGCAAGATGGCTTCATTATTCTGGCGCTGATTACGCTGATTTTTTGGATTGTGAACACGGCGGCTAAATTCACTGCCAGCTATGACCCCACGATTACGATTGAACTGAGTCCCAGCGTCTTACCGGGTTATACGGCGCAGACCCTGTTGCGCATGTTAATTGCCTACATCATTTCCCTTGTGTTTAGCATCTTTTATTCTTACTTGGCGTTTTACAACCGCACCGCCGAAAAGATTCTGCTGCCGCTACTGGATATTTTGCAGTCAATTCCGGTGCTGTCGTTTTTACCCGGGGTTGTGCTGGCCCTGATTGCCATTTTTCCGGGCAGCCGTCTGGGGGTGGAGTTGGCGGCGATTATTCTCATCTACACCGGCATGGCATGGAACATGACCTTTAGCTTTTACCAGTCGCTGATTAGCGTGCCACGGGAGTTGCGGGAGGTGGCCAAAATCTATCGCTTGGGCTGGTGGCAGCAGGTGTGGACGCTGGATCTGCCCGCCGGGGCAATTGGCTTGATCTGGAATAGTGTGATGTCGGTGGCTGGTGGCTGGTTCTTTTTGATGGCGATCGAGTCGTTTACAGTTGGCGACCAAACCTTTACGCTGCCGGGGTTGGGGTCGTACCTTTCGGAGGCTGCCAACCAGCAGGACTATGGGGCGTTGGTTTACGGTCTGGCGGTGCTCATTGGGGTCATTATTATCATTGACAGCTTGGTGTGGCGACCCCTGATTGCTTGGGGGGAAAAGTTCAAAATGGAAATGGTGGAAGCCGAAAGTACCCCCAAGTCGTTTGTGCTGGACTTTTTGCGGCGATCGCCCACCCTACGGGCATTCAACCAAAACCTATTTACCCCCCTATGGGAGCAGCTTGATAATCGCCTGCGGCCAACTGCCCCCCGCCAGAACCCCACAGCCTCCCATCGCCGTTCCCGGATACCCATTCTGCCAATCCTATTTCTACTCTTTGCCGCTGTTGTGGGGTGGGGCACCATTGCGTCACTGCTGCAAATGATCGCGGTCAGTGGTCAAGACTGGCAGCGCATTGGCTTGGGTGCCGTATTGACCACGCTGCGAGTCAGTGCCGCGCTGATTTTATCCCTGTTGTGGACGGTGCCCGTGGGGGTTGCCATTGGCCGTAATCCGCGAGCGGCACAACTGTTGCAACCCCTTGTTCAAATTGCCGCCTCCGTGCCTGCCACGGCGCTGTTTCCGGTGCTACTGTTGGCCTTGGCAAACTTGGGGGGTGGGCTGGAAATTGGCTCTGTGGCATTAATGATGCTGGGAACCATGTGGTACATCCTCTTCAATGTGATTGCTGGGGCGCAGGCCATCCCCACGGAGTTGTTTGAGGCGGCAACCGTCTATCAACTGTCTTGGTGGCAGCGCTGGCGCACCGTCATTCTGCCGGGAATTTTTCCGTACCTGATTACCGGGATTATTACCGCTGTGGGGGGCGCGTGGAACTCCAGCATTGTCAGTGAGTACGTGGAGTTTCAGAACCAAACCGAGCAGACCCTTGGCTTGGGGGCAATGATTTCAGAGGCCAGTGTGAAGGCAGATTTCCCGCTGCTGTTGGCGGCAACGGTGGTGATGTCGCTTTTGGTAGTGCTGACAAATCGCCTCGTGTGGCGACCCCTGTACCGCCTAGCGGAAACGAAGTATCAACTGTTGTAGGAGCAGACCATGCGGGTGATTGGCCTGATCAGTGGCACCTCCGTCGATGGCATTGATGCCGTTTTGGTGGAGTTGCAGGGGCGCGAGCAAGATCTGCGGGTGCAGGTGCTGAACTTTTGTACCGTTCCCTACGATTCAGGGTTACGGCAGCAGATTTTAGCCGCCTGTGGCTCAGCACCCCTGAGTATCGCCGCATGGTCGGATCTCGACGATGCCATTGCCGAAGCCTTTGTCGCCGCTGCCATGACCGTCCAGAAGGGCTACCCGCCAGCACAACTGATTGGCTCCCATGGCCAAACCGTTTTCCACCGTCCGCCCCAAGGCGATCGCCTCGGCCATAGTGTGCAACTGGGTCGGGGGGAACTCATTGCCTATCGCACCGGTATTCCCACCGTCTCGAATTTTCGTGCCCAAGATATTGCCCTTGGGGGGCAGGGGGCACCCCTTGTGCCACGGGTGGACTGGTGTTTGCTGGGGCACCCCCAAGAGTATCGCTGTATTCAAAATATTGGCGGCATTGGCAATGTGGCCTACCTGCTGCCGCAACAGCAGGATCAGGGTGGGTATCAGGTACTGGGGTGGGATACCGGCCCCGGGAATGTCCTGCTGGATCTGGCAGTGACCCACTTTTCCGGTGGAGAACGCACCTACGATGCCGATGGTCAGTGGGCACGGCAAGGGCAGGTGTGTGAACCCCTTGTCCAAGAATGGCTGCGTCATCCTTTTTTTAGCGCCCCTCCCCCCAAATCAACAGGACGGGAACTCTTTGGCGAGCCGTTTTGGCGGCAGTGCTTGCAGGTCGTGGAGGCTCTTGGTTTAACCCCCGCCGATGTGTTGGCCACGCTCACCGACTTTACCGCCCGCAGTATTGTCCTGAGTTATACCTGCTTTTTACCGCGGTTGCCGGATCGGGTGTTGCTGTGTGGCGGCGGTGCCCACAACCGCTTTTTGCAGGAGCGCCTACAGGTGCATCTAGAGGGCATTCCCTTAGAAACAACGGCGATCGCGGGCGTGCCGATTGATGCCAAAGAGGCGATCGCCTTTGCGGTGTTGGCCTACTGGCAGCAGTTGGGCATTCCGGGCAATGTGCCTCAGGTTACGGGTGCTCAGCAGGCGGCACCCCTAGGTCAGTATTGGCAATCTGTGGGCGTGTCATGATTAGCCAGTCTTTTCCGGTGGTGGTGACCACGGCTGAAATGCAGGCCATTGAGGCTACCCTTTTTAAGGCCGGATTGCCGATTGCCGCCCTCATGGAAAAGGTGGGACAACGTATCAGCCAACGGTTGTGTCAGCACTATCCCTTGGCCACCCATCCGAAGGTGGGCGTACTGGCAGGGCCGGGTCACAATGGCGGCGATGCCTTGGTTGTGGCGCGGGAACTGTGGCACCGCGGCTACCAAGTCACCCTGTGGCAGCCCTTTAGCCGTCTCAAACCCTTAACAGCGGATCACGCCAACTACGCCCGTTTTCTGGGCATTCCCTTCACAGAGGCGATCAGCGATCTGGCCCATGTTGATTTAATTATGGATGGAGTCTTTGGCTTTGGGCTGGCGCGTCCGGTAAGCGATGAACTGGCGGCAGCCTTTACCCAAGTGAATCAGTGGGCCGTGCCACGGCTCAGTATTGATGTGCCCTCAGGGTTGTGTAGCGATCGCGGGGGAGTGTTGGGGGCGGCCATTCAGGCAACCCGCACCCTTTGCTTGGGCTTGTGGAAGCGGGGGCTACTAATTGATGAAGCGCTGCCGTGGGTGGGGGAGGCAGAACTGCTGGAATTTGACATTCCCGCCGCCGTGATTGGTGAAGTACTGGCGGCCTTGCCCCAGCGCTACTGTTTAGACGATCAGTGCTGGCGGCTCCTCCCCCTAGCGCGATCGCCCGTGACCCATAAGTACCAACAAGGCCAGTTGCTGCTGATTGGCGGCTCCCGTCGCTTTGGTGGCAGTATTATCCTCAGTGCCCTGGCAGCCCGCTGCACCGGTGTAGGGATGCTGGTGGTGGCAGTTCCCCACTCCTTAAAGCCGCTGGTGCTCTCACGGGTCCCCGATGCTATTGTGGTGGGTTGCCCGGAAACCGATACCGGTGCCATTGCCCACTTACCCGCCGACTTAGACCTGCGCCGCTTTCAGGCCATTGCCTGTGGGCCGGGGCTGACCACTGCTGCTACCACCGTGGTTGAACAACTTTTGGCGACGGGGTTACCCATGGTGCTCGATGCCGATGGCCTCAATATTTTAGCGACGCTGGCACCTTGGCCACTGGCTTCTCCTTTGGTGCTGACCCCTCACCTAGGCGAGTTTCGGCGACTGTTTCCAGCGTTAACTCGTGAGGGCGATCGCTTCCAACAACTTCAGCAGGCCGCTGCCGAGAGCAATTGTCTAGTGGTGCTCAAAGGTGCCCGCACAGCGATCGCCAACCCTGCGGGGAACCTGTGGATTAACCCCGCCAGTACCCCTGCCCTTGCCCGTGGCGGCAGTGGCGATGTGCTCACCGGACTGATTGGCGGTTTATGGGCACAACAGGACGGACTGGGGGCAACCTTGGGAGGCGTGTGGTGGCATGCCCAAGCGGCGATCGCCGCAGCGCAGCAGTGGACTCCCTTAGGTGTTTATCCTGAACATCTGATCGAAGCGTTGCTGCCCACCTTAGCGGCTAAAACACCTGACTTTTAGTGGCATCAGAGAGGGGGGGAATTTCGGCATAAATCCCGCGAATGGACTGCACCACTGCAAAAACAACCCCCGCCACCGTGGCAATAAAAATAAAATTAAAGAGCACCTTCAGAAGTAGCTCAAAGCTAGCCACCCGGGTCAGCAGTTCCAGCACCAGTTGGACAATAAATAGGGCAATCCCCATCAGCAGCGCCTGCATCGTGTTGTAGCGGATAAACAAACTAATGCGGGAATTGCGCACCACCAGCAGGTACAGCAGCATAAACACAATTAACCCGGCAAAGGGAATCGAGTACAGCAGCGCCACAGGTAACACCACAATAAATAAAGCCTGCAACGGCGGAAACATCTCAAAAAGAAAGCCCCCCAACGGCATAACGTAAAACAGGGGTAAGAGGTAGGCCAAGCAGGCAAAAATGCGGTCAGGAATCGTTGCTGTTGCGCTCACAATACCGTCCTCAAAATGCGTTAGGTGTCTTGTTCTAGGGTAGCGGGCAAATCTGACACTTGAACTAAGTGGAACCCCATCTGACAACGAAACTGCCGACAGGCACCTTCAGTCGTGCTGCACAGGGGAGCGCCACACTGGAGTTGACCGTGTTGCCAGCGGGGTTGACCTTGGCGATCGGCAAGGAGGCAGGACTGGCACACAGACTGGGACGGTAGAATATGATTCTCGGTGAGGATCACCAGCATGAGAGACCTCCCGACAGAGTTAATGCCGCTGCTGGCGCGTCATCAATCAGCCTGATGTACTTATTTTATCGCCTCTTAGGATGTCCTTTGCTGTTATTAAAAGCACAAAAGCTGGTGAGGGGACTTGAACCCCTGACCTACTGATTACAAGTCAGTTGCTCTACCAACTGAGCTACACCAGCCCGGTTCTTTAGTGTATCAAAGAAGAGGAGCCACTGTTGTGCTTGAGCCAGTGGTCTAGCAATGCCTCGAGATGGGGGGTCAACCGCTGGGTCTGATCCGCATTGGCCATGATTTCAGCCGCGGTTTGAATATAGTCTCCGGCAACGAGTTCAGCCTGACCATGGTGCAGCAACTCTGCAATGGAGGCGGGGGTGACTTCCAGATGAAATTGTAGCCCTAAGAGGCGATCGCCCCAGAGAAACCCCTGTTGGGCACAGGCGGCACTACTGGCCAAAGGCAGTGCGCCATCCGGCAAGCTAAAGGTGTCGCCATGCCAGTGAAACACCGTTAGGGACTCAGGCCACGCCTGAAACCACGGATGGGCTTGGGCGGCAGTGGTTAACTCAATTGGATACCAGCCAATTTCCTTGGTGGCAGCGGTGGTCACCCTAGCCCCAAGGACCTGCGCTAAAAGTTGCGCCCCCAAACAAATCCCCAGAATCGGTAAGCCGTGGGCGATCGCCGCTGCGAGAAAGGCTTTTTCCGCTGCCAACCAACTATAGTGGGCTTCATCATCTACCCCCATTGGCCCCCCCATTACAATTACGGCATCAATGTCCGTTATCCTTGGTAGTGCCTCGCCAGCATAGAGATGCGTGCCCTGCCAACTGTGGCCGTGCGCCTTAGCCCATGTGGCAATCTGGGCTGGTGGCTCAAAGGGGACATGTTGTAGATAGTGCAGCCGCATCAATCCACCCAAATCATTCAAAGACTAGAGTTTGAGACCCATTATATGTGGATTAACGGTCTGACCCGTCCCAGCGTTGTACTCAAGGGCGCAACCGTAGCGGGCGAGAGCGCCGTAAAATGACGGTAATCACTGGGGAGACAGGGAATGGTTGGGGCTGGGTTACGTTGGCTGCGAGCCAGTCGCTGGCGACGTTATGGTGTCATCGCCGGTCTGAGTCTGGTGCTGGTTCTCAGCCTTGCCACGGCCTGGAGGCTACTGCACCCTGCACCGCAGAAGCAGCCGATCACCCTTGCCATTGCGGCGTCCCTCTCGGGGAATGGCGCGGCGGGGGGTCAAGAAATGGTGCAAAGCGCCCAGCTTTACATTAATCAGGTGAATCAACAGGGGGGCCTCCAGGGACACCCCCTTAAACTGCTCATTTTTGATGACCAAGGCGATCGCCCCGTTGCCGAAGCGATTGTCGCGAGTCCGGCGCTGGTAGTGTTGGGGCATCGCTCCTCGGATGCCTCCTTAGCCGCTGCGCCCGTTTATCAGGCGGCGAATTTAGCGGCGATCACGGGTACGGCCAATAACGAGCAGGTGACGGCCAAGTACCCCAACTATTTTCGGCTAGTTTATACCAACCGGGATCTGGCGGGGGTACTCTCCCTGTACGCTCAGAAGGTGCTGGACCTGTCCGAAGCCAGTGTGATCTACGACTTGGATAGCCCCAATAGCACCCTGATTGCCTCACTGCTGCAAGAAACCTTTGGCCGTGGTGGCCGGATTCGGCACGCATGGGGGGTCTCTGCCACCGAGCAGCAGGGGGTTCCCCTAGCAACCATTACCACTGCCCTGAAGGATACTCAGTCTAATCGTCTTATCTTTTTGCCAATTTCTAATGAAGCGCTTGCTGCAAGGGTCATCCGTGGCATTCGTGAGGCAGGACTCACAGCACCCATTCTCGGTGAGCAGGCGCTTGCCCGTCCGGCCTTTGCCCAGTCTCTTGGTGAGACCAGTCTGAGTGACGGCCTTTATGTGCCCTCACCACTGCTGTTTGACAGTGCCGGGGTGAAGGCGCAGGAGTTTGTTGCCGCTTATCAACGCGCCTATGGCCAAGAGCCGTCGTACTTGGGGGGCAAATTTTACGAGGCCACGATGGTGGCCGTTCATGCCCTAGCAACGACACCCTTATCCCTTAAACCCGCCGATCTCGGGCGCGATCGCCAAGCGGTTTTGCAGACCTTAGGCCAACTCAATGAGCCGAACCCTGCCCTAGGGGGGCTAAGTGGCTCCCTTTACTTTAATGCTGAGCGCAATAGTGATCAGCCCGTGCGAATTGGTCAATTTTGGGATCAGCAGTTAATCTCGGCACCGGAGCAGTTGACCACGGTCAGCTATCCCGAGCGGCTGAACCTAAGGGCAGAACTCGCCCAAGGGCACCTGATTCCATTCCAAGACCGCTACTTTTGGCGGCAGCAGGTGGTTTATACCGGCATTGATCTCAATAAACTGAGCCGGATTGATCAGCGCACCTCGAGTTTTACGGCGGATTTTTACCTTTGGTTTCGCTACCGTGGTGACGACGCGGCTATTAAAATTGAGTTTCCTGACGCTGTCAGAAATAGCGTGGATCCGATGGAGCCAGTTTATACCGCAGCAGCCCCGTTGCGATCGCGCACGGTTGATGGGCTGCAATATCGCCTGTATCGAGTGCGGGGCGAGTTCAAAAATAGCTTTGACTTTCGCGATTACCCCTTTGACCGCCAAAAACTGCAACTGCGGTTTGACAACCCCCACCTGTCTAATGAGCGCTTAATTTACGTTACCGACACCCGCGGGCTGGGGTTACCCAAATCAGCCGCCGACCTTCAAGCCCCCTTCAAAGGGCTGCAACTGTGGCAAGTAGAGGGGCTAGCCTATTATCAAGATAGCTATCGCAATACCTCGACCCAAGGGGATCCGGAGTATTTTGGCCATCCGTGGGGGCTAGAGTATCCGGGCTTTGGGGTGCAAATAGCAATGCAACGGCGCGCCCTCGTATTTTTAAGCAAAAACCTGCTGCCGCTATTTTTGCTGATGCTGATCTGCTATACCACGCTGTACCTGCCCCACAGCATGTTTGTGCCGCGGATTATGGGGCCAGCGTCGATGCTCCTTTCTGGGGTGGTGCTGCTGCTGGCCTTTAATAACCAACTGCCGGAGGTGAGCTATACGGTTGCCCTAGAATACGTGTTTTATACCTATTTTGTCCTCTGCTTAATCCCGATTTTTGTGACGGGCCTAGCGGCTAAGTTTGAGCGCTCTCAACGCAAGGAATGGGTGCGATCGCTGGATTTGGGCGCACGCATTACGTTTCCGGTGATTGTGATTGGCTTAATCACCGCCTATGCACTCATTTATGGCGATCGCCTTGTCTAGCTAGGCCAAGGTATAGGGGCGATTCAGGCGCTCCAACTGCTGCACCATCAGGCTGAGGAATAGCCCCACATCCGTCACCACGCCAATGGACTCTACCGAGCCACGGTCTGCCAGTTTGGTGACTACTGCCGGATTAATGTCCACGCAGACTAACTTCACTCCCGCGGGGGTCATGTTGCCCACACCAATGGAGTGGAGCATCGACGAGAGCATCACGATCATGTTGGCACCCTGCACCAGCCGACTGTACTCCCGCTGGGCTTGAATTAGGTCCATGAGGGTATCGGGTAGCGGGCCATCATCGCGAATGGAGCCAGCCAAGACGAAGGGGACGTTGTTCTTAACGCACTCGTACATCACGCCACTGGTGAGGATGCCTTGCCGCACTGCCTCGGCAATACTGCCACAGCGACGAATGGTGTTAATGACCTTCAGATGGTGACGATGGCCGCCCCGCACCGGCACCCCCCGCTGCATATCGACCCCGAGGGAGGTACCCATCATGGCCTGCTCCATGTCGTGAACCGCAATGGCATTACCCCCAAGTAGCCCTTGGACGTAGCCGCCACGAATCAGCTTGGCAAGGTGCTCGCCGCCACCGGTGTGAATGACCACAGGGCCGGCCACCACAATCACTTTGCCCCCCTGATCGCGAATGCGGCGCAGTTCCCAGGCAATTTGCTCGACAACGAGTTCGACCCGCCGCTCGCTGGAGACTCCTGACCCCATAAAGGTAAATTCTTGGCTGTTGCGCTGGGGTTCCGCTTTGCGAACGGTGCGAATCCCTTCGACCCCAACCACGACGCGATCGCCCACCTCTAAATCCCGCAAGAGGCGACACTCGGCCACCGCCCCCTCCGGCGTAGAGCGGACAACGATCGCCCCGTCCATACGCTGATTTTGCACCCGCACCCACTGGTCGTTCACCCGCACTTCGGTGGGATAAATGGTGGTGACGTAAAAATCATCCGGTGCCACCCCCGCAAGGGTAACGGTCTCTAGGGAGGCATTACACACCTCGTTGGGCGGCAACATTGCCCCCAGATCAATGAGTTGCGCCATGATGGCATCCATCACCGCCGCATCCGGTGCCATTACCCGCACATCGGCTTGGGAGGGACTCTGTCGCTGCTCGCCAAGGTTAAATTGCAGCACTTGGAAGCTGCCGCCGCTTTCCACAATCGTATCGAGCACCCGATTCACAAGGCCAGAGTCCAGTAAATGCCCCTCTAGATGAATAACCCGACTGGGGAGGGCTGCCGGGGCATGGAGTTCTGCCCGCACTGGCTCGGTCACCCGTAGAGTTAAGCACTTGGCAGCACCGCCAGCTTTAAGAAACTCCGTCAAGGGGGTTTCCACCACCTCAAAGCCAACGGCGGCAAGGGCATCTTTTAAGGCTTGGCTGGCGCAGTTAAGAATGACCGTACGCTCGATGTTGACGGCATTACAGGCAAAGTTCACCGCATCTGCTTCTTGGACGGCAATGCGTTTTTCGGCGGGCACCCGCAGTTCAATTAAGCGGTTAGAGTAGGCATCAAAGGCGGGCGGATAGTACAGCAGGTAGCCATCGGTCAGGGGGCAAAAACAGGTGTCGAGGTGATAAAACCGCTCATCCATTAAGCGCAGCGACAGCACTTCGATATCCAGCCATTTGGCGAGGTAGGCATGGGAGTCGAGTTCCGAACGAAACCCGTAGCCCGCCCACAGCCAGCGACCTTCGCGATCTAAGAGGGCATCCCCTGCCCCCTCAAAGGGCAGTTGCTTCGGCAATTCAAAGACTTGGTAACCCTGCGCTTGAAACCACGCCTTGAAGTACGGCTCTTCCCCTTGGCGCTCAGGATGGTAAAAGCGGCTCAGAACCACGCGATCGCCCAAGACCAAACCAGCATTAGCCGTAAACACCATGTCGGGCCATCCCGGCTGTGGCTCAATGAGGCTCACGGCTGCCCGCGATTCAATAATCTCGTAAAGGTGCTGCCACTGAGTCTGCGCCCGTGCTTGGGAGGACTTGTGGATGTTCCCCTCCATCCACGGGTTAATGACATAATCCACCTCGTAGTGGGTGGGGGGGCACATGAGGAATCGCAGGGTAGAACTCATAAGGGTTAGGTTAGGGTGAGGAACGGGTATGGCATTAAGCTATCCACAATCTTTTATCCTATAATGGAAAGCTATCTGCAACACTGCCAGCGTCACCAAACCTTGATATTTGGTTGATATTGCGTCCAAGGTGTCGGCGCGTAGGCGACAATCAGCACTTGTGCGATCGCCACCACAGGTTACTGCATTTACACTCAAAGATTTGCGAAGGGGAATTGCCTTGACTAACGCGACTCAAACCGTTTCGATTACCACCGAAGCCCGTCCCAACAGCCAGCTTGCCGCCACCATTGAAGTCACCGCCGATCGCGCTCAGCAGGTCTATAACCACGTCCTCAACGATCTGATTCGCCATACCCAACTGCCTGGGTTTCGCAAAGGGAAAGCCCCCAAGCAACTGCTCCTCAAACAAATTGGCACGCAGCGGCTACGCCACGCCGCCATGGAAAAACTCATTGAAGACACCGTCAAAGAAGCGGTACAGCAAGAGCGTATTGCCTACCTCGGCAACCTCAAGCTAGAGGGAGATGCGGCTGAGCTACTAGAGCAGTTTGACCCCCAGCAGCCCTTCCGCTTCAGCGTCACCTTTGATGTGGAACCCGAGATTACCCCCAGCACCTATCAAGGGCTAACGGTTGAGTATGCGCCGGTGACCTATGACCCGGCCACCGTGGACGAGGTGCTGCGCCAATACCAGCGGCAGCAGGCCACCCTTGTTCCGGTTGAAGATCGCCCGGCCCAGTGGGGGGATGAGGTTACCCTCAAGTTGGTCACCAAAAAACCTGAGGGGGATGAGGTGATCAAAGAACTATCGGCCTCGGAACTGCCGCTCACCCTCGATGAAACGCAACCCTTTTTGCTACCGGAAATCCTCGGGGCGGTTGTGGGCATGGCCATTGGCGAGAGTAAAACCGTGTCCATCACTCTCCCCAAAGAGGAGAATGGCACGGAAGTCACTGGCGAGGCCGTTGCCGAAATTGAGCTACTGGAAATTAAAGCCCCCGAGTTACCGCCCCTCGATGATGCCTTTGCCGAAGAGCACAGCGAATTTAGCACCATGGCGGAGTTACGGGCACACCTAGAGAAAATGCATCAGGAGCGCGCCGAAAACGAGGACAAATTAGCGCGCGAAAACGCCCTAGTTGATGTTCTACTGGCTCAAAACGAGGTTCCGGTGCCCACCACCTACATCGATAAGGAAGCGGAAGCGCAGGTGCGCCAGAACCTGATGCATTTGCAGGATCAAGGGCTTGATCTTTCTAAGGTGTTAACGCGCGAACTTTATGAAAAACTGCTGCTGGAGGCCAAGCCTCAGGCGGAAAAAACCACTAAAGCCAATCTCTTAATTGAGGCGATCGCCAAGGCGGAGGGGATTGTGCCTAGCGAGGAGGCCGTTGCTGAGCGGGTAAAAAGCTACCTGTCCGGTTGGGGCAAGGTGAACGCCAAACAGCGACAAGCCTTGCACGACATTGCCCACAAAGAGCTAACGAAGTCCCAAACCCTTGATTGGCTGCTCGCCCACAATACGTTTCAAGCCCTGAGTCCCACTGCGGAAGAGGCACCCACCACTGCGCCCGAAATAGAAGCGCCTGCCGCGGCCAAGGCGAAAAAACGCCCCCCCAAAAAAGCATCTGCGCCACCAGCGGCGGAATAGTTCGCCATAATGGGGGTAGCTCCACCCATCTTGTGATGAGTAGAATATTTAATTAGTTAAATGTTGTTAACTCTGACGCTTGTCCTCAACCCACTGGTTTATCCACGCCACTATGCTGCATTCTCGATACAATCAGTCCCTTTGGGCATCCTTACGCTCTCCCGAACTGAACTTGCCGGCCGCCAACATTGTGCCGATGGTGGTCGAGCAGTCGGGTCGCGGCGAACGGGCATTTGATATTTACTCGCGCCTGTTGCGGGAGCGGATTATTTTTCTGGGCGGTGGCGCGGGCGATCGCCGCGGTATTGATGATGCTGTGGCCGACTCTATCGTGGCGCAGCTTCTGTTTCTGGATGCCGAAGACCCCGAAAAAGACATCTACCTGTACATCAACTCCCCCGGGGGGTCAGTGACGGCAGGAATGGCCATTTACGACACCATGAAGCACGTCCGTCCCGATGTGTGTACCCTCTGCTTTGGCTTGGCCGCCAGTATGGGTGCCTTTTTGCTCTCGGGGGGCACCCCGGGTAAGCGCATGGCCTTGCCCCACGCCCGGATTATGATTCACCAACCCTTGGGGGGTGCCCAAGGACAGGCGGTTGATATTGAGATTCAAGCTCGCGAAATTCTTTACCATAAGCGCAAGCTCAACGAGCTGCTGGCGCTGCACACGGGTCAGCCCATTGAGCGTATTGAAGCAGATACGGAGCGCGATTTCTTCATGTCTGCGGAGGAAGCCAAAGCCTACGGCCTGATCGATCAGGTTGTGACACGGCAAACCTTGCCAAGCCACTAAGTCCCCCACCTGCTGTAAGCCTGCAACCCTAGAGGTTCCCTATGGCCAAATACGATACCCACCTTAAGTGCTCCTTTTGCGGCAAGTCACAAGAACAGGTGCGTAAGCTCATCGCTGGCCCTGGGGTCTATATCTGCGATGAATGCGTTGAACTGTGCAACGAAATCCTTGACGAAGAGTTGGCCACGGTTCCCAACCCGAGCAGCCCTCGCCGCCAACCCACCTCATCGCGATCGCCCCGCACCCCGTCGCCGCGGCCTCGCCCCTTGGGTCAGGTGCCTAAACCGCGAGAGATTAAGGCGTACCTTGACAACCATGTGGTGGGGCAGCACGAGGCCAAAAAAATCCTTTCGGTTGCCGTCTATAACCATTACAAGCGGCTGAGCTTACTCGACAGCAAACAGCAGGAGGAGGATGCGGTTGAATTGCAAAAGTCCAATATCCTGCTGATTGGCCCCACCGGTTCTGGCAAAACCCTGTTGGCACAAACCCTCGCCAAAATGCTGGATGTGCCCTTTGCGGTTGCCGATGCCACCACCCTCACCGAGGCGGGCTACGTGGGGGAAGATGTCGAAAATATCCTGCTGCGGCTGTTGCAAACCGCAAACCTTGATGTGGAGGAAGCCCAGCGGGGCATTATCTACATTGACGAAATTGATAAAATTGCCCGCAAGAGTGAAAACCCCTCGATTACGCGGGATGTGTCTGGCGAAGGGGTGCAGCAGGCACTGCTGAAAATGCTTGAGGGCACCATTGCCAACGTGCCACCTCAAGGGGGACGCAAGCACCCTTACCAAGACTGTATTCAAATTGACACCACCAACATCCTGTTTATTTGCGGTGGTGCCTTTGTGGGGCTGGAAAAAACCATTGAGCAGCGGGTCGGTAAGAAGGCTATGGGCTTTGTCCGGGATGGTGAACTGCTACCGAAAGAAAAGCGCGCTGCCGACTTACTCCAGCACCTAGAGCCACAAGATTTGGTGAAGTACGGCATGATTCCGGAGTTTATTGGTCGAATTCCGGTGTTGGCAGTACTTGAGCCGCTGAATGTGGCTGCCCTAGCGGAAATTCTCACCCAGCCTCAAAATGCGCTCCTGAAGCAGTACCAAAAGCTGATGCGCATGGACAGTGTGGAACTGCGCTTTGAACCGGCTGCCGTCGAGGCGATCGCCCAGGAGGCCTACCGCCGTAAGACCGGTGCCCGTGCCCTGCGAGCCATTGTCGAAGAAATCATGCTGGATGTGATGTACGAGCTACCCTCCCGTAAGGATTTGCGGGAATGCACCATTACACCAGAGATGGTGGAAAAGCGCTCTACGGCTGAGTTATTGCTGCATCCTTCCTCGCTGCCGACCCTTTCGGCCTGAGGGGCAGGCAGGGGTTAACGAAACGTTAAGTTTGGCGGTATCGGTTGTTGTAGCCCCTTGCCCCCAGTATTGGGTAAAGTAGGGAGTATTATGTTTGCTGGCTGGGGTAGTTATGGCATCAGTCCTCGATGTAACCAATCGCGATCGCTCGGTTAAAAGTGAAAGTTTAGCCGCCCAAACCCTGCGCGATCGCCTGCGGCTCGTCGAAGAGGTGTTAGTGGATGTCCTTGCTGCCGAATCCGGGCAGGAGCTAGTGGATCTGCTGCGGCGGTTGGGGGCGCTATCGTCGCCGGAAGGCCATGCCCTGCATCCACCGGAGGGTGAACTGCTAAAAGTCATTGAGTCGTTAGAACTCAACCAGTCTATCCGCGCTGCCCGTGCCTTTAACCTTTATTTTCAGATTATTAATATCCTTGAGCAGCACTACGAGCAGCAGTACAACCGCGAGCGGATGCTCCAAGAGGGACTGCGGCGGCGCAGTGTCATGAGTGAGCCAATCTCAGGGGTAAGTGGCGAGGGCTTTCCCTTGGCTCAGAATGCTGCTAATGCCACCAATGTCCGCAGCGGCCCGAGTGAGCGCCTCGAGCATAGTTTGTACGAAGCCACCCCCGCCACGCAGCAGTACGACTCGTTTTCGTGGTTGTTTCCGCGGCTGCGCACCCTGAATGTGCCCCCGAAGTACATCCAAAAATTACTAGATCAACTGGACATTAAGCTGGTTTTTACGGCGCACCCCACCGAAATTGTCCGCCAAACGATTCGCGATAAACAGCGACGGGTGGCACGGCTGCTCGAGCAACTGGATACGGTTGAAGGAGCCGCCCCCCACCTGAGCGATTGGACCGCCCACACGCTGCGCGCCCAACTGATGGAGGAAATTCGCCTCTGGTGGCGTACTGATGAGCTACACCAGTTTAAGCCGGAAGTTCTCGATGAGGTGGAATATACGCTCCACTACTTCAAGGAGGTGATCTTTGCCGCCATTCCCCAGTTGTACCGGCGGCTCGAACAATCCCTGAAGGAGACGTTCCCCTATCTCACCCCGCCCCGCTATAATTTTTGTCGCTTTGGCTCGTGGGTGGGGGGCGATCGCGACGGCAACCCCTCCGTCAAGCCCGAAGTGACTTGGCAAACGGCCTGCTATCAACGCAACCTTGTCCTTGAGGAGTACCTGAAATCCGTTGAGCGGCTGATTAACCTGCTGAGTTTGTCGCTGCACTGGTGCGATGTCCTACCCGATCTCCTCGATTCCCTCGAGCAGGATCAACGGCAACTGCCCGGCATTTACGATCAGTACGCGGTGCGCTACCGCCAAGAACCCTACCGCCTGAAACTCACCTACGTCCTCAAACGGCTGCAAAACACCCGCGATCGCAACCGCGATTTGCAGACCTACTGCATTCGCCGCAATGATGCCGACTCCCTGAACAGTGGCCAGTACTATGCCCATGGCCACGAGTTTTTAGCCGAGCTAACCCTGATTCAACGCAACCTCAAGGAAACGGGGCTGACCTGCCGCGAACTTGACGATCTCATCTGCCAAGTGGAGGTGTTTGGCTTTAACTTGGCGGCCTTGGACATTCGCCAAGAAAGCACCTGTCATGCCGATGCCCTCAATGAAATTACCGCCTATTTAGACGTACTGCCTTGTCCCTACAACGAGCTATCGGAAACCGAGCGCACCCGCTGGCTCCTGAGTGAGCTATCCACCCGCCGCCCCCTGATTCCGAGTGAGCTACCCTTTAGCGATCGCACCAATGAAATTATTGAAACGTTTCGGATGGTGCGGCAACTGCAACAGGAATTTGGCACCGACCTGTGCAATACCTACATCATCAGCATGAGCCACGAGGTCAGTGACCTGCTCGAGGTGTTGCTGTTTGCCAAGGAAGCGGGGCTGTTTGATCCGGTCACTGGGGCCAGTACCCTGCAAGCCATTCCCCTGTTTGAAACGGTGGAAGACCTCAAACACGCGCCGGCGGTTCTGAGCCAGCTATTTTCTTTGCCCTTTTGCCATAACTATTTGGGCAGCCACAGCACGCCCTTTTTACAGGAGGTGATGCTGGGCTATTCCGACAGCAACAAGGATTCTGGTTTTTTAAGCAGTAACTGGGAAATTTATAAGGCGCAGCAGCGGCTGCAAAAAATTGCCGAGACGTTTGGGTTTCAACTGCGAATTTTCCACGGGCGCGGTGGCTCGGTGGGGCGGGGGGGCGGCCCCGCTTACGCCGCTATTCTGGCGCAGCCGGAGCAAACCATTAATGGCCGCATTAAAATTACCGAGCAGGGGGAGGTATTGGCCTCAAAGTACTCGCTGCCGGAATTGGCGCTGTTTAATCTTGAAACCGTGGCCACAGCGGTGATTCAAGCCAGCTTACTCCGCAGTAGTATTGATGAAATTCAACCTTGGCACGAGATTATGGAGGAGTTGGCGACGCGATCGCGCCAGTGCTATCGTCAACTGATCTACGAGCAGCCGGAATTCATTGAATTTTTTAACGAAGTTACCCCCATCCAAGAAATTAGCCAACTGCAAATTAGCTCGCGGCCAACCCGCCGTGGCGGCAAAAAAACCCTCGAAAGCCTGCGCGCCATTCCCTGGGTGTTTAGCTGGACACAAACCCGCTTTCTGTTGCCTGCGTGGTACGGGGTGGGCACCGCCCTCAAGGAGTTTTTAGACGAGAAGCCTGCCGAGCACCTCTCACTGCTGCGCTATTTCTACTACAAGTGGCCGTTTTTCCGGATGGTGATCTCGAAGGTGGAGATGACCCTTGCCAAAGTGGATCTGGAAATTGGCCGCTACTACGTCCAAGAACTGAGTGCGCCCCACAATCGCGAGGCATTTTTCCGCCTCTACGATCAAATTGCCGAAGAGCATCGGCTCAGCAGTGAACTTATTTTGATGATTACCGGCCATGAGCGCCTCCTCGATGGCGACCCCGCTCTCCAGCGCTCGGTGCAGTTGCGCAACCGCACCATTGTGCCCTTGGGCTTTTTGCAGGTGTCCCTCCTAAAGCGGCTGCGTCAGCACAACAGCCAAACCACGTCGGGTGCTATTTTGCGCTCCCGCTACGGTCGTGGCGAACTGCTGCGGGGGGCACTGCTCACCATCAATGGCGTGGCCGCGGGAATGCGCAATACGGGCTAACCCTTGCGGGAGAGGAGCGGTTCCCCCGCCAATTGCCGCAGATTTTGCAGCCGAACCAGTTCGTTCACCTCCAGCAGGGCACGGCGCTCAAGGGTTGCCACCTGCTCGATCGCCCCCAGCAGAGCAGCAGCGGCTTCGGCTTCACTGTAGCCACGACGTTGCGCCAGTTGTAGTGCTTGGCGATCGGCAGCCACTTCCACGGCCACACCGCGGGTATTCTGCCACACTTGCAGTGCCCCAAAGGCGGTAAGACCGCCGGCCACGATCGCCCCCACTGGATCGGCTTGGACAAATTGCAGCACCGTGCCAAGAGCACCCGCAACAGTGACCCCTTGGTACAGGTCTAATTTAATTAGGCCGGTGGCGTTAAACCAAGCCACCGCCCGCAGAATCAGCAAATCCCGCGCTGGGGTATCGAGGCGGCTCCAGAGGCGAAAGTTAATTTCAATGGGGCGATCGCCCCAGGGCAGAGCCGGTCGGTAATGAATCACCTGCGGTTGCTGGGAGCGTGCCACCAGTTTGCAGCGCATCCGGGCGGAGGCGGGCATCAGGTCAAGCAGGCGACGAATTTCAGAGTCAGGGGTCATGAATTTACCTCACCGGAAAGCACCGCCGCAGGATTTGGCCGCAAGGCACCCTTTGCCGCCGCCAACAAGCCGTAGAACAACGGGTGTGGCTGATTGGGACGGGAGCGGAACTCTGGGTGAAACTGCACCGCAATGAAAAAGGGGTGCGCCGGATATTCAATAATTTCCACAAGGCGACCGTCGGGGGAGGTGCCACTAATCTGATAGCCCGTCTCCAAAAAGAGGCTGCGGTAGGCATTGTTGAACTCGTAGCGGTGGCGATGCCGCTCATAAATCACCGTTTCACCATAAAGCTGCTCCGCTAAGGAGTTGGCCGCTAAGCGACAGGCATACAGACCCAGACGCATGGTGCCTCCCAAATCCACAATATCCTGCTGCTCTGGTAGCAGGTGAATCACCGGATGCGCCGTATTGGGGTCAAACTCAGCGCTGTTGGCATTCTCAAGGCCAGCAATATGGCGCGCCCACTCAATGACGGCACACTGCATCCCCAAGCACAGCCCCAAAAAGGGAATGCCCTGCTCACGGGCGTACTGAATCGCGGCAATTTTGCCCTCCACGCCGCGAATCCCAAAGCCACCGGGCACAACCACCGCCGCCACATTTTCGAGGTAGGCGGCAGCGCCATTTGCGGCAATTTCCTCGGAGTTCACCCAACGAATGCGCAGGTCTTGATCGAGGGCAATGGCGGAGTGCCGCAGCGATTCAACCACAGAAAGGTAGGCATCACTCAGGCGGACATACTTACCCACAATGGCCACCTCTAGGGGCGCATGGGGACGGTAAAGGCGCTCCACAAGGGCTTGCCACTGGCTGAGATCCGGTGGTCGTTGCTCAAGGTTCAGCAGTTGTAGCACTTGGGTGGCCAACCCCTCCCGCTCCAGCAGTAGCGGCACCTCGTAAATACTCTTGGCATCCGCAGAAGGAATCACCCCCTCTACGGGCACATCACAAAACTGGGAGAGTTTTTCTTTAATGCCGGGCACAAGGGGGCGATCGCAGCGGCAGATGAGAATATCCGGCTGAATCCCAATCGAGCGCAACTCCTTTACCGAGTGCTGCGTGGGCTTCGTTTTCATTTCCCCCGCCGAGGGAATCCATGGCACCAGCGTCACGTGCATAAACAGGACATGGTGCCGCCCCACCTCGGTACGAAACTGACGGATCGCCTCCAAAAAGGGCAGCGACTCAATATCCCCAACCGTGCCGCCAATTTCAATAATCACAACATCGGGGTTCTTATCCTTGGCAACCCGCAAAATCCGCTCTTTAATTTCGTTGGTAATGTGGGGGATCACCTGCACCGTGCCCCCCATGTAGTCGCCCCGCCGCTCCTTGTTGATCACCGCTTGGTAAATCGAACCCGTGGTCACACTATTTAGGCGCGACATGGGCGTATCGGTAAAGCGCTCGTAATGGCCGAGGTCAAGGTCTGTTTCCGCCCCATCGTCGGTGACAAACACTTCGCCGTGCTGAAACGGACTCATCGTCCCCGGATCCACGTTGATATAGGGATCCAATTTCAGGATCGAAACAGAATACTGCCGCGATTTGAGCAGCCGCCCCAAACTGGCGGCGACAATACCCTTACCAATACTCGAGACAACACCGCCCGTTACAAAAACGTATTTGGTCATAATTGGGTCATAAATTGGTCATAACTGTTGGTGATTTGCTACCGCGTACCCCCTACATTACTTTACCCTGCCTGACTACCACGGGCTGCCAATGGTTGTAAACGCTGCCCAAAAGTAGGGATGGGAGAGTTGGCGCTCACCACTGGTGGCTAACCCTTCCGGCAGAGGAATGGCTAAGCCCCCCCGCACCCCCGTACCCCGCAGGCTATTGCCCTCAATGACCACATCGCCTCTGAGCATGGCAATTTGGGCTTGGCGCAGCGCTGCCGCCTTAATGGGTGCTGTCCCCAACTGTTTATAAAACTCTGTCATGAGGGCGAGGGTGCCCTCATCACTGACGTACCACAGGCTGGCTACGGAGGTTTTGACCCCCGCTTGCAGGGCCAACCCCGCAAACCCTAACTCCGCCTCGCGGCTGCCCACGGCGGTGCGACAGGCACTCAGGGTCATTAACTCTGTGGGAGGACGGAACAGACGCAATTCCCGTAACTGGGCGATCGAAAGCTGACTATCCCAAAACTGAATGTAGGAATTTTGGGGCTTACCCGCATTAAACTCGCCGTGGGTGGCAAGGTGCAAAATGGGATACTGGCTCCGACGGCGCTGCGCCTCAAGGTTTTGCACGGTAAACTGTTGGTTCAGAAATTGGGTGCCCTGCCCCACAAGTTCAGTAATCGTTTGTAGTTCTATGGGCACCGCGGGCAGTGGGCTTTGCTTCTGGAACTCAGAGGCTCCCATGGCGAGCACTTGGGCGTTCTGCAGCGGCTGATAGCGGGTATCCACAAGATTAATACTGGGAATCAACCCCAGATTGTACCGCTCCACCAGAAACTGACCGTTGCGACCGAGGGGCACATCCGCCACCGGCGCAGACACTAAATTCGAGCCAGTGTGCAGCGCGGCGATCGGCAGACTCCGCAACCCTTGATCCATAGCAAACACCAGCGTTGTAATGCCCCGGGCTTGCAGTTCCGCATCCACACTACCCAGAATCCACTGGTACAGTTGCTGCGCAAAGGGCAAGTAGGAGTCTGTGGTTGTTTTAGACGGATCCCGTACCTCGCGGTTAAAGGCAGAAATCACCCGCTGGAGTTCCTCCTGAGACACGCGCACCGCCTGATAAATGGGTTCACCCGTCGGGGTCACAATAAAAATATCCAGTTGGCCGGGTCGCCAGAAAATATACGTCAGGGCAGGCGTTTGCCCCGTTTCTGTTGCCATTTGGGTCAGCAATGCTTGAATTTGGCCAATATCCAGATTCTGTAACCCCTCTTGACCCGGGGTGTTAAACATCTCCCCAAAGTACTCACTGAACTCAAAGGCATAAAGCTGCTCTAAAAGCTTAACCGCCGTGGCATAATCCCCCTGATCAAATGCCGCACCAATTTGCTGGCGCAGGATTTCAGCCCCCGGAGAGTAGAAAACTTGGGCAACCGTTTCCGGAAATTCAGGATCCTGTACCTCTTCGCCAAACAGAATCCTACCTAGATTCTCATCAACCTCGGAATTGGGTGGTGGTGGTGGTGGCTCCGGTGCAGTCGGTGGTGGTGGCTCCAGTGCAGTCGGTGGTGGTGGCTCCGCGGCCACTCGATAGAGGAACCCTGAGCCGCTAAACAAGGGGGATCCGGGGTACGTTGTGCTAAACTGCTCAGCACCCATGAGGCCACCCCTCACATCCAGACTCGGATCCGTGGAATAGACTAACCAGCGGCCATTGGGGTTGGTGAAGACCGTTGGTCCAAAATTATTAATGAAATTGTTACCCGCCACCAGGACAATGGCATCGCCAGAGCCAAAGGCGGTAATTGGTGCATCGAGCACAATGTTGCCCGTCAAGGTTTGCAGAAAGATATTGCGACCCGTAATACCCGTCGGGTTCACGCTGCCCACGGTAAGGGTGCCATTGTTCACCAACTGCAAGTCACTTCCACTATTTAACTGGGCGGCAACGGTGCCAATTTGGTTGTTGGGGTTGGTGAGGATAACACTGCCATTTTGCAGGGTTGCCCCTAGGCTGCCCACTTGCAGCGGTGCGGTTTGGGTGAGGCCACCATTCGCCAAACTGACAATAAACGGATTGCCGTTGGTATTGAGGCCAGTGGTGAGCCCATTCACGCCATTGTTAAAGCTGGTGATGGTCAGTGCCCCCTGATTACTGAGCGTGACACCACCACTCAGGTTGCCGGAAAGGGCTTGAAACTGGTTATTGGGGTTGTTGAGGTTAACATTCCCTTGCCCCAGTAGTTGCAGGGTGCCTGCTGAAACCCCATGAGCGCCTTGGCTAACACCACCACCACTACTTAGGGTTAAATTCCGGCCATTCAGATTTGTGGTGCCCGAGCCATTAAACTGAATCCCTGCCGAACCCGTGCCGGGAGTTTGCAGGGCAAGGTTATAGTTCAAACTCAAGGGACGCACATCAATGAGTCCGGTACCACTAGGATTGCCAATGGTGACTAAGGAAAACCCACCACTAATGCGATCCAGTAATAATTGATCGATGAGTAAGCTGCCTGCTGCCCCATCGCCCACGCCAATAGAAGTGCTTGCCAAAACCGGCTGGAAGACTAGGCGACCACTGCCATTCGAGGTGATGAATACATTGGTAGGATCGTCAGCTTCCAAGTTAATGCCACCTAACGTGGCAAAGGTTAGGGTTCCATTTTCTACCTGAAAGCGAGCCACACCATCATAAACTGAATAAATCTGAATGCCGGTGCCTAAATCACTACTGCGGCCATCAATGAGAAGATTACCGGCTCCGCCCGTCTGAATAATTGTTGTATCAGGCAGACCAGAGACAATGTCAACCCCAACGCCGTCGGGCTTGGCTGTTCCCAAAATAGTGATATTACCAGTGGCGCTACTAATCTGCGTAGTTTCAAGTCCACTGCCAATACTAATGCCCTGAGTAAAGAAGAAGCCGCTGTCAGTTCCTGACTGCCCAGATAGCAAAATACTCCCTGATGCCGTTGTGATAAATGAATCAAAAATGTCAATACCTGTACTAACTCCCTCTGGGATAGGATTACCACCAGTACCAAAAATTTGAATATTTCCGGTACCAGTCGTTTGAATTGTTGACTCTGTGATGTCAACGCCACTAATACCAAAGACAAGAGCGTTATCAGCACTTTGGCCGCTAAGGATGACATTGCCACCGCCAGCATTTAAGATTGAGCCATTAATCCAAATACCTGTTTCATTACCACCAATACCGGTAATGTTAATGTTACCTCCTTTAGATAAAATGCTGGAATTGTCAACAAAAACGGAAGCCGAACCTCCTCCAGTACCATTAATAGTAATACTGCCACCGTTTGAGTCAATCAGTGAGTCAGCGACATTAATACCGTCACTATCACTTGAAAGAAAGATATTCGCACGTCCTGCGGTTGCTCGAATACTGGCAGTGTCAACATTAATCAAGGTGTCAGCCTTTAGAGTAATTGCGCCTAAGCCTGAGCCAGTGTAGTCAATTGATGATGCTGCCTCAACAAAGATGCCTCCTGTTTGAGACTGAAGTGTAATGTTGCCACCCGCAGAGAGGTTACCTGCTGTTGAAGAATTGATGGTGATGCTACCCGTATTCACAAAAGAAACACCGCCACCCACTGTGCCACCCAACGTGGTAATATCATTCGCTGCGTTTAGTTCAACGGTTCCATTGCCAAGCAGTTGCAGTATGTCGGCTGTGATAGTTCCACCGCTCGTTTGCGTGATGAAGCCATTCCCTTCTAAAATGACCGTGGCGGTATATTCAGCAGTTGTATTTGCACTCAGATTGATTGGGGCATTAATTGTAATATTATTAGCTGCTTGAAGCGTGAGGGATACGGATGAAAAATCTGAATAGGCCGTAATTGGGGCAGCGACAATAATATTCCCTTCTTGAGTGCCTGAAGAGCCGGTGGTGATGATAACACTTGTGCCACTTTCTAGAGCACTTACAATATTAGCGTTGCTAACAACCGAATTATCTGTACTAGGTGCAAACGTATTCGGATCGCCACCGCTAAACGCGCCCCCTACAGTTGGGCCGGTACTTATCGTGACGTTGTGGGGATCCAGTAACCATGATCCGGCTTGGCCATTGACGGCACTGGCATCCACTTTGCCAAACGAGTTCAAGATATTGCGTCCTGAGGTCTCGACAAAGCCACCGTCGCCTTGCAGTTGGCCACCGCGGGCGGTGATGGTGCCGTAAAACTGGGTGGCATTGTCGGCCCAGGCAATGACGGTGCCGCCATTCCCTTGATTGAGGGCATCCGCTGCAATGGTGCTACTGCTATTAATAAAGAGGTTTTGGGCATTAAAGCTACTGTGGAGGCGATTTGTTCCTGTGGTGCCGCCGAGGTAGTCACCGCCCATGAGAATGGTGCCACCCCCCAATGGGCCAGAAGCATTCAGGTTGGCGTTGATGAGGGCGGTATTGTGGCCAGTGACGGTTATTTGTCCGCCAATTCCGTTGGGGTTCGCCACCGAAAGCTGACCCCCAATCACTGCTGTGCTGGCTGTCAGCGGGACTTTGGTGGGATCGTGGACAAGGCTAATGGTGCCATCAGGGTTTTGAATGACGCTATTGACAACGGGTTGGCTGCCACCCCCCGTGAGCAGGGTGGGTAAGTCGAGGGCGGCAATGGTGCCATCGGTGGGGAGGCGCTCTTGGGGGATTTCGAGGCTGAGGAGCATCCCCTCCTGAGAGACGCGCACCATACCGTTTTGGGGCACAGCGACCACGTTGATGGTTCCTGCGGGCGCGATCAGGCTGCCGGTGTTAATGACTTGATGCGCCATTAAGCTGAGGGTTTGGCCGTTGCCGACCGCTAGATGGCCTTCATTGATAATGATGCCCTTGTTCAGGAATTCAAACCCGGTGGGGTTGCTGTTGAGTTGACTGTAGGTGTTGTTGCTGTTGAGGTCAAACACGCCGCCCTCAAAGTACACTCGCTGGGCGGTACTGGCATGGAAGGCAGCGGGAAGATTAAGGCGGGCATTGGGGCCAAAAACAATACCGGCCGGGTTGAGTAGGTACAGGTTGCTGTTGCCGCCGCTAACTTGAATGAGGCCGTTAATGTAGCTGGCATTGCCGCCATTCACGCCAGCTAAAATGTTGCGAATTTGGGGGTTGGAAAGGAAGTTGGCGGTTTGGCCGTTGCCAACATTAAAGTCCCGAAAGATGTGAAAGAGGTTACGACCATTGCCGGAAAGAGCACCGCCGCCAATGTCAAATTGTTGGCCGTTTTGGAGGACGGTGGTGCCTGTGCTATTGGGGGCAGGCGTGATTTGCGCCCTCACCGTGCTACTGAACAGACCCCAGCATAACAGGGTCAGCGGAAGCGATCGCCACGTGCCGTTGCTCATACAAAAGCCTCAATTTAGCTGTGGTTTGGCGCAGTTGCCATGGCCGTCAATGATGTTTTACGCAAAATTATGTTTCACACAGTTTTTTGCGGATTGCACAAACCATTATAGACAGCCAACAGCTAATTTCAAATAGGGATGCCTGACTTCCGTTATTCTAAGGTGGGGTGGGTTGTTGCCAACCACCGTAGCGATCGCCGTAGTGGTGCAAAATTTCCTCTAACTGGTGGACTGCCGCAGCAGGTAACTCCTCGGGCAGTTCTAGGGCAATACCCATCACTTGGCTAAGGGCATAGTCAAACTGGGGACTGGTTTGGGGCAGTAAATGTACCTTCAGTCCGGCAATTAAACCTAAGTGTGCGGCCAGTTCCCGATAGACCGCTAAGGGCATCTCGCTGTTGTAGTACACCTGTGGGTTCATCGGCTGGGGGGCGTTGTCTCGGTTGAGGTGGGCAGCACACAACAGTTGACGTTATCGAGGCACACCTTGCCCCACGCTAAGGCCCAACGCACTAAGGCCACGCGATTTTCGGACTTGGTTTTGGTCAAAATATTACTGATGTGGTTATCAACCGTGCGTTTACTGATGTCTAACTTTTCAGCAATATCATGATTGGTCAAGCCAGCGGCCACTAGCTCTAGCACCTGTAGTTCGCGCTCTGACAGCAGTGAATACTCGAACCCATCATTCTGCGGTATAGACATCCCTAAATCCGTATAATTACTTAGACCCGTACTCTGATTGTAGGGGAAAATTTTGGCTTCTGGCCAAGCGATCGCCCAGTCAATTCATCACTTGCTCTAGACTCTAACTCTGCCAGCACCGCCGAGGACATCATGCCATCCCCCACCATGACTCTTTCGATCTCCTGCCCCGATCAACGCGGTTTGGTGGCCAAGCTCGCACAGTTTGTCTATCGCTACAACGGCAACATTATCCACGCGGATCACCACACCGATGCAGTGGCCGGTATTTTTCTGTCCCGCTTGGAGTGGGAACTTGAAGGCTTTGGCATTCCGCGGGAGCACATTGGCACCGCCTTTATTAACTATGCCCAAAAGGAAAAATTATTTGCCAGTTGGCAGGGGGTGCGCTGGCAATTACGGGCATCTGATGTGCCCTACCGCTTGGCCATTTGGGTGAGTCGCCAAGATCATTGTCTGTGGGACTTAATCTTGCGCCAGCGGGCGGGAGATTTACCGGCAGAGATTCCCCTAATTATTAGTAACCATGAGCAGCAGCGCTCGATTGCCGAGCAATTTGGTATTGATTTTCATTATATTCCGGTAACACCCGAGACAAAGGCGCAGGCGGAGGCAAAGCAACTGCAGCTTTTGAAGGATTACGCCATTGACCTCGTGATTTTGGCCAAGTACATGCAAGTGCTCAGTCCCCAGTTTTTAGAGCAGTTTTCACAGGTGATGAATATTCACCACTCGTTTTTGCCTGCATTTGCTGGGGCAAACCCCTACCATCGCGCCCACGAACGGGGCGTGAAAATTATTGGCGCAACAGCCCACTACGCAACCGCGGATCTGGATGAAGGCCCCATTATTGAGCAGGCGGTTGTCTCGGTGAGCCATCGGGATACGGTGGCGGATCTGGTTCGCAAAGGGAAAGATCTGGAGCGCATTGTTTTAGCGCGAGCCGTACGTCTGCACCTGCAAAATCGCATTCTGGTCTATGGCAACCGCACGGCGGTATTTGCCTAGGGTTTGGGTTGGGATTTGTCTCTCACAGGCGGGAATGGTATGATTTGCGAGGTTATGAATTTCATTCGTTTGAATCGTCCGCTGGGACGATCTGAGGATTGAAACAAACGCAGTAAGGTAGGGCATTGCCATGGCACCATCACCCGTTGCACCTGTTGTGTTAATTGTCTTAGATGGCTGGGGTTACCGTGAAGACCCGAACGGGAATGCGATCGCCCAAGCAACAACACCGGTGATGGACAGTTTGTGGCAGGCGTACCCCCACACGTTACTTTATACCTCGGGGAAAGCGGTGGGGCTACCCAAGGGGCAGATGGGAAATTCGGAGGTGGGCCACTTAAATTTGGGTGCGGGTCGCATTGTGCCCCAAGAACTGGTGCGGATTTCTGATGCTATAGAAGATGGCAGCCTATTTGAAATGCCCACGCTGGTGAATCTGTGTCAGACCCTGAAGGAGCGTCACGGCAAATTACACCTTGTGGGTTTGTGCTCGGCGGGGGGGGTACACTCCCACATTGAGCATCTTTACGGCTTAGTTGAGTTGGCCAAACGCTACGACCTTGAGCAGGTGTGCATTCATGCCATTACCGATGGTCGGGACACGCCACCCCGAGATGCGGCAGGGGTGTTAACTGAACTGGAGCAACGCTTGGCTCAATTAGGCTGTGGCCAAATTGTGACCGTGAGTGGTCGCTACTATGCCATGGATCGCGATCGCCGCTGGGATCGCACCGAGGCTGCCTATCGTGTGATGACCCAAAACGACAACATTCAGCCCCTAAGTGCCAAGGAAGTGGCCACCAAGTCCTATGCCCAAGACCTAGGCGATGAATTTATTTACCCCACCCGCATTGCCGTGGGTGCGGTGGAGCCGGGGGATGGGGTCATTTTCTTTAACTTCCGCCCCGATCGCGCCCGGCAGTTAACCCAAGCCTTCATTGATCCTAACTTTAGCGGTTTCGAGCGCCCCCTAATTACCCCCTTAGCGTTTGCCACCTTTACCCAGTACGATGCCAGCTTTAACTGTGGCGTTGTTTTTCCACCCCAGAACCTTGACCACATCCTAGGGGAAGTGATTGCGGAGCATGGCCTCAAGCAACTGCGCGCCGCCGAAACAGAAAAGTACGCCCACGTGACCTACTTTTTCAATGGTGGCCTAGAGGAACCCTTTGCGGGCGAAGATCGGATTCTAATTCCGAGTCCGATGGTGGCCACCTACGATCAAGCGCCAGCCATGTCGGCGATGGCGGTGACTGAGGCGGTCAAAGCTGCGATTGAAAGACAGGAGTACGCCCTTGTGGTGGTGAACTTTGCCAACCCGGACATGGTGGGACACACCGGCCAAATGGCGGCCACCATCACTGCCATTGAAACGGTCGATCGCTGCCTTGGCATCCTTGTCGAGGCCGCCACCAAGGTGGGGGGAACACTCCTGATTACGGCAGATCACGGCAATGCCGAGTGTATGGTAGATGCCGATGGCAACCCTTGGACGGCCCACACCACCAATCCGGTGCCCTTTATTTTAGTGGAAGGGGAAAAACGCAAGATCCCCGGCCACGGCGCTGATGTGCTGCTGCGGGATGATGGCTGTCTGGCGGATATTGCCCCCACAATTCTTGAGATTTTGGGCTTGCCCCAGCCGCCGGAAATGACGGGGCGATCGCTCATTGCTGGTGCCCCCTACGAAAACCGCCGCAACCGCACCCCGGTCTCCGTCAAGCTCTGACCTTATCCCCGCTCCGAGAAATTACTATCGCCCATGGCGCGTCGCCCCGTTACGCTACCCCAACTCCAGCAAAAAAAACAGCAGCGAGAGCCGATTACGATGCTGACGGCTTGGGACTACCTGTGGGCGCGTTTACTGGATGCCGCGGGGGTGGATGTTGTTTTAGTAGGGGACTCCCTTGGCATGGTGGCCCTTGGCTATCCCACCACGTTGCCGGTTACCCTCGAGCAGATGGCGCACCATGCGCGGGCGGTACGGCGGGGGGTCAGTGCGAGTCTTGTGGTCTGCGATCTGCCCTTTTTGAGCTATCACGAAAGCCCAGAGCAAGCCCTGCGCTCGGCGGGACAACTGGTGAAGGAGGCGCAGGTGCAGGCGGTCAAGATGGAGGGGGCTTCGCCGGTGGTGCGGGCGGCCACCCGTCGGCTGGTGGAGGCGGGCATTCCGGTACTCGGCCATGTGGGGCTGCTCCCTCAGCAGGTGCATCAGTTGGGGGGGCTACGCCAGCAGGGCAAAACTCCAGAGGGGGCGGCAGCGATTTTGGCGGACGCGATCGCCCTTGCCGAGGCAGGCGCGTTTGCCCTCATTCTGGAGCATATTCCCGGTGAGCTTGCGGCGGAAATTACGGCTAAACTGGCGATTCCCACCATTGGTATTGGTGCTGGCCCCCACTGCGACGGCCAAGTGCTGGTGACCGCAGATTTGCTGGGTCTTAGCCCGCAGGCTCCCCCCTTTGCGCCGGTCTATGCGGATCTGGGTAGCCAAGCGGTAAGTGCACTGCAACGCTACTGTGAGGATGTGCGATCGCGCCGCTATCCTGCGCCCTAGGACACGGTAAAGCGGTTGGTTTCTTCCCGAATTTGCTCAAAGGTGATGGTTTGCTCGGTGCCTACAAAGGGATGATCCGGCATTAAAAATAGCAGGCAGTGACACTCACGCCGCTCCCGCATTGGCACACAGGGACAATTCCAGTAGGCGGCCTCAACTTCTGCTTCCTTGTCTTCGTAGTGGCGGCAAGGGCACAGGGGCGAGCCGTAGTCGTCCTTATGTTTGGCTAAGCCTTCAAGTACTACCGCGGTGGTTCCCAAGTCTGAACAAAAGTAGGTGCCGGTGCGTTTCGCATAGGTTTCCGCAAATTTGCGCACGGCTTCTAGGTTTTTGTCAGAGGCTTGCTGGGGTTTGTAGGCATCACTCATGGCAGAATTTGCGACAAAGGGCGTTTCTACCAGTGTAACCGATTGGCGATCGTTCCTTGAACGAGGATTCGCGCCGCACTCTCCAACCTCGCGTTAGCCGGTTGGAGTCAAGGCGCGGCAGTTGTAGCCAA
>OGCL01000515.1_pt1 | contig 40975 bp, 35 predicted proteins | sample 1570041 | NCBI WGS metagenome assembly OGCL01 (sample SAMN06266162, study PRJEB24511) | hot springs metagenome | isolation source: Hot spring water | place: South Africa: Limpopo | collected 2015-06-22 | reverse complement strand
TCCCAACCGCTGGTGGGAGCGGCTGGCGCCCCACCGGCAGGGGTGCGGTTCGACAGGCTCACCGCAGGTGGGGAAACCCGGTTGCCCCGTATGTTCACCTCAGCGAAACAGCGGCGAATGGGGGAACCGCTGGTGGAGCCGGCCGTCGAGGCCCCACCAGTGACCGGAGGGAGTGGCCAGGAGCAGGAGCGAGACGAGAAAGAAGGGGGGCATCGAGGCATTGTAGTAGGAACCGGCGGTGATGTTACTGATCAGAAACAGGGCCAGCGCGGCATTGGGGCGTACTGCCAACCCCAGCAGCATCCCCAGCGCCACGCTCACCTGACCCAGGGTTAGCACCCAGGCCACGGGGCGGTACCATGGGATAGCAAAGTGCTTGAGGTAGGCCGCTGAGAATGACTCGGGATCGATCTCGCTGAGGCGCTGCACAAAGTGCTCACGCATCACAGGGCTTGTCAACCAACCGCGGGTGATCTTGTGGTACGCTCCGTAGAGGAAAAAGGCGCCGAATCCGTAACGCAGGGCCACGACCGTGCCCTTCGCGATGTGCCGCACACGCGGGTTCATCGTTGTCTCCGTGCATGTGAATACGGTACCCCGGCGTATGGTAACGCACCGTGGCATGGCTTCAAGATAAAGAACGATTACGCCGGGGAAAGGTTCAGCAAACAGGGCCGGGCCCGCCCGAATCCTTGCCGTGAGGAGGGCTTGCCACGGCCGTGGACAGGAGGTTGGGGAAACCCGGCTTTCCCGGGTTGGTAGCCGTCACTCCTCGCCGAAATTGTCGGCCACGAGTGCTGCCAGGGCGGCCACCGCGGCCCGGGCATCCTCACCCTCGGCGCGCACGTGGACCCGTTGCCCGGGGAGTACGCCGAGTTTCATCACATCGAGGATACTCCTGGCATTGCCGGCGGGGCGATCGAGCCGGTCGAGGTTACGCACGTAGATGGCGCAGGGGAACCGCGCGGCGGTCTGAACGAACGCGCTGGCCGGGCGCATGTGCAGCCCGACCTTGTTGGTGATGGTCAGGGTTGCTTCGGCAACGGGTGTATCTGAGGGTGCACTGGAGACGGTGTTGTCGGTTGGGGCGGGAGGAGGAGGTGGGTCAATGCCCTTGGCTTCGAGGGCCCGGGCAGCAGCGGCAGCCACCCCCGCCAGGTCCATTCCGGGGCGACCGGCTTCAACCGCCGCCAGCACGGCCCCTTCGACCAGCGGCGCTCCGCTGATCAGGTACGGAACCCCGGCCGCTTCCAGGGCCATTTCGGTGCTCATCACCGCGCTACCCAGGTCCACCAGGGCGAGCACGCCGTCCACACCCCGCAGCGATTCCATCGCTCCGGCGATCAGGTCCACCGAAGTGCCCAGGGCGCCGTCGTGGGTACCCCCGGCTGCGGCGATCCGCGTCTGGCTGCCGGCCATCTGCTCGGCCAGCATCTTCACGCCGTGGGCCACCTCTGCACTGTGCGAGACGATCAGGATTCCGATCATAGAGCCTCTACCAGAGAGCCATGGTCAGAGATGCGCCTGGGAGGGCTGCTCCGTCTCACACCCGCCCGCAGGAGTTCAGGGGTGGACAGAGCGTATGGGCGCCGATGAGCGTTATGTGGTTGGGATGCACTGGTTGGTTCCCGCCGCCGACCCCGCTCCAGCTTCGCTGGAGAGCCTGCGCTGAGCCTGTCGAAGCGGGGAGACCAGAGCCGCGCGCGGGGGCGCTCCAATACGGTACAGGCCACGTTGGCGCGGATGTGCTGTCCGCCCTTAAACCCCGCAGGTGGGAGGCTGGGAGGGGGCCGAACACCCATACCCTCCCGCCGGGGCTGCCAGGGTTTTCCCGGGAGGACTGCGCCATCCCAGACCCTTGCGGTGCAGCTTGTCTGAGCCTCCTCACAACAAACCCAGCTTCCCAGCGACGTAGACCACCTCGGCCCGATGGTGAACTTTCAGCTTGCGCATGATGTTCCGCAGGTGGAATTTTACCGTACTCTCGCTGATGGCGATCTGCTCGCCAATCTCGCGGTTGGAGAGACCGCAGGCCAGCAGGCGCATAACCTGGTGTTCACGTTCGGTAAGCAAGGTCTCCCGGGTTTCGCCGGGGTTGGAGAGGCTTTTCATCACCAGCGAGGCGGTGCGGGTATCAAGCGCCGACTCGCCGCGATGAACGGCGCGGACGCTCTTGATAAGGTCAAAGGCATCTACGTCTTTGAGCACGTACCCCCGCGCGCCGCTGCGGATGGCCCGCAGAACGAGCTGATCATCGAGAAAGGTGGTGAGCACAATGACGTTCGTCTGTGGATAGTCGGCGCAGATCGTCTGGCACAGTTCGAGACCGCCCTCAACCCCCTGCGCGCCCAGGCTCAGGTCGAGCAGGACGACATCGGGATGCTCCTGGGCAATGAGGGCCAGGGCCGCGCCCGCATCGCCGGCCTCGCCGGCCACCATGATGCCTGGTTCGAGCTCGAGGATCGAGCGCAGACCATGGCGCACAATGGCATGGTCGTCCACGATCACCAGCCGAATGGGCTTGTTCATACGCACCTCCCGGCTCGGGCCTGCAGATGCGGTGTTCACGAAGAAGGCGCGAAGATGACGAACGCTCCGGGATTCGAGGAAGATTCCCGGTGTCCCGGTTGACAGAGTTAGCGAGCGCCCTGGCGCCGGGTGAGTCGGGTTACCCCGGCAGCTCCTGAAGCGGGACCACCACACGCACCTCGGTTCCGCCGACGGGGGGCCGCAGAATGGTCAGCGTACCGCCCAGTTCCTGCACACGTTCTCGCATATTGCGCAGGCCGAAGTGCTGCGCCGTGGGCTCGGGCGTGACGGCGTTGAGGACCTCTTCGGCAATGCCAACCCCATCATCGGCAATGACGAGGTGGGCAGCGCCGCTGTGGAAGTGGATCGCGATGCTGATCTGCCGGGCGCGGGCGTGCTTGTAGGCGTTGAACAGCGCCTCCTGAGCAATGTAGTACAGACCGCTGGCGAGTTGAACGCTCACCATCGGCGGCACATCCGCCGTATGCAACTGCACGTTCAGATTGGTGGTCTTCTCAAAATCGATCGCCAGTTCGCGCAGGGCGGCCACCAGGCTTGACTGCGCCCCGTTGACCGGGGTGAGCTGGAAGATCGTCGCGCGCATGCGCGTGACTGCGCTGCGGGCCATCTCCTTGGCGTTGCAGATCCGCTCATAGACCGGCGACTGCGGGTCGAGTTGCACGCGGCACCACTCCAGGTTCATGCCGATGCTGATGAGGTGCTGGGCGACACTATCGTGCAGGTCGCGGGCGATGCGGGTGCGTTCGCTGTTGAGGATCTCGTTCTGGCGCGCGGCGGCCAGGCGGTAGCGGGCCTTGGCAAGCTGGCGGTTCTTCTCCTCCAGTTCAGTCTTCTGGCGCAGGGCGTCTTCGTAGAGCGCCACGGCCTGCGCGCGGAGACGTTCGCTCTCTTCGTAGAGGCGCGCATTCTCTACTGCCACCGCGGCCTGGTTGGCCAGGGTACGCAACACCGACAGCTCGCGTTCGTCCATAGTGAACCCGGCATGCAACACCACCACCAGCGCGCCGACCACCTGGTCGCTCAAGAGCATCGGCGCGCCGAGGACGCGCATTCCGGCGCCGGCTTCGCGCATGACCAGGCCGTGCTGGGCGAGCACCTGGGTGATGGCCCCTTCGATGACGGCCAGATCGGCGCCGGGCTCCAGCGGTTCAACCCCGCGAGCGGTGCGGCGCATCCCCCAGCGAGACGTTTCGGGGGCGTTGAGCACCAGCACGGCCAGCGATGCATCGAAGTGCTGGAGGGCCACCTCGACCACGGCTCGGGCCAGACAGGCGACGCCGCTGGTGGTATTGCAAAGGGCGCCGGAGATCATTGCCACCGAGGCAATCGCCCGGTCGAGCCGGCGTTCATTCTCGCGGTACTCGCTGTAGTAGGTCCGGCGCGAGGCGCTGACGCCGATCAGGCTCTCCAGCAGATGCTCACGATCGCTATCGTCCATAGCGCGCACCTCACATTGCCGCGTAGAACAACTCCATCACCGTCTCGACACTTGCCTCGCGCGGATTGGTAGCCATACAGGCATCGTGCATAGCATTGGCGCTCAGGGTGGGCAGATCGCGCTCCCTGACCCCGAGATCGGCCAGGCGCTTGGTCAGACCCACATCGGCGATGAGGGTGCGCACGGCCTCAATGGCCATAGCCCCGGCCTCGATAGGCGCCAGGCCAGCGACGGGCAGGCCCATCGTCTCGGCAATGGTCGCGTAGCGCTCGGGACAGGCGGGGAGGTTGTACTCCATCACTGTGGGTAACAGGATGGCGTTCAACTCGCCGTGGGGCTGATCGAGCAGACCCCCGACCTGATGGGCCATAGCGTGGGTTGCGCCAAGAATAGCGTTGGAGAAGGCCATGCCGGCGTGGAGACTACTGCGGGCCATAATCTCCTTCGCCTCCAGATCGGACCGGCTGGCGACCGAGCGGCGCAGCCCGGCGACGGCCAGGGCGATCGCGCGCAGGGAATGGACCTCGGTGAGAAAGGTCGCCGCGAGCGAGACATACGACTCGATGCCATGGGTCAGGGCGTCCATCCCGGTGCTGGCGGTGAGCCAGGCGTCTTTGGTCGTGAGCAACAGCGGGTCGGTGAGGGAGATGTCAGGGATGAGCGACTTGCTGATGAGGGTCATTTTGATGCGTCGGCGCGTGTCGGTAATCACCGCAAACTGGGATACATCGGCGCCAGTGCCGGCAGTGGTGGGAATAGCGACCAGCGGCGGCAGGGGCCGGGTGATGCGGTCGATTCCCTCGTAGTCGTGGATGCGGCCGCCGTTAGTGCTGAGCACGGCGATGCCCTTGGCGGCATCAATGCAACTGCCGCCGCCGAGGGCCACCAGCGCATCACAGCGCTGGGCACGGTAGAACGCTGCCCCCGCTTCAACCTCGTAATCCTTGGGGTTTGGCGTAACACCGGTCCAGATCGCGAAATCGAGGCCCTCTTGTTCGATGGCCGGGAGCATCTGCTCGAGCCAGCCGGCAGCAATAATACCGGGGTCACTCACCACCAGCACCCTGGTGGCGCCGAGGCGCCGCGCGGCCTTACCCGCCTGTTCAAGGACGCCACAGCCTACGATGATCTCCGGGAGCGTAAACTTGCAAACCTGCATAATAGCCATCCTTGGCCAGGCGATGTGCCGGGGTAGGGTCAGAAGTGTGCTGGCCCTGTCTACCGCCAGGGGGCTGACCCTGGCAGGGTTCCCGCACCGAAATGTCCAGCACGATCGCTCGTGCGCAACGTCGCGCGTCCTCTGCATCTTACCGGCGTGTACCGGGTACACCACGAAACCCTGGCAGCGTTCCCGCGCCGGCAGTGCTCAGCACGATTGCTCGGGCGCAACGTCGCGCATCATCCACGGCTTCCTGAAGTCTACCGGGTATGGCCTGGATTATAGATACTTTCTCGCACCCTGTCTAGTCGGACAGGGTATTCTTCTCACCAGTTGTTCAGGCGGGCTTTGCACAGTCAGGGGATGACAGACCGCCACCCTTTCTGCTACAGTGTAGGCTATCCAGATCTACCGAAGTGCAACACCACCCAGGGGATGCCCGTAGGCATGTCGCGCCGTTGAGCGCGCGAGCGAAGGAGGTTCCGTATGGAAAGTAACCCCGTTGGCCTGGAGGAACTCGAAGGAGCGGTTGAGAGTGAGGAAGAGACTGGTCTGATTGACGCGGCGGAGGCCCCTCTGGCTGAAGAGGATGCGCCGGAGATCCTGGCCGAACTGGTGGTCGAAGAAGTGAGCATTGATGGGATGTGCGGCGTCTACTAAGGTGAAAATAGCCCGCGTGCGGGAGGGTTTGGGTGTAGAGACGCGGCGCCGCCCCGCCTCTACGCCCTCCCAGGAAACAACCCGCCAGCGGGGAGGGTTTGGGAGGGCGCAGCCCTCCCAAGAACAATATTCATTCTGGCGTTGTGCGGCGCAGCCGCATGGATGACTGCCAGCAGGGAGGATGTGGGAGGGCCGCGCCCTTTGCTGGGGCCTGCCGTTGTGTGATGAAGCCGTATAGCCAACCGATGAGCACCTATGCAGCGACTCGAAGGTAAAGTAGCCCTGATCACCGGAGCCGCGCGCGGTCAGGGGCGGGCGCACGCGCTGACCCTGGCCCGCGCCGGGGCCGATATCGCGGCGCTGGACATCTGTCACGATCTTCCGTACCCGCGCTACCACCTTGCCACCAGTGAGGACCTGGAAGCGACCGTGGCAGAGGTGCGCGCCCTGGGCCGCCGCTGCCTGAGCCTGACCGCCGATGTGCGGAGCGCCTCCGAGATGGAGGCGGCCGTGCGGCAGACGATTGACAGCTTCGGGCACATTGACATTCTAATCTGCAATGCCGGTATCGCCGATATGGCCGCCACCTGGGACATTACCGAGGAGTGGTGGGACATCATGCTCGATGTCAACCTGAAGGGTTGCTGGCTGGCAGTGAAGTATGTGGTGCCGCACATGCTGGAGCGCGGGCAGGGTGGGCGGATCGTGATGACCTCGTCGGTGGCGGGGCTGAAGGGGATGGCAGGGCTGGCCCATTACTGCGCCGCAAAGTGGGGTGTGGTGGGGCTGGCGCGCAGCCTGGCAATCGAAGTGGCCCACGCCGGCATTACCGTCAACACCGTTCACCCGACCGGGGTTGACACACCGCTGATCACCGGGATGGCCCGGGCCGCCGGCATGCTCCGGCAGGAACTGGCGGATCAACTGCGCGAGGATAACCTGTTGCCCGTGGCCCTGGTAGACCCGCAGGACATTGCCAATGCGGTCCTGTGGTTGGTCTCCGATGAAGCCCGCTATGTTACCGGGTTGGAACTGAAGGTTGACGCGGGCCAGATGATCAAGTGTCCGGCCTAGCCGGATACAGGCATCACGACGAGGGTTTCCCAGAAAAGGCAGGCAGCCGATGGAACTTACTGCGACCTACCGGCTCGCGCCCTACGTGGCCCTCCGCGCCGAGCGCTTTGGCGGGTTAATCTACCGCTACGACAATCGCCGGCTCTACTTCCTGCACGCGCCCGAGCTCGTCAGGCTGCTCCATGCCCTGGACGGCACGACGACCCTGGGCGAGGCGCTCGAGGCCCTGGGGGTCGCGGAGCCGGCCCGTGGCCGGTACCTGCGCGCCCTGGCACACCTCCAACGCCTGGGCGTGATCGTCGGGCCGGATATTCCCGGACCACCTGCTCTGCCCGCCGTCGCGGCAGGGAGCGCGCCGGCCTGATCACCGCTCTGCGGGAGAGGGCTGCCATGGAAGACGCTGATCCTCACAAGGCAAACACCCCGATACGCGTCGTCGTTGCCGATGACTTTGAATTGATGCGGATCGGGTTGTGTACGGTGCTGGATGCCGAGCCGGATGTGAGCGTCGTGGGGGTTGCGGCCAATGGTCAGGAGGCGGTAGCCTTGTGCGCCCGGCTGCGCCCCGATGTGGTCATTCTCGATGAACGCATGCCGGTGCTGGACGGGATGGAGGCGGCCCGGCGCATCAGGCCGCTGGGCGTGCGAGTGATCGTCCTCTCGCCGCATGGCGACCGGCTGGACCGGGCGCGGATGGCCCGCTACGGGCTTGATGGCTGGTTGCTGAAGAACATCACCCGCGCGGCCCTGGTGGAGGCGGTGCGCCAGGTGCGCCAGGGGCAGACGCTGATCAGCGCGCCTGATGAAGCCGCGCGCCTCAGTCAGATCTACAGCCCCGTGCCAGCAGGGCAGGAGGTGCTGACCCCACGGGAGCTGGATGTCCTGCGTCTGCTGGCCCAGGGCAAAACCAACGCTGAGATCGCCAATGATCTGGCGCTCAGTCGCGGCACCGTGAAGGCCTATGTTGAGCAGATAATCGCCAAGTTGCACGTTAGTGGGCGCACGCACGCGGCGGTGCGCGCTGTGGAGATGGGGTTGCTGCGCGAGGCTGACGAGTGAGGGGTGGAGGTGTGGGGATGACCAGGAGGATTGTTTCACACCTCCACACCTTGTGAACGCCTGGTAATTATGACGCAGTGCGAAATAGATTTCAACACAAAATACCTGCCATATGGCAGTAGGCAAAACTTTTTAACATTAACTATACTCAAACCGCCCTGTTAAACATTCGCAATTCCAGTTACCTTGAGCTTATACCGTAAAGCCCGCGCCGCTGGAGCAGGCGGCGAGGTTCAGGCAGTGTTTTGCGTTCTCCCGCATGGCCGGCGGGAGCTGGTTCGATACAGCCCGGCGCCGTGGTTCGGTCCATCTGCGCAGAGATGTCCGGTTCGCAGCCAGATCTGGCGAAGTCCCGATGATGGGTTGGAAAGCATGGTTCAGGCTCGCTTGTCAGGCTGATCCTCACCGCTGCGGATAGGGTTCCGTAGAGGTGTGGAGCCAGGGGTCAGGCGAAAATGCCCTGAGCTATGTCCGAAGGGGAGGCGCGCTGCCTCACCCACCGCCTCTTGAACAAAGGAGTCAAGACGAATGGAAGCGCACAAGCTCTGGCAGTTCCCAATCAAGGAGTTCCACCCGTTCCCACGGGGGCTGATCGGTCCGGGAGCCTATGAGATGGTAGGCGTCGAGGCGAAGAAGCTCGGCTTCAAACGCACGCTGCTGATGACCTCGGGCATCCGTGGCACCGACCTGGTGGAGGACGTCGCGGCAAAGCTCCGCTACCAGGGCATTGATGTGGTGATCTACGATAAGGTCGAGTCGAACCCCAAGGACTACAACTGCATGGAGGCCGCCGATCTCTACATGCGCGAGAAGTGCGACAGCTTCGTTTCCGTCGGCGGCGGAAGTGTGACCGACGCAACCAAGGGCGCGCGTCTGGTGGTTGCCCACGATGGGCGCAACATCAATGAGTTCGATGGGTTCAACAAGTCCGACCCCGACCGCCAGAAGAACCCCCCGCACATTGCGATCAACACCACCGCCGGTACCGGTTCGGAGACGAGCTGGGCGTTCGTGATCACCGACACGACCTCCGAGCGCGCCCCGCGCAAGTGGCTGGGCTTCGATGATAGCTGTATCGTGACCCTGGGGATCAATGACCCCTATGTGTTCAAGACGATGCCGCAGGATCTGACCGCTTTCTGTGGCTTTGATGTGCTGGCGCACGGCTCGGAGCCGTATGTTTCGCGGCTCGACTTCCCCGCCAGCCTGGGCGGCGCGCTGAAGTGTATCGAACTGGTAGCCCAGAATTTGCGCGAAGTGGTCGCCAACCGCAACAACTTCGAGGCCTGGACGAATATGGTCTGGGCGCAGTACATCGGCGCGCAGGCCTTCAACAGCGGCGGTCTGGGCATTATCCACTCGATCTCGCACGCAGTTAGCGCCTACTACGACAGCCACCACGGTCTGAACAATGCCATTGCCCTGCCGCGGGTCTGGGCGTTCAACCTGCCCTCGAACTACCGGCGCTACCGCGATATCGCCCGCGCGATGGGCGAGCGGGTGGACGGGTTGAGCGATGTTGCGGCTGCCGAGCGAGCGGTTGAGGCGGCCATTCGCCTGGCCAAGGATGTGGGCATTCCGCCCAACTTCAAGAGCGTCGGCGAGTACAGCAAGTCGCGGATGGGCAAGGGCGTGTACGAAAAGTGGAGCGGCCCGCGCATCATCGGCGACGATAACGATGTTGACCGCGTCTCCAAGCACGTCCTCGGCGATGGCTCGACGCCCGGCAACCCGCGCGAAGTGACCTTCGAGTCGGTCTGGCCGGTGGTGGCCCACGCGATGCGCGAGTCGTACTACTAAACGTGAGCCTTTCTCGAAGGGGGTGCGGGGAAACCTGGTTTCCCCACCCCCCTCCTTGCGGGCAGATGTGAGACTATGCGGTGGAGCCGCGTGGGCGCCGAATGGAGTACATACGTGTTTGAAACGATCGACCAGGTGGTGACGCTCTTGCGCCAGCAGCGCTACATCTGCGACCGCAAGCTGGCGACGGTGATCTTCCTCGCCCTCAAGATGAACAAGCCGGTGCTGATCGAAGGGCCGGCGGGGGTTGGCAAGACCGAACTGGCCAAGACGGTGGCGCGGGCGCTCAACCGGTCGCTGATCCGGTTGCAGTGCTACGAGGGGCTTGACGAGGCCCGGGCGCTGTATGAGTGGGAATACGGCAAGCAGTTGCTCTACACGCAGATCCTGCGCGAGAAGATCGGCAGTCTGTTTGCCGAGATGGAGGACCTGCGCGCCGCAGTGGAGTACCTGCGCCAGCACGAGGATGTGTTTTTCTCCGAACACTTCATGGTGCGCCGCCCCATCCTGCAAGCCATTGCCTCGCCGGAGCCGGTGGTGCTGCTGATTGATGAGATTGACCGCGCCGAAGAGCAATTCGAGGCCTTTTTGCTGGAGGTGTTGAGCGACTTCCAGGTGACGGTGCCCGAAATCGGCACCATCATCGCCCGGCACCCGCCCCTGGTGTGCATCACCGGCAACAGCACCCGCGAGTTGAGCGATGCTCTGAAACGCCGCTGTCTGCACCTGGCGATTGGCTATCCCGACGAAGAACGCGAACTGGAGATCATTCGCCTGAAGGTGCCGGAGTTGCGCGAGACTCTGGCCCGTCAGATGGTGGGGCTGATCCGCCGCATCCGCGCGATGGATCTGCGGAAGGCGCCCAGCATTAGCGAGACCCTGGATTGGGCCCAGGCCCTGGTGCTGCTCAACGCCGAGCGTTTGAGCCGTGAACTGGTCGAGGAGACGCTGCAACTCATCCTCAAGTACGACCGCGATGTGCAGCAGGTGAGCACCCAACTGCCCGTGCTGCTCGAGGGCACCGATGGCGCTGCGCGACTGACCTTCGACAACATGGATCTGCGTGAGCAGCAGGAGCGCTACCGCACGAACGAACGGGCCTATTTTAGCTCGCGCCGGGAGGAGTAATACCATTTTGGATTTTAGATTTTGGATTGTGGATTGCCACGCTGGGCAGCACAACGCCTGAAATCGCTTCAGGCAATGCGGCATCATCAACGGTAATTGGTGTAATGCCGTTAGAAGAGTGTTGATGCTGGATTGTTGATTGTTACGCAAGGTGTCGGGTGCGCTTTGAGGCTCCACTGGCACGTGAGTGAACGTGCCGGATGCACCAGTAAGGCTGGCCATGGATATCCCAATCACACGCTTTGTAGCGCTGCTGAAGCGCCACGGTATCACCGTTTCGCCAGCCGAGGCGATTGACGCCCTGCAAGGGTTGGCCCTGGCAGGCATTGATGACCGTGAGACGGTGCGCGTGGTGCTGCGTAGCACGCTGGTGAAGCAGTGTCAGGCCATTGCCGAGTTTGACCGGCTGTTTGACCTGTTCTTCAGCCTGCCGGCCCCCGCTGATGGATCGCTAGCAACCGGGCCAGACGGCGCCACCGCTCCGCTTCAGCTCGACAAGAACGGCGCTGAGGCGCCGGCAGCGCCGGAAGGGGCGCGCGCCGAGCTGGCGCCTGTCGAGATCGAAACCGAGCGAACCACCCGCGCCCCGGTGACGCCGGAGTACGAAGGCGTCGATCTCTCGCTCTTCGGGCAGCACCTGCTGTTGCAACAGCGCCGCGACCCGGGTGAAGCAGGCTACAAGCCGACCTTTCACGTCAATGCCCGCCACAATCCTGGCCTGCCCGGGGGCGGGGAGTTGAGTGCGGGCGATCCGGGTGAGGAGATCGATCTCGGCGGCGCGGTTGAGGCCCTGCTGGCCGACCTGCGCGCGCTCGAGGTGGACGAGGCCCTGCTGGAGCAGCTCGAGGCCCAGCTCGCCGGGAGCCTCTCCCGACTGCCCGATCTGCTGCGGCGCTACCGCGCGCGCGACGCGGCGCTGCAACGCCCCCACAACGCCGCGCCGGCGCCGCCGCGGCCCCGGCGCAGCTACCGCTTCAACGACCACGAGCGCCGCCAGATGGACGAGATCATCCGCCGCCTGGGACGGCAGATGCGCGGCGCGCTCTCGTACCGCAAAACCACCAACCGGCGCGGGCGGATCAATGTCTCGCGCACCATTCGCAGCAATCTGAAGTACGACGGGGTGCCCTTCTTCCCGGTGCTCTCCAACCAGCGCGAGGAGCGCCCGCGCCTCACCGTGATCTGCGATGTCAGCCTGTCGGTGCGCACCACCGCCCGCTTCATGCTCCACCTGGTCTACAGCCTGCAATCGCTCTTCAGCCGGGTGCGGAGCTTTGTTTTTGTGAGCGATCTGGCCGAAATCAGCGCCGAGATCGAACGCTCCAGCCTGGAGGAAACAATCGATCGCGTCTTCAGTGGCGAGATTATCAATACCGAAGAAAACAGTAATTACGGCCGGGCGCTGGAGATTTTCTACGAGCGCTACCGCTCAGCGGCCACCAGCCGCACCACGCTGATCATCCTGGGCGATGGGCGCGGCAATCGCAACCCGCCGAACGCCTGGATCCTGGAAGAACTGCGCCGACGCTGCAAACAGGTGATCTGGTTGACGCCGGAGTCGCGCGGGAGCTGGCACCTCGGCGCGTCGGATATGCCGACCTATGCCCCGATCTGCCACAAGGTCGAAGTCGTGCGAAACCTGGATCAACTGGGGCGCGTGGCCGAGAACCTGGTGCGGAGCTCGTTTGCTAACCGGAGATAGCCATGGTTCCTCTGTTTCTGTCACCCTGGCGGCATGGCGCCCTCACGACTTGCCTCGCGGCAACCCTCGGGGCGACGGCCGGCAGCCGGCATTTTACGATCTATCGGCTGGAGCCGGCCCGGCACACCCCGTCCGCCGGCCCGGAACTGGTTGTGGTGCATACCTTTGGCCCCGAACAGATCGACAACAATCTGGGCTTTTATGTGGCCAACGAGCTGCTGCCGCTGCTGAGCGCCGCGCGGGGCCGCCTGCCCGACCCCGCGCCCACGGACGAACCGTTCGCCCACGACCAGCAGACGCTCTTTGAACAGTGCGTCGGGGCGATTGTCCGCTCGATGGACGGCAATGAGGGCCGGGCCTGGCATCGGTTTTATGTCAACTCCCTGGCGGCCCTGGAAGCGGCCATGCAGCGCGATCAGCCGGCCAGTGATTTCATCGGTCCCTTCGGGGTGATTTACCGCCGCCTGATGGAACTGGCGCGCGGCATCAGCCTGCTCGACGCCGGTACCTGTTTTGGTTTTCTGCCCCTGCTCCTGGCCCGCCGGGGCGGGCCGCCGCACACCATTGTCGGCTGCGACCTCGACGGCGCCCTGGTTGGCTTTGCCAACGCCTATGCCCGGCTGGCAGGGCTGGCAAATGTCAGCTTCACCGTCGCCGATTTGCTCGGCGATGACCTGGCGCGCCTGGGGCGCTTCGACACCGTGACCTGCGTGCACGTCCTCGAGCACCTGGAGCCGGCGCAAACACTGGCCGCCCTGCGCGCCCTCTGGCAACTCACCGCGCAGCGCCTGATCGTCACCGTGCCCCTGGAAGAGCAGCCCGATCCGCGCTTCGGCCACCGCCAGACGTTTACCACCGGGCGCCTGGAGATCCTGGGTCGCGAACTCGGCGGGCGCTTTCAGACCTTTGAGTTGCACGGGTGCTGGCTGGTCGTGGATCGGTGAAAGGATTGCCATGAGCTACGAAATCTTCCGCCAGGGCCTGGACGCGCCGATCTGTCTGACCTGGGAGCTGACCTACGGCTGCAATCTGCGCTGCGTTCACTGTCTCTCGTCGTCGGGCCGGGCGCATACCGGCGAGTTGAGCACCGCCGAGGCGCGCCACCTGATTGACGAGTGGGCGGCCATGAAAGTGTTTTATGTCAACGTCGGCGGCGGCGAGCCGATGAGCCGGCCCGATTTCTTCGAGTTGATGGATTATTGCCTGGAACGCGGGATCGGGGTGAAGTTCAGCACCAATGGCACCTTGATTGACGCCGCCGCCGCGGCCTGGATCGCCGCCCGCGACTATCTGGACCTGCAGATTAGCCTTGATGGCGCCACGGCGGAGACGAACGACCCGGTGCGCGGCACCGGCGCGTTCCGGCGGGCGCTGCGGGCGATGGAACTGCTGGCGGCAGAAGGCTTTCCCTTCAAGATCAACACCGTGGTCACGCGCCAGAATGCCCATCAACTCGATGACCTCTACGCCCTGGCGCAACGCTACGGCGCCCAGTTGCGCGTCACTCGCCTGCGTCCCTCCGGGCGCGGCGCGGAGGTATGGGAACATATGCGCCCGACTCACGCCCAGAACCGCGCCCTCTACGAGTGGCTCCTGGCCCACCCCGATGTGATGACCGGCGACTCGTTCTTCCACCTTTCGGCCTATGGCACGCCGATTGATGGCCTGAACATGTGCGGCGCCGGGCGGATCGTCTGTTGCGTGGACCCGGTGGGCGAGGTGTACGCCTGTCCGTTTGTGCTGGCGCCTGAGTTTTCGGCGGGCAATGTGCGCGCGCCGGGGGGCTTTACCCACATCTGGCGCCACGCCCCGCTCTTCGCGCACCTGCGGCAGTGGCAGGTGGGCGGCACGTGCCAGCAGTGCAATGCGTATGCCCTGTGTCACGGCGGCTGTATGGCGGTCAAACACTTTACCGGACGCTCGCTCGATGACCCCGATCCCGACTGCATTTTCGCTGGGGAGACGGCGGCGCTGCGCACCGGGGTGATCCCCTTGCAGCAGTGGTAGCGAGCAGGGGGCCGGGAACAATCAGGTTCCCCGCCTCCCCTTCGCGGGAGACCTGACCAGACCTTCCCTCCGGGCCGAGGCTTTAAGAGCAGACAGAACATCCGAGCCAGCGTGGTTTGTACCGCATTGGAACGCCGCCGGGGGTGAGGACCAACCAGCGCATCTCAACACCATAACGCCCGTCGGCGCCCATTCAGTCGGCGCTTCTGGAAAGAGGAGATCATGGCTGAACTCTTCGCTCCGTTGTTCCAACCCCTGCGCCTGGGGCGGAAAACGGCGCCCTCGCGGATCGTCTTCGCCGCGCACCAGACCAACTTCGCGCGCCACAATCGCTTCGATTCACGCCACGCCGCCTACTACGCGGCGCGCGCCCGGGGCGGCGCGGGGGTGATCGTCCTCGAAGGCGGTGTGGTGCACCCCTCCGACTGGCCCTACGAGTACGCGATCTTCGGCTATGACGAACAGATCGTGCCCACGTACCAGATGCTGGTCGAGGCAGTGCGCCCCCACGGCACGCTCCTGCTGGCCCAGTTGACCCACAGCGGAATGCAGGGCACCAGCCACTACTCCCAGGCGGCCCTCTGGGCGCCCTCGCCGATTCCCGATGTCAACAGCCGCGAGATGCCCAAGGAGATGGAGCCGGAGGACATCGCCGCGGTGATTGACGGCTTTGCCACGGCGGCGCGCTACGCCATAGAGGGCGGTCTGGACGGGGTGGAGATCAACGCCGGACCGGATAGCCTGGTGCGCCAGTTCCTCTCCCCGCTGACCAACCAGCGCCAGGACGAGTATGGCGGCTCCTCGGAGAACCGGATGCGCTTCGCCCGCGAGGTGATTGCCGCAGTGCGCCGCGCCGTCGGCGATGAGGCCGTGGTGGGCCTGCGCCTCAGTGGTGACGAGCACGCCCCCTGGGCGGGCATCAAGCCCGGCGACGCCGCCGAGATCGCCCGCATCCTCAGCAGCGAACACCAGATTGACTACCTCAGTGTGACCAGCGGCAGCATCTACACACCCCACCTGACCCGCGCCGGTCTGTTTATGCCCCCGGGCTATGCTCTGCATCTGGCCGCCGAGATCAAGGCCGCCGTGCAGGTGCCGGTCTTTGCCCAGGGTAGCATTGTGGACCCGCGGCAGGCAACGATGGTGCTGGTGGAGGGCCGGGCCGACGCGGTAAAGATGACCCGCGCCCTGATCGCCGACCCCGACCTGCCGCGCAAGGTGCGCGAAGGGCGCGCCGAGGACGTGCGCCAGTGCATCCTCTGCAACCAGGATTGTATGGTGCAGAGTGTGCAGAACCCGCGGCTGAGCTGTTCGATCAATCCGGCCGCCGGCCACGAGGCCCACGCCGAATTTGCCAGCCTGCCCCCGGCGGTGCGCCCGAAGCGCGTGATGGTCATCGGCGGCGGCCCGGCGGGGATGGAAGCAGCCCGGATCGCTGCCCTGCGTGGCCACCGGGTAACCCTCTACGAACAGAACGAGACCCTGGGAGGCGCGCTGCTCCTGGCCTCCGCCGAACCCGGGCGCAAACGCCTGGAGTTGATTGGTCAGTGGCTTGAAGCCCAGATCCGCAAGCTCGGCGTGACCATCCGGCTCGGGGTGACGGCGACCTTCGAGACCGTGCGCGCCGAGATGCCCGACGCGGTCATCGTCGCAGTGGGCGGCGTGCCGGTTCTCTACCCGGGGGTTGACTTCGACAACAGTGTGCCGGTGCTGAACGAGCGTGATGTGCTCGGCGGAGCGCCGCTGCCGCCCATCGGCAAAGCCGTGGTGCTCGACGAGATCGGCGACCACGATGGCATGGCCGTGGCCGAGTGGTTGGTACACAAAGGCTGGCGGGTCGAGATCGTCACCCGTGACATGTTTTGCGGCCAGCGCCTCACCGCTACCCAGGAGCTGACCGCCTGGAACCAGCGGGCCTGGAGCAAAGGCGTAGTCTTCCATCCCCAGCAAGAGGCCGTGCGGGTTACTGAACGGACCTTGATCATGGTCGATCGTTTCAGCCGCGAGGAGCAGCGGATCGAACAGGTGGACCTGATCGTTGACGTGACCTACGACCGGCCCGACGAGACGCTGTACTTCACGCTGAAGGAAGCCGGCTTCGGCGCCGAGGGTATGCCGGCTCTGTACCGCGCGGGCGACTGTGTGGCTCCGCGCCGGATCGGGCAGGCCATTCTCGAAGGCTATCGCGCTGGAAGGGCGGTGTGAGATGAACCAGGGCGCCCGTCTGCTCTTTACGCCGATCAAGGTCGGCAGCCTGACGCTCAACAACCGGATCGTCTTCTCGGCGCACCTGACAAACTACGCCGAGGGGTATATGCCCTCCGAGCGCCACGTCTACTACTACCGCGAGCGGGCGCGTGGCGGGGCGGGCCTGATCATTACCGAGGAACACTCGACCCATCCCACCGATCACCCCTACGAGAAGCTGATCCACGCCTTCAACCCGGCGGTGATACCCGGCTACCGGCAGATCACGGCTGCGGTCCATGCCGAGGGCACGCCCATCCTGGCCCAGATCAACCACAACGGCGGCCAGAGCAGCGGGATGTTCACCCGGCTGCCGGCCTGGGCGCCCTCGTCGGTGGCCGACCCGATGTTCCGCGAGGTGCCCAAGGCGGTCGAGCTGGAGGATATTCAGGAGATCATCGCCGGGTACGCGCAGGTGGCCTACCACACCCAGCTCGGCGGCTTCGACGGGGTGGAGTTGCAGTGCTCGCACTCGTCGATCGTGCGGCAGTTCCTCTCGCGCCACAACAATCTGCGCACCGACGGCTACGGCGGCGGGCTGGAGCAGCGCATACGCCTGCTGCGCGAGATTATTGCTGCGATCCGCGCCCGGGTCGGGCGCAGCTACGTGCTGGGTGTGCGCCTCTGCGGCGATGAGCTGATCCGCGATGGCATTGTGCTCGACGAAGCAGTGGCCGCGGCGCGCATTCTGGAGGCCGATGGCCTGATTGACTACATCAACACCAGTATCGGCACCGCCACCCACACCCTCTACATGATCGAAGCCTCGATGCACATCCCGCCGGGCTACGCGCTGTTCATTTCCTCGGCCATCCGCAAGGCGGTGCGGCTCCCGGTGATCGGCGTGGGACGGATCAAGGACCCCATTCAGGCCGAGCGGGTGTTGCAGGAGGGCCACGCCGACCTGGTGGGGATCGTGCGCGCCCAGATCGCCGACCCCGAGTTCGCCCGCAAGTCGCGCGAGAACCGGGTGGAGGACATCCGGTTGTGCCTCTCGTGCAACCAGGAGTGTGTCGGGCGCATGGGGCTGAATCGCTGGATGGGGTGCATCGAAACGCCCGCAACCGGCCGCGAGAAGGAGCTGGGTATCGGCACGCTCCAGGCCGCGCCGCGCCCCAGGCGGGTGACCGTGGTCGGCGGCGGGCCGGCGGGTCTCAAGGCTGCGGTCATCGCCGCCCGGCGCGGCCATCGCGTCACCCTCTACGAGCGACAACCGGAACTGGGCGGACAGGTGAATCTGGCAGTCAAGGTGACCAACCGGGCCGAGTTTGGCGATCTGGTGCGCAACCTGCTCCACGAATTGCACCAGCTCGACGTGACGGTGCACACCGGTGTGGCCGCCACTGCCGAGATGGTCCTGGCCGGACAGCCCGACGCCGTAGTGATCGCCACTGGCTCCACCCCCGACCGCAACGCCTTTCCGGGCGCCGACGGCCCCGAGGTCGCCGACGTCACCGACATTCTCGCCGGGCGGGTCACGCCGGGCCGGCGGGTCATGATCATCGATCGCCTGGGCTTTCACGAGGTGACCAGCGTGGCCGAGTACCTGGCCGAGCAGGGCTGCCGGGTGGAGATCGTCACGCCAACCCTCTACGTCGGTCAGGATCTCGGCATCACTCTGGATCTCGAAAACTGGTACCGCCGCGCCCGGCAACTCAAGATCGTCTGCACGCCGAACGTCTCAGTGCTGAATGCCGCCAACGGCGTGGTCACCGCGGTGCACAACTACAGCGGGCAGATCATCACTTTCGATCCGGTGGACACGATCGTGCTGGCGGTACAGCGGCGCGCCGACAGCGGGCTGTACTTCGCGCTGAAAGGGCGCGTGCCGGAACTGCACCGCATTGGCGATGCCCTGGCGCCGCGCCGCGCCCACGCGGCGATCATCGAGGGTGAGCGGGTAGGGCGGGCGTTGTAGCGGCCGACACACTGGCGCCGCCACTGCGTCGGCCCCACCTTGATATGTTGACAGGGATCACCTATGCAAATCGTCGTAATCGCCGAAACCGAGCACGGCGCAGTGACGCGGCCAGCGCTGGAGTGTGTCGAGGAGGCGCGCGATCTTGCCAGCGCGCGCGACCTGCGGGTGCGGGCGCTGCTGCCGGGCGCCGGTCTGGAGGAGCAGGCGGCCACCCTGGCGGCGCACGGCGCCGATGAAGTGACGCTGATCGAACACGAAGCCCTGGCCCGCGCCAGCGCCGATGCCTGGCTGGCGGCGCTGGAGCCGGTGATCCGACCCCTGAGCCACCGCTCCTACGGCGGGTTGCTGCTGCTGGCCCCCGACACCAGCCATATGCGGGCCTGGCTGCCCCGGCTGGCGTTGCGCCTGCACGCGCCGATGGTAAGCCACTGCCTGGAAGTGCGCCAGGATGGCGCCGACCTGGTGTTTGTGCGCCCCACCTACAGCGGCGCGCGCCACGAGCACCTGGTCTGCCCCGGAGCGACGGTCATCTGCGCGACCCTGGCTCCCAATACCCGTGGCATCGGGCGGGGTGATGTGCGCCGGCGCCCTCAGGTGACCCACGTCACCCCCACCATTGATACAGCGCGCCTCCGCGACCGGCCCGTGCGCACCATTCCCGCCGATCCACGCACGGTTGACCTGCGCGAAGCCGAGCGCATCGTCGCCGGGGGCCTGGGCCTGGGCGGCCCGGAGGGCGTGGCGCAACTCTGGGAACTGGGCAACCGGTTGCAGGCGGCCGTAGGCGGTACGCGCGTTATCTCCGACCGGGGGTGGCTGCCGACCGATCGCTTTATCGGCACGACCGGCAAGATCGTTGCGCCGAAGCTCTATCTGGCCCTGGGAATCTCAGGGGCCAGTCAACATACCTCGGGTATGAACGCAAGTGAGACGGTGATCGCCGTCAATCTCGACCGTACCGCCCCGATCTTCGGCCTGGCCGACCTGGGCATCGTGGCTGATGTGCGACAGCTTATTCCCGCCCTGCTGGAGCGCCTGGCAGCCGAGCCGCAGCGCAGCGCGACAGACAATGACCATAGCCGCCAGGTGGCGGCCTGAGGTGAACATACGGGGAAACCGGGTTTCCCCACCTGCGGTGAGCCTGTCGAACCGCACCCCTGCCTGTGGAGGCGGCAAGCCCTCCGCACAGGCAGGGGCTGAGAGGGCGCAGCCCTCCTGAGCATAGCCTGTGAAGGATACGCTATGGCTTTGTTGAGCAAAGAGGCCTCTCTGGCGCTGGTGCAGCAGGTGCACCGCCTGATCGGCATGAAGAACGGCGTCGCCCCTCACGACGCGCCGCGACCGCGGCCCCAGCGCAACGCGCCGCGCCCGGGCGCCGAGCGCTTCGATGTGATCGTCGTTGGCGCCGGGCCGGCCGGGAGCGCCGCAGCGCTGGTGGCGGCGCGCGCCGGGCTGAAGGTGCTGCTCCTCGAGCGCGGTGAGTACCCCGGCGCCAAAAACGTCTCCGGCGCGGCCTTCTACGGTAGCGCCATTCTCCACGACCTCATCCCCAACTGGTGGGAACAGGCGCCGGTCGAACGCTACCTGACCCGACGCGTGCTCGCGTTTATGACCGCCGAGACGTCGGTGGCGATCGATTTTCGCACCACCCGCTTCGCCGAGCCGCCCTACAACGGCTTCAGCATCCTGCGCCCGAAGTTTGACCGCTGGTTCGCCGATCAGGCCGTTGCCGCAGGCGCCTTCCTGCTCAACGCTGCTGTGGTGGACGAGGTGCTCTGGGAGGACGACCAGGTGGTGGGGGTGCGCGTGCGCCGCGACGAGGGCGACCTGCGCGCTGATGTGGTGATCGCCTGCGATGGCGCGAATTCGTTCCTCGCCAAGAACGCCGGCCTGCAACGTGAGTTCCATGCCCATGAGATGTCGCTCGGGGTGAAGGAGGTGCTGGCGCTCGATGAGGCGATCATTCGCGAGCGTTTTCACCTCCACGACAATGACGGCCTGGCAATTGAGTATATCGGAGCCATTACCGAAGAGGTCAGCGGCGGCGGCTTCCTCTACACCAACCGCGACAGCCTCTCGCTGGGTGTCATCGGTCAGATCTCCTCGCTGGCCGAGCACAAGCGTCGCCCCTACGAGTTGCTGGAGACCTTCAAGCGCCACCCCGCGGTGGCCCCCCTGGTGCGCGGCGGCAGGGTGCGCGAGTACTCGGCCCACATTATCCCCGAAGCGGGCTGGAACATGCTGCCAAAGCTCTACACTGGCGGCATGCTGGTGGCGGGTGACGCAGCGGCGTTATGCTTCGTGGCCGGGTTGTACCTCGAAGGCATCAACTACGCCATCCAGTCGGGCATTGCCGCAGGCGAAACCGCCGTAGCCGCCCATCAGGAGCGCGATTTCTCGGCTCGCTCACTAGCCCGCTACGTCGAGCGTCTGCGGGCGCGACACGTCATCACCGATTTCGCAAACTACCGCCACGCCCCGGCACTGGTCAACAGCCCGCGCCTGCAGAACCTGTACCCGGAAATCATCGCCGCCGGCGCCGAGCAGGTCTTCCGCGTGAACGGCGGTCCTAAACGCAAGCTCCTGCCCATCGCCCTCGAGGCCCTTCGCCGCGCCCAGGTCTCGCCGGTACACGTGCTCCAGGACGCTTTGCAAGCAGGGAGGTCATTCGGATGGTGAGCATTCCTCTGGAAGAACGCATGCGCACGGTGCGCTTCAAGGTGGACGACCAGCCGCACATCGTCGTCAACGCAGCCGTATGCGCGAAGTGCTCCGTGCGCGCCTGCGTCTATGTCTGTCCAGCCAATCTGTTCGTGCCGCTGGACGATGGGGGCATTCTCTTCAACTATGAGGAGTGCTTCGAGTGTGGAACCTGCTACATCGCCTGTAATCAAGAGGGCGCCATCCAGTGGTCGTACCCGCGCGGCGGCTATGGCGTCACCTTTCGGGAGGCGTAATGCGTATTGCCGTCTGTCTCAAACAGGTGCCCGACCCGGCCACGGTCGAGGTTGATCCGCTCACCGCGGCGCTGGATACGCGCCGGATGCTCTACATCGCCGGTCCGGCTGATACGGCGGCCCTGGAGCTGGCCCTGCGCCTGGCCGGCCCCACGGGTCAGGTCAGCGCGCTGTGCGTCGGCCCACCCGCCGCCGATGCGGTGCTGCGCATGGCGCTCGCCGTCGGCGCAACGGAGGTGCGCCGGCTCTGGGTGCCGCCCTTCCTCTCGCTCCAGGCGCCGGCTCAGACCGCGCTGTTGCTGGCTGCGGGGCTGCAACGGGCGACGATCCCTGATCTGGTGCTCTGTGGCGCCCGCAGCAGCGACCAGGGCAGCGGCCAGGTGCCGGCCCTCCTCGCCGAGTTCCTCGACTGGCCAGTGGTGTGCGATGTCACGCAGATTGCTATGGAGGGGGATCGCGTGCGAGTGCAACGCCGCCTCGACCGCGGGGCGCGCGAGGAACTGGAGGTGCGCCTGCCTGCGGTGCTGGCGGTTGAAGCCAACCTGGCCCGCCTGCGCCATGCCAGTCTCCCCGGGCTGATGCGCGCCGAGCGGGCCAGCGTTCCTGTCAGCCATGTGGAGGATCTGGGGCTTGAGCCGGCCGATCTGGCCTTTCCGACCGCAAGCGTGCGGGCGGTGACGCCGCCGCGCCCGCGCACGCGCCCGATCTTCACGCCCGACAGCACCCGCCCGGCCCACGAGCGCATTACGCAGATTATCACTGCCGGCGTGACCCGCAAATCGGGCAAGGTGCTCGAAGGGCCGCCGGCGCAGATGGCCGATGCAGTGGTAGAGTTCCTGCGCGAGCGCGGGTTTGTGTAGGTGGGGCAACCGGGTTTCCCCACCCCCGGCCCCGCCAGATGGGTGACACCATGACAACCCAACGCAACCTGGCCCATCTAACCTGGCCCGAGGTGGCGCGCGCGGTAGCCGAAGGCGCCACCACAGTCATTCTACCCCTGGGGGCGACCGAGCAACACGGGCCGCACCTGCCCCTGGGCACCGATACGATCCGCGCCGAGGGGCTGGCCCGGCGACTGGCGGCGCGGCTGCCGGGGGCGCTGGTGGCGCCGGTTCTACCCATCGGCTGCTCGGACGAGCACGCGGGCTTTCCCGGCCTGTTGAGCCTCGATGCCGCGACCCTCGCCGCCGTGATCGTCGATTGTGCGCGGCGCATGGTTGCCTGGGGCGTTACCCGCCTGGTGCTGCTCTCGGCCCACGGCGGCAACGGTCAGGCCCTGGCCCTGGCCGCTGAACGCCTGCGCCACGAACTGCCCGTCCTGCGCGTCTGGGCGCCTGAGGAGAGGCTGGCGCCCGATGAGGCCGTTCTTGCCGTTGCCACGGGCGCGGGGATCACTCCCCAGGAGTTCGGACTCCACGCTGGCGAGGGCGAAACCTCGGAAGTGCTCTGGCTGCGCCCCGACCTGGTGCGCGCCGAGGCTGCCGCTGCCGGTTACTGTGGCGAGATGGCAACGATCCTCGATACCCTCCGGCGCCTGGGGTTGAAGGCCGTCACCCCCAACGGCGTGCTTGGCGACCCCGCGCGCGCCCTGGCCGCGCGCGGCGACCGCTACCTCGACGCCCGGGCAGGCGCGCTGGCAAAGGAGTTGCTCGCGTGGTAGCATCGCCTCCAGCCCTTCGGACCACCCGCCGCCAGCGCTGGGCCGCGGCGCTGACTCTGCCCGGCCAGCCCGACCTGGCGCAGAGCCTGGTGGTCGAACTGGCCGCGTTCCTGGAGCAGCCGGTGGAGGAGGTTGAGGCCCGCTGCCGCCTGGCTGCCGGCGACCTGGCGCGGGCCTGGCGCAACGCCGCGCCCGCTACCCCGGCAGCCATCACCGCCTTCTACCGCGACACCGATGCCTACCTCTACGATCTGACCTGGTGGCACACCCTGGCGGAGGACGAGAGCGCGCTGGTGCAGGTAGAGGCCCTGGAGGCGGCCCTGGCCCACCACGCCCGCAGCGCGCTCGACTTCGGCGGCGGTATCGGCTCGCTAGGGTTGCTGCTGGCCCGTCACGGTCTGGAGGTGACCCTGGCCGATGTCAACGCGCGCCTGAACGCCTATGCGCGCTGGCGCTTCGCGCGGCGGGGCCTGCACGCGCGCGTGATTGACCTGCCCCCCGGCGCGCCCGATCTGCCTGTCGCGGCCTTCGACTTCATCAGCGCGGTGGATGTGTTCGAGCACCTGCCCGAGCCAGGAACCACCCTGGTGGCCCTGGCCGCAGCGCTGCGGCCAGGCGGCGCCCTCTTTATCCATCTACCCGGCAACGCTGACGCGGGCCATCCCATGCACCTCTGGCGCCAGCCGGCTACCCTCCTGCGCCACCTGGAGGCCGCCGGTCTCTGGCTGGAGGGTGAAAGCAGCCAGATCGAACCCGGCGGCAACGCTCGCCTGCTGCTGCGGCGCGGCCAGGGCCCGCGCTACCGGCTCAATCAGGGGTTGGAACTGCGCGCCGATACCGCAGGCGGAACATTGCTCTCCTTGCGGCCCCTGGTGGCGCTGCGCCTCAACCAGCAGGCCTTTGACACCCTCGCCACCCTCAACGGCGGCAGCACCGCCCTTGAAGTGGTTGCGGACCATCCCGGGTTGTCCCTCCCTACCACAACGACGTTCCTCGACGCCCTGGCTCGGCGACGCCTGCTTGTCAAACAACCCGCGCCAGTTGAACACCTGCCCTCCGTCTCGGCGATCGTCCCGGCCCACGGCCGCCCGGAGGCAACGCGGGCCTGTGTTGAGTCGCTGCTGGCCCAGCACTACCCGGCGGAGCTACTGGAGGTGATCGTGGTTGACGACGCCTCGAACCCACCGCTGGCCCCGGCCCTCGCCGGGCTGCCGATCCGCCTGCTGCGCCAGGAGGAGAACACTGGCCAGTCGGCGGCCCGCAACCGCGCGGCAGAACTGGCGCGTGGCGAGGTGCTGGCCTTTCTCGATAACGACTGCGTTGCTGCCCCCGACTGGCTGCGGACCCTGGTCGCCGCGCTCGACGAGCCGGGCGTAGAGATTGCCGGTGGACGGGTGCTGGCGCCGCCGCCGGAGGGGCCAGTTGCGGCCTTCGAGGCGGTGCGCTCGCCGCTGGATATGGGGCCGGTCAGCGGGGCAGTTGGCCCCGGCGAGCCAATCAGCTACATGCCTTCGTGCAACCTGGCCATCCGGCGCAACCTGCTCCTGCGTATCGGCGGCTTCGATCCGGCTATGCGCCTGGGGGAGGATGTTGATCTGATCTGGCGGGCGCTGGCCACGGGCGCGCAGGCGCGCTACGTGGCCGAAGGCGCGGTCGTTCACCATCATCGCGTGCGTCTGGGGGCGCTGCTGCGTCGCCGCGCCGACTACGCCTCCTCAGAGGCCGACCTGCAACGGCGCCACCCTGCGGGCCGGCGCACTATGGCGCTCCCGAGGGTCACGCTGGCGCTCCTGGCGGCCCTGGTCCTTGCCTGGAGCGCCCCGGTTCTGGCCGGGCTGATCGTCATCGGCGCCAGCTTCGCCCTGATGCGCGAGATCCGGCGCAAGCAGCGCGACCTGCGGCGCCACGGCGTCCACCTGCCCTGGCATCAGGTGAGCGCTGCGGTGCTGCAACAACATCGAGCGGCGCTCTACCACCTGGGGGCCAACGTCACCCGCTACTACAGCCTGCCCCTGCTGGCTGCTGCCCTGCTCTGGCGGCCCTTGCTGCCGGCGCTGCTGCTGCTTTGCCTCACCCCGCCGGCGCTCGACTACCACCGTCTGCGCCCGCAGGTGGCCCTGCCGCTGTTCGTCGGCCTGTACTGGCTGGAATTGTGCGCCTACCAGGTGGGCGTCTGGCGCGGCTGCCGGCAACGTCGCACCCTGCGTCCGCTGGTCCCGGCGCGTGTGATTGTATGAGCGCGACAAAGCCACGGGAGCGCGGGCTGGAGGCCCGCACACAAACGCCCACGCGGCTTCGCCGCATGAACGATGAAAACGTTAGAGGCGCAGCGCTGCTGCGCCCCTATGCCCACACCTTCCCTGTCGGCAGGGGGGTGGGGAAACGGGGTTTCCCCACCCTTTGTCGCGCCTTCGTGGCCCATCGTCCGTTTCACACTGAGTTAAGGAGACACGCATGAACCTCGGCGGCTTTGCGAACCGGATCGCCCACGTGGACCTTTCGACCGGCACGGTGGAGTATCGCGGCATCCCCGAAGCCTGGGCTCGCAAGTTCATCGGCGCGCGCGGCCTCGCCGTGCGCTACCTGCTCGAGAACGGCCCGCAGGTCGACCCCCTCAGCCCCGATAACCTGCTCTGCTTTATGAACGGCCCCCTCACCGGCACCGAAGCCAATATGAGCGGGCGGATGGCCATCGTCACCAAGTCGCCCCTCACCGGCACCGTCACCGACAGCCACCACGGCGGCTGGTCGGCCGCTCGCCTGCGCTGGGCCGGCTTCGACGGCATCCTCGTCAAAGGCAAGGCCTCCCACCCCGTCTATCTCTACATCCACGATGGGCAGGTGGAGATCCGCGATGCCCGCGAGCTGTGGGGCAAGGGCGTCCACGACACCGTGCGCCACTTCCAGCAGGAGTTCGGCGAGAAGGACCTCAGCGTCATCGCCATCGGGCCGGCCGGCGAGCACCTGGTCCGCTTCGCCTGCTGGGTCAACGAAGACGACCGCGCCAGCGGGCGGGGCGGCACCGGCTGCGTCGGCGGCAGCAAGCAGCTCAAGGCCCTGGTCATCAAGGCGCCCAAGCAGATGCCCAAACCCGTGGACCGGGAGGCCTGGAAGGCGGCCCACAAGCGCGCGCTGGCCGCGATTATGGACGAGCAGAACATCACCAGCCCGCGCAAGGGGGGCCTGTCGGTCTACGGCACGAACGTGCTGATGAACATCACCAGCACGATGGGAGCCCTGCCCACGCGCAACAGCCAGGTGACCTCGTTCGGGGCCAGCGCCGAGAAGATTAGCGGCGAGTACGTCAAAGAGCACATCCTGGTGGACGACCCGACCTGTCACGCCTGCCCGGTGGCCTGCAAGAAGGAAGTTGAGATCAAAGAAGGCCCCTGGAAGGGGTTGCGGATGGAGAGCGTGGAGTACGAGCCGGCCTGGTCGCTGGGGGCCAACTGCGGCAACGACGACGTGGCGACGGTGGCGAAGCTGATTGACCTGTGCAACGACTACGGGATGGACGCCATCGAGACGGGGCACCCGCTGTCGATCTATATGGAGGCCACCGAGAAGGGCTACACCAACGGGGCGCCGGGGCTGGCCTGGGGCGACATCTTCGGGATGGTGGAGACGGTGCGGCAGATTGCCTTCCGCGAGGGCCTGGGCGACGTGATGGCCGAGGGGGCCGATGCGACGGCGCGGCACTTCGGGCGCCCGGAGCTGGCGATGACGGTGAAGGGGCAGGGGGTGCCGGCCTACGACCCGCGGGGGCTGAAGGGGATGGGCGTCGCCTACGCCACCAGCAACCGGGGGGCCTGCCACCTGCGGGCCTACACCCCGGCGGCGGAGCTGGGGGTGATGCCCTTCGGCTCGTTGAAGGTGGACCCGCTGGCCTGGCAGGGCAAGGGCGAGCTGGTGAAGATTTTCCAGGACGTGCACGCCTTCTCGGACAGCCTGGACCTGTGCAAGTTCAGCGCGTTTGCGGAGGGGGCCGAGGAGTACGCGGCGCAGTACGCGGCCATCGTGGGGGCGCCCTTCACGGCTGAAGACGTGCTGAAGGCGGGGGAGCGGATCTACACGCTGGAGCGGTACTACAACAACCTGGCGGGGTTCGGGGAGGGGAGCGACTACCTGCCGGCGCGCTTCACGCAGGAGGCCTCGACGATGCCGGGGTCGCAGGGGCACGTGTGCGAGCTGGAGCTGATGCTGGAGGAATACTACCGGGCGCGGGGCTGGGTCAACGGGGTGGTGCCGGAGGCGAAGCTGCGCGAGCTGGGGATTCTGGAGGATTAATGCCCGTGGCGGCGGGCGGGGGGATGGGGCAAGCCGGTTGCCCCATCCCCCAAGCGGTGGTGGGGGCGCCAGGCGCTGCGGCAGGGAGGGGCATGGGGAAACCCGGTTGCCCCACCCCCTAACTGCCGTTGGGGGCGCCTGGCATCCCGGTGAACAGGAGCGGAGGGAACCCCGGGTTCCCTATTTTCACGGTGGGCGCGATACCATACGCCTCCGCCAGGATCTCGATCGGATGCTTGCTGACCACCCCGGTGGCATGGCTGATCTGCCAGCGACAGGTCTCGCTGTCGCAGAGCGCCAGTTCGGCGCCCGAGCGGCGGACGAAATCAAACAGCCCGGCGCCCACGTCCATCGCGATCTGGTATTTCTCGCGCTTCAGGCCGTAGGTCCCGGCGATGCCGCAGCACGCGGCGCGGCTGTCAGTGAGCGTAAGCCCGGGGACGAGGCCGAGCACGTCTGTGGCCGGCTGTCCCAGACGGTGGGCACGGTACTGGCATGGCTGGTGGTAGGGCAGCATGCGCTCGATGCGGTCGAAGGCGATATCGAGTTCGTTGCGCTCAGCCAGATTCCGCAGGAACTCGAAGATATCGAAGGTTCCCTCGGCCACCGCGCGGGTATCGGCATCGTGCATGGCCAGGATTTCAGGGGCCTCTTCTTTCAGGGTGAGTGTGCAACTGGTGCTGGTGCCGACCACGGGAATGCCCTGGCGCACATAGGGTAGCAGCTTGCGCACATTGGCCGCGTGGGCGCGACGCGCGGCAGCGAAGTCGCCATTCGAGATCAGCGGCAGGCCACAGCAGTTTTGCGGGGCCAGAATCACCTCGAAACCGTTGCGCTCCAGCACCGCGACCGCCGCCTGGCCTACCCACGGCTCGTAGTAATTGGTCGAGCAGCCGTGGAAGTAGACCACCTGCCGGCGCGCCCCGCCCTGGCGGATCGGCGCCCGGCGTCGGAACCAGGCGCGGAACGTGTAGCGGCTGGCCGCGGGCAGTGGCGCATCGCGGTGAATACCGAGCACCCGGTCAACCAACCAGCGGACGGGCCGCAGCCGCAACCCGAGGTTGACCAGCGGGGCCTGGGGGCCGCAACTCAGACGGCCCACCAGTTCGGAGCGGGCGATCAGCCAGTTGCGGAAGGGCAGGCCCCGCTCGGCGACGATACGCGCCCGGGCACGGGCGTTCAACTCGGCAATGCGCACCCCTGTCGGGCACACTTCGTTACACACCCGGCAACCCGAACAGTAGTCCACCGAAGCGTCGGGCGCCGGCTGCCGCTCGTGGCGAAAGCGCTGGGCCTGGGGACCGACGTACTTGGGGCCGGGGAATCTATCGGTGACCGCGGCTACCGGGCAGGCCGCCGTACAGATATTGCATTTGATGCAGTGATCAAGCGATTGTTCAAGTGATAGTTCAATATGATCCATGCCTGCCCCATTCATCTGATGTGACCATATGGGGAAACCGGGTTTCCCCGTCCCCCTGCCCGTAGGGGTGCCAGCCGCTCCCACCAGCGGTTGGGCCATGGGGAAACCGGGTTTCCCCACCTGCGGTGAGCCTGTCGAACCGCACCCCTGCCGGTGGGGCGCCAGCCGCCCGCAACCGCGGTTGGGACACGGGGAAACCGGGTTTCCCCGTGCCCCTGCCCACGGGGAGGGTGTGGGCGGCGTAGCCCGCCCACGTTGCGCTCGAGGGGGCGCGGGGAAACCGGGTTTCCCCGTGCCCCTGCCGGTGGGGCGCCAGCCGCTCCCAACGGCGGTTGGGCCATGGGGAAACCGGGTTTCCCCGTGCCCCCTGCCGGTGGGGCGCCAGCCGCTCCCAACGGCGGTTGGGCCATGGGGAAACCGGGTTTCCCCGTGCCCCTGCCCACGGGGAGGGTGTGGGCGGGCGCAGCCCTGCCACACCGTCGCCGGGCCGCGCGCCTCACAGGCGCGCAGGCGCCTCCGCACCCGGCGCTGGCGTGTGCTACAATATGCGCAAGAAACCTGACCCGGGGGGCTTATGCCGGAGTACATCAGCACCATTGGCCTGGAGATCCACGCCCAGGTCCGCACGGCCTCGAAGATGTTCGACGGATGCAGCGCCGACTACGCCGGCAGCCCGCCGAACAGCCGCGTCTCGGTGGTGAGCCTGGGGTTGCCCGGGGCGCTGCCCGTTGTGAATGCCAGGGCCATCGAGTATGCGGCTCTCTCCGGGCTGGCGCTCAATTGCACGGTCAACCAGCGTTCGATCTTCAGTCGCAAATCCTACCCGTATCCCGATCTCCCCAAAGGTTTCCAGATCACCCAGTACGACGAACCGTTGTGTTCCGATGGCTGGATCGAGATCCGCCTGGCTTCCGGGGCCACCAGACGCATCGGCATCGAGCGCCTGCACATCGAGGAGGATACCGGGCGTCTGATCCACGCCGATGACGGTTCTTCGCTGATTGACTACAACCGCAGCGGCGTGCCGTTGATGGAGATTGTCACCCGCCCCGACATCGCCACTCCCGAGGAGGCCCGGCTGACCTTCGAGAAGATCCGCCAGATCCTGGTGTGGATCGGGGTGAACAGCGGTAATCTGGAGGAGGGCGCCCTGCGCTGCGACGCCAATGTGAGTGTGCGCCCGGCAGGGCAGGCCGCCTACGGGGCCAAGGTCGAGATCAAGAATATCAACTCCTTCCGTTTTGTGGAGCGAGCCCTGGCCTTCGAGATCCAGCGGCAGATCGCGGTGCTGGAAGCCGGTGGCGTGGTGACCCAGGAGACGCGGGGATGGGACGAGTTTCGCGGCGAAACTGTGGGCCAGCGCTCCAAAGAGTACGCCCACGACTACCGCTACTTCCCTGAGCCCGACATTCCGCCGCTGGTGCTGAGCGCGGAGTGGATCGCCGCGCGGCGGGCCGAGTTGCCGGAGCTGCCCGACGCCCGTCGGGCGCGCTTCGAGAGCGGATATGCCCTGAGTCCCCAGGACGCTGATCTCCTCACGCTGGAGCGCCCGATCGCCGACTACTTCGAGGCGGCGGTGGCGGCGGCGCAGGCTGTGGGCGGCACGCCGAAGGACGTGGCGAACTGGGTGTTGAATGAAGGCTTCCGGCTGCTGAAGGAACGCAACGAGCCGGCGGTGCGTCTGGTGGAACGCATGCCCGTGGCTCATCTCGCCGCGCTGATCGATCTGGTCGCGAGGGGCGCCATCAACCGCAATGTCGCCAAACAGGTGTTCGAGGCCAGCTTCGACAGCGGCGCCGACCCGGCGCGCCTCGTGGCCGAGCAGGGCCTGACGCAGATCAGCGACAGCGCGGCCCTGGCGTCGGTGGCCCGCGAGGTGATCGCTGCCAACCCCAGAGTGGTCGCCGAGTACCGCGGCGGCAAAACCAGCGCCATTCAGTACCTGGTCGGCCAGATGATGCGCGCTACCCGTGGGCAGGCCAATCCGCAACTGGCCCGGGAGTTGCTGGAGGCGGCGCTCGCAGCGGAACAGTAGCTGGCGCACATGCAGACGGCGGACACCAATGAGCACAGCAGACGACCATCGCTCGCCCGGCCCTCTGGAGCTCATCGACTCGGCGCGGACGAAGTACACCGCGGCCCTGGGGCGCCTGCGGCGCGGTTACCTGGAGCTGGCGCTGTTGAGCCTGCACGGCAGTGTGGAAGATGCCCTGCGGGCGCACGGCCTGCGCCTGAATCTGCCGGCCGCCCGTGAGGAGCTTCCCGAACTCCTCGACGCGCTGACGCGGGTCACCCTGGCGCCGCTCAGCCCGGCGGAGGCCGAGGGCGTGCGCCGCATGCACCGCCTGCGCAGACGCATCGCCCACGGCGAGCACGTGGTCGTCGCTGGCGAGACGATTGACGCCTACCGGCGCCTGGCCGCGCGCCTGCTGCCCCGGTACGGGGTTACCGTTATTCCACCGGAGGAGCCAGAGGCCACCCTGCTGACAGGGGCCGCCCAGCTCGAGGCCCCGGAGGCAGCCATGGGGCGAGCCGGCCTGCTGGCGAGGCGCGGGCGACGCGATACGCGCGTTGCAACGGTGGAAAGTGGGCCGCGCCGCGAGCGCACTGTCTACCCCGATGCCGAACTGGCCCGGTACGTGGGGCGCGTGCGGCCCAGCCGCGCCACCAGCGAGCTGCCCCTGGCACGGCAATTCAGCCGCGGGCGCGGCCCCGAGGCGCTCTGGAACGGCGCGCCGGCCTGGCTCTTGCCCGCGCTGATCGTCTTGAGCATCTTCCTGGTGGGGGCAGTGATATCCATCAGCGTGCAGCAGCGCAGGACAGCTTCGCCCATGCCTACGGCGATCCTCGCTGCAACAGCGGGCTTGCCGGGGAGCCTGTCGCCGTCACTGGTGGCGCGCCCCGAGCCAGGGACAGAAAGCGGCGCGCTGACAGGCAACGAAGGGGCGCCACCGGCAACCGCAGTGGCGCTCCCCCAATTCACTGCAGGTCAAACCGTCTACGTCCGTGGCGAGGTCGAAGTTCTGAGCGTCCGGGCGAACCCGGGCACCGGCGCCGGCAACCCGGTGATCTTCGGCCTGGGGCCAGGGACGGCGGTAGAGGTGCTGAACGGCCCCATCGAGGCCGACGGCTACACCTGGTGGCAGGTACGCAGCCCCCTGGGCGAGGGGTGGTGCGCGGGCCAGTACCTGGAGGCGCGGTAAGGTCGGGCCGAAGCATGCGCCGCGGGCCAGCGCCGGGGCAATACGCCAGCACGTGGCGCGTGCTTCGGCCTACCATCGCCCCGAGCCGACAGCGCGCCCGGGTGACGAGGCGACCGATGCGGGGCCGAAGCATGCGCCGCGGGCCAGCGCCGGGGCAACATGCCAGCGCGTGGCGCATGCTTCGGCCCACCATCGGACGTGGGTGACGAACAGACGCCGGAGTGGCGAAATGGCAAACGCTGCGGTCTTAAAAACCGCTGGGGGCAACCCCTTACGGGTTCGAGTCCCGTCTCCGGCACCAGCACTGCAAAGCTATGAAACGCCTCCCTGCCGATCTTGCCGATCGACCGAGAGGCGTTTCATGTAGCCAATTATGTAGCCAAAGTCGGAGCGTCTGTAGCCGTCCACGGCTGTGTGTAGCCATACGCCGTGAGTCAGGGCATGAGTCGCTCGGAAATCCCTTACAGTTCCCGCCCTTCCTGAGCCGCCCCAACTCTGAGATTTGCCACACCCTTTAGCCCGCACATCCGAGCGGCTCGCCGCGATACTCCAACCATCAACCCCGGGCTGACGCACCAGGAGGTTGGAGATGAACAGCAACCGAGCCCCTTGTGATTTCCGAGCGACGCTCGCCTTCACCGCCTTCGTCCTGTTTGCCTTCGTGCTCCTCGCCGCGCTGCTAGCCCCCGGCGCCATCCCTCTGCTGCCGGTGCTGCCCACGCTGATCGGGCTGCTGCGCGTCTCGTTGAGGGCGCTGGAGGGTGGCTGAGGGCGAGAAGGTGGGCGAGGCATCAAGCCGTGGGCGCCTCGCCCATCTCATCGAGCCGGCGCAGCTCCTCGCGGGCCTCGGCGAGCTCGCGGCGCATACCGAGGCGTTCGAAGATGTCGATGGCCTCGAAGATTGAGGCGCGAGCGGCTGACAGTTCGCCGCGCAAGGCGTGAACTTGTGACCACACGCGATGAATCTCACCGACGTAACGACGATGCTTAAACTCCCGGCCCAGCACATTAGCTTTCTGCAGCCGCACCACGACCTCAGCGAGTTCGCCGCGCCGTAGGGCAATCTGCGCCAGAGAAAGCCATCCCGTAACCATCGCGCAGTGGAAGTCCTGCTCGGCGCCCTCGAGGGTCAGAAAGAGCGCCTCTGCCTCCTGGTAATCCCCTGCAAGGAAGTATGAGTCGGCGATACAATAGCGGTAAAGGTATCCGTTCAGGGAGGGGCAATTGCCCCGGGTTTGAGTTGCGAGAAATCGCACGATCCGGCATACTACCGCTATGGACGAGCCGCAACGCCCCGCTGAACTGAGCGAGGACGCGTGGCAGGCGACCCCACCGGAGGTGCGCCAGTTTATCGCGCTGCTCGTGATGAAACTCGCGGCGTTGGAGCCACGCCTCAACCAGAACTCGCAAAACTCGTCCAGGCCCCCTTCCTCCGATCCCCCGTCGGCGCCGCCGCGACCAGCCAAAACCCACGGGGCAGACCCGGGACCAAAGGTGCGCAACCGGGACATCCCGACCAGCACCGCGACCTTATTCCGACGGAACGACGCCAGGTGTGCTGGGCGCACCTGATCCGCAATCTGCGCAGCCGGGTCGATGCCAAAGGGCGCTGGCAAGCCGATGCCGCCGATCTGCTCGCCCTCGCCGCGCTCGTCTTCGCAGTACGAGTACCGCAATGTCCCTGCTCGCCGCCAAGCTCTTCTGCCCTCCGCCCCGGCCCGGCACCGTGCTCCGCCAGGGGCTGCTCGCACGGCTCAGCGATGGGCTGGCGCGCAAACTGACGCTGGTCGCCGCGCCCGCCGGCTACGGCAAGACCACGCTGGTCAGCGCGTGGGTCGCGGCGGTCGACCTGCCGGCCGCCTGGCTGTCGCTCGACGCTGACGACCGCGATCCCGTCCGTTTCTTGAGCTACGTCCTCGCCGCGCTCCAGACGGTTCGGCCGACCCTGGGCCGCAACCTGCTGACCGCGCTCCAATCTCCACAGCCCCCACCACTTGAGGCCCTCCTCACCGATCTGCTCAACGCGCTCGCCGCCCTGCCGGAGCGGCTCATCCTCGTCCTCGACGACTACCATGTCATCGACTCGGATCTGGTCGACCGCGCGCTCGGCTTCCTGGTCGCCCACCTCCCGCCTCAACTCCACCTGGTGATCGCCACCCGCGAGGATCCCGCGCTGCCGCTGGCGCAGCTACGCGCCCGCGGCCATCTGAGCGAGCTTCGCCTCGCCGACCTCTGCTTCGACGCCGACGAGGCGGCCGCCTTCTTCGCCGAGGTTATGGACCTGCGGCTGCCGAAGGCCGAGGTCGCCGCACTCGTGGCCCGCACCGAAGGCTGGGCCGCCGGCCTCCACCTGGCGGCGCTTTCCCTGCGAGGCCATCAGGACGCAGCCGGCTTCGTGCACTCCTTCTCCGGCAGTCAGCGCTTTGTGCTCGACTATCTGCTCGAAGAAGTGCTCCACCAGCAGCCCGCGCTGCTCCAGCAGTTCCTGCTCCGCACCTCAGTGCTTGACCGGCTCTGTGGCCCGCTGTGTGACGCGGTCCTTGCCATGCCTGTCGGAGCCGGGCAGGCGACCCTTGAAGCCATCGAACGCGCCAATCTGTTCCTCGTTCCACTGGACGACCAGCGTTGCTGGTATCGCTACCACCATCTGTTTGGCGAACTGCTGCGGCAGCGCCTCCCGCAGGAGGCGGCCATGGACGCGGGTGCGATCGCCACGCTCCACCTCCGGGCGAGTGGCTGGTATGAGGCCCGGGGGCTGATGCTTGAGGCGCTGCACCACGCCGCTGCGGCCGCCGCCCCCGCTCGGGTGGCCGCGCTGGCCGAGCGCGCCTGGGCGCACATGGACAGCAGCTTTCAGACGGCCGCATGGTGCCGCTGGGTGGGCCAGCTCTCGGAGGAGGTGCTGCGCGTCAGGCCGGTGCTGTGCACCCAGTACGCCTGGGCGCTGATGGATACTGGCCAGACCGAGGCTGGCGAGGCCTGGCTGCGCCACGCCGAGCGCTGGTTGTCCGCTGCGCACAACATGGAGTCTGCGTCGCACGACGAAATGGCGTCGATGGTGGTAGTCGCCAGCGAGCTGCTGCCCAGCTTGCCGGCGCGGATCGCCGCCGCCCGCGCCTACCTGGCCCAGAGCCGCGGCGATTTCGTCGCGGCCCAGCAGTATGCCGCCACCGCGCGGGACCTGAGCGCTGAGACGGAACCGCTGCTGCACGCCCAGGCGACCGTGCTGGCGGGGGTGAGCCAGTGGGCTACCGGCGCCCTTGAGGCGGCCTATAGCGCCTTCGCCGCATGGGTCGAGCACACGCGCACGGCCGGCAACCTTGCGTTCGCCCTGGCAAGCGGCTTCTACCTGGCGGAGATCCGGCTTGCCCAGGGCCATCTGCGCGAGGCCGCCCGCCTCTACCGGCAGTTCCTCACCCTGGTACCGGCCGATCACGAAGCCCTCAGGATGGCCGCCCCACACCTGCACCTGGGTCTGGCCGTGATCGCCCACGAGCAGGGCGATTCCCAGGCCGCCACGCTGCACCTGCGCACCAGCAAGGAGCAGGGCGAGCAGGCCGCCCTGATCGACTGGCCCTTTCGCTGGCGTCTGGCCCGGGCCCGGATCGAAGAGTCGTCCGGCAACTGGGAGGCCGCCCTTGATCTGCTGGATGCGGCCGAGCGGCGCTATCTCCCCAACCCCGTCCCTGACCTGCGCCCCATCGCGGCGCTCAAGGCGCGAGTGTACCTGCGGCAGGGCAATCTCCTCGCCGCAACGGCATGGGTCGCGGCGTGCGGCGTCACTGCCACGGATGCCCTGAGCTACCGGCGTGAGTTCGAGCATCTGACCCTCGCGCGGGTCCTGATCGCTCGCTATCGCCGCGAGCACGTTGCCAGCGATCAGCACGACGTGCTCGATCTCCTCACGCGACTGCTTGCGGCAGCGGAGGCCGGCGGCAGGATCGGCAGCCAGATCGAGATCCTGCTGCTCCAGAGCCTCGCCCACGAGGCCCTGGGCGACAGTCGGCAGGCACACATCCCGCTGCAGCGTGCGCTGGAACTGGCCGAGCCGGAGGGCTACGTCAGGCTGTTTACAGACGAGGGCGCACCACTGGCACGGCTGCTCAGCGAAGCACAACGCGCAACGCGCAACGCGCAACGCGATCCGCTCGCCTCCTATCGTGCCGTGCTGGTAGCAGCGTTACAGCATACGGCCAGGGCACAGGTTGAGGAGGCCGGGGCTGCTTTGCGCTCTGCGCTCGAACGCTCAAACGCGTTACCAGAGCCGCTCACCACACGTGAGCGCGAGGTGCTGCGCCTGATCGCCGAGGGGCTCGGCAACCAGGAGCTTGCCGCACGGCTGCACCTCTCGCCCCAGACGGTCAAGGTGCATACGCGCAATATCTACAGCAAACTTGGGGTTACGAGCCGTACTCAGGCCGTTGCCAGAGGCCGGGAGCTCGGATTCCTGGAGCGGCCGTAACGCCCCTGGCCGCCAGCTCTACCCCGCTCGACACGCGTGAACGAGCCGGAGCGCCGTGAGCTATCGCCACGGTGCCGTGCGCCGTTGCCCATGTTGCTCAGCCGTAGCGCGTTGGGCATACCTACCCCCGCAAATACCACCGCAGTGGTACGCCATGCGTGCCGCCGGGTGCTATCGTGGTGCTGTTCGAGCGCGTGGGCTGTGATGGAGCGTTGAGCGCCATCGGACGCCGGCCCCGCACCATGCGGGAACCTGTCGCGCAGGAGTGCGAGCATGGAGCAGCACCAATCTCCCAGGGCAACCCATGGCGAGCCGGCTGTCTACCAGATGAAGGTGCAGGGCCAGCTCAGCGCGGACTGGTGCGCCTGGTTCGACGGGATGACGATCACCCGGGACGCCGCTGGCGCAACGCTCATCACCGGCCCGGTGGCCGATCATGCCGCCTTGCACGGGCTGCTGCGCAAAGTGCGCGATCTCGGCCTGACGCTGCTCGCACTGAGCTCAAGCGAGCCGAGAGGACTGGACGGGTTAGCGGCAAATGCAGGTGACCGACCCGGCGCGTAGGTGATAAAGGAGATCCATGATGAACAATGTACGGAAAGTGGCGCAGGTGAGCACAGACACCAGGCCAGCGATCAGAGGAACTCGAATGAGCGAGGCAGCTATACCAGTAGCGACCACGGGGAGCCGGGTCTCCACGACGCGAATCGTCGGCGTCGCCGCGGTCGCCTTAGCCGTGTCGGCGTTCGTTCAGAACGCGGTGTTTGGGGGCACTGGAGCGCCTGCCTACAGCGATCCGCTTGATGTGGCGCTTACCTACCACGCCGAGAACCGGGGCGCCTTTGCCATCATTTCGGGTCTGGAGACTGTGAACATGGTGCTGCTCCTGTTGTTCGTCACGGCGCTGCACGGGCTCGCTCAGCGCCGGGGCGGCGCAGGGGCGGACTGGTCGCGGCTCGCGGTGGCAGCCGGAGCGGCTTGCTCGACGTTATTCGCCCTCTTCATTGCCACGCAGATCGCGGTTGTGCTCGCCGCAAGCAACCTGGCCGAGCCGAACCCTGCCTTCGCGTTGATGTGGCAGCTCCATGCCGCGGCCTTCGCGCTCGCGCTGCCCGCGCTCGGGGCGACCTTCATCGGCGCGGCGTTGGCCACCCACGCCAGTGGTTTAACACGGCCGTGGCAGCGGCTGCTCGGCGTGGCGGGTGGCAGCATGTCCATCGTGGCCGGGTCCGGAAACCTCGCCATCGCGGATGGGTCGCCACTGATATTCGTCGGGGTTCTGGGCTATTTTTTGTGGCTCGTCTGGCTCGTTGCCATCGGCCTACGGCTCATCCGTGGGCAGGGCTGACGTCGCTCTGGACAGGGCCATTCACAACACCTTCCTCCAGTATTCAAGACAAGGACTACCATGAGAACCCGGACAGCAGAACGCACCGCGCTAGAGGACCGGCAGGTTCCGGTCCAGGCGAAGCTCGCAGCAGCGTGGACCAGCTTCATATTCCTCTACCTCTACGTCGACTACCTCGCCCTGTACAAGCCCGGCGTTGTCGACGACATCCTGGCCGGTGTCGTCCACGAGTTCAACATCGGCCCAACCTTTGTCGCCATTGCGCTCACGGCTTTAGCCATCCCGATCCTCATGATCCTGCTCTCCACGACACTGCCCGCCGGTGTCAACCGCACCGTCAACCTCGTCGTCGCAGTGCTCTACATCCCCTTCTCGATGTACAACGCGGTCGGCGAGTCCTGGACCTACTCCTACTTCTACGGCCTCTCCATCGGACTCGAGGTGCTGCTCCTGGCCTTCATCCTGCGCGCCGCCTGGACCTGGCCCCGTGCCGCCTCGCCGTCGATGCCAGACCGCGTCGAACCCGGCCGGTCGCAGATCGAGGTGGGACGGTAGGCGCATGGCTCCGATCCGAACCGCCGGTCTGACCGAGAACTTCGGCGGTCTCCGCACCGTCAACGAGGCGGTCGTGAATGAGATCCCGATCGCGATGGTCGTGCTCTCCCACGCGCTGCCCTTGCCGGCCAACCAGCCGGCGAATAGCATCGCTGCCATTGTCACGACCGCCTTCATGATCCGCGGCGGCTTGCTGACCCCGCACTACCTGTTCTTCGCCTCGGTCGAGGCCGCCGCGCTGCTCTTCATCATCTGAACGGCATGGGCGTTGCGTGAGGCAATCCATCACCCGCGGGCCATCTCGTCAAGCTTGTCGGCTGAACCTTGGGTCGGCTATGGATACTACTGAGCCTGTGTGCCCCGACGAACCGCAAGCCGAACGAAATAGAGGAGTGATTACCAGTGCAAGCGATGACCTATCGAGCGTATGGCACACCCGACGTGCTCCAGTTGACCACTATCACCAGGTCCGTACCTGAGGCCGGCGAGGTACTGGTGCAGGTCCATGCCGCGTCACTCAATCAGGCCGACCTCTACCTGCTACGCGGTGAGCCGTGGGTCGCACGCCTCTCATCGGGGCTGCGCCGGCCGAAGCGCCCGACCCTCGGCGCCGACGTCGCCGGGCGCGTGGTCGCCGTCGGCGGCGGCGTGACAGAGTTTCAGCCGGGGGACGCGGTGTACGGCGACCTCGCCGCCTGCGGCTTCGGCGGGTTCGCCGAGTACGTCTGCGCCCGCGCGGAGGCGCTCGCGCCAAAGCCGGCCAGCCTCAGCTTCCCCCAGGCGGCAGCCGTCCCGATGGCGGCGGTCACTGCGCTGCAGGGGTTGCGGGCTGCCGGACCGGTGGAGGCGGGGGAGCGCGTGCTCATCCATGGCGCCTCAGGGGGCGTCGGCACCTTCGCCGTGCAGCTAGCGAAAAGCATGGGCGCCCACGTGACGGCAGTGTGTAGCGCCCGCCACGTGGAGCAGGCACGCGCACTCGGGGCAGAGCACGTTATCGACTATACCCGGGAGGACTTCACGCGGGATAGCCGGCGCTACGGCCTGATCCTGGTGGTGAATGGCCGGCGCTCGCTCGCGGAGTACCGGCGCGCCCTCAGCCCTCGGGGCCGCCTCGTCGTGGCCGGGGGCGACGTGGGGACGATTATGCAGGCGACGCTGCTCGGGCCGGCGGTGTCGATCGCCCGCGGTGTTAGGGTACGAGGCCTGGTTGCCCGCCCCAGCCGGCAAGACCTGATGCTCGTGGGCCATCTGCTCGACAGTGGCGCGGTCGTGCCCGTCATCGACCGCTGCTACCCGCTTGGCGAGCTCCCCGAGGCGATGCGCTATCTCGCGAGCGGCCACGCCCGCGGCAAGGTCGTCATCACGATGGAGCAGGCCGGCCAATGAAGGCGCTGCGTACGGTCGGGAGCGCCATGCTCATCGCGCTGTTCCTGGCGACCGTGACGCTTATCTGGCTGATGCCGGTTCAACCAGTGGGGGCCACGCTCATCGAGTCCACCGAGATCGCCCTCCCTCTCTGGCGGCTAGTCAAAGGCGTTGATGGCAAGCGATGGCGGCAGCGTGCTACGGGTGTGGCGTGACCGAGTGGATAACGGGGTACATGCGCACGCCGATCCCGGCGTAGCGGCGAGTAAGACAAAGGGATGATGTCAGATGATCACGATTCGCCCGCAGCGCCTCAATGGTATAATGAGGAGCGGTGTGCTCTCCATTGCGGAGGCTTATCCTGGCAGGAGCGCTCCCATGTCCGTCAGTGCATCTCCCGACACCGCCGCGCTGGCTGCCTGCCACGAGCGGCTGCACGCTGGCTGCCTGCCACGAGCGGCTGCACGCTGGCTGCCTGCCACGAGCGGCTGCGCGTTGTCTTCGCGCCGGATCAGCCGGTCTTCATCACCGATGAGGTCTACGACCCGGTCGGCCCGCTCTGGCGCGTGACACTGGTTCACCGCGATACCCACGGCAACTGGTATCGCCGTCGCTATCGCTATGACGTTCCCAGCGATACGTTGTACTTCGCCGGTGAGCAGCCGATCAACAGCGACGATGCGCGGGCCGCGCGCCGCACCGGACGACCACTTGGCGCCCGCGGGCGGTCCGGGTGAAGGTCCCGGGAGGGCGTGGAAGCGTGTAGAGACGCGGCAGCACTGCGCCTCTACGCCCCAAACCCGCCCCTCAGACAGGTTTAAGGGCGGATAGAACATTCGAGCCAACGTGGCGTGTACCGCATTGGAACACCCCCACGCACGACTCTGGTCTCTCCGCTTCGACAGGCTCAGCGCAGGCTCTCCGGCTTCGCTGGAGAGGCCCGCCCCTTCGGGCTGAGCCTCAGGGCGAA
>OGCL01000514.1_pt1 | contig 41006 bp, 24 predicted proteins | sample 1570041 | NCBI WGS metagenome assembly OGCL01 (sample SAMN06266162, study PRJEB24511) | hot springs metagenome | isolation source: Hot spring water | place: South Africa: Limpopo | collected 2015-06-22 | reverse complement strand
CGCAGGTCGAGTGCCGAAGCGCTGATGAAATTGCGCTGCAGCAAGGCTTCGCTGCGCTTGAATTCGGCCCGCGCCAGGCCGGCCTCGGCTTCGGCGGCGGCCACCTGGGCAGCCGCCGCGCTGGACGACAAACGCGCGTCCTGCGGATCGAGCCGGGCCAGCAATTGCCCGGCCTGCACCTGAGCCCCGGCGTCAACCTTGCGTTCGAGCACCTTGCCCCCGACCCGGAAAGACAGTTCGCTCTCATGGCGGGCCCGCACTTCCCCGGAATAAACCTGCGCCTGCGCCGCATCGGCGGCGCTTCCCAGCGTACGCACCAGCACTGCCCGGGGCGCCGGCGGCGTGGCCGGCGGCGGCGAGCAAGCGCTCACCAGCAAGGACAGGATCAGGGCAGCCTGAATGACGGACGGTTTCATGAACTGGCTCCGGAAGGCGTCGCTGCAAGACCATGCAGAACCATGTCGATATGCGCCCGAACATAAGCATCGGGGTCGATGTTGCTACCGCAGCAGGGCGCCAGCGAACTGCGCCAGCCGGCCAGATGGATCAGCGGCGAAATCAGCAGGACGTCGATCACCGTCGTATCGACCGCCCGGAAGACGCCCTGATCGATGCCGCGCTGCACGGCACCGCGCAGCAGCGCCAGCCCGCGCTGGATGACGGCATCGTTGTAGTAACGCGCAACCTCGGGAAAATTCGCGGCCTCGGCCATGATCAGCCGGGGAATGCCCCCCAGTTCGGTACTGCCGATGCGCGCCCACCAAGCTTCGAGAAAAGCGCGCAGCAAGGCGCGGGGATCGCTGCCCGGCTCGGCGAACATCGCTTCGCCGGCCTCGATCGCCGGCACCACGCCCTCGCGGATGACAGCCTGGAACAAAGCTTCCTTGCTGTCGAAATACAGATAGAGCGTCCCCTTCGACACACCGGCCCGCGCCGCAACCTCGTCCAGACGCGTGGCGGCATAGCCCTTTTCGACGAACAGGGTCAGGGCGGCGGTGGTCAGCTCATGCGGCCGGGCTTCCTTGCGCCGGCGGCGCTGCATGGGAATGGAGGAGTCAGACACACGCAGCCCCTTCGATGGAGCGTGCGTCACTGCACACAAAGGATCGGGAAGCAGGAGAAAACATCTGGGCACATCCGTTAATGACTGACTGGTCAGTTATTAAATCCCAGCACGTGCATCTTGGCAAGCGTCGCCAGGCCAACCGGCACCGCAATGGAAAACGGCGAGGTACATCGCCTCGCCGTCTTATTTTCTCCTCCGCCCTGTTCGGGTCCGGAATGCCTTTCCCCTTGCGGGGCCTGCTTACATGCTTCTGCGGTACTGGCCGCCGACTTCGTACAGTGCCGAGCTGATCTGGCCGAGCGAGCAGCAGCGCACTGCATCGACCAGCACGGCGAAGACGTTGCCGTCCTCGATCACGGTCTGCTTGAGCTTTTCCAGCATGGCCGGTGCTTTATCGGCGTTGCGTGCGTGGAAATCGCGCAGGCGCTTGATCTGCGACTGCTTCTCCTCTTCGGTCGAGCGAGCCAGTTCGATTTCCTGCTGGGCCATGCCCTTCGGATTGAGGAAGGTATTGACGCCGATGATCGGGTAGGAGCCGTCGTGCTTCTTGTGCTCGTAGTACATCGACTCTTCCTGGATCTTGCCGCGCTGGTAGCCGGTTTCCATGGCGCCGAGCACGCCGCCGCGCGAAGCGATGGCTTCGAATTCCTTGAGCACGGCTTCTTCCACGAGGTCGGTCAGTTCGTCGATGACGAAGGCACCCTGGTTCGGGTTCTCGTTCTTGGCGACGCCCCACTCGCGGTTGATGATCAACTGGATGGCCATGGCGCGGCGCACCGACTCCTCGGTCGGCGTGGTGATCGCCTCGTCGTAGGCGTTGGTGTGCAGCGAGTTGCAGTTGTCGTAGATGGCGATCAGCGCTTGCAGCGTCGTGCGGATGTCGTTGAAGTCCATTTCCTGGGCGTGCAGCGAACGGCCGGACGTCTGGATGTGGTACTTCAGCTTCTGGCTGCGCTCGTTGGCGCCGTACTTGTTCTTCATCGCCACGGCCCAGATGCGGCGGGCGACGCGGCCGATCACCGAGTATTCCGGGTCCATGCCGTTGGAGAAGAAGAACGACAGGTTGGGCGCGAAGTCGTCGATGTGCATGCCGCGCGCCAGGTAGCTTTCCACGTAGGTGAAGCCGTTGGAGAGCGTGAAGGCGAGCTGGCTGATCGGATTCGCCCCGGCTTCGGCGATGTGATAGCCGGAGATCGACACCGAGTAGAAGTTCTGCACCTGGTTATGGACGAAGAACTCCTGGATGTCGCCCATCATCTTGAGCGCGAATTCGGTCGAGAAGATGCAGGTGTTCTGGCCCTGGTCCTCCTTCAGAATATCAGCCTGGACGGTACCGCGGACGGTCTTGAACACCCATTCGCGGATCTTCTCGGCTTCGTCCTCGGTCGGCTGGCGGCCGTTGTCCTGCTCGAACTTGGCCATCTGCTGGTCGATGGCGGTGTTGAAGAAGCAGGCCAGGATGATCGGCGCCGGGCCGTTGATCGTCATCGACACCGAGGTCGTCGGGCAGACCAGGTCGAAGCCGTCGTAGAGCACCTTCATGTCGTCGAGCGTGGCGATCGACACGCCGGAGTTGCCGATCTTGCCGTAGATGTCCGGACGCTCGTCCGGGTCGCAGCCGTAGAGCGTGACCGAGTCGAAGGCCGTCGACAGCCGGTGCGCCGGCATGCCTTCCGACACCTTCTTGAAGCGGCGGTTGGTGCGGAAGGCGTCGCCTTCGCCGGCGAACATCCGGGTCGGGTCCTCACCCTCGCGCTTGAAGGCGAAGACGCCGGCGGTGTAGGGGAAGGAACCGGGGACGTTCTCCTTCATCAGGAAGCGCAGGATCTCGCCGTCGTCGGTGTATTTCGGCAGGATGACCTTGCGGATCTTGGTGCCGGAAAGCGATTCGGAAGTCAGCTTGGTGCGGATTTCCTTGTCGCGGATCTTGACCACGTATTCGTCGCCGCTATAGGCCTCGACGGTCTGCGGCCACATGTCGAGCAGTTTCTTCGCCTTCGGATCCTGCTGGCTGTCCTTGAACGCCTGCAGTTCGTCAAAGTCGGCGACATTCTTGTCGCAGCCGGCGAACACGTTCCTGGCGATGCGCAGCGACTGGCGCTCGCGGGCGATCTTGACCTGTTCGTCGACATGTTTGTGATAACCGCGCACCGCGTCGGCGATCTCGGCCAGGTAGCGAACGCGGGCGGTCGGCACGATGGCGCGGCTGGCCGACGACTGCTTGACGGTGACCAGCGGCAGCGAACCCGGCTTCAGCTTCAGGCCCTTCTCGGTCAGCGCCGGAACCAGCGCCTGGTAGAGGGCGGTGACGCCGTCGTCGTTGAAACGGGCGGCCATGGTCCCGAACACCGGCATGTCCTCGGTCGGCGTCGTCCACAGTTCGCGGTTGCGCTGGTATTGCTTGCGCACGTCGCGCAGCGCGTCCTCGGCGCCTTTACGGTCGAACTTGTTGATCGCGACGAAGTCGGCGAAGTCGAGCATGTCGATCTTCTCCAGCTGCGAGGCGGCACCGAACTCCGGCGTCATCACGTACAGCGACAGGTCGACGAAGGGGACGATGGCAGCATTGCCCTGACCGATACCGGAAGTCTCGACGACGACCAGGTCGAAGCCGGCCAGCTTGCAGGCGGCGATGACCTCGGGCAGTGCGACCGAGATTTCGCTGCCGGTGTCGCGGGTGGCCAGCGAGCGCATGAAGATGTTCGGATGTTCGATGGCGTTCATCCGGATGCGGTCGCCGAGCAGCGCGCCGCCGGTGCGCTTGCGCGACGGGTCGATGGAGACGATGCCGATGTTCACGCTGTCGCCCTGGTCGAGGCGGAAGCGGCGGACCAGCTCGTCGGTCAGCGACGACTTGCCGGCGCCGCCGGTGCCGGTGATGCCGAGCACCGGCGTGCTCAGTTCGGCCGCCGCCTTGAGCAGCGGTTCCTTGAGTTGCGGTGCCGAGCCGTTCTCGAGCAGCGTGATGACGCGCGCCAGCAGACGGCGGTCGCCCCCCTTCAGGCCGGCAACGACCTGCTCGGCGCTCGGTACGCCCTGGTCGGCGACGTCGTAGTCCGACTTCTCGACGACTTCGTTGATCATGCCCTGCAGGCCCATCTGCACGCCGTCTTCCGGCGCGTAGATGCGGGTCACGCCGTAGGCGTGCAGTTCCTTGATCTCGGACGGCACGATAACACCACCGCCGCCGCCGAAGACCTTGATGTGCTCGCCGCCGTTGGCCTTGAGCAGGTCGATCATGTACTTGAAAAACTCGACGTGGCCGCCCTGGTAGGAGGTGATGCAGATGCCCTGCGCGTCTTCCTGCAGCGCGGCATTGACGATCTCCTGCACCGAGCGGTTGTGGCCGAGGTGGATGACCTCGGAACCGGTCGACTGCAGGATGCGGCGCATGATGTTGATCGACGCATCGTGACCGTCGAACAGCGAGGCGGCAGTGACGAAACGGACCTTGTTCTTCGGCTTGTAGGGGACGAGTTTCTTGGCGACGGAAAGATCGGTCATGACGGCAACCTCGGCAGTACGGATGGAAAGGCATTCATCTTAGGCCGCTTTGCCCATCGCACCATTGTGGGGATTGACGCCTATCGTGCAAATTCCGCCAAGATGTTAGTCTATGCCACCAGAGAATTCCGGACCGGCCAGCCAAGATGCTGCATCGCACCAATCCCGCACCGACAAACCGCAGGCAAGCCTCTGTCGCGATGGGCTTTGTTACCGGCATGCTGGCCGGACTTGAGCGACGGGGCATCGATCCCGGCCCGCTACTGCGGGCCACGGACATCGATATTGCAGACACCGCCAGGCGCATTCCCATCGAACGCTATGCGGCGCTGTACAACCTGATCAACCACGAATTCGACGACGAAGGCTTCGGCCTGTTCTCGCAACCGATGCGCTGCGGCAGTTTCGAATTTCTCTGCCGTGCCTGCCTCAGCGCCCCGACACTGGCCGAAGCGCTGCACCGGGCCAGCCGCTTCCTGCGCATCGCCCTGCCCGATCTCGCCGTATCCGTACGCCGCGCTCACGGCCAGGCGGAACTGGTCATCGGCGAAACACGCCGGCTGGCCGAGGCATGCGACGACCCCGGCCGGATCTTCGCCTTCGAATGGCTGCTGCGCCTGCTGCATGGCCTGTCGTGCTGGCTGGCCGGCCGCGGCCTGGCGCTCGACCATGTGATATTCCCCTATCGCCGGCCGGCGCATGCCGCCGACTACGCGCTGATCTTCACCGAGGACTCACGCTTCGCACCAACCTTGCCCGGCGGCAAAGGCAGCCTGATCGCCAGCTTCAACGCCAACCTGCTGGAACTGCCGCTACGCCGCGACGAAGCGGCGCTCAACACCTTTCTCGACGGCGCCCCGGGCAAGATCACCACGCTCTACCGGCGCGACCGTGAAATGGTCATCCGCGTGCGCGACCTGTTGCGCGCCGCCATGCCAGCGCCGTTGGCACTCGACGACGTGGCCGCCCGGTTGCACCTGTCGCCGAGAACGGTTCACCGCCGGCTCGAAGAGGAAGGTTCGAGTTTCCGCAGCATCAAGGATGCGCTCCGCCGCGACATGGCGCTGGCCCGGCTGGTCAAGACCCGCGACCCGGTCGCCCGCATCGCCGCCGATCTCGGCTACAACGACACGTCGGCCTTCTATCGTGCCTGCGTCGAGTGGACCGGAATGGCGCCGGCGCACTACCGGCGCCGCTGGGCTGCGCACCAGGACTAAGCCGCAACACTGTCTCGAGAAGTTGCCGCCACCGGGCTTCTGGGTGACAATTCGGGCGCTGCATTCCCGCAGCCGCTTCAGGGATATCATGACCCTACTGTCTCGACTTGCCGGCTTACTGCGCATTGCCGCCCTGTCCAGCCTGGGAATGGCGACCTCCGTCGGTGCCGGCGAAGCCCCCCCGCTGAAGCTGGGCATCATGCCCTTCAACAGTCCGCTGGCCCTGATCAAGGCGCACCAACCGCTGACCGCCCACCTCGAACGCAAACTGGGCAGAAAGGTCGTGGTCTACACCTCGCCCGACTACTTCACGCACGTCAACCAGTTGCTTGCCGGCGACTTCGACCTGGCCATCACCGGACCGCATTTCGGAGCGATGGCCGCCAATCGGGAAATGCTGCTGTTGTTCCGCTACGCGATCGACCTGCAACCGGTTTTCGTGGTCCGCCAGGATGGACCGATCAACGCCGCGGAAGCGCTGCGCGGCAAGACCATCGCCCTCTCCAGCCGTCTATCGATTTCCTCCATCGGCGGCATCAAGTGGCTGCAGGACAAGGGTTTCGTCCTCAATCGCGATTTCCGCGTCGTCGAGTACAGTTCGCACGGTGCCGCCGTCGCCGCCGTCGTCGCCGGCACGGCCGACGCGGCAATCACCACGCACACGCCGCTGCGTCAGATTCCCGAGGATGTCCGCTCCCGCACCCGGCTGCTGACCAGCGACATCAGCGTCCCCCATGTCATGACCCTGGTCAACCGGCGCCTGGGCAATGCCGACATCGAGCGCATCCGGCTCGCCATCGCAGCATTCCCGGACACGCCGGAAGGCAAGGCCTTCTTCATCGAAACCGGCTACAAGGCCTATGTCCCGGTCTCGCAAGAAGACCTCGACAGCCTGCAGGACTTCATCGAACCAACCCGGCAGATGATGAGGTAATCCGCTTGCAGCTTCCGGCATTCACCCGCAGTTTGCGCTTCCGCCTCCTCCTCGCCGCACTGGCCATCGAATTGCTGGTCCTCGCGGTGCTGATCGCCAACGGCCTGCGCCTGATCGACGACCGGCTCAACACGCAGACGCTTCGCCATCAGGAAGCCATCCAGCAAGCCTACCGTGTCGCCGTGGTGGTCCCGCTGGCGACCCGCGATTACGCCACGTTGCGCGACATTCTCGATGGCTGGCAACAGAACGAGGACATCGACTACCTGGTGCTCACCGACCCGGAAGGCCACCGCCTGGCCAGCAGCCGCTGGCCGGAAAGCGATGCTCTGCCGCCCCCCGGCCGACAGGGCAACGACCTGATTCACGCGCGCTTTCCCATCGAAATTTACGGCCAGCATTACGGCGACCTGCAGTACGGCCTGTCCCTGAAATTCCTCAACGAAGCCCGCCGCGAACTGCTCTGGCAAGGCTCGCTGATCGCCATCGTCGGCATCCTGCTGACGACGCTGGTGCTGGCCGCGGCCGGTTACTGGCTGACCCGCCACCTGGCCATGCTGGCCGCCGCCAGCAGCCGGATTGCCGCAGGCGATTACCGGGCACCGCTGCCGGCGACGGTCACCGACGAAATCGGCGAACTGAGCCAGAATTTCGCCGTCATGGCCAGTGCCGTCGAAACCCGCATCGAGGAACTGGCCGCCCATCTGACCCGCCAGCAATCGATACTCGAAGCGCTCGGCGAAGGCGTTTTCGGGCTTGATGAGGCGCACCGCTGCATCTTCGTCAACCCGGCCGCCTGCGAACTGCTCGGCTATGCCGCCGAGGAAATCCTCAACGCCGACACCCACGCACTGTTCCACCATCACCATGCCGACGGCAGCATCTATCCGGCCCACGACTGCCCGGTGCACAAGACCGTCAGCGACGGCTTGCTGCGCAGCGGCAACGACTGGTTCTGGCGCAAGGACGGCAGCGGTTTCCCGGTCATCCTGACGGTCAATCCCTTGTGGCGCGACGGTCGCCATTGCGGCTCGGTCGTTGCCTTCCGCGACATCACCGATATCGACAACGCCCATGCCGCGCTGCGCGACAGCAACGCCCGTCTGGCCAGCTTCATCGATGCCCTGCCCGACGCCGTCGTGCTCAAGGACGGCAACAACCGCTGGCAGCAGATCAACCATGCCGCTGAAGACATCCTGGCACTGCACGGCTTTCCCTGGCTGGGCAAGACCAACCGCGAACTGGCTCGCGAACGCCCGGCCTTCCGGAAATTCCACGAACAGGCGGCGAGCACCGACGAGGCGGCCTGGGGCGCCGGCGACATTTCCTGCAGCATCGAATACCTGAATGCGGACAATCAACCGCAGCGCATCTGCGAGGTCCGCAAGTTCCCGCTCATGGCCAGGGATGGCAGCCGCCTGGCGCTGATGGTCATCGCCCGCGACATTACCGAAAGCCGTCGCACCGAAGCCGAACTGGCGCACTATCGCCAGCACCTGGAAGAACTGGTGGCGCGGCGCACCGAGGAACTGGAAATTGCCAAGGAAGCCGCGGAGAGCGCGAATGTCGCGAAAAGCGTGTTCCTGGCCAACATGAGCCACGAAATCCGCACCCCGCTCAACGCCATCACCGGCATGGCCCACCTCATCCGCCGCGCCGGCCTGACCGACGAGCAGCGGGAACGCCTCGACAAACTGGAGTCGGCAAGCACCCACCTGCTCAACATCATCAATACCGTACTCGACCTGTCCAAGATCGAAGCCGGGAAATTCACGCTGGAAAGCACCTCGGTGAATATCGCCGCGCTGTTCGGCAACATTGTCTCGATGCTGCAGCCGAAAGCGGAAAGCAAGAACATCCGCCTGATCGTCAATGTGCCGCCACTGCCCGACCCGCTGACCGGCGACCCGATCCGTCTGCAACAGGCGCTGCTCAACTATGCCGGCAATGCCCTGAAGTTCACCGAACACGGCAGCATCAAGCTGTCGGCAGAGGTACTCGAAGACGCCGGCAATTCCGTGCTGCTGCGTTTTTCTGTCGCCGATACCGGCATCGGCATCGAGCCCGAAGCGCTGGAACGCCTGTTCTCGGCTTTCGAACAAGCCGACAACTCGACCACCCGCAAGTACGGCGGAACCGGCCTCGGTCTGGCGATCACCCGCAAGCTGGCGGAACTGATGGACGGCCAGGTCGGTGCCGACAGCATCCCCGGCCAGGGCAGCACCTTCTGGTTCACCGCCCGCCTGAAGCGCGGACAGACCGCCGGCAACGAGCTTTCGAACGAGCCATCGCCGGCGCCCCCGCAAGATCTGCGCAACCGGAACATCCGCCTGTTGCTGGCCGAGGACGAGCCGATCAACCGGGAAATCACGCAGATGCTGCTCAACGAAATCGGCCTGCGGGTCGACTGCGCCGAAGACGGCCAGAAGGCACTGCAGATGGCGTCAGCAACCGCCTACGACCTGATCCTGATGGACATGCAGATGCCGCACATGGACGGCCTGGAAGCCACGCGGCGCATCCGCGAACTCCCGGACTACGCCGACACCCCCATCCTGGCGATGACGGCCAATGCCTTCGTCGAGGACAAGGCCCGCTGCTTCGAAGCCGGCATGAACGATTTCATCGCCAAACCGGTCAGGCCGGAAGTACTGTTCGCCATGCTCGACAAGTGGCTTGCCGGCAGACTGCCGGGCTCAGCCAACGCTTAGCAGGCTCTCGTCCCAGGCCGGATGGCGCTCGTAACCGAGCAACGCAGCGACGGTCGCCGCAATGTTCGACAGGCCGGCACTTTCCGTCTGGCGCAGGGCCAGCCGGCCGCCGCTGGCGGCGTCGAACAGGATCAGCGGCACCGGGTTGAGCGTATGTGCGGTCTTGGCCTTGAACGAACCGTCCGGATTTTGCGCCGGCTGCTTGGTTTTCTTGTCGAGTTCGAACATTTCGTCGGCGTTGCCGTGATCGGCGGTGATCAGCGCCACGCCGCCGGCCGCCTCGACCGCTTTCAGCAAACGTCCGAGCGCCAGGTCGACGGCTTCCACGGCCATCGTCGCCGCGCGGAAATTGCCGGTGTGGCCGACCATGTCGCCGTTGGCGAAATTGCAGCGGAGCACCTGGTACTGACCGGACTCGATCGCCGCGATCATGGCGTCGGCGATCTCGGCCGCCTTCATCCAAGGCCGCTGCTCGAAGGGCACGACGTCGCTCGGGACTTCCTGCCAGGTTTCGCCGGCGAACTTGCCGGAACGGTTGCCGTTCCAGAAATAGGTGACATGGCCGAACTTCTGCGTCTCGGAACAGGCGAATTGCGCCAGGCCAAGCTTGCTGAACCACTCGCCGGAGGTGTCCTTGATCGCCGGCGGCGCCACCAGAAAACGCTTGGGCAACTGCAGGTCGCCGTCGTACTGGAGCATGCCGGCGTAGGTCACCTGCGGGTAGCGGACGCGGTCGAACTTGTCGAAATCCGTTTCGACGAAGGCGCGGGTGATCTCGATCGCGCGGTCGCCGCGGAAATTGAAGAAGACGACGGAATCGCCGTCCTCGATGGTGCCGATCGGCCGTCCGTCGTCGGCGATGACGAATTCGGGCAAGTCTTGATCGATGGTGCCGGGATGGCTTTCACGCAAGCCGTTCACCGCCGCCGTCGCATTCGGGAACTGCCGGCCTTCGCCCAGCACATGCGTCTTCCAGCCTTTCTCGACCATCGCCCAGTTGGCGTCGTAGCGGTCCATGGTGATGTACTGGCGCCCACCGCCGGAGGCGATGCGGGCGTCGAACCCTCCGGTCGACTGCTCGGCCAGGAAGGCTTCGAAGGGCACAACGTAGTCGAGCGCGCTGGTTTCCGGCACGTCGCGACCGTCGAGCAGCGCGTGGATGCGCACGCAGGCGACACCTTCCGCCTTGGCGCGCAGGACCATGGCCTTCAGATGATCGATATGGCTGTGCACATTGCCGTCGGAAAACAGCCCGATGAAGTGGATCACGCCACGCCCGGCCTTGGCGCCGGCAACGATCTGCTGCCAGGCCTCGCCGGCCCAGATCGCGCCGTCGGCAATCGCATTGGCGACCAGCGCCGCCCCCTGGGCATAAACCTGGCCGGCCCCTATGGCGTTGTGACCGACCTCGGAATTACCCATGTCGTCATCGGACGGCATGCCAACGGCGGTACCATGAGCCCGCAGGCGAATATTCGGGCAGGTGGCAAACAACTGGTCCAGGTTCGGCTTGCGGGCCGCGGCAATGGCACTGCCCGCATCATTGGCCGGCAAACCGTAGCCATCCATGACGATGACCACGACAGGACCGGCAACGCCGGGGAAAGCAGCGAGTTTTTGCAGCATGAGGATTTCCTGCGGAAAATTGATCCGGCGTGCCGACAGAGCACCCATGGCGCTTGCCCATGACACGCAAAAGTTGCACATTTTAACCTTGGCGGCTTGCCTTGACCGTGGCAGGGGAACAAAATAACAATACTGACAAATCCGCAAGGAGGATCTGATGGCAGAACCGGAATCCCTGACAGGCAGGACGCAGCGCCCGGTTGTGCTGGCTGTCGATGATCTGCCATCGAACCTTGCAGTGGCCTCGGCCATGCTGGAAGAACTGGACGTCGATATCCGCCTTGCCGAGGATGGCCCGACCGCCCTGCAGTACGCGGAACTCGCTCCGCAACCCGACCTCATCCTGCTCGATGTGATGATGCCCGACATGGACGGTCACGAGGTACTGGCGCGACTGCGCGCCAACCCGGCCACCCGGCACATCCCGGTGATCTTCGTCACGGCCCTCGACTCGCCCGGCGACGAGCACTCCGGGCTGCTCGAAGGCGCCGTCGACTACATCGCCAAGCCCCTGCAGGCGCCGGTTTTCCGGGCCCGCGTGCGCAACCACCTGGAGCTCAAGCTGGCCAGGGACCAACTGGCCCGCCAGAACGCCTCGCTGGAGCAGGAGGTGTCGCGGCGCCTGCTGGAAAACCAGCAACTGGCGACCCGCCTGCAACTGACCTTGTCGGCCACCGGCCTGGGCATCTGGGAATTTCATCGCGACGGCGAGCGCATGGAATGGAATCCCGATCTTTGCCGGATGCTCGGCCTGGGCGAGTCGCCGGGGACGCTGAGCGCCAGTCTGGCCCATGTCCATCCGGAGGACCGCGCCCGGATCGAGCGGGCCGTCCGTCACCCGCCGCCGCCCGGCACCGAGATCTCGGTCGAGGAATTCCGTCTGCGCCACGCCGACGGACACTGGCTGTGGGTCGAGGGACGCGGACAGTCGCTGCGTATCGACGAAGGCGGCGGCTCGCTGCTCAGCGCCGGCACGATCACCGACATCAGCCGCCGCAAGCAGATCGAGAGCGAACGCCAGCTCACTTCCGTGGTGTTCACGGGGATCAGCGACGGCATCTGCATCACCGACCCCGATACCCGCATCCTCACCGTCAACGAGGCTTTCGTCCAGGTCACCGGCTACAGCGCCGACGAGGCCGTCGGCCGGACGCCGGCACTGCTCAAGTCCGGCGTGCACGGCCAAGCCTTCTACCAGGGTTTGTGGGACAAGCTCAACAACGAGGATAGCTGGCAGGGTGAAATCACCAACCGGCGCAAGAACGGCGAACTGGTCAATGAATGGCTGCACATTTCCGCCGTACGCGACAGCAACGGCAAGCTGACCCACTACGTCGGCCTGTTCAGCGACCTGTCGGAACGACGCGAGGCCGCCGAACGCATCCAGTACCTGTCGAGCTACGATCCGCTGACCGACCTGCCCAACCGCAGCCTGCTGACCGACCGCCTGGCCCAGGCCTTGATCAACGCCGGTCGCTTCGAACGCCAGACGGCGGTGATCCTGCTCGACCTCGACCATTTCCGCCTGGTCAACGAGAGCTTCGGGCCGCCGGTCGGCGACGCACTGCTGCAGGAAGTCGCCCGCCGCCTGCAGGGATTGCTGCGCGAAGGCGACACCCTGGGCCGACGCTCCGGTACCGAATTCGGTTTCGTCATGGCCAACCTCAGCCACGAACGCGATGCCATCGCCCTGGCCCAGCGATTGCTCGATGCCATCGGCGACCCCTTCATGATCGGCGAGCAGACCTTGCTGCTCACTGCCAGCATCGGCATCAGCCTGGCGCCACGTGACGGGAACGGCGCCGACGACCTGCTCAAGACCGCCGACATCGCCCTGTCCCGCGCCAAGCAGGCCGGGCGCAACACCTTCCGCTTCTACGCGCCGGAAATGGATGCCGACGCGGCCCGCCGGCTCGGCCTGGAAAGCGCCTTGCGCAGTGCGCTCAAGAACGACGAACTGTCGATCCACTACCAGCCCCAGGTCAGTCTCGAAACCGGCCGGGTGATCGGCATGGAGGCCCTGCTACGCTGGCAGAATCCCGCTTTCGGCAAGGTCTCTCCGGCAGAGTTCATCCCCCTGGCCGAAGACAATGGAATGATCATTCCGATCGGCGAATGGGTGCTGTTCACCGCCTGCGCCCAGGCACGCCGCTGGCACGACCTGGGCCTGACCGCCCCCCTGCGCCTGGCCGTCAACCTGTCGGCCCGCCAGTTCCGCCAGCCCGGACTGGATCGCACGGTGGCCCGGGCGCTGGCCGAAAGCGGCCTGCCCGCCGATCTGCTCGAACTGGAAATCACCGAAAGCGCGTTCATCCACGACGCCGACGAAGCCATCGCCATGTGCCGCAAGCTCAAGCAACTCGGCGTCAAGCTCTCGCTCGACGACTTCGGCACCGGCTACTCCTCGCTCTCCTATGTCTCGCGCTTTCCTTTCGACAAGATCAAGATCGACCAGAGTTTTGTCGAAGACATCATCGAGAACCCGGTCAACGCCGCCATTGCCACGGCCGCCATCGTCATGGCCCGCAGCCTGAACCTGGCCATCCTCGCCGAGGGTGTCGAAACCGAAGCCCAGGCGCGATTCCTGCGCGGCCGCCGGTGCGATGCGATCCAGGGTTTCCTGTTCAGCCCGGCCCTGCCGGCCGCCGAATTCGAACAACTGCTGGCCGGGCGGACCAGCCTGCCGATCGCCGACATCCCGTCGAGCGGCAAGCAGACTCTGCTCATCGTCGACGACGAACCGAACATCCTCAACGCCCTGTCGCGCCTGTTGCGCCGCGAAGGCTTCCAGATCCTGACCGCGACCTCGCCGCTCGACGCTTTCGAGCACCTGGCCAAGCAGCCGGTACACGTCATCCTCTCCGACCAGCGCATGCCCGACATGTCCGGCACCGAGTTCTTTGCCCGGGTACGCCAGCTTTACCCGGAAACCATCCGCATCGTGCTCACTGGCTACACCGACCTCGACTCGGTCACCGGCGCCATCAACCGGGGCGCCATCTACAAGTTCCTGACCAAGCCCTGGGACGATGACCAGTTGCGCGAGGAAATCCGCGAAGCTTTCCGCCTGGCCAAGGACAAGCAGCAGGACAATCATGATCGGGAGACATCATGACCCCGAATGACCCCGGCAACTTGTCGACCCTGGCCTGGCCGCTGGTTGCCCTGCTCGGTCTGCTAGCCCTGGTCTTGCCGCGCCTGCTGCTGAACCGCCTGCAGCGCGAGAAGCAGCTGTTCCGCGCCTTCTTCGACCATGCCACGGTCGGCATGGCGCGCTCGACCATCGACCGCCACTGGGTCGAGGTCAATCCCGCCCTATGCCGGATGCTCGGCTACAGCGAGGACTTCCTGACGCATTGCGACTGGATCACCCTGACGCACCCCGACGACCGGGAACTCAACATCCAGTTATTCAACAGCGTGCTGGCCGGCGAGCGTGACGGTTTCAATCTGGAAAAACGTTTTCTCCGCCCCGACGGCAGCATCGTTTTCGTCAGCTTGGCGGCCCGGGCCATCCGGCTGGATAACGGCCAGGTCGATTATTTCACCGTGGTCATCGAGGACATCACCCAGCGCCAACTGGCCGAAAGGCAATTCGCCAACCAGGTCAGCCGCTCGTTAGCCTTGATCGAACTACCGCAGCAGGCCGAGGGCCTCGACGAACGGGAATTCATGCAACAGGCACTGGAACGCGCGGAATCGCTGACCGGCAGTCAGTTCGCCCTGCTCCACATCGTCGCCGCCGAGGACCAGCCGATCGAATTGCAGATCTGTTCGCGCAAGACGCCGGAGACGCTGGGTAACGACCGCAGCGCGCCCTGGCATGAGGTGGCTCACAGCGCCAGCGCCCTACGCCTGAACAACATCAGTAATGAAGCCATGCCCTTGCTGCACCGCCTGATCAGCGTCCCGGTCTGCGAAGACCGGCAAGTGCGGATGATCTTCAGCGTCGGCAACAGCCGCGAGGATTACGACAATTACGATGTCGAAACCGTCCAGTTGCTGGCCAACGAAACCTGGCGCATCGTCCGCCGCCAGCGAGCTGACCGCGCCCTGCGGCTGGCCATGCAGGTAGTCAACGCCAGCCCGGTGGTCTGTTTCCGCTGGGCCGCCAGCAACGGCTGGCCGGTGGTGTTCGTTTCGGAAAACGTCAGCCAGTGGGGCTACACACCGGAGCAGCTGCAATCCGGCCAGCCCGACTTCGCCAGCATCGTGCACCCCGACGACCTGGTCCGGGTCGGCGACGAGGTCATGCGCCATACGGCGGCCGGCGCCACCGGCTACGAGCAGGAATACCGACTGATCACCGCCGACAATCGGGTGATCTGGGTCGTCGACCGGACCAAGGTGACTCGCGATGCGCACGGACTGCCGGTTTTCTACGACGGGGTGCTGACCGACATCACCGAACGCAAGGAACAGCAGCTGCTGATCGCCGACAACCTGGCCCGTCAGCAGCAATTGAACAAACGCCTGGAAGACGCCAACAACCAGTTGCTGCAATCGGAAAAAATGGCTTCCATCGGCCAGTTGGCGGCCGGCATTGCCCACGAGCTGAACAATCCGATCGGCTTCGTCCATTCCAATCTGGGCACACTGACCGGCTACCTCAACGACCTGATGACCATCCTCGACGCCTACGCCGATGCGGCTGCGCACCAGGGAGAAAACTGCCCCAACCTGAGATCCATCGAGCAACTGCGTGAAGAACGCGACTTCGATTTCGTCCGCGACGACATCTTCAAGCTGCTCGCCGAATCGAAGGACGGCCTGGGCCGGGTGCGCAAGATCGTCCAGGACCTGAAGACCTTCGCCCGCGTCGGCGAGCAGGAATGGCAGGAGGCCGACCTGCATCAGGGGCTGGATTCGACGCTGAACATCGTCTGGAACGAACTCAAGTACAAATGCCAGGTGGTCAAGGAATACAGCGAGCTTCCGCCGGTGTTCTGCCTGATCTCGCAACTCAACCAGGTGTTCATGAACCTGCTGGTCAATGCCGGGCACGCGATCGAGCAGAAGGGAACGATCACCATCCGCACCCGCCGTCTGGATGACGACAAGGTGTGCATCGAGATTGCCGACACCGGCAAGGGCATTCCGCCGGAAAACCTGCGCCGCATCTTCGAGCCCTTCTTCACCACCAAGCCGGTCGGCCAGGGCACCGGCCTCGGCCTGTCGGTGTCCTACAACATCGTCCAGCGCCATCAGGGCCAACTCAGCGTAGACAGCGAACCCGGCCGCGGCACGACCTTCCGCATCACCCTGCCCATCCACCCCGACACCAGCGCCGCCCAGGAGAGAAAACAATGAGCGAGCCCAGCGACGCGCCCACCCTGCTGCTCGTCGACGACGAAGCCAGCATCCTGTCCGCCCTGCGCCGGCTGTTCCGTCCGCAGGGTTATCGCATCCTGACGGCCGAAAGCGGCACCGCCGGGCTGGAAATCCTCGAACGCGAAACGGTCGACCTGATCATTTCCGACATGCGCATGCCGGAAATGGACGGCGCCACCTTCCTCAAGCAGGTCAGACAGCGCTGGCCACAGATCATGCGCATCCTGCTCACCGGTTACGCCGACATCAGTTCGACCGTGGCCGCGATCAACGAAGGCGAAATCTACCGCTACATCGCCAAGCCTTGGGACGACAACGAGATTCAGACCGTCGTCCGCGAGGCACTGGAGCGGCAACGCCTGGAATCCGAGAACCGGCGGCTGACCGCGCTGACGCAGGCACAGAACGAGGAATTGAAAGCCCTCAATGCCGGCCTGGAACAGAAGGTTGCCGACCGCACGGCCGAGTTGCGCCAGGCCCTGGCCTTCGTCGAACAGGCACATGGCGAACTGAAGAAATCCTTCATGACCAGCGTCCAGGTCTTCGCCGGCCTGATCGAGCTGCGCAGCGGCCCGGCCGGCAAGCAACTGGCCGGCCACGGCCGGCGCGTTGCCGAAAATGCCCGCAAGCTGGCCAAGCGCCTCGCCCTGGGCGAGGCCGAGGTTCAGAACATCATGCTCGCCGGCCTGCTGCACGACATCGGCAAGCTCGGTCTGCCCGACGACCTGCTCGGCGCCGAACAGCGGACCCAGGTGATGAAACATCCGGTGATCGGCCAGAACATCCTGCTCGGCATCGAACGTTTCCGCGATGCCGCGCTGATCGTCCGTCACCATCACGAATGCTACGACGGCAGCGGCTACCCGGACCGCCTGGCCGGCATCGCCATCCCCCAGGGCGCGCGGCTGCTAGCGGTAGCCAACGACTACGACTCGCTGCAGGTCGGCACGCTGGTGCAACGCCCGCTGAAGCCCACGGAAGCGCTGGATTTCCTGGTCGAGAACCGGGGCAAGCGCTATGACCCGGCAGCCGTCGATGCCTTCGTGCCGATGATCGCCGAGACGCTGAAGACCGGACCGGTGGAGATCCCGCTGCGCACCATGCACCTGAAGCCGGGCATGGTCGTCAGCCGCGACCTGATGCACCGCGACGGCTACCTGCTGCTCGCCACCGGCAGCGTCCTCAAGGCCGAAATCATCGCCCAGCTGGAGCGCATGGAACAGGTCGAACAATACAACCTCACGGTTTACATTCGCCAGGAAGAAAAATGAGCCGCATCCTGATCGTCGACGACGAAACCTCCATCCTGAAAGCCCTGCAACGCCTGCTGCGGGCCGCCCCCTGCGTCTATGGCAACAAGCAGTTCGCGCTCGAAGTCGTGGCCTGCGAGTTGCCCAGCGACGCGCTGAAGCGTGCGCGACAGGAAGAATTCGACCTGTTCATCAGCGACTACCGGATGCCGGAAATGGACGGCATCGAGTTCCTCAAGCAGGCCCGGGCCATCCAGCCCGATGCCGCGCGCCTGATCCTGTCCGGCTATGCCGACCTGAACGCTCTGGTTCGTGCGGTCAACGAAGTCGGCATCGAGCGCTTCGTCGGCAAGCCGTGGAACGATTACGAATTGATGTCGGCCATTGCCCAGGCCCTGGCCCACCGCGAACTGCTGCTGGAAAACCGCCAGCTGGCCGATCTGGTGCGCGTGGAAATGGGCGACAAGACCGCCGAACAGGTCGAAGCCGAACGCCTGGAGCGGATGGAACCCGGCATCACCAAGGTGAACTGGGGCCCCGACGGCTCTGTGGTGCTCGACGACACCCCGGATTGACGCATGCCCGAACTGGACGACAAGCGCCTGAGTTTCAAACTGGTCTATTACGGACCGGCGCAAAGCGGCAAGACGACCAATCTCCTGCGTCTGCACGACCTGCTGGCGCCGGAATTGAAGGGTGAGGTGATGACCATGGAAACGCAGGACGACCGCACCTTGTTCTTCGACCTGCTGCCGCTCGGCTTTCGGGCGCCGTCCGGCCTGCTGATCAAGTGTCGCCTGTTCACCGTGCCCGGCCAGGTCGCCCATGACGGAACGCGCAAGGCCGTATTGTCGCGCGCCGACGGCGTCGCCTTCATCGCCGACAACCAGCGCGACCAGGAAACCAACAATGCCGAATCCTTCCGCAGCCTGACCGAGAACTGCGCCCGCGTCGGCATCGATTTCGAACGCCTGCCGCTGCTTGTCCAGTTCAACAAGTGCGACCTGCCCAGCGCCGTCCCCGAAGCCGAAATCCTCGGCCGCTGGGGCAACACGCCGTGGCCGGTGCATTTCGCTTCGGCCCTGCACGGCCGCGGCGTACGCGAAACCTTCGCCACCCTGCTCAGCCTGCTCTACCACCGCCAGAACGCGGCCTGCGGCCTGGCCGAACAACACGGACTGAGCGAAGCGGCCTTGGTCGCAGGCCTGTTGGGACAGCCATGAGCGACGCCAATTTCGACCGCGAATGGCAACTCGGCGACCTGCTCGATCCGGCCCAGCTGGCGCGTGTCGGCGGCGCATTGACCACCTTGCTCGGTGGCGATTGTGCCATTGCCGACGGCAACGGCAATGCCCGCTTCGGGCGGATCGCGCCCGGCGCCCGGCACCGGGCGGTTGCCCTGGAGCTCGAGCCGGTGGCCGTTGTCTACAGCGCCAGCGCCGACGACCGACAACTGGCCGCCGCCGGCGAACTGCTGCATGGCATCCTGCGCACCCAGGTGCGTTATCACATGGCCTCGGCACTCCACCTGGAAGCCGTGGCCGAGGATTTCGAATCCCTGAAGCGCAAGCATGCCCACCTGCAGGCGTCGGAAGCACGTTACCGCCAGCTCGCGGCCGAGCTCGACGCCCGCGTCAAGGCCCAGGTCGCACAACTCGAGGAGCGCCAGCAGATGCTCTACGAAGCCGAAAAACTGGCCTCAGTCGGTCAACTGGCTGCCGGCATGGCCCACGAGATCAACAATCCGCTGGGCTTCGTGCGCAGCAACCTGAGCAGCTTCCAGCGCTACCTGACGCAGTTTTCCAGCCTGCGAGAACGCCTGACCACGGACCTGCCGGCCTGGCAGGCCCTGGACCTCGATTTCCTCATCGAAGACGGCAGCGAACTGCTGCACGAAAGCGACCAGGGACTCGAGCGCATTGCCCGCATCGTCGGCGACCTCAAGGCCTTTTCCAATGTTGACCGCGCCAGCGAGGCATTCACCGACATCAACGAATGCATCCGCCAGGCGGCGGCCGTCATCGAAGCGCAACTGCCACCCGGCATCGGCCTGCAACTCGACCTGCTGCCCATGCCGTCGATGGTCTGCCTACCCGGCCATCTCAAGCAGGCCCTGTTCAACATCCTGCGCAATGCCGTCCAGGCCGTCAGCGACAGCGGCAAACCCGGTACCATCAAGGTCAGCTCGCAGGCCACCGCGGACACCCTGTCCATCCGCATCCAGGATAGCGGCGTCGGCATGCGTGCGGATCAGCTCGAACACGCTTTCGAACCTTTCTACACGACCCGCGGCGTCGGCCGCGGTGCCGGTCTGGGCCTGTCCACCGCGCGCAGCATCGTCCTCGCGCATAGCGGGACCATTTCCCTGAGCAGTCGGCCGGATGCCGGCACCACCGTCACCATCGACTTTCCCGCCCCGCCATGACCGACTACTCCAACCTGTTTACCGGCAAGACCCCGGCCGCCCAGGCGCCGGCCAGCCATCTGACGCCGCCGCGCTACCGGCTGCTGATCGTCGATGACGAGCCGGGCATCGTGCGTGCCCTGAACCGCGTCTTCCGCCAGGAGAATTACGAGGTAGTGACGGCCGGCAGCGGCGAGGAAGGCCTGCAACGCATGGCCGAAGGCAGCTTTCACCTGGTCATCAGCGACTTCATGATGCCCGGCATGGACGGCGCCCGCTTCCTGCGCGAGGTCAAGCAGCGCTCGCCGGACACCATCCGCATCATGCTCACCGGCCACGCCAACACCGATGCCGTGATGGGGGCGATCAACGAGGGCGCGGTCTACAAGTTCATTCTCAAACCCTGGAACGACGACGACCTGCGCGTGACCGTCGCCCTGGCCCTCGAACAGTACGACCTGATCAGCCGCAACCGGGCGCTGAAGGCCGAGAACGAAAAGAAGAGCAAGGAAATCTGGGCCCTGTCGCGCCTCGCCGCCTCCAACCGCAGCCGCCTGGGCATCATGCTGCACAAGCAGAACCTGCTGTCCACCGCGCAGCTGCAGGAACTCAGCCAACTCCAGGAACGCCGCAAGGAAGCGCTGATCGTCCTGTTGCTGGAAAAGGACTGGGTCCCGGAACGACGTATCCGCCAATTGCTGAAAAGCGAGATGCTGATCGACGAGGTGCAACTCCCCGAATTCCAGGTCGACAAGGCCCTGACCGAGCTGATTCCGCACAGTTTCTGCAGCCGCCAGCTGGTGGTGCCGCTGAAACTGCAGGGCCGGCGTCTGCTGCTGGCCATGGCCGACCCGCTCGACGAAGGGCTGATCGAGGAAATCCGTTTCACCGCCGGCCTCGACATCGACACGGTCACCGCCGACATCGCCGACATCCGGCGCAAGATCGACGAAATCTACGGCAAGGACGACGAGGTCGATTTCAAGGAACTGGAAACCCTGGTTGGCTCCCCCGATCCTTACGAAGGCATCGAAATCGTCATCGAGGACAGCGACGATGCCCGCCTTGAGGACCTGCTGCGCGACACCGAGGCGCCGCCGGCGATCCGGCTGGCCAACGCGATCATTCTCGAAGCCATCCGCCTGGGCGCCTCCGACATTCACATCCAGCCCCGGACCAAGAGCGTCGTCGTACGTTACCGCATCGACGGTGTGCTCACGGACAAGATCCAGATACCGCACCAGCTCCACCAATCGCTGGTGTCGCGCCTGAAGATCATGGCCGAGCTCGACATCTCCGAACGCCGCCGGCCGCAGGATGGCCGCATCACGGTGAAGACGCCGATGCGCATGGTCGATCTGCGCATCTCGACGCTGCCGACGATCAACGGCGAGAAGATCGTCATGCGCATCCTCGACCGCAACGGGGCGGTGCACTCGCTCGACGGGCTCGGTTTCGCCACCGACGACCTGCGCCGTGTCAGCGACATGGTCGCCCGGCCGCAGGGCATCATCCTCGCCACCGGACCGACCGGCAGCGGCAAGACCACGACGCTGTACTCGCTGCTCCAGCACGACGCTACGCCGGACAAGAATTACGTCACCATCGAGGACCCGGTCGAGTATTACCTCGACATGGCCGGCCAGGTGCTGATCCGGGAAAAGATCGGTCTGACCTTCCCGAGCGTGCTGCGCGCACTGCTGCGCCAGGACCCGGACGTCATCCTGCTCGGCGAGATACGCGACTTCGAGACGGCCGAAGTGGCCTTTCACGCTGCCCTGACCGGACACATGGTCTATTCGACGCTGCACACCAACTCGGCCATCGCCACCATTGCCCGCCTGTTCGACCTTGGCCTCAAGCCCTACGTCATCGCCACCGCACTCGAAGGCATCATCGCCCAGCGACTGGTCCGCCGCGTCTGCCCGGAATGCGCCACCATCCGGGAGGCTGACCCGGCACTGCGCGCCCGTCTTGGCGCGGCCTTTTCGACAATCAAGCAAACCAGCCAGGGCACCGGCTGCAACCATTGCCACGGCAGCGGCTACAAGGGGCGGATCGGTATCTACGAGGTACTGACCCTCGACGACCATCTGCGCGACCGCATTGCCGGCAGCGCGAGCATCCATGAAATCCGTCGTCTGGTCCGCCAGAAGGGACAACGCAACATCGCCCACCACGCCGCCGAACGCATTGCCGCCGGCGCCACCACCTTTGAAGAAGTCCTGCGCGTACTCGGCCCGCAGGCCGGAGAGGATTGAACATGGATGCCTTTGTCTGGGACCAACGCTACATGACCGGCGAAGCGCAGGTCGACGGCGAACATCAGGAACTGGTGCGCATCATCAATGCGCTGATCGACCTGCAGTCAAGATACGCCTCCCCCGAAGCGGTCGCGCAGGTACTCGACCAGCTGGTGAATTATGCAGTCGTGCACTTCGCCCACGAAGAAGCCCTGATGGCCGAAAGCCACTGCGATCCGCGCTTCGTCGAGCGCCACGTCGCCGTCCATCGCAGCTTCGCCGAACAGGTCGTGCGCCTGCGCGACTCGTCCGCCGATGGTGGCGACCTCGAATACCTGCTCAACTTCCTGACCAGCTGGCTGGCCCAGCACATCCTCGGCATGGACAAGGCCATGGTCCGCCAGATCGAACTGATCCGCGGCGGCAACAGTCCGCAGGCGGCCTACGACGCGGCAGCGAAGATCACCACCGACCCGGCGACGTCGAGCATGCTCGATGCGATGGCCTCGCTCTACCGCATCATCAGCGCCCGCAACGACGCCCTGAGCGAACTCAACCGCAGCCTGGAAGCCAAGGTGGCGGAGCGCACCGAGGCCCTCAAGGAAAGCAACCGGCGCCTGCTCGAATCCGAGCACCGGCGCGCGACCGAAACCCGGCGCAACCTGGAACTGTTCCTGTCGCAGATCATCGACGGCGATCCCGTGCCGACCCTGGTGATCGATGCCTCACACCGCATCACCCACTGGAACAAGGCCTGCGCCAACATCAGCGGGCTACCGGCGGAACGCATGGTCGGCACCTGGGATCAGTGGAAGGCCTTCTATCCCGAGGCACGCCCGATCATGGCCGACCTGATCGTCGACGGCAGCCTGGAGGAGCGTTTCGACACCTATTACCACAACATCTTCCGCCGCTCGAAGACCATCGAGGATGCCTTCGAGGCAGAAAATTTCTTCCCCAACCTGGGCGAGAGCGGGCGCTGGCTGTTCTTCACCGCCGCTCCGATCCGCGACGGCGAAGGCCGCGTCATCGGCGCCATCGAAACCCTGCAGGATGTAACCGAACGTCACCTGGCCCAGGAAGAACTGCTGAAATACCAGGGACAACTGGAAGCCCAGGTCGAGGCCCGGACCCACGAACTGGCCAACGCCAACCGTCAGCTGGAGCAAGAGCAGGCTGAACTGACTGCCCTGCTCGGCAAGATCGACGAAGCCCAGCAACAATTGCTGCAATCGGAAAAAATGGCGGCCATCGGCCAGTTGGCGGCGGGTGTCGCCCACGAAATCAACAACCCGATCGGCTTCGTCAATTCCAATCTGGGTTCGCTGAAAAGCTACACCGCCAACCTGTTGCGCCTGGTCGACGCCTACGAGAGCGGACAGCAGCAAGCCATCGCCACCGCCCGCCAGGCCGCCGATCTGGAGTTCCTGCGCGAAGACCTGCCGTCCTTGCTGGCCGAATCGCAGGAAGGCCTCGACCGGGTGACCCGCATCGTCCAGGATCTCAAGGATTTCTCCCGCGTCGACCAGGCCGAACACCAGCGGGCCGACCTCAACGCAGCCATGAACAGCACGCTGAACGTGGTCCGCAACGAACTCAAGTACAAAGCCGACGTCATTCTGGAACTCGGCGACATCCCGGAGATCGACTGCGTGCCGGCGCAACTGAACCAGGTCTTCATGAACCTGCTGGTCAATGCCGCCCAGGCCATCCCCGAGCGCGGCAAGATTTTCGTGCGTTCAGGCGTCGAACGCGATCATGTCTGGTTCGAGATCGAGGACACCGGCACCGGCATGTCGGCGGAAACCCGGCAACGCATCTTCGAACCCTTCTTCACGACCAAGCCGGTCGGCAAAGGCACCGGACTGGGCCTGTCGATTTCCTACGACATCATCGTCAAGCGCCACCACGGACACCTGGATGTCAATAGCGAGCCCGGCAAGGGAACAACCTTCCGCATCTGGCTGCCGATCGTCCAGTCGGCGGAAACCTAGAACAGTTCGGTCTCGCCGTAGCTGGGGCTGGCGAAGGTGCCGCGCTCGACCAGTTCGTGGAAGTCGTAGATGCGGTTGCGGCCGTCCTGCTTGGCCTGGTAGAGGCTGCGGTCCGCCCGGCTGAGTACTTCCACCGGCAGGACTTCGGGATCGACTTCGGCGTAGCCGATGCTGACCGTCATCGATTCGATGCGCGGAAAGACATGCGCTTCGATCGCCAGGCGGACGCGTTCGAAGACATTGCGGGCAATGGCATCGTTCTCGGCCGAGATGATGGCGACGAATTCCTCGCCGCCGTAACGGTAGAGCAGGTCCGAGGAACGGAAGGTGGACTGCATCAGGCGCGCCGCCAGCAACAGGATTTCGTCGCCGACCATGTGACCGAAGGTATCGTTGATGCGCTTGAAATGATCGACATCGATAACTGCCAGCCAGAACTTGCCGGACAACTGGCTGCGCCGTCCATCGGCACGCTCCTGGAAGCTGTCCGGCCGCGCCATCGCCGACCAGATGCGCTCGAAGTTGTTTTCCAGCGCCTGGCGGTTGAGCAGGCCGGTCAAGCGGTCGCGCTGGCTGACGTCGAGTAGTGCGTAGTAATTCGAGAATACTTCGAGCACGCCGCGGATCGTCGCATCCTCGTTGGGCGAAGCTTCGCGGTCGCGCTTGAAGACGAAGTAACCGCGCACTTCGTTGCCGCCAAGCAAGGGATAGGCAATCAGCATCTCGCCGTCGAGCGCCCGCGTGCAGGGCTTGCCGAGCAGGCGGACGTTCTCGGTCAAGGCAATGACCTCCTCCGGCACTTCGGAAACCTGGACGATTTCCTCGATGCGCTCGACCATGCGGGCGACACCGTCGGCTTCGACCACTTTGGAGCGGTGGTAGTGGATCACCCGCGCCAGCAACTGGGCATCGTCGAGCCGGTACAGCGAGGTGTCGAGCACGCCGAGCAGCGGGCCGAGCGTACGCAGCAGGCTTTGCTCAAGCAGCTCGGTATCGCGGATCGAAGTCATCATGCCCAGCTTGCCGAGCAAACCCGGTACCCGGAACTGATTGGCGTTGGTCAACATGCGCATGAACTTGTTTTTTTGGGGAAATGGTCCGACATCATACAAAAAAAACGGGGCCCGTGGCCCCGTAAAAGGAAAGAGACTCGGTCGATTGCTGTTCTCCCTGGTCTCTTGCGCAGAGTAAACGTCACATGTTCGGGTAATTCGGCCCGCCACCACCTTCCGGTACCGTCCACACGATGTTCTGGGTCGGGTCCTTGATGTCGCAGGTCTTGCAGTGCAGGCAGTTCTGCGCGTTGATCTGCAGGCGCGGCGCGCCTTCGTCTTCACCGAGGATTTCATAGACGCCGGCCGGGCAGTAACGGGTTTCCGGCGCGCCGTACTTGGCATAATTGACCGACAGCGCCACCGAAGCGTCCTTGAGGCGCAGATGGCTCTGCTGGTTTTCCTCGTGATTGGTCGCCGACAGGAAAACCGACGACAGACGGTCGAAGGTCAGCTTGCCGTCCGGCTTCGGATAATCGATTTTCGCGTAAGCCGTCTTGCTGCCCAGCTGGCTGTGATCGTCGTGGTGGGCGAAGGTCCACGGCGCCTTGCCATGGAACAGGAAGGTGTCGACGGCGCCATAGGCGATGCCGCCCCACAGGCCCCACTTGAACGCCGGGCGGATGTTGCGCACGCGATGGAGTTCGTCCCACAACCAGCTTTGCCTGACCTGCGTGCTGTAGCCGGTCGCTTCCATGCCCCAGTCTTCCCGCGCCAGCAGTTCCAGCACGGCGTCGGCGGCGAGGATGGCCGACTGCATGGCCATGTGCGTGCCCTTGATCTTGGGTACGTTGAGGAAGCCGGCGGTATCGCCGACCAGCAGGCCACCGGGAAAAGTCAGCTTGGGCACCGACTGGAAACCGCCTTCGGACAATGCCCGGGCGCCGTAGGAAATGCGCCGGCCGCCCTCGAAGAAGCCACGGATCGAGGGATGCGTCTTGTAACGCTGGAATTCCTCGTACGGCGACAGCCAGGGATTCTTGTAGTCGAGACCGACGACGAAACCGACGGCGACCAGATTGTCTTCCAGGTGATAAAGGAAGGAACCGCCGTAGGTGTCGTTGGTCAGCGGCCAGCCGACCGAATGCACGATCAGCCCCGGCTGGTGCTTGGCCGGGTCGATTTCCCACAGTTCCTTGATGCCGATGCCGTAGGTCTGCGGGTCGGCGCCGTCGCGCAGCTTGAAGCGCTCGAACAGCTCGCGCGTCAGCAAACCGCGACAGCCTTCGGCAAAAATCGTCTGGCGGGCGATCAGTTCCATGCCCGGCTGGAAGTTGTGGCCGGGCTGGCCGTCCTTGCCGATGCCGAGGTCGCCGGTGGCGACGCCCTTGACCGAACCGTCCTCGTGATAGAGCACTTCGGCGGCGGCAAAGCCGGGATAGATCTCAACGCCGAGCGCCTCGGCCTGCTCGCCCAGCCAGCGGCAGAAATTGCCCAGGCTGACGATGTAGTTGCCATGATTGGCCATCTGCGGCGGCGTCGGCAGCTTGAATGAACCGCCCTCGGTGAGGAACAGGAAACGATCCTCGCCGGCCGGCGTGTTCAGCGGCGCACCGCGTTCCCGCCAGTCCGGGAACAGTTCGGCCAGCGCCCGGGTCTCGATGACGGCGCCGGACAGGATATGGGCGCCGATTTCCGAGCCCTTCTCGAGCAGGCACACCGACACCTCGCGACCGGCGGCGGCCGCCTGCTGCTTGAGGCGGATCGCCGCCGACAGCCCCGAGGGGCCGCCGCCGACGATCACGACATCGTATTCCATCGCATCGCGATCAGTCCGCATGATGGCGCTCAGAACAGGTCTTCGGCCAGGCCGAGTGCGGACGCCGCACCGCCCATGACTTCGGCGGCGTAGGCAGCGGCAAACGGCAGCTGGTGGGCGGCGAAGTAATCGGCCGTCGCCAGCTTGGCGCGATAGAAGGGATCGGCATCGCCGGCCGCGATACGGGCCGCGGCGACCGCAGCCGACTTGGCCATCAGCCAGCCGCCGGTAACGATGCCGGTCAGCTTGAGGAAGGGCACCGAACCGGCATGCACGGCCTGCGGCTGCTCGGCGTAGGTGGCGAGAATCCAGTCGGTGGCGCTGTTCAGCGCGGCAGCGGCAGCCTTGAGGTTGGCGCCCATGCCGGCCAGTTCGCCGCTCGCCACCAACTCGTCGGCGGTGGCATTGATTTCGGCGAGCATGGCCTTCATACCGGCACCCGGCACCTTTTCACGGGCCAGCTTGCGGCCGACCAGATCGTTGGCCTGGATCGCCGTCGTGCCTTCGTAGATGGTGGTGATGCGCGAATCGCGGTAGTACTGCGCGGCCCCCGTTTCTTCGACGAAGCCGACACCGCCGAAGACCTGCAGCGCGGTCGACGACAGCTCGACACCCTGCTCGGTGCTCCAGCCCTTGACCACCGGCGTCAGCAGGTCGATGCGCGCCTGCGCGGCGGCATCGCCGGCGTGCGCCTTGTCGATCTGGGCGGCGGCGTAATAGGCCAGCGTGCGCATGGCTTCGGTACGGGCCTTGCATTCCATGAGCAGGCGGCGAACGTCCGGATGGTGCAGGATGGTTTTCTTCTCGCCCGATTTGTCACCGACGATGGCGCCCTGGATGCGCTCCCTGGCGTACCACAGCGCGTGCTGGTAGGCGCGCTCGGCAATGCCGACGCCTTCCAGGCCAACGTTGACGCGGGCGTGGTTCATCATCGTGAACATGTAGCCGACGCCCTTGTTTTCCTCGCCGATCAGGTAGCCGACGGCGCCTTCCTTGTCGCCGTAGGACATCACCGCCGTCGGACTGCCGTGGATGCCGAGCTTGTGTTCGAGCGAGGCGCAGACCAGGTCGTTGCGCGCACCGAGCGAACCGTCGTCATTGACCAGGAACTTCGGCACCAGGAACAGCGAGATGCCCTTCAGTCCCGGCGGCGCATCCGGCAGGCGGGCGAGGACCAGGTGAATGATGTTTTCGGCGACATCGTGTTCGCCCCAGGTGATGAAGATCTTGGTGCCGGTGATGCGGAACGTGCCGTCGGCGGCGCGCGCGGCCTTGGTGCTGATCGCCGCCAGGTCGGAACCGGCGTTCGGCTCGGTCAGGTTCATGGTGCCGGTCCAGGTGCCTTCGACCATCTTCGGCAGGTACTTCTGCTTGAGTTCGTCGGACGCGTGGTGGGCAATCGCCTCGATGGCGCCGCCGGTCAGCATCGGACACAGCGCGAAGGCCATGTTGGCCGACTTCCACATTTCGTTGACCGCCATCGTCACCGCCGCCGGCAGCCCCTGGCCGCCGTATTCCGGCGAGAAGGGCATGGCGTTCCAGCCGGTTTCACAGAACAGCTGGTAGGCGTCCTTGAAGCCGGGCGAGGTGGTGACCACGCCGTCCTTGACCGCGGCGCCCTGATTGTCGCCATTGCGGTTGATCGGGTCGAGCACGCCGGAAGCAAACTTGGCGGCTTCCTCGAGAATCGATTCGACCAGGTCGACCGAGCATTCCTCGTTGCCGGGCAGGGCGCAGATCTCCTCCAGACCGGCGATATCCTTGAGCACGAACTGCATGTCACGCAGCGGGGCGATGTAATTACTCATTCACAGCTTCCTTTCAGGGTAGACGGCACCCGTGGCGAACAGGCGCCCGGCAGTCCGCAAACGCGGACCTGGCTACGACATCGGCTGAAAAGGATGGCCGGACCTGACGGCCCGGCCCATCTCCTCTCGTTACTTGCTTGGAGTGCTGTTCTCCCTTTATGCAAGTCTTATTTTTTGGTGGCAGAAGCATCGCAGAACACTCTTGCGCAAGTATTGGCGCAATGTAACGAATCATTGCAGACTCTGCCAATGATTGCGCCATGTTCTAGAATCCGGCGATGCCATTCACCGCCCCGCCCGCCGAACCCGCCCGCTGCCAGGACATGCTGCAGGCCGGCCTCGACCTGCTCGACCAGGGCATCAGCGTCTTCGACGACCAGTTGCGCCTGGTCGCGTGGAACCGCCCCTTCCTCGATCTGCTCGAATTTCCGGCGTACTTGGCCCGGGTCGGCACGCCCTTCGCCGACTTCATCCGCTACAACATCGACCGCGGTGAATACGACGCCGGCGATGCCGAAGCGCTCCTGGGCGAACGCCTGGCCGCCGCCGGCGCCTTCGCCGCCCATGTCAGCGAACGCCGCCGCCCCAACGGCCGGCTGCTGTTGCTGCGCGGCGAACCGTTGCCGCACGGCGGTTTCGTCACGCTCTACAGCGACGTCACCGAACAACGCTACCTCGAGCACCTGAGCGAACACCAGAACCTGCAACTCGACGAGAAGGTTCGCCGGCGCACCGCCCAGCTCGAAAACGCCAACGCCAACCTGCGCCGGGCCAATGCCGAGAAGGAGCAGATCGCCGCCGCTCTCGGCCGCAGCGAGGCGCGCTTGCGCCTGATCAACGACACCATCCCGATCCTGATCGGCTACGTCGACCACAACGAGATCTACCAGTACGCCAACAAAGGCTATTCGGACTGGTACGGTCTGCCGGAAGGCCAGGTCACCGGGCGCTCGGTGATCGAGGTGACCGGCCCGGAAGTCTATGCCCAGGTCGGCGATTACGTGCGCCGGGCGCTGGCCGGCCAGCAGGTGAGTTACGAGTACCACATGCAACGCCAGGGACAGCAGGTCTTCGCCCACAGCACCCTGGTCCCGGAGCGCGGCACGCAGGGCGAAACCCTGGGCTTCTTCGTTTTTTCGCACGAGATCACCGAACAGAAACGCATGCAGGCGGCGCTGCTGCAGGCGCAGAAGATGGAAGCCATCGGCCAGCTCACCGGCGGCCTCGCCCACGACTTCAACAACCTGCTGACGGTCATCATCGGCAACCTTGCCGCCCTCCGCGACCAGCGCCCGAACGACCCGGCACTGGCCGACTTCGTCGATCCGGCGTTGCAATCGGCGCGCCGCGGCGCCCAGTTGATCAAGCGCCTGCTCAGTTTCTCCCGGCAACAACCGCCGGAGCCGCAGGCCGTGGCGATCAGCCGCCTGATCGACGACCTCGGCCGGCTGATCCGTCGTTCCTTGCCGGAAAGCATCGGCATCGCCATCCGCTGCGACGATCCCGGACTTTACGCGCGGGTCGATCCGGCGCAACTGGAAAGCGCCCTGCTCAATTTCGCCGTCAATGCCCGAGATGCGATGCCCGACGGCGGCCGGCTGGAAATCTCCGCCCGCGCCCTCAGGCTGGCGACCGACGCCGCCGGCTACGACTGCCCGCCGGGCGACTACGTGTGCATCGAAGTCAGCGATACCGGCTGCGGCATGGACAGCGAGACGCTGGCCCGTGCCTGCGAACCCTTCTTCACCACCAAGCGCCTCGGCCTCGGCAGCGGTCTCGGCCTGTCGATGGCCGCCGGCTTCATCGGCCAGTCGGGCGGCGGCATGCGCCTGTCGAGCACCCCCGGCAATGGCACGCAGGTCAGCGTCGTCCTGCCGGCCACGGCAGCCCCGCTCGCCATTCCTTTGCCGGACGATCCCGGACTACCGGAAGCCAGCGGCGAACTGGTCCTGCTCGTTGAGGACGACCCGAGCGTCCGCCAGGTCGTCCGCCAGCAGTTGATCGACCTCGGCCACCCGGTCATTGAGGCCGAAGACGCCGACCAGGCATTGACGATGGTCGGGCAGATTCCCGACATCGGCATTGTCGTCAGCGACATCCTGATGCCCGGCAGTTGCAACGGCCGACAGATGGCAGAACAGATAAAAAGAGATCACCCGCAGATGCGCATCGTGCTGATGAGCGGCTACGCCGACGAAGAGGGGCCGCGCCAGGAGCAGAACCAGCAGCCCATCCTGGCCAAGCCCTTCGTCCGCCAGGAACTGGCGGAAGCCCTGCGCCACAGCGGCAACAAGGAGAGACAATGAAGGACAGCGTGAAGGACAACGACGGCGGCAAGCTGATTGCCATCGTCGAGGACGACCCGGACGTCGCCCGCATCATCGAACAGGTACTCGCCGATTTCGGCTTCCGCACCGCCTGGTGCCGCAGCGGCGGCGACCTGTTGCGACGCCTGCGCAACCTGTCGCCGGTATTGTGCATCATCGACCTCGGTCTGCCCGACATGGACGGCATCGAGGCCATGCAGCGCGTCCGCGCGCAGACCAATTGCGGGATCATGATCCTGACCGGCCGGGCCCACGTCAGCGATCGGGTGATGGGGCTGGAACTGGGCGCCGACGACTACATGCTCAAACCCTTCGAGCCGCGCGAACTGGTCGCCCGGGTACGCAGCATCCTGCGCCGCCGGGAAACGGTCAGCGACACCCCACCCAGCCAGATCGCCTGTTTCGGCAACTGGCGCTTCAATCTCGGCAACAACACGCTATGCGGCCAGGACGGTGAAGAGCATGTGCTGAGCAATGCAGAAGCCGAACTGCTCAAGGTTTTCGTCAATCACCCCAACCGCATCCTGCAGCGGGAGAAGCTGATGGGCACGCGCGACGTCAGCCCGAGCGACCGCGCCATCGACGTGCGCATCTCGCGGCTGCGGCGCAAGCTCGAACCGCAGACCGACAGCCCGTCGTTCATCAAGACCGTGTACGGCGCCGGCTACCTGTTCCTGGCTGCCGTCAGCTGGGCCGATAACGGCCCGACCGACGGCTGAGGACTTACTCGTCTTCGTCGTGCAACTGGAAGCGGCTGGCCAGTTGCTGCTGCAACTGCGGCGGTACCGGCGCGTAACGCAGGAAGTCGATGCTGTAGCTACCCTGGCCGCCGGTCAGCGATTTCAGTCGTGACTGGTAGTCGTTGAGTTCGGCCAACGGCACTTCGCCGGTGATCAGCGCCAGGCCGCGCCCGCGGCTTTCGGTACCGGTGACGTGGCCGCGGCGTCCGGAAAGATCGCCCGAGAGATCACCGATGTTGGCCTCCGGAACGACGATCTCGATACTGACGATGGGCTCCATGACGATCGGCCGGGCGTTGCGGATGGCCTCGATCACCGCCTTGCGGCCGGCGATGGTGAAGGCGACTTCCTTGCCGTCGACGGCGTGGGTCTTGCCATCGAAAACGGTGACCTTCAGATCCTCGACCGGGTAGCCGGCAACGACACCGCCGGCCAGCGCCTGGCGCACGCCTTTCTCGACCGCCGGCATGAAGACGCCGGGAATCACCCCGCCCTTGACCGCGTCGACGAACTCGAAGCCCTCGCCGCGCCCCTTGGGCTCGATACGCAGATGCACTTCGCCAAACTGCCCGGCGCCGCCGGATTGCTTTTTATGACGGTGCATCGCCTCGGCCGGTGCGGTGATCGTCTCGCGATAGGGGATGCTCGGCGGACGGGTGTCGACTTCCAGTTTGTACTGCCCGGCCATGCGCGCCAGCTTGGCCTTCAGATGAATCTCGCCAAGGCCGCGGATCACCGTCTCGTTGTTGCCCGGATGCCGCTCGACGACGAAGGTCGGATCTTCCATCGCCAACTTGCCGAGGATTTCGAATAGCCGCTGCTCGTCGCCCTTCTTGCGGGTCTCCACAGCCAGCCCGGCCATCGGCCGGGGAAAGGCCAGCGGCGTCAGGTGGATATGGTCCTCGTCGTGCGAATCGTGCAGCACGCAATCGAAGACGATGTCGTCGACCTTGGCCAGGGCACCGATATCGCCGGGCTGCAGGCTATCGACCTCGACGCAATCCTTGCCCTGCAAACGATAGAGGTGGGCGACCCGGAAGGCCCGTTTGCCGTCGCCGGCAAACAACTGCATGTCCTTGCGCAGCGTGCCCTGATGCACGCGGAAGACCCCGATCTTGCCCATGTAGGGATCGGCAATGACCTTGAACACATGCGCCAGCACATGCTTTTCCGGATCCGGCACGGCGGCGAAGGCTTCGACTTCACCGCCGGGTTCGCCGCGATAAAACAGCGGCGGATTGCCCTCGGCCGGGCTCGGTGCCAGGCTGGCCAGTACGTGCAGCAATTCGCCGATGCCGGCACCGGTTTTCGCCGAGGTGAACAGCACCGGAATCAGATGCCCTGCGCGCAGGGCCTTCTCGAACGGGGCGTGCAGTTCGGCGCCGGCCGGGTCGGCGCCGTCTTCGAGATAACGCGCCAGCAGGTCTTCGTCTTCCTCGACGATCTGGTCGATCAACTCGCGATGGGCGGCGGCGACCGACGCGAAATCGGCATCGCCGGCGTCGTGCTCAAGCACTTCGACGACATCGGCGCCACCATGGGCCGGCAGGTCGAGCAGCATGCACTCGCGGCCAAAACGTTCGCGGATGTCGGCGAGCAGGGCCGGCAGATCGACGTTATCGGCGTCGATCTTGTTGATGACGATCATCCGGCACAACCGGCGCTCGGCAGCGAGCTGCATCATCCGCTCGCTCATGACCTCGATGCCGGCCTGGGCATTGATCACCAGCACCATGGTATCGACCGCCGCCAGGGCGGCGATAGCCTGACCGGCGAAATCCGGGTAGCCCGGCGTATCGATGGCATGGATGCGGCAGCCTTCATGCTCGAACGAGAAGACCGCGCTGTTCAGGGAATGCCCGGCTTCCTTTTCCTGGGCATCGTAATCGCAGACGGTATTGCCCTTGTCGACGCTGCCGCGCGCCGAAATGGCGCCGGCGGCATGCAACAGGGCTTCGGCCAGGCTGGTCTTGCCGGCCGAACCGTGCCCGACCAGGGCAATGCTGCGTAGGGAATCGGGTGTGTAGCTGGACATCGTCTTCTCCCTGAACAAATTGTCAAACGAAGGCTCAGTAGCGCATCTTGGCTGCCTCGGCCATCTCCGCCACCAGTCGTTCCGCAAAATAAGGCCCAAAGCCGAGTATCAGGGCGGCCGCCAGCGCAAGCAGGACAAGCGCACCGATCAGCTGGTAACGCGCCCGACGGAATTCGTCGCCCTGGGTCCAGGCGAACCACAGCGGTCCGGCCACCGGCAGCAGGATCACGGGTAGCGCCGAGCGCCAGCCGAAATTCAGTGCCGCCGGCAGCGTGTTGATGTAGCCGACCAGCAGCAGCGCGGCACCGCAGGCCAGCAGCAGCGACGAGGCCATGGCAAAGGTGACGAACCAGGCATCCATTATTTCTTCTCCTTGACCGGACGTTGCCAGCCGCTCAGGGTGATCTGCTTGGCCCGCGACACGGTCAGTGCATCGGCCGGCGCATCCTTGGTCAGCGTCGTCCCGGCGCCCAGGGTTGCCCCGCGGCCAACGGTAACCGGCGCCACCAGCTGGGTGTCCGAACCGATGAAGACATCGTCTTCAATGATGGTCTTGAACTTGTTGGCGCCGTCGTAGTTGCAGGTGATCGTACCGGCGCCGACATTGACCCGCTGACCGATCTCGGCATCGCCGATGTAGGCCAGGTGATTGGCCTTGGACTGGGCGCCGATACGGCTTTTCTTCACCTCGACGAAATTGCCGATATGGACTTCCGGTCCCAGTTCGGTTCCCGGGCGCAGGCGGGCGTAAGGCCCGAGGATGCCATCCGGACCGATGACCGCGTCTTCGAAGTGGCAGAAGGCGGCAATCCGCGTCCCGGCACCGACGCGAACGTTCTTGAGCACGCAGTAGGGACCGACCTCGACCGCGTCGCCCAATTCGACCGTCCCTTCGAAAACACAACCGACGTCGATGGCGACGTCGCGACCGTGGGTCAGCGTGCCGCGCACGTCGATGCGTGCCGGGTCGGCCAGGCGGACCCCGGCAACCAGCAGGTGGTCGGCGATATTGCGCTGATGCTGGCGCTCCAGTTCGGCCAGCTGGACCTTGCTGTTGACCCCGAGCACCTCCCACTCGCCCGCCGGCTGCGCGGTACTGACCGGCAAGCCCTCAGCGACGGCCAGGGCGACGATGTCGGTGAGGTAGTATTCGCCCTGGGCGTTGTCGTTCTTCAAGGCCCCCAACCAGTCGGCCAGCCGCGCCGTCGGCATCGCCATGATGCCGGTATTGACCTCGGCAATGGCCTTCTGCACAGGCGTCGCATCCTTTTCTTCGACGATGCTGCATACCCGGCCAGCCGCATCGCGGACGATGCGGCCGTAACCGGCGGGATTGGCCAGGTTGACCGTCAGGATAGCCAGGCCGTCACCGGCGGCATGCAGCAGACGCTTCAGGGTTGCCGGCGTGGTCAACGGCACATCGCCATAGAGCACCAGGGTCTGTCCGGCGCCGCCGAGCTGCGGCAGCGCCTGGGCCAGCGCGTGGCCGGTCCCCAGTTGCTGAGCCTGTTCGGCCCAGCCGATGTCCGGTGCCGCCACCCTGGCCTGCACCACATCGCCGCCATGGCCACGCACGACGACGAGTTTTTCCGGAGACAACGTGCGTGCCGTGTCGATGACGTGGGCGAGCAATGGCTTGCCGGCGACGGGATGCAGGACCTTGGGTAGGTTCGAGTGCATGCGCTTGCCCTGGCCGGCAGCGAGAATGACGATATTCATGAAGCCGTTCTGCTTGTTTGAAATGGTTTTCAGGCGCTCTTGCGGTCACCCTGGGTGCCCAGCAGTTCATCCAGCACGGCCTTGCCGCGCTGCGAGACGAACCAGTGCAGCACGTTCTTGTCGTTGATCCGGGTCTCGATCACGCCGAGCGACTTCATCACGGTCAGACGCTGACTGACGAATTCACGCGGCAGGCCGGTACGATCACAGACGCCGGCCAGATTCCCATAGACGAAACTTTCTTCGGCCAGGGCGCGGAGGATTTCGACATCGTTGTACGACAGGACTTCGCGCGGATCGACCTCCTTGGCTTTCGGCACTTCCGGTTCAGGCTTGGGCGCCGGCACGAGCAGGGCCTCATCGCGTTTCTGGCGCAACTGTCCGACATCGCGGCGCACCTGCTCCATCTGGCCGAGCAGGCGATGCGCCAGATTCTCGAACAGGCGTCGTGAAGCGACCACATAAATCAGGCAGAAGCCGGCGAAGACGTAGAAATCGACCGGCTTGGTCCGCGCCCCTTCGAGCAGGGTGCTGGAAATCATGTTCAGGAAAAGTGGAACGGTGAGCGCCGCCACCATGCCGAACACCGGGTACTTGATCCAGTCCTTGCCGCCCGACTCCGCCTGACGCTCGGCCAGGAAATAATTCGCCGCGCCGCCCAGAATACCGGCCAGGATCATGATCCCCAGAATCAGCAACATGTGACCGTCAAGGCCACCCGCCGGCATGGTGATCTGGAATGCAGTTTGTAAATTATTGTTCATGTTGCCCCCTTTGGAACGATTCCACATTTTCACATAAACAAAAACCCCGCGGGTCGAAACCGGCGGGGTTTTGCCATAGTGTCACGGAAAAAAATCAGCGGGGCAGTGCGGTCGTTCCCATCAGGAAGGCATCGACTTCGCGGGCGGCCTGACGGCCTTCGCGGATCGCCCAGACCACCAGCGACTGACCGCGACGCACATCGCCGGCAGCGTAAACGCCGTCGACGTTGGTGCGATAGCAGCCTTCGCCGTCGGTCGTTGCCTTGGCGTTGCCACGGCCGTCCTTGTCCACGCCGAAGGCGTCGAGCAGGCTGGCGACCGGATTGACGAAGCCCATGGCGAGGAACGCAGCGTCGCACGGCAACTCGAATTCCGAACCGGCGATCTCGCTCATCTTGCCGTCCTTCCATTCGACACGCACGGCCTTGAGGGCCTTGACGTTGCCCTGGCCATCGTCGATGAAGGCCTTGGTGGCGACGGCGAACTCGCGCACGGTTTCACCTTCCTTGTGCGACGACGAGGTGCGCATCTTCAGCGGCCAGTACGGCCAGACCAGCGGCTTGTCTTCCTGCTCCGGCGGGGCCGGCATCAGTTCGAACTGGGTCACCGACGCGGCGCCGTGACGATAGCTGGTACCGACGCAGTCGGAACCGGTATCGCCGCCGCCGATGACGACGACGTGCTTGCCCTTGACGTTGATCGGATTCTTGATGCCCTGCTGGACTTCCTTGTTCTGCGGAATCAGGAACTCGAGCGCGGCATAGACGCCCTTGAACTCACGGCCCGGCACCGGCAGATCGCGCGGCACTTCGGAACCGGCGGCCAGGATCACCGCGTCGAAATCCTTCTTCAGTTGTGCGGCGGAAACCGTCTCGGTCGCATCGTTGTTGATGCCGGCCGGGATGGCCTTGTCGCCGACGATGACCTTGGTCCGGAAGACCACGCCTTCGGCTTCCATCTGCGCGACGCGACGGTCGATCACCGACTTGTTCAACTTGAAGTCGGGAATGCCGAAGCCGAGCAGACCACCGATCCGGCTGGACTTCTCGAACACGGTCACATCGTGGCCGACGCGTGCCAGTTGCTGGGCCGCGGCCATACCGGCCGGGCCGGAGCCGACGATGGCGACCTTCTTGCCGGTCTTGGCCTTCGGCGGCTGCGGCACGACCCAGCCCATTTCCCAGCCCTTGTCGATGATGAAGTGCTCGATCGACTTGATGCCCACCGGCGCCGCGTTGATGCCCAGCGTACAGGCAGCTTCGCAGGGTGCCGGACAAATGCGGCCGGTGAAGTCGGGGAAGTTGTTGGTCGAATGCAGCACTTCCAGCGCCTGCTTCCAGTTGCCCCTGTAAACCAGATCGTTCCAGTCCGGAATGATGTTGTTCACCGGGCAACCGTTGTTGCAGAACGGAATGCCGCAATCCATGCAGCGCGCGCCCTGGGTCTTTGCGGCGTCGTCAGAAAGGGTCTGGACGAACTCCTTGTAGTGGGTCAGGCGCTTTTCAACCGGTTCGTAAGCCTCTTCCAGGCGCTCGAACTCCATGAAACCCGTCGGCTTGCCCATTATGCGGCCTCCTTGCGTGCAGCAGCGGCCATCTCGGTGAGGGCGCGCTTGTATTCATGCGGATAGACTTTGACGAACTTCTCGCGGCTGGCTTCCCAGTCGGCGAGCAGGCGCTTGGCAGTGGCGCTGCCGGTGTACTCGGCGTGACGGGTGATCAGCTCCTTGAGCTGGACTTCGTCAGCCTGATCGCGGTGCAGCGGTTCGCCGGCAACGTGACGCGCCGCCGGCACCACCTTCTCCAGCGCCACCTGAGCCAGGTTGCAACGCTGCTTGAAGCTGCCGTCCTCGTCGAGCACGTAAGCGATGCCGCCCGACATGCCGGCGGCGAAGTTGCGCCCGGTCATGCCGAGCACGACGACGGTACCGCCGGTCATGTATTCGCAACCGTGATCGCCAACACCTTCGACGACCGCCGTGCCGCCGGAATTGCGCACGCAGAAGCGTTCGCCACCGACACCGGCGAAGAAGGACTCGCCCTCAGTCGCGCCGTACATGACGGTGTTGCCGACGATGATGTTGTGCTGCGTGTCGCCGCGGAAATCCGGGCTCGGCTTGATGATGATGCGACCGCCCGACAGGCCCTTACCAACGTAGTCGTTGCCTTCGCCGGTCAGTTCCAGCGTCACGCCGCGCGCCAGGAAGGCGCCGAAAGCCTGGCCGGCGGTGCCGGTCAGCTTGACGTGGATGGTGTCGTCCGGCAGGCCGGCGTTGCCGTAGCGCTTGGCGACCTCGCCCGAGAGCATGGTGCCGCAGGTCCGGTTGACGTTGATGATGCTCGTCTCGATCTGGACCTTCTGGCCCTTTTCGAGCGCCTTCTTGGCCTGTTCGATCAGCTTGTGGTCGAGCGCCTTGTCGAGGCCGTGATCCTGGCCTTCGGTATGGCGACGCGGCACGTCGGCCGGCACCTTGGGCTGGTGGAAGACCTTGGTGAAATCCAGGCCCTTGGCCTTCCAGTGCTCGATTCCGGCGCGCATGTCGAGCAGGTCGACGCGGCCGACCATGTCGTCGAACTTGCGGATGCCGAGCATGGCCATGATCTCGCGCACTTCCTCGGCAACGAAGAAGAAGTAGTTGACGACGTGTTCCGGCTGGCCGGTGAAGCGCTTGCGCAGTTCCGGATCCTGAGTGGCGACGCCGACCGGACAGGTGTTCAGATGGCACTTGCGCATCATGATGCAACCTTCGACAACCAGCGGCGCGGTGGCGAAGCCGAATTCGTCGGCACCGAGCAGCGCGCCGATGGCCACGTCGCGACCGGTCTTCATCTGACCGTCGACCTGCAGGCGGATGCGCGAACGCAGGCGGTTCAGCACCAGCGTCTGCTGGGTTTCGGACAGGCCGAGTTCCCACGGCGTACCGGCGTGCTTGATCGACGATACCGGCGACGCCCCCGTACCGCCGTCGAAGCCGGCGATCACGATGTGGTCGGCCTTGGCCTTGGCGACACCGGCGGCAACCGTGCCGACGCCGACTTCGGACACCAGCTTGACCGAGATCGAAGCCTGTGAATTGGCATTCTTCAGGTCATGGATCAGTTGAGCCAGATCTTCGATCGAGTAGATGTCATGGTGCGGCGGCGGCGAGATCAGGGTCACGCCCGGCACCGAGTGACGCAGCTTGCCGATGTACTCGGACACCTTGGTGCCCGGCAACTGACCGCCTTCGCCGGGCTTGGCGCCCTGGGCCATCTTGATCTGGATCTGGTCGGCATTGACCAGGTATTCGGTGGTGACACCGAAACGGCCGGAAGCGACCTGCTTGATCGCCGAACGCAGCGAATCGCCTTCCTTGAATACGTAATCGCGTTCGATGCGCGAGGCACCGACGATTTCCGACAGGGTCTGGCCGGCCTTCAGCGGCTGGAAGCGCTTGGCATCCTCACCGCCTTCACCGGTGTTCGACTTGCCGCCGATGCGGTTCATGGCGACCGCCAGCGTGGTGTGCGCTTCGGTCGAGATCGAGCCGAGCGACATGGCGCCAGTGGCGAAACGCTTGACGATTTCCTTGGCGGATTCGACTTCCTCAAGCGGAATCGGCGCCCCCTGCGGCTTGAACTCGAACAGACCGCGCAGCGTCAGATGGCGCTTGGTCTGGTCGTTGATCAGCTTGGCGTATTCCTTGTACGTCTCGTACTTGCCGGAGCGGGTCGAATGCTGCAGCTTGGCGATCGAATCCGGCGTCCACATGTGTTCTTCGCCACGGATGCGGAAGGCGTACTCGCCGCCAGCGTCGAGCATGTTGGCCAGCACCGGGTCGGCGGAGAAGGCTTCGTCGTGCAGACGGATGGCTTCCTCGGCGACTTCGAACAGGCCGATACCCTCGATGTTCGACGGGGTGCCGGTAAAGTACTTGTCGACCAGCTCCTTCTTCAGGCCGATGGCCTCGAAGATCTGGGCGCCGGTGTAGGACATGTAGGTCGAAATGCCCATCTTGGACATGACCTTGCACAGGCCCTTGCCGATCGCCTTGATGAAGTTCTTGACGTACTTGTCGGCCTTCTCGGCATCGCCCTTGGCCATTTCACCGATGGTTTCCAGCGCCAGGTAGGGGTGGACAGCTTCGGCACCGAAACCGCCGAGCAGGGCAAAGTGATGCACTTCGCGCGCCGAACCGGTCTCGACGACCAGACCGGTGCTGGTGCGCAGACCTTGCTTGACCAGATGCTGATGGATGGCCGAGGTGGCCAGCAGCGCCGGGATGGCGACATGCTCGGCATCGACCTTGCGGTCGGAGACGATCAGGATGTTGGCACCGGAACGCACGGCATCCTCGGCATCCGCCGCCAGCGAGGCGAGACGGGCTTCGATGCCTTCCTTGCCCCAGGCCACCGGATAGCAGATGTCGAGTTCGAACGAGCGGAACTTGTTCGAGGTGTACTTGCCGATGTTGCGCAGCTTTTCGATGTCGGTGCAGGTCAGCACCGGCTGCGAGACTTCGAGGCGGATCGGCGGATTGACG